>Ga0194126_10009192_pt1 | contig 13239 bp, 8 predicted proteins | sample TA2KigC150mmetaG_FD_148641 | JGI IMG/M metagenome (GOLD analysis project Ga0194126, IMG submission 148641) | Freshwater microbial communities from Lake Tanganyika, Tanzania - TA2015035 Kigoma Deep Cast 150m | ecosystem: Environmental > Aquatic > Freshwater > Lake | place: Tanzania: Lake...
TCGCCGATGACATGCTGGTCGCGGCGCCGGGAACAGTGGCCACCCAGACCCAGGTGGACATTCTCAATCCGGACCATCCCCTGGCGGCCGGGTTGAGCGGCGCGGTGGACATCTACAAGGCGGCCAAGACGCTCTCCACGTTCACGTCGGCTTCGCCGGACGCGATCAAGGTGGCGTCGGCGGTGGGGCTGCCGGACACCGGGGCGCTGATGGCGTTCCTGAAGGGCGCGAAGATGGAGGGCGATTTCGTGGCGCCTGGGCGGCGGGTGTGCCTGGGGCTGCATTCCGCCGTTCCGGAGGAATTCACCTCGCAAGCCAAAGCCTTGTTCCGTGCGGCATCGACTTGGGCGATAGGACTGCCCGTTCCAAGTGTCCGAGCGCAAACCAAGCCCGTAATCGCGCGCCAACCCGGAGCCACCCTGGCCTATGCGGGGCAGACGGCGGAATTCAGCGTGGACGCTCGTGGTACCGAGCCGCTGACCTATCAATGGAGGCGCGGGGCCAATAACATCAATGGCGCCACGGCGAGCATCCTGCGTTTCAGCACGGTCGCTGCGGACAATGGCGTCGAATTCACCGTGGAGATCAAGAATGCGCTGGGGAAGGTGACCAGCCTGCCGGCCAAGTTGACGGTCCTACCGGACGATGGGAAGAAGGTGCTCCTGGCCTTCTCCGAGGGTGCGGGCAACACGACCACCAACTTGGGCAACTTGGGCGGCTCCGGAAAATTCGCCTTGGCAAGCAACTTCCCCAAGTTCAGCAACAAGGTTCCAACCGGTTCGTTCGCCCCGCCCAACAACGCGGGTTCGGTGGATTTTGGCGGGATTGACGAAGGCCAGGGAGGCAGGGCGATTGACTTCACCAACCCCTTTGGCGGCGGCGTCGGTTCCTACGAAAGCATCACGATCTGTGGTTGGCTCAACTCGCGCGATCTCCGCGCAGGGCCTGGCGGCAATCGCATCGTATTCGCAGCGGCTGGCGTCGGCGGACCGGGCTTCGACCTGGTGCAAACGGCGAACGGCACCCTGCAACTGGGCGTCAACCAGACTCCGGCGGTGGAAAGTTCGGCTCTGATTACCGAGGATGCGAACAGCGGCGCTGCAAACTGGGTGTTCTTCGCGGTGACCTACACATCGGCCGCAGGAGGAAGCGTTTCGTTCTATTCGGGGCGAGGGAACGCCGCTGCCACATTGGACTCGACGCACGACTACCCGCAAGGCGCCATCGAGCGCACGGGCCAGTTGGCCTTGGGCAACTTTGCGGCGGTGGACCTCAACCGCAACGCGCAAGGGCCCGACCAAAGCCGCGTTTTTCGAGGACTCCTCGACGAGGTTCGAATCTTCCGATCCGCGTTGTCCCTGGCGGAGATCCAGAACCAACAAAAATCGGGAGTAAAGGTGCCCACGGTGCCTGTCCCAATGACTGCGTCGCTCACCGCCCAAGGAATTTTGATCTCCTGGCCCGCTGGCGGCGATTTTCTACTGGAATCCCGCCCTCAGGTCGGCGCGGGAGCATGGTTGACCGTCGCCACTCCGCCAACCCTCAGCGGCGGGCGATACTCGGTGACCTTGCCGGTTAGCGTCGGTTTCAGTCAGTTCTACCGGTTGCGCAGTCCATAATCATAGGTGGATGAGCGCCGCGGACTTCGGCCGGGTCGGCTTCCCGGTTCGGAGTTCGCGGCTTTTCGTCGCAACCCGCAAGGAACATGAGGGCATTTCGCGCGGGCGTTGGGCGGTCAGCGACGCCGAACGCTGCGCCTATGCAGCGCAAAATCGGAGTGAAGTCCCCAGCCTTCCCACTTGTCTTGGTTGCCAGCCGCGAACAGACTGGTGCAATGCCCCTTTCGCAGGACAGCCCGGCGTTTCAGCGGTTGCTTGGTGTGGCGGCGCGGCTCCAGTTCTTGCCGCATCACATCAGCCGTCTCATCGATGCCAAAGGACGGCATGAAGTGGAGTTGTCGGAAGCCTTCCCATTTGCCATCAGCTTGTTTCGATACGCGGAGGGCGACATCACCTCGCGGATGTCCTGGCATCAACGGCTGGAGTTGCTGATCCCGCTGGATGGGGTGATGAAGGAGCGCATGGGCGATCAGGTGGCCGAGGTGGGCCCCGGCGATATTCTTGTCGTGGACAACCTGAGGCCTCACGGAATCGCGGAAGATCGTGGCATAGACACGCGGGCCATCGTCATTTCCTTCATGCCTGAATGCGTGTTCACCCCGGGCGCTCCCCCCGCGGACTCCGTTTTCCTGACCCCGTTCCAACCGCCGAACGACGGGGACTTCAGACTGCTGCGCGCGGACTCGAAGCTCGCGGCGGAGGCCCACGATGCGGTGGCGCGGATGCTGCAATGGTATTTCGGTCCGGACGACGTGCATCGCCAGTCCGGATGCAAAGCATGGCTGCTGGTGTTGCTGCACGCCTTGACGCGCGCGTTTCGCAGCAGCCCGCAGGAACGCGCCAAAGTCCTCCAGGCGCGCACGCGGGCCGCCCGCATTCAGCCGGTGTTGGACCACCTGCAGAAGCACCTGGCCGGGCGGTTGCCGGTTTCCGTCGCGGCGCGCATGTGCGCCACCAGCCCGGCTTCGTTCTCCCGCATGTTCAGACTCGCCACCGGCATGACGCTGGGCGCTTATGTCAACCGCCTGCGCATGACCCGGGCCATCGAGTTGATCGAGACCACCGACGATACCATCGCCAGCATTGCGCTGGACCTCGGCTTCAGTGATCAGAGCCATTTCGATCGTCACTTCCGCCGGTCGTTTGGCCACACACCCAGTGCTCATCGGGCTGGGCTCAAATCAGATGCCAGCTAGTGAACAGCGCGATCCCCTCGATCTTCGTTCTAGAGAACAGCCGATTCGTTCAATGCGGTCCTTGCACACTTGTGTTTGGATCTAGTGATGTGTCTCACAAATGGCTGGAGTTATGCCGCAAGGGATTTTGGCCTCCCGCGAGGCGCGAGCGACGCGCATATCACTCCCGCGCTGCCATGCACCGGCAAGGCCGCTGCTCCCGGCTTTGTCGGGCACCGATAGCACCGATGGCGAGCTTTTCGAGAAGCGGTAGAGCTGTGGGCTTCGTTTCCAGCGCTCGCCGAACCAAATCACTGGAGCGAACGCGGGCGGGCCACGTCCATTGCCAATGGGGACGCGCTGGACCGCCCGCGTCGCTCAGTTCTGTCGTTCGGAGAAACTAGCAGACGTGACGACATCGGCTATTGGCACATGAAAATGACACGGCTATTCGGCGGTCTTGTCCCGCCAACGGGGCGTGTTCGAGTCCCTCAGCCTAGCGGATGTTTCCGCGACCGGACTGACAGCGGCTAATTACGACCTGGTCACGACGTGCCTTGTTGACGAACATCTCGCGGAGCTTGTTCCGTTGTATGCGGAAGCAGCGCGACTTGCCCGGCGTGGTGCAGCGTATGTGGTTGTTGGATTTCATCCGTATTTCATCATGGCGACGGGGATGCCCACGCATTTCCAAGCAGCCGATGGCGAACCGGTCGCAATCGAGACCCACCTGCCCTTGTTGTCCGACCACGCCGAGGCGGGGCTGGCCGCGGGCTGGCAACTCGCCGAATTGCGCGAACAGGTCATCGATGACCGCTGGGTGAAGACGAAGCCAACCTGGGCGGCCTATCGGGACGTGCCAATCAGTTTCGCATGGGTATCGCGGCGATATGAGACTTGAGTCCCTAAAACAGGAGTTTTTCAGCAGTCTGCTATCTCCATGCCTGAGTGAAGTCCGTCGTTCGCTCGCTTAGCCATGTGGCGTCGGCCCTATCAAGGGCTCCATTCGCCCTTCCAACTTTGCCGTATGTGAGGATGGTGGGGGAGCGCCATTTCTTGATCTCCGAGTGGCCATCCGCAAAGGAAAGGCCACCGGCACCGTTGTGGTAAGAAGCCGGAATGTCCACATACGAGGTCAGGGACTCATGGACAAACCAGCCATCGTTGATGGAAGCGGGATTCTCATCAATCGTCACCCAAGTCATTGAAGGACCAAGAACGAAATCCCCCTGCTTGCGGTATGTTTTCCCCATAGCGCGCGTCTCTCCGGGAAGGGGATTCATGAAGCAACTCATCGAGAGGCTCCGGACCTTGGGGATTCCCCCTCCTGTACCAAACGGGCTCCTGGTCGTCGCTCTGTCTGCGGGGCATTTGTAAACCCCCATTGTATTCACATACTCATACAGCAACGAATCCATGATCAGGATCGTATTGGTCCAACCAGGGCCCGCGTGCATAGTCCCCATGCACCACTGGTTCAACGGGTAATTTTTGGTCGGACTGTGAGTGGATACCAACCCTCCCAACCCGGTTGAAGGGCAGATTCTTTCCTGATTATCACCAGAATAAAGGGCCCATCCCAGCATCAACTGTTTGCCGTTGCTCAGGCACAGGATGCCCTGGGCCTTGGTTTTGGCCTTGCCCAAAGCGGGGAGCAGCATGCCGGCGAGGATCGCAATGATGGCGATCACCACGAGCAACTCGATGAGGGTGAAGCCGGACAAGCGGGTCCTTTGTGGACATTGTGTCGTGCGCATAGAAAACTTTTTTGGCGACTGGATCCGACTGTGATCGCTTTGCGGCATTAACGCAAGAAAAGAGTCCTTCCGATGCTTTGCAACAAAGATTTCCCCTTTCGGCGACCTCGCAGGCCGCCCAAGGAGGAATCCTGCCCGGCAATCGCCCGTTTGTCTCCAGCCCAGCCGACACTTGAGGGTCCCCGGCTACGGTTTGGTCAGTTTCTGGAATTGGACATCTTGCCGCAGCTTGATGAAGCGAAGGTCATTCACGGCTTCCGTCCGCAAATCCTTTGAGGTCGGTTGGATGACGAGCCGCTGCTGGCTCAGTTGAAGCGCGGTCTGGAGAGAACTGATCGCTTCGGTGGGTTTTCCCAATGCCGCCTTGACTCCCGCCAAGTCGTACCAGGCTTCCGGACTCGAAGGGACCGCGGCCACCAATCGCTGCAGGGTCACCTCGAGCTTGCCGGGATCCTGGTTGTCGCGGATTGGGGTCACATCTCACAATTAATGGTGAGATGTGACCCCAATGGCTTGTTGATACCCCAATTTACCGATTAATTTACCGATTCTGGTCTGACCCCGATTTACCCCGACGACTGGTCTTCTTCTTAATGAAGTCGTGGAGATTGAGCTTGGCCGTGGTAAATACCGTCGTCTTTGGGGATTCTCGAAAAATCTTGCCGTTGACCTTTACCCGTGCGAAATAACTCCCCGTGTTGACGTATTGCAGCAGGCTCGGAACTTTCGGGAACGATCTCCACTTTCCATACTTGGAAAGGCATTGGTTGCGGAGTTCCTTTGGGGTCTTTGGATGCCGTTTTGTGTCCTTGATTTGTGCGCCACAAATCTTACGGCATACAATCCAAAAATAGTGCTGAAAATAGTTGTCATTAACGCGCTTATTTTAAGCATGTTGCCTCGGTAGCTCAATTGGCAGAGCAGTTGACTCTTAATCAATTGGTTCTAGGTTCAAGTCCTAGCCGGGGCACCATCTGCTTTCCCGAGTGCGCATTACCAACCACTTAGCGCGGACACGTGCCGTTGCGTTCATACCGTCCGGCCGCTTTCTCGGCCGCCCGGAAGCACCTAATTCTTAGCGGAGCGGTCTCCCATCCCCGCACGAGAGGTGCTAAAATTCGCTCTTGAACGTTAGAGAGACCGCGTTTAGTAGAATTAAATGATGGCTGTTCCAATCCGATGAGTCAGGGGAAATGCTGAAAGACAGGTTTGGACTCGGCAGTTCGAGTTCCCCGGGCCCCAGTCGCAAAATCGTCCGGATGATTCTGAAATCTCCAACGGAAAGGGCTGACGCTCGATGGGCTTTTACGCTCATCGAGTTGCTCGTCGTCATTGGAGTCATTGCGATACTCGCAGGTCTGCTTCTCCCGGCACTGAGCGGCGCCAAAGCCAGCGCGCATTCCGCCCGGTGCAAGAGCAACCTCCGCCAACTCGGCTTTGCCCTCCATTTCTTCGTCGAGGACCATGGTTTCTATCCTCTGGTGGGCACGCCCATTTCCATCCCGGACGCTCCGAAGGGATCGAAATGGTACGAAGACTTGTATCCCTACACGCAGCAAGCCTGGTCGAATCTCCTCTATGCGTGTCCGGGTTACAAAGGCCCCCTTCTGGACGGCCGGCCCGGAAACGGAATCGTTTATCACTCAATCGGAAGCTACGGCTACAATGTTGGCACAGCGAACCGTTCTGAGACGTTTCAGTTTGGCCCGGGCGGCAAATATGTCTCTTCAATCTCCATCACTCTGGCACCGGTCGGTGAAAAAGAGGTCAAAGTCCCAAGCGATTTGATTCTTTCGGGCGACTCCTTCTCAACTTGGTCGCAGAAAGAGCGACGGGCCATGGTGGGATTGGATTTGTTGTCCCGCCGCCTCTATTCGAGCCTGGATCCCGGCAAATGGGAAATGCCCGGCGAAAAGGAAGCCCAGGCCCGGCACCGCAGCCAAATGAACCTCATCCTGGCCGATGGCCACGTGGAAGGCGGCAACTACAAGCGGCTTCTGTTCGATTTGAACCCTCAACTGTTGAGGAAGTGGCACACGGATAACGAGCCGCATTTGGAATTCTTCCAATAGCTGCCGAACCCACGTAGTCTAACCGAGATTTCTTTCCGCCTTCGCCGCTTTGTTGCGCCCACAAGGTTTGCCGCGATGTACTCGAACCGTAATAACTAATTTAGTTAAATCTAAATGACTTTGGCCAGGGTTGGGGATTGGGAATTTTCGTTTGCTTTCCAGACCGCTCCATCTAATAAACACGCCCATGGCAATTCTTGAAATCAAATCGTCCGCTTCCTGCACATACGACATGATCGCGCTGGGAGAAATCATGCTCCGGCTCGATCCCGGCGAAGGCCGCGTTCGAACGGCCCGCGAATTCAAAGCCTGGGAGGGGGGCGGGGAGTACAATGTCGCGCGGGGCTTGCGCCGCTGTTTTGGAATGCGGACAGCCGTCTGCACCGCATTCGCTGATAACGAGGTGGGACGCCTCATCGAAGATTTCATTCTTCAGGGCGGAGTCGATACGACGTTCGTCAAATGGAGAAGCTACGACGGCGTCGGACGCTCGGTGCGGAACGGACTGAATTTCACGGAGCGTGGCTTTGGCATCCGAGGCGCCGTCGGCGTTCCGGATCGGGGCAACACCGCCGCTTCGCAACTCAAGCCCGGCGATTTCAATTGGGACGACATCTTCGGCAAGCAAGGCGTGCGCTGGTTCCACACAGGCGGGATTTTCGCGGCGCTGTCGGAGACCACGGCCGCGTTGGTGGAGGAAGCCGTGCAAGCGGCCAAGAAGCACGGAACCATCGTTTCCTATGACCTGAACTACCGGCCTTCTCTTTGGAAATCGATCGGCGGCCACAAAAAAGCCCAGGAGGTCAATCGCCGCATCGCCAGGCATGTGGACGTGATGATTGGCAACGAAGAGGATTTCACTGCGTGCCTTGGATTCGAGGTGGAGGGCGTGGACGAAAACATTTCCACTATCGATGTCACGGCTTTCAAGAAGATGATCGAGAAGGTGGTGCGGGAGTTCACGAATTTCAAAGCCACCGCCACCACGCTGCGAGCCGTCAAATCGGCCACGCGCAACGACTGGGGCGCCATCTGCTGGGCGGGCGGAAAATTCTACGAAGCCACGAACCGCGCCGACCTGGAGATTCTGGACCGCGTCGGGGGCGGGGACAGTTTCGCTTCCGGCCTCCTCTATGGGTTCATGACGACGGGTGATCCGCAAAAGGCAGTCGAATATGGCGCGGCGCACGGCGCGCTGGCCATGACGACTCCGGGCGACACTTCCATGGCCTCGCTGGCCGAAGTGGAAAAACTCATGTCCGGCGGCGGCGCTCGCGTGCAGCGGTAGCAATCGCCAAGCAGGGCAGGCATCTTGCCTGCCTGAGAGCGTGTTTGGAAAACCGTGAAATGCCCGTAGCCGCCAACGTGAGGAGGCGGATTTCCCCGAGAATCTGATGGCGGTTCCGGCTCTTCACATCGGTGGCTACATTTTCAAAACACGCTCTCTATGTCTGGAAATCCACATTCGTCCGGCGCTGGAGCGCGACAATAATTCCTCTGCGGCATTTCGGGGCAGGCTGGAAGCCTGCCCTACGGGCCCGGCCTCACTTGAGTTGAGAACAACGTGAAGGGCTCGGCAGTGATCGCCACCAGAAACGGCGCCGCGCCGGCCAGCTTCGATTCGTAATCAATGCGTGTCACAGCGACCAGCGGCGTCGAGTTCGTCCACATGGTCTTGAACAGTTGCACGGAGCGCACGCCCCCGTGGCGGATCATCGCCGGATTGACGCCTTCCCACACAACGGGCGCATCGCCGGGTTGAGGGACGCGGTTCGCGTAATTCCACCAATCCCGGACGTCCCGGCCATACACGATGGGAACTTCCGCTTCACGGCCATCGGCGAAGTGGATTCGGAAGGCGCCGACGGTTGCGCCATTTGTGGTTGAGTACGCGCAGGCGTGCAGGAAATGGAGCGTCTTGCACTGCTGATCGACGCGGATTCCGGTCACACGCGCTGGATATTCCGGCGTCCTGGACCGCAATTTGACGCGCACACTCTTGTCACCGGGCAGAGACCTGGCTGGATCGTCCGGGACATCACGGGCCAGTTGCATCAAACCGCGGACATCGAAAGCGATTCCCGCGAAGTTCACCAGGCCTTGAGGCAAACTCTGGAGATCGTTTCGTTCCGCGCCTTCGAGCCAGCTTTCGGTCAACGCTGCGTTGTAATGCGGCGTGAGGTCAAGCTGCAAGGCCCGGGCCTCGGAACTGCGTGCCGGAATGAGCGGGGCCAGCTTTCTTTTCCACTGCGCGGTGACGAATTCCGAGGCGCGACGCTCGCCTTCTGTAATTTGTGCGGCGGTCAATTCCTTTCCCAGATCAGGCAAACTCGCCATCGCTTCAGCGTGAGTTTGTGACGCCGCCAGACTGATCCATTGGTAAGCCGCGATCAAATCGCGATCGGTCCCCTGCCCTTTCCAGCACATCTGGCCAAATTGGTTTTGTCCGGTCGGGTGATCTTGCTCCGCCGCGCGGCGCGACCACGCGGCGGCCTGCGCCAGATCCTTCGCGACCCCTTTCCCGAAATAGAACATCAAGCCGAGGTTGGCTTGCGCTGAGGCATGGCCCTGGGCAGCGGCACGTTGAAACCACGCGAAGGCCTGGGACAAATCCTGCGGCACGCCTTCGCCTTGAAAATAGAGCAGGCCCAAATTGTTTTGCGCTTCGTCCAGGCCCAACGCAGCCGCCTTCTGAAACCCGGCGAGCGCCTCGGCCAGATTTTGCGGCGTGCCCGTTCCGTCCTTCCGCAATTCCGCGAGCGCGTTTTGCGCCAGCGCCACACGTTGTTCGGCTATTTCCTGCAAAGCCGTGAACGCCTCACGATTTCCTTTTTCGACGGGAGGGCGCAACAAACGAACCGCGGCCAGGTGATTCGTGGGGGTTCCCTGACCGCGCGATAACATTTTCGCGAGTCCAACTTGGGCCGAAACGGAACCGAGGTCCGAGGCGCGCCGAAACCATCCGAGCGCGGCCGCGTAGTTCGTCCCAACACCGCGGCCTTCTGCATAAAGGAGGCCCAGCGACTCCAGAGCTGCCAGGGAGTTTTGCTCGGCGGCATTCCGATACCAAACGATGGCTTCCGGGACACTGCGGGCGACACCTTCGCCCCGTTCGTACATCGCACCGAGCCGCGCCTGAGCCTCCGGCCAACCCTGGTCGGCTGCTTTGTGATACCAGAGGAATGCTTCCGCGAAATCCTGCGCCGCCCCATCGCCCTTGGCGCAAGCATCCCCCAGCGCCATCTGTGCAAGCGCATGTCCTTGCTGAGCCGCCTTGCGATACCAGTTAAGCGCCTCGGATTTGTTCTGAGCGAGGCCCTCGCCCGCGCTATATCGTGCTCCCAGACCAAATTGCGCATCGGCCAATCCGAGCTCCGCAGCCTTCCGCTCCCATTGCAAAGCCCCAGCCAGATCGCGCGCCACGCCCTGGCCTTGGGTCAGCGCGACCGCCAGCGCGCGCTGAGCGCGCGGGTGATTTTGATCCGCCGCTTTCCTGAACCACGAGAGCGCCTCCCGTTCATCGCGGCCAATGCCCGTGCCTTGCGCGTACATAACGGCCAGATTGAATTGGGCGTGGACGTATCCCTGCTCGGCGGCCTTTCGATACCATGCGACCGCATCGGCGAAATCCTGGCGAACACCTTGCCCTTTGTCGTAGCAGACCCCCAAATCATTTTGCGCACCGGCGTGACCTTGCCGCGCCGCTTTCAAGAGCCAGGGAACAGCCTCGGAAAAACTCTGCGGACCGCCGCGCCCCGAAGAACACATTTGAGCCAGCTCAAACTGAGCTTCCGCGTGCCCTTGCTCCGCGGCTTTCTGGAACCCTTTCCGGGCTTCGGCAAAATTCTGAGGCACACCTTTCCCTTCCAGATGAAGTTTTGCCTGTCTGAATTGAACCTCGGCGGAGCTCACCTCGGCGGCGGCCATGGAATTAGTCGAGGCGGTCGAGTTTGTTTCAATCTTGATGGCCGCGGTCGGATCAGACGCGGCAGTGTCCTCAGGCCGCGGTGAGTTCCGTCTCGCGATCAACCAAAGAAGGCAGACCGCGCACAGAGCAACGATTCCCAGCGCAATTTTCCTTCGCTTGAGTTTGAGTTCCAGCATAGTCATTGGCCTCTGTTTTCTCCGTTTGCTCCAGTTGGAAAGAAATCTTTAGGACGGACGGATTTCATTTCATTTCATGGCTTGTCGTCGGCGTCAGGGAAATTGGGGTCCAGTTCCAAAAGGATTCTCTTCCGCGTTTGGTCCGTGTCCACGCCCATGTTTTGCAGAACCCGAGCGGCAACGCCGTCCCCTTCGGCCAGAAGTCCGAGCAAGAGATGCTCGGTTCCAACGTAAGTGTGATGGAGCGCTTTGGCCTCTTTCGCGGCCAACGACAGCACTTTTTTGACACGGGGAGTGTAAGGGATGCTTCCGACCGTCTTCTGGTCCGGACCTGTTCCCACCAGTGCCTCAACTTCGGTTCTAACCTTTTCGAGATCCAGTCCGGCTTGCCGCAGCACGTTCACCGCGACGCCTTGGCCAAGCTTGATCAGGCCGAGTAACACGTGCTCAGTCCCAATGAAATTGTGGTTGAAACGTTCCGCTTCCTTGCGAGCCATCTCCAGGACTTGCTGCACCCGCGGTGTGAGGTTGCTCGAACGTTCCGGAGCTGTCTTGTCCGATCCCGAAGGAAGCCACTGGCGAACCCATCTCAGGAATGTGGGAGGCTGGGTTTCCGGAAGTCTCCAGGACACGCGTTCGCTGGTCTCCCCGGTTTGTAGGCGAATCATGTCATCCAAAAGGATTCTGCATTTGTCCCGATCGCTCACGTAGGCCGCTTCGACCAGCGCCATGGTCTTCAGATTGTCACGTCCGCTGATCGCGGGCTCGTTTCCCGTCTCCAAAGCAATCAGCAACTGGGCCATGGTGCCGATGAAGGCGTCCGGGAACCAGCTTTCGGTCCAGCGCGGTTGGTGAAACTCGTAGTCGCCTTTGGTCGCATATCGAATTGTTGAAGGCGCCGTGTACGGATCGCGGCACCAGCCGATGTCGCCGATGGCCAGGCCGTTCGTGCCCTCGATCCGCCATTGGATGCGAATGTCGGCAGGGCACCCTTCCTTTGCGGGGCCGGTCCAGGTGTCGTCGATGCCCACGCAGCGCAGGCCGCTCGTGTAGTCGAGGATGTAGGAACAAATGCCGTCGGTGTGCGGGAAACTTGTGCGCGGATCCGTGCGGACGCTGCAATAGATGCCCTCCGGATTGCCAAACCAATAACGAAACGCATCGAGGTGATGGATCGACATGATGCGAAGCGTCAGCCAACCCAGTTCCTTTTGCCAGGGCATCCAGTGCGGGATGCCGCGCATATCGATCGTCGCGAACACCGGTTCGCCAAGCGTGCCGTTTTCGAGCAACGTCTTGGCGGCGCGGACGGATTGGTCGTAGCGCATGTTTTGGTTCACGGCGAGAACGATGCCGGCCTTCTCGCAAGCTTCAACGGCCGCCACCGCCTCGGCGTAGTTCACCCCAAGAGGCTTTTGAGCCAGGATCCCTTTGACCGTCCTCCGCTCGCAGGCGGCTTTGATGAAATCAACCTGGTGCATGGGCGGCACGGCGATGTCGAGCACTTCGATGCTCGGATCGTCCAGGAGTTCCTCCGGACTGGCACAGACTTTGGGAACGCCATGGCGCTGGGCGACTGGCTCGGCGCGGCTGCGCGTCCGGGCTGCAATCGCCACCGGATTGAACCCGGCCTTCCGATAGGCCACAAGGTGACAGTCATTTACGATGAAACCGCTGCCAATGATGCCGAGGCGAAAATCTTTTCGCTTCGGCAGCGGAGGATGGATGTTCAAGTCCATAACCAGAGTGAACCGCTACATTCGGTCGGTATTGGGGAGCACGCGCGCCCTCGCGTGTTCCGACCGGCGCCTCGCCGGTCGAGCTGGACGCTTCGAGCACTCACCGAATGATGACGTCCTCCGACGCCCGCAGGTAGTCGGCGAGGCGCCGACCACGGCACGCGAGGCGCGTGCGCTCCCCATCTGAAACGCAAAGCCGGAAATTGTCGCTGTTCGATGGGGCATAGGCGCGTCCATCAGATGAAGAATAGGTGCGTCCGCTCAGCGATTGAAATAGTTCGGCGCGACCCAAACGCCGGGATTCTGTTTCACCGCGTGCAGCCAAAGGAGGTTGTAGGCCAGATTCCCCACCATCAAATCGCCCTCGTAGTGATCGACCGACGTGGCGCCACGAAACAGGCCCTTGTGGAAAAGCCGCTCGATGGCCAGTCGCGCGTAACGCTCGGCTTGCGCCAGGTGTTGGGGCTTCCTTTGAAGCGCATAAAGGTCCGTGAACAAACCCAGGATGCTGGCATAAACGTGCGCGCGGACGATTTCGTGAGGTGGGGGAGGTTCGTGCGTCGCGTAATGGCTCGCGCAATCCTCAGCCAAACGAAGCGAACGCGCATCGCCGGTCAACCGGTGCAACGCCAGAATCAGGCCAATGTTGTCCGCCGTGAAACCGCCACCGTATCCGTAACGGTAAGGCTCGGAGTAATCGGGTTTTTGTCCCGGATCGGTTTTCATGGGAAAGCCAGCCAGAAACTTCCCTTCCTTAAGTTTGTGCGGCAGAC
>Ga0194126_10009203_pt1 | contig 13225 bp, 7 predicted proteins | sample TA2KigC150mmetaG_FD_148641 | JGI IMG/M metagenome (GOLD analysis project Ga0194126, IMG submission 148641) | Freshwater microbial communities from Lake Tanganyika, Tanzania - TA2015035 Kigoma Deep Cast 150m | ecosystem: Environmental > Aquatic > Freshwater > Lake | place: Tanzania: Lake...
AAGTTTATCCTGTGTACGGACTCCGCCGCCTGCCAGCCCGGAGCTGAGGAACACACCTTCGGCTAACCCGCCCAGATTCATTTTAATGAACAAATCCGCGAATTCATCAGGCTTAAAAGTGGCGCGACGGAAATCTCTGCCTGCTCTAAAGGGGCAATAAAAACAATCGCGTTCACATGCCGATGAAAGCAGGGTTTTCAAGAGCAGGATCTTGTGTCCATTGGGGAGTTGAGCGGGGTGCACAAAGGCTTGATCCTTCTCCTTCGGACTGAAGCAGGCTTGTCCTGAGTTCAATCGAAGGGCTGGAGGTGGGGAAGAGAGGCGCGGTAAACTGGAGGCTCGGCTTGTATTGCGTCTCAATGTGTCAAAAGGTGGTTCCCCATCGCCTTCGAAAGACATTTGTGAAGACAATTCCTTGAGGGTTTCGAGCGGGTTCATAATCCGATTATAGAATAAATGTTCTATTTTATCAAGGAGGAAATTTTGGAAGGCGCGTCACTCGGGTGCGACCTCATACCGGCAAATCATATTGTTGAATTAATTTTGCTGGTGATATAATTTGCAAGAACAGAAGGATTTGTCGGTGTCTTTGCCTTGCGCAAAGACTTTAACATTTTGTTCAAAGATCAACTGCGTTGGTTTTTGGAAAGGAGTTTACCATGGCAAACAAGGAACAGAAGGGGAAGAACAAGGAAAAGAAGAAGAAAAAGAAAGAGAAGCCAAAACCACCCAAGAAGTAGCCAGCGGCTCTTGCCTCTCGAAAAGTAAAAATAGATTTTTCCATCCCCCAGATCAGTTTTTTGACCTGGGGGATGTGTATTGTTTCAATCCACGCTCTCAATGAAGAGAGCGACCGAGGCAATGCGCGACCGGAATACCATCAGTTATGTTTCAATCCACGCTCTCAATGAAGAGAGCGACACGACCTGCTTGACCGTGTTGACGGAATGAATAGCGTTTCAATCCACGCTCTCAATGAAGAGAGCGACCATCTTGTGTCCATATTGCGACACCGTGCTAGTCGTTTCAATCCACGCTCTCAATGAAGAGAGCGACTCAAGGTCAACACTGCCCTGGTTGTTGTTGCGGAAGTTTCAATCCACGCTCTCAATGAAGAGAGCGACATACCGACCCAGCGTAGCGACCCACGCAGCAGATTGTTTCAATCCACGCTCTCAATGAAGAGAGCGACCTGGAGGCGAGATCAAACACGCCCGGCGCGGATAAGTTTCAATCCACGCTCTCAATGAAGAGAGCGACCAGAGTTTGCAGGCATCGGTGTGGATGAGCTGACCAAGTTTCAATCCACGCTCTCAATGAAGAGAGCGACCCAATAGACAAGTACAGCACCGAAGCGCTTGTGAAGTTTCAATCCACGCTCTCAATGAAGAGAGCGACGTATTTCCTCTGCCCGTCTGACAACCTTTACGAGATGTTTCAATCCACGCTCTCAATGAAGAGAGCGACTTGCCATCTGCGGTCAATTCGGTGGCTTCAACGAGTTTCAATCCACGCTCTCAATGAAGAGAGCGACGTACAAGTAGCCAGCCACCTAACATTTATATGGGGTTTCAATCCACGCTCTCAATGAAGAGAGCGACCGCCAAACACCTGTCATATCACAGTTGCCAAAAGTTTCAATCCACGCTCTCAATGAAGAGAGCGACGACCACTGACAACACCAATGGCATTTATGCCATGTTTCAATCCACGCTCTCAATGAAGAGAGCGACTTGCAGTACGAATCTCGGGGACTCGCCTCGGTGTTTCAATCCACGCTCTCAATGAAGAGAGCGACAGGCAATCTTATGGCAACAGTTCGCAGTTTATCGTTTCAATCCACGCTCTCAATGAAGAGAGCGACCATTCAGGCGGCGTTTCTTTCCCTTCCAGAGCATGTTTCAATCCACGCTCTCAATGAAGAGAGCGACTTGACAGTGTAGCAGTTGAAATTGGCAGTCATCGAGGTTTCAATCCACGCTCTCAATGAAGAGAGCGACTGGAACGCATGTTCTACCTTTCCCCCCGTTAATTAGTTTCAATCCACGCTCTCAATGAAGAGAGCGACATGGAAGGTGGTTACGGTGCGTTCAAAGGACTGTTTCAATCCACGCTCTCAATGAAGAGAGCGACTCGATTGCATCAAATTAGATAGTCTTTCACCTATGGTTTCAATCCACGCTCTCAATGAAGAGAGCGACTTCCAGAACGGCTCATAGGGCTTGCCGTTTCCAGAGTTTCAATCCACGCTCTCAATGAAGAGAGCGACGGGAGCAATCTTCCCGTTGCGATATAGATCATCCTTGTTTCAATCCACGCTCTCAATGAAGAGAGCGACCCTGACGCTTCTTACGTTTTTCGAATGACGTAGTGTTTCAATCCACGCTCTCAATGAAGAGAGCGACTGACGGCGACATCGTTATCTTGAATCAAAGACAAGTTTCAATCCACGCTCTCAATGAAGAGAGCGACCGTGATGCCGCTCGACGTCGAAGAACTGACCGATGTTTCAATCCACGCTCTCAATGAAGAGAGCGACGGAGATCGCCAAGAAGTTCGAGCCTGTTGCTGCGGTTTCAATCCACGCTCTCAATGAAGAGAGCGACTTGTCAGTTTTGATGTATTATCCAGGCATGAGGTTTCAATCCACGCTCTCAATGAAGAGAGCGACCTATCAGGGTCGCTAACAGGGAGATTCTGCCAAGTTTCAATCCACGCTCTCAATGAAGAGAGCGACTGCATTACAACGCTTGCCATACGTAACATATTTATGTTTCAATCCACGCTCTCAATGAAGAGAGCGACCAACGGTTTGCGTAACCAGCGGCGGGTGCTTGGGTTTCAATCCACGCTCTCAATGAAGAGAGCGACATGACTTCGCACCACTGCTGATATGCAGGATGGACGTTTCAATCCACGCTCTCAATGAAGAGAGCGACAAGAGACAAAAGATACTTGTGATATGTTGTTTTGTTTCAATCCACGCTCTCAATGAAGAGAGCGACCGCAATGAAAGGCAATCAAGGCGACGCATGAAAGTTTCAATCCACGCTCTCAATGAAGAGAGCGACTGAACCTATCACGAAATACAACACTATCTCCCTGTTTCAATCCACGCTCTCAATGAAGAGAGCGACTGGTTGATGATCGAGATGGTCTTGATCAGATGGTTTCAATCCACGCTCTCAATGAAGAGAGCGACCTCTTGTTTCTTGGTATCATAAACGCCAATAGAAGTTTCAATCCACGCTCTCAATGAAGAGAGCGACCGAGCATGACAAGTTCTGCGTAATCGCTATCGGTGTTTCAATCCACGCTCTCAATGAAGAGAGCGACGTTTAGGTTAGTGGTAGTGGGTGGGCTGAGACGGTTTCAATCCACGCTCTCAATGAAGAGAGCGACTTGACTCCTTTGTCTGCAAGGAAGCAGGCTATATGTTTCAATCCACGCTCTCAATGAAGAGAGCGACTTTACAAATGTAATAGGTGTACCAATTGGAAAAGGTTTCAATCCACGCTCTCAATGAAGAGAGCGACCAAAGTCCGATGTCCTGGTGCATCAGCCCGGACATGTTTCAATCCACGCTCTCAATGAAGAGAGCGACCGGCTTGTGCCGCCAACCTTGCGCCATCGTAAACGTTTCAATCCACGCTCTCAATGAAGAGAGCGACGTTCAATGCTATCGCCAAGTTTCACAAGGCTGTTGTTTCAATCCACGCTCTCAATGAAGAGAGCGACGTCCAGTGCACGCTGTGTTAGCCGCCGCCATGACGTTTCAATCCACGCTCTCAATGAAGAGAGCGACCGCAAACGGTTTGGCAGGCAGGCATGGTTAGCGGTTTCAATCCACGCTCTCAATGAAGAGAGCGACGAGACTGCGCACGAGATGCACGCCGCGCGGCTGGCGTTTCAATCCACGCTCTCAATGAAGAGAGCGACTTGGTGAGGCGGTTCGGAACGGTGAGATCAATCAGTTTCAATCCACGCTCTCAATGAAGAGAGCGACCCGATTATGTAATCCGCTTATAATTTGGATTAGCGTTTCAATCCACGCTCTCAATGAAGAGAGCGACCCAAAATTCCAAATGTTCGACTTCTCACAAAATGTTTCAATCCACGCTCTCAATGAAGAGAGCGACTACGTATATCGCGGCAAGTACGCCCGTCTGACAGTTTCAATCCACGCTCTCAATGAAGAGAGCGACAAGACAATGGCAATCAAGCGCATGACCGAGCAAGTTTCAATCCACGCTCTCAATGAAGAGAGCGACGTGAACTGAAGGCAACACTGACGATATTGCAGGGTTTCAATCCACGCTCTCAATGAAGAGAGCGACTGCGTTGCAGAGAAAACCGCAGGAATCACAGGAGTTTCAATCCACGCTCTCAATGAAGAGAGCGACCGCAACATCTGGGTAAAAAAATATCCTTACCGCCAGATATTGGTCTTGCTACTATCTATTCTACCTGCAAAATTCACAAAAACTCAGTTTTTACGGAAATATTCGGTTGTTAAAGTGCGGATTTGCCTGCGAACCTGAGCGTGACTTTATGCGCGCATTGGGTTCGCAAGGGCGCTTCGACTGCGGTCTCAAATTGCATTCGACCTCCACTCAGCGCGAAGAAACTAAGTGATGATCGTCCCTTCCAAATCAATGCTTGGTTTCGCGCCGATGTGTTCGACGCGGCTTTTCCAATTATCGCCGAGATAGTAGTAGCGCAGCGAGTCCACTTCGGGGTCTATGATCTTGAGCAACTTGTCTTGCAACTCTTTGAGTTGGGCAGGGTCAATCAGGCATTCAAAGACAGAGTTCTGCACGCGTTGACCATAATCCTGGCACTTCTTGGAGACACGCCGCAGACGGGATTGCCCTGCTTTCGTTTCGGTTTTGACATCGTAGGTGATGAGGACCATCATATCGAATTTCCTGTATAGACCCTAAAGGTCTTTAAGACCTTTAGGGTCTCTTGTTAATTCCAAAAGAACGGCGGGTAGGCATCCAGATCGCCGCGCAAGTGACGGGCAAGCAACATGGCTTGAACATGAGGAAGCAACCCAAACGGAATCTTCTCTTTGATGTATGGGTGCATGAGTTCCTCTTTCTTGCGTTCCTGCCAGGCAACCAACACGGCTTTGCGCGTGTCATCATCCATCAACACGCCGCCACTTTCTTTTTGCGTGAACCCTTTGCCGCTGATCTGCTTGCGGTTCACCAGCGACAATGCCAAGCGATCCACCAGCACAGGGCGCAACTCTTCCATCAGGTCGAGCGCGAGCGACGGACGCCCAGGGCGGTCTCGGTGTAGAAAACCGACAAAGGGGTCAAGACCAACTGTCTCCAAGGCGGAGGCGGTTTCATTCGTCAACAACGTATAAAGGAAAGAAAGCAGCGCGTTCATGTTATCCAAAGGCGGACGGCGATTCCGTTCCTTGAAGAAAAAATCGTCGCGCTGTTGCAGAATCAAATGGTCGAACACGCCAAAGTAAATCTTTGCCGCGCTTCCTTCAAACCCCATCAGGTCGGCGGTGGAGTTGCATTGCGGGATCGCCTTGAGAGTCTCCTTCATAAAATTGGATGCACCCGTCAGCGCTTCGACATCCACCAGCATGGCATGATCGCGGATGGCGCGTTCGAGGACTTTGCGACTGTTGGAGATTTTCCCCAACAAAAAGGATTGAGCGATGGGAATGCTCTGCGCCTCTTTCTCCGACCATTCAAACTGTTTCTTCCTCAGCAGGACATTTCCCTTCACCCGACCCGTGACCCGCGCCTGAAAACGTCCATTGGGGGTGAGGAAGGTCAGCCCGATGTTTCGATCAGCACACGCGCCCATCAATGCGGGGCTGGCTCCCTGCCACGTAAAACAGACGATGTTCTCAAGGTTATGCAAAGGCAGCCGCGTGGACGTGTTAGCGCCTTGCTCATCTTCTTTCTTGATGACGACATTCTCGCCGTCAAGTGAAAGAAAAGCTTCGGGCGTGGTGATGTAGAGGACATTTCCAAGATGTTTCATGGGTTATCATCGTGCCTCGGTGGTTGAGTAGGGTGAATGCTCTTTTTGCCCGTATCGAAACCACTACATTTCAAGAGAAATCCTGTTACAAGATGTTCACTGCTTACTGGTGGTTTCGATATGCCGCGAAGAACAAGAGCGCGGCTACTCAACCACCGAGGTTTTATGAATCTTCTATATTCTGTTTGATGTACTTCGACGCCGCAATGACTTTCTCTTGCAAGACTGGCAAACAAATATCCGCCAATGAACAGGAGCGGCAGCCTTTATGGGTCTTGACCTTCGGGGTATAGCCGCGGCTGAAATAATTGTGCATCTCAGCGGACATGTCCTGCACGAGCGTTCGTAACTCAGATGTGAACTCGATCTCCACGCGGTGACGGGTCTCGCCGTAATACAAATATCCGCGTGAAATGCTCGTTGACAGCATCTCTTCCAAACACATCGCCTGGGCGCAGAGTTGAGTCTCGTCACTGTGATCGCGCTTTTCCTTGCCGCGTTTGTACTCGATGGGGGAGGGCAAATATAGACCTTCCCGATTGGGCAAACTCACTCCATCTGCCGACGCCTTGAACTCAACCACGTCACACACGCCAGACAGCCCCAGCCGATACGACGCCACAGGCACGGAACGCGCGGTGACGACTCCATTTCTCGTTTCGGTGAAGAAGGGGTCATCCGCGCGCTTGTGCATGATCCTGCCCTCGGCAGTGAGCACGTTCTCCTTCCACTGCTGTTCGATGTGGATGAGCGCCCACTGCCTGCGACAAAACAGGAAGTGCTGGATGCCCGAAAGGGGCAAGAGGTCGTCTTGGGTGTATTCGGTCATGGTATTTGGTAGGTGACAGTCACTTTTGAAGTGACTGTCACCTATTAGCATAATTACTCGCCGTCAATCTCTTCACAGTTCAAGCCATCTGGTTTATCAAATTTAATATCATAGTCTTCGATATCTTTTGGCTCTTCCTTGTTCGGCTTCACACTTAGCGAACGGTGAACTTTGGCGGAAGAATATTGTCCGTTGGGGCTATTGTGCTCACACCAAAAGACCTTGTGAACTTCCATGCTTCCCTCAGGACGAGCAGATGAAGCGTCATTCACAAACAGGGTTCGCAGGGCTTCCTTGATGGCTTGCGCATCGTCATCCGAAAAGCCAGTCTTACTTGCGAGTTGCGGATTCATACTCCCGTAGAATACATACACACCATGTTCTACACGATGTTTCATACCCATAGTGTCTGAGGCTTTGTCCTTTACATCGCCTTTGACACTTTTAGTAATTTGGATACTTGAAGTGCGATCTAAAACTGAGGCAACTGAAAAAGCTGAGTGAATTGAAACAGGTCCGCGAATACCAATCGAAACGCCTTCACCTTTTGCGCCTTCACTATAAGCAAAAAGCTGTCCAAAAGCGCGCACATCAATCCACTTATTACACGATTCTTTAGTTGCCAAATCTTTGTCTTTCCAGACATCTTTGCCTAATTCTCCCTCTGCTCTTGCCCGCAGGCTGGGGTAACCATCTACTTTGTTATCATCCGATTGAACGAAGATAGACTGCCCCATTTCCATCAAGCGATTCCTAATTTTGCGCTTAATAGAAACATCGGACATTTCGCCAAAGCCTTCGTAAGTGGTACGCGGGCGGTTACCGTTGAGCGGATCGCCGTTGGGGTTGGCATGGTTGACAGTCAAGATCACAGCAAAGTCAATTTTCTTCGAGAGGGTAGTCATGGGGAAGTCTCCTTTTGATGATGAAATGGTTAGATTTTTAGTTTGAGATGGGGTTGTCGTTTTCTTCAGAGGCGGGCTTTTCTTTCTTCTCCCACATCTTTTGTCGCTGGCAGTAGTAACCGAGCAAATATTCGCCCGTCAGCGGTTTGTTACGAGTGAATTCTTCTGGAGATGTGAACAAGCCTTTAACTTGCTCAATCAAACGTTTGTAGTAAAACGCTTTATCACCTTGTCGCATGAAATAGGGTGTAAGCAATTCATGAATTTGTTTCCACGTGCTGAAGGGACGCTGGGAAAATTGTTGCATGTAGCGGGTGGCATTGGTTGGGCGTTTTTTCTCGGCATCCGATAGCGTGCGTTCCTCCATTACGTCGGCAATGGCAAGGAGTCTGCCAAAGAGGTAATCTCTTGTGTTACGGGTTTCATCGAGTGACATTTCAAATTTCTCCTTTCCTTCTTTTTGTTTTCTGAACAGTGCGCAGGCAATGCTCAATGTTTTCTCCCATTGCCATTTTTCTAATCCAATTCTGTTGGATGCACGCCTGACCGCCGACTCGACCAAATCACGGGGTATGGGCTGTCCATCCACAATGCAAGGGAGCAGGCGTTTGACAGTGGCTTTCTTGAGTTTGTCATCCAGTTCGAACTTGCCATTGCGATTGTTTGCATACGCGGCTTCAGCAATGTCGGCAGGAGCGGGCGCGCCGTCAAATGGGATGTAGAGTTTTTTGCTCGTCCCTTTATCATCTTGTACTTCGATGGCGTGGTAAGTGTGCCGCCAGGCACAGGTCGCGTGCCAGTTTTCGATTCGTTCCAGAAACTCGGAGCTTTTCAGAGAGCGGTAATAGACGATAGACAAACGCCCTGGCGTGGCTGAATCCACCGCCATGACGACCACATCTCCACGCTCACCAATTTCCTTACGGTAGCCAGCGATTTTCTTTTTCAGGCGGATGGCAACATCCTGCGCGGTGTCGGCGGTTTTGCTTTCTTCGGTGGGCGCATCCTTATCCAGCATGTCGATTGGATCATCAGTAGGCTGAATGAGTATTGCGCCTGATGTCGCCCATGCAACGATTCCCAAATCACCTTTGACGTATCCCTGACGATTCATCAACCAGCGAAGTGCAAAATGGGCTTTTTGCGTTGTTTCAAATCCGACAGTTGCGGCTTGATCAGGATAGGTAAATCGTCCAAGAAAGGTAAAACCACAACCATCGTCAACCTTGATTTTCCCATTCTTGTCAACTGATTTACCTGACGCGATAAGTTTTGCTTTGTCGGCGTCATTCCGAATTTTGGCGGGATGTTGGTCAGCTGTAAAACTTTCTTCACCTGTCACATAGCACAAGGATTTTGTTTGCTTCGTTGATGAGTAATAGTCAATCCAAGACCGAGTTACATCAGGGTCATTCCAGACTTCCGCTATTTCATTGCCAATTTCAACTCTCCAACGTACAAAGGCGTCTGCTTGCCAACTTTCGAGTTTTCCAGTTTTTGCGTTGATACTGCCAGGTAGTAAATCAAATATATCTGTTTGAGCATTTTTGCCCTTTTCAAAGGGGCGTCGGGCATAGAGTTTGCCTCGTTCATCGGCGAACAACACGCGATTGGCTATCAAATCGCCGATGGTATTGCCTTTTTGCACATATTCGTAAATAGTGCGTACTTTTGCGGGCGTATTACTTTTGAGCCAGACAGATAACAACTCTTGATATGAATTGAAATAAGAGTCTTTATTTTCTATATTTTTTTTATAATCCAATCCAACAAGCTTATTTAGTTGCAACCAACTCGCCCATTCGTTTTTTTCTGCTAAATATCCCTTGTAATCCTTCGCAATGTACTGTAATTTATCGCAAAGGGGGTGCGCCGCCTCGCCACTCGTGCGTCCCGCTGATTTCTCGGTGCAAGGAATAATTGTACGCGCTTCGTTCTTACTCAATACGCGAGCGCGTCTGAAATTGCCTTTTGAGTCAAGCGTGATTTCAATTTGCGCTTTTTGTGTGGTGTGGCAAATCGGTAGAAGCGGCACCTGGTCTTTGCCTTCTTCGTCTTCTTCAATAACGCCAATCATGTGCTGGCAATTCTCATACGTTTCATACAAGCTTTGAATCCAGTTCATCTCACGCCCTCCTCTTCTTCGCAACCTTCCAATAAGCCTTCTTCTTGCAACCCTACCGTTTCAGGCGGGTTGGCTTTCATTGGACGGACGAACTTGCGAACTTTGCAATCCTTCGGGTGAATGAACTGAATCACGCCCTTGTCCATTTTTGGTTCCCAAAACCGCGCCCAGAACTCGCCAGGTTTGTTTTCATCGGGATAATCGAAGCCGTGGAACATCAACCCGTAGGACATTTCACCAGGGTAGTTGTCGTAAAAACCTTCACCTTCGCCAAATTCACAAGGGACAACATACCCCTGACATTCGCGTGTGCCGAGAAAGACATCCCGCCTGCCGCCGCGCTCGATCATGCGCTTTGCGACGCAGTGGTGCTTGTTTTCATTGCGGTCGTGCGTCAGGTCGGGGCGATTTTCGTTCCACTCGAAACGCGCCTGTACCTGATACTCCACATCGGCGAGATAGGTGTAAATGGACAGGTCGTTTCCGCCTGATTGATACTTGATGGGCTTTGCGCCGCGCGGCTGTGTGCGGATGGGCTTCATCACCCGCACTTTGTCTATGATCCACACGATGGTCGGTTTCCAATATACCGAGCTCAGAATTCCCTTTAACGCCTCGTAAGTGGGAATTTGATAAGAATATTTTTCGCCGCCAATGCGGGTCAGCGGATCGGTAAATAAGGCATACCTGCCCCACACCTTGAATGGAACGCTGTTTTGATATTGCATCGAGACCTCCTTTACTCTATGTGTACTGTCATGTCGCTGACTGGCTCGTCGCTCCAGCCAAACTCTTCGGTGTAATATTGCTCATTGAGATGGTAAATGCCTGCTTCGGGTTGCACCTCCTTGATGGCTCCTGCTTTAAATAGTTGATCGAATTGATATGTGAACAAATTAACTGAATATCGCTGTGCTTGTTTGAGCAACTTGCCCTGTTTTTCCAACCCAAACGCGCCGCATAACTCCGTAATGATTCTATAGCCATCTTTGTATGGCACAATCACGCCACGTGTGAGCGAATCAATCACGCGAAACTCTCCATTGGCGGTTCGGAAAGACTGCCGCAATAGAATATCTGGCGCAGAATGATGGCTTGCCTGAAAGGCATTGGTCGAGAGTTCATTTAGCGAAAGCAAGCTAAACAAATTATCGTCTCGCTCTACTGACGAATTCTTGCCTACAGGGTAGTCCATTTTGTCTTTTTGCGAGTGATAGTATTGATTGTAATATGTAGCAATCGCGTCCAATCCGATTTGGTCATTCCCGAAAGAATCAGGGGCAATCCTGAAATCATCAAGAACCGTTTGGGCATGTTCTCGTCCGACTTTGATATCCTTTAATCGGTCAAGATTTTCTTCCTGTGGATTAACCACCCACACGCTCCCTCCATCCTCGCGCATCCCGTGACGATTGCAACGTCCTGCGGATTGGGCAATCGAATCTAATCCCGCCAGCGCACGAATGACCGCGCCAAAGTCAATGTCCACGCCCGCTTCAATGAGTTGTGTGCTGACGCAAATCACAGGTTCTTTGGCTTTCAACTTGGGTTTAATCTTATTCTCCAGCACATCCATGCGGTGAGCAGGGCACATGTTGGTACTCAAATGGTAAGTTTTCACACCTAAATTTCTATCCTTGATTTCTTTATGCAATGCCAATGCGGACGGGCGTGTATTGACCACAATCAGGACACTGCCTTTTTCCTGCAAAGCCTGTTCTGCCAAATTAGCAATTTCGACGTTGGTCAAGCCACCTGGCTTGCGCTCGTCGTGGACCTCGACGCGTTTCAATCGTTTGAACAACCCTGGTTCATTCTGGATGATATGGTTTTCTTTGGGGATGCTCAGTTCACGATAGGGATTGCCCGTCTTGTCGAACGGCGGCTGGGTTGCCGTGCAAAGTACAACCGTTGAGCCACAGTCATGAGTCAAGAAGCGCAGGGCAGTCGTGAACATGTGTGTAATTCTGATGGGAACGGTCTGCACTTCATCGAAGATGATGACCGAGTTCGCCAGTTGATGCATTCGGCGGGCGTCGCGTGTGCCATAGCCAAATAGCGCTTCCAGAAATTGAACCTGCGTGGTGAATACGATTGGCGCATCCCAGTTTTCTGCCAGCAGGTTGTGACGGCGGCGAGTGTCATCTGATGGCACAAAGTTGGAGTGATGTTCGAGAATGACTTTACCGCGCTCGTCTGCTTTTTCCAGAATCTTCCGCACCTTATCGGCGTTCTGGTCAATGATGGTGATGTAGGGAACAATATAGAATATCCTGTCCATCTTGTTCGCCCGCGCATGATGCAGCGCAAAACGCAGACTCGCCTCAGTCTTTCCGCCTCCAGTTGGGACAGTCAACTGGTAAATGCCTTTGGGCTTTTCCGCCGCTTCCAGACAGGCTTGCGCCACCTGCGCTCGCAATTGGTTGACCTCCAGCGCCTGCCCTGGTTTCATTTGTGCTGTTTCCCGCGCATACCCTGTGTACTTCGCTTCCAATCGTTCAATGAGTGTATTCCATGGAATGTACTTGCCGTAATTTCGGATGTCTTCATTGCCAGGATTCTCGAAATCGGCTGTGTTCAGGCGGTCAGCTTCCAGCAGGCAACTGAGCAGGAAACGTGCCAGCAAGCCGCGCTTGAACCATCGAGTATCTTTGGAATCGGAGGCTTCGGTCATTGCCTCGAAGACGGCTTGATAAAAGCGTTTTTCAATCGGCTGTGCGAGAATTTCATCCAACTGCTTTTCGATGTCGTGCAGTTTACTCCGCGCTTCTGTCAGATGAGTTTTTTCATCAACTTTTGTAATTCGTTCTTCAAACTTATTGTTGCCATTAGGCTTCAAGCAATCTATCAGCCCTGAATGATGAGAAGCGATTGCCAACGACAAAAATTGCGCCAAAATTTTGCCTTCTTGCCCATGGTGGGCAAATTTCTCATATATCAATTGCGCCCCAGCGGTGGAGTGGTCAACTTCGCCGCGTTTGGCTGTTGAGTAATTATCTTCATCAGGGTTAATCAACCCCTCTTGTGTCCTCAAATAATTTTGATATTCCTGGCTAGCTTTACCGAAATCGTGTAACAAACCCAAAACCTTGCCTATTTCAGGAAGACCAACCTTTGCCACAAAGCCTTCTGCCAGTTGAGACGCTTCGATCAGGTGAGTTCTCAACAATTGCTCTTCGCCATTTTTTCGACGATGGGCAATCAGGTCATCCTCTAGCTCGACTTGTCCCACTCCATATACTCTCGCCATTTTCTTAACTTCCTTCTCCAACGCCTCGCGCAAGGTTTTTGGCTCCAACACTTCGCAGTCCGCGCCCCAGCCGCGAATCCAAGGGAGCATTTCGCGCCATT
>Ga0194126_10009205_pt1 | contig 13223 bp, 10 predicted proteins | sample TA2KigC150mmetaG_FD_148641 | JGI IMG/M metagenome (GOLD analysis project Ga0194126, IMG submission 148641) | Freshwater microbial communities from Lake Tanganyika, Tanzania - TA2015035 Kigoma Deep Cast 150m | ecosystem: Environmental > Aquatic > Freshwater > Lake | place: Tanzania: Lake...
TCTTTCTACAGGAGGTTGTCATGGCAATGAAAAAAGCAGGCAGCAGCGTGACGCAACCGCAGGAAATCCCGGTTGGCGCAACTGGAGTCACGGCAGTGACGCAAGAACAGATGATCGCCGTCGCGGCTTATTTCCGGGCCGAACAGCGAGGTTTTTCGCCAGGCCAGGAGGTGGATGACTGGCTTCAGGCCGAGAAAGAAATCGCGTCCCGAGCGAGCTGCGGAGGATGCGGCGCCTGACGGCGCACGGAGGATGCCATGCGGACCGCGAAAAATGACCGTGCCTGGCGCTGGCTGCTGCTGGTGGCTTGGCTGGCGCTGCTGCATGCGGCGCCGGCGGCAGCCGGGGAACTGCATCTGCTGAGCGTGAAAGGCGCCATCGGCCCGGCGAGCGCCGACTATCTGCTGCGCGGCATCGACCGGGCGAAGCAGGCTGAGGCGCGCCTGGTGGTCATCGAACTGGATACGCCGGGCGGCCTGGATACCTCGATGCGCGACATCATCCAGGCCATCCTGGCGTCCCGCGTGCCGGTGGCGATGTACGTTTCGCCCCAGGGCGCGCGCGCGGCCAGCGCCGGCGTCTATCTGCTCTACGCCAGCCACATTGCCGCCATGGCTCCGGCGACCAATCTGGGCGCCGCCACACCGGTGGAATTGGCGCCCATGGGCGCGCCCGAGCGGCCCGCCGGCAAGCCGGGCAAGCCGGGGGAAAAGGCCGCCGGAAGCGGCGAAGCGCAGCCGGCCCCGCCCGCCGACGCGAAGATGCGCAAGGCGGTCAACGACGCTGCCGCCTACCTGCGCGGCCTGGCCGAGCTGCGCGGGCGCAATGCGGACTGGGCGGAGCGGGCGGTGCGCGAGGCGGTGAGCCTGCCGGCCGAGGCGGCGCTGCGGGAACAGGTGGTGGACGTGGTGGCGACCGACATCGCCGATCTGCTCAAGCAAATTCATGGCCGCAAGCTGAAGCTGGCGAGCGGCGAGATCACCCTCGACACCTCGGGGCTGGCCGTCACCCGCATCGAGCCGGACTGGCGCGCCCGGCTGCTGTCGGTCATCGGCGATCCGGGCATCGCCTACATCCTGCTGCTGCTGGGCATCTATGGCCTGCTCTATGAGTTCTCCAACCCCGGCATGTTGTTTCCCGGCGTGGTCGGCGCCGTCTGCCTGCTGCTCGCCCTGTTCGCGTTGCAGCTGATGCCGATCAACTATGTCGGCCTGGCGCTGATCCTGCTCGGCATCGGTTTCATGCTGGCGGAAGCCTTTTTGCCCAGCTTCGGCGCTCTGGGCGTGGGCGGCGTCATCGCCTTCGTATTCGGCTCGTTGATGCTGATCGACACCGATCTGCCCGGCTACGGCATCTCCTGGTCGCTGGTCTTACCGCTGGCGGCCGTGTCGGCCCTGTTCAGCTTCGCCGTCGCCGGCCTGGCGTTGCGCGCCCGCCGGCGGCCCGTGCTCACCGGCGGCGAGGAGCTGCCGGGCATGGCGGGCGTAGCCCTGGAGGACATCGCCGGCGAAGGCTGGGTGCGCGTGCATGGCGAACGCTGGCGGGCCAGAAGCCGTGCGCCGCTGGCGCGCGGAAGCAAAATCCGGGTCGTGGCGCGGGATGGCCTGACCCTCGAAGTGCAAGCGATCGACCCGAGCAACGGGCATGGCATTGAGAAGGCGCCCTGAAGCATGAAAGCCATGCCCGTTTCCCTCAACCCAACCCCTCGCGAGGAGTCGCTTGGCGACTTTCAAGTTAAGGAGAATGACCATGTTTGATCTCGGCTGGCTGACCCTCCCCCTCCTCCTGCTGGCGCTGCTGGCGTACAGCTTTCGCATCCTGCGCGAGTACGAACGCGGCATCGTGTTCATGCTCGGGCGCTTCTGGAAGGTCAAGGGCCCCGGGCTGGTGATCGTGCTGCCGGGCATCCAGCAGATGGTGCGCGTGGACCTGCGCACCGTGGTATTCGACGTGCCCAGCCAGGACGTGATCTCGCGCGACAACGTCTCGGTGAAGGTCAACGCGGTGGTGTACTTCCGCGTCGTCGATCCGGCCAAATCGATTCTGCAGGTGGAAAACTACATGAACGCCACCAGTCAGTTGGCCCAGACCACGCTGCGCGCCATGCTCGGCAAACACGAACTGGACGAAATGCTGGCCGAGCGCGAGACGCTCAACCAGGACATCCAGCAGGCCCTGGACGCGCAGACCGACGCCTGGGGCATCAAGGTCTCCAATGTCGAGATCAAGCATGTGGACATCGACGAATCCATGGTGCGCGCCATCGCCCGCCAGGCCGAGGCGGAACGCGAGCGGCGCGCCAAGGTGATCCACGCCGAAGGCGAGTTGCAGGCCTCGGAAAAACTGCTGGCGGCGGCGGAGGTGCTCGCGCGCCAGCCCCAGGCCATGCAGTTGCGCTACCTGCAGACGCTCGCCGGCATCGCCGGCGACAAGACCAATACCATCGTCTTCCCGGTGCCGGGCGAGTTGATGGACCTGCTGACGCGAAACAAGGCCGGCGCCTGAAAGCCGCACCGCAGGCAGGATGTTCATTCACCGGGAGACAGCCATGCGTTCGATCAAACCGTTATTTCCAGCGCAGCAGGTCGCGCTGCCCTGCGCACGGCACTCATCGCCAGACAGGTTCCGGAATTGCATCTGCTGCATGTAACCGCGCCCCTCCGGACGACGCGGCGATCAATTGAAGCGCAGGCTTATTCGCACGCGCCACTGGAGAAAATCATGAGACCGAACCACGCTGCCCTGGCACTACTACTGACTGCCATGCCGAACGTGGCGGCGCAGGACTTGGCCGTCACCGTCTTCGCCGGGCAAAGCACGCGCAACCACTGGGAGGATTTCTTCGAGTCTCCCGGTTCGCTCGACTTCGCTTCCTCCGGCCTGCTGGCGGCGGCGCTGTCCAAACCGCTGGCGCGCTATCGCGGCGGCGACCTGACCGTGGAGGTCGAGGGGCAGCTGGTCAAGCATTTCGGCGATCAGACCCATTGGGAGCTGAACGCGCCGCTGGTGGCGCGCTGGCATCGCTTTCCCTGGAACCAGAGCGTCGCGACCACGGCCGCCTTCGGCGTGGGGCCGTCCTGGTCCAGCACCACCCCGCCGCTGGAAGTGGAAACCCGCGACGGCAGCCAACCCTGGTTGATCCACTGGTTCATGGAACTGACCCTGGGGCCGCCCGGCAAGGACTGGGCGGCCTCCCTGCGCCTGCATCACCGCTCCACCGGCTTTGGCCTCGCGGGCGATAAAGGCGGCCTGGATACCCTGGCGATCGGTGTCCGCAAAACCTTCTGACCTGCCGCCGCGAGGCACGCATGCAACCCCTCTGGCTGAAACACTACCCGCAAGGCGTCCCGGCGGAGATCGACATCCGCCGCTTCGCCTCGCTCAAGGACCTGTTCGAGCAGAGTTGCGCCCGCTATGGCGCGCGGCCGGCCTTCAGCAACCTGGGCGTCAGCCTGGGTTATGGCGACATCGACCGCCTGAGCCGCGCCTTTGCGGCCTATCTGCAACAGGAACTGGGCCTCGTCAAAGGCGAGCGCGTCGCCTTCATGCTACCCAACCTGCTGCAATATCCGGTGGCGCTGTTCGGCGCGCTGCGCGCCGGGCTCACGGTCGTCAACGTCAATCCACTCTATGCCGCGCGCGAGTTGCGCCACCAGTTGGCCGATTCCGGCGCGGTGGCGATCATGGTGCTGGAGAACTTCGCGCACACCTTGCAGGAGGCCATCGCCGACACCGCCGTGCGCCACGTCGTCACCACCCAGGTGGGCGACCTGTTGCCGCCGCTCAAGCGCGGCCTGGTCAACTTCGTCGTCAAGCACGTCAAGCGCATGGTGCCGCGCTGGAACCTGCCGGGCGTCGTGGCTTTCAACGCCGCGCTGCAAACCGGTGCGCGCCACGCGCTGACGGAGGTGGCGCTCGGCCCCGACGACATCGCCTTCCTGCAATACACCGGCGGCACCACCGGCGCGGCCAAGGGCGCGATCCTGAGCCATGGCAACCTGGTGGCCAACGTCGAACAGACCTCGGCCTGGATCGGCGGCGCGTTCAGGGAAGGCGAGGAAGTGGTAGTCACAGCGTTGCCGCTGTATCACATCTTCGCCCTCACCGCGAACCTGCTCACCTTCGTGAAGTGGGGCGCGAACAACGTCCTCATCACCAATCCGCGCGACATTCCCGGCTTCATCGAGGAACTGAAGAACACCCGCTTCACCGTCATCACCGGCGTCAACACCCTGTACCGCATGCTGCTCGACGCACCGGGGTTCGCCGGGGTGAAGGCGGCGAATGGCGATGCCCTGAAGGTGGCGGTGGCGGGCGGCATGTCCCTGCATCCCGCCGTGGCCGAGCGCTGGCAACGGCTCTGGGGCGTGCCGCTGATCGAGGGATACGGACTCACCGAAGCCTCCCCCATCGTCTGCGCCAACCCTTTGGACGCAACGGCATTCAGCGGCGCCATCGGCCTGCCCCTGCCCTCCACCGAGGTCCTGCTGCGCGACGAGGCTGGCAAGGAGGCGGCGCCGGGCGAGCCGGGCGAATTGTGCGTGCGCGGACCGCAGGTGATGCGCGGTTACTGGAACCTGCCGGAAGAATCGGCGCGAGTGCTGGACGCGAAGGGTTGGCTGGCGACCGGTGATGTGGTCAGCATGGACGAGCGCGGCTACCTCTATTTCGTCGACCGCAAGAAAGACATGATCGTCGTGTCCGGCTTCAAGGTCTGGCCCGCCGAGGTGGAGGAAGTGCTGTTGCACCTACCCGGCGTCAAGGAAGCCGGCGTCGCCGGCGTGCCCGACGAGAAAAGCGGCGAAGCCGTCTGGGCCTGGGTGGTGAAAAGCGACCCCACGCTCACCGCACAGCGGATCATCGACGCCTGCCACGCCCAGCTTGCCCATTACAAGACGCCGCATCGCGTGATCTTCCGCGACAGGCTGCCCAAGTCGCCGATCGGCAAGATTCTCCGCCGCAAGCTGAAGGAGGAGGCGCTCAGCGCCTGAACGCGATGCCCTGTCACGGCGAACCCGCCCGGTCGCTGCTCGCGCTGGCCCTGCTGCTGGCGGCGCTTTTGGCCGGCTGCGCGCCCGCGCGCCACTACGAGGCATCCCTGGTTTTGCGCGACATCGCCGCCGGCGAGGGTGAATCACGCCTGAAGCGGACCACGCCCACCCCCCTGCGCCAGGCCGTGGCCTACACGGTGGACGGACGCGAGCGCCAAGCCGACCTGTACCTGCCGGCCGCGCTCGACGCCTGCGCGGACCACTGCCCGCGCGCCGCCCTCATCGCCGTGCCCGGCGCGGTGCCGCTGGCCAGCGACGACCCGCGCTTCACCGCCTTTGCCGCCAGTCTGGCGCGCGCCGGCTTCGCGGTGCTGGCGCCACGCATGCCGGGCTTTCGGCAACTGCGCGTGCGCCCCGCCGACGCGCGCGAGATCGCCGATGCCTTCGCCTATGCGGCGAGCCGTCCGCAGCTCGCCCCCGGCGGCCGCGCCGGCCTGTTCGCCTTCAGCTACGCGGCGGGCCCCGCCATACTCGCCGCGCTGGAACCGGACATCCGCGCGCAGGTACGCTTCCTCGTCGCCCTGGGCGGCTACCACGACCTGCCGCGCACCATGCGTTACTTCACCACCGGCTGGTTCCAACAGGATGGCCGCTGGCGCCATCTCCAGCCCGACGAAACGGGCCGCATGGTGCTGGCCTACGCCAGCCTGGACTACCTGCCCGCCGGCCGCGACGGCGAACTGTTCGATGCCATGGTAGCGCTGCGCGGGCGTGACCCGGCGGCGGATCTCACCCCGTTCGCCGCGCAACTCAGCCCGGCAGGCCAGTCCGTCTACGCCCTGGCCATGAACACCGATCCGGAGCGCTTCCCGGAATTGCTCGCCGCATTGCCCGAGGCCATGCGGGACGACCTGGAACGCCTCGACCTTTCCCGCCGAGACCTCGCGCCGCTCAAGGCGCGCCTGTTGCTCGTGCATGGCCGCAACGACAACCTCATTCCCTGGCCGGAGAGCGTGTCGCTGGCCGCCGCCGCGCCTGCGGGCCAGGCGCGCGTGTTCCTCATCCATCGCGTACTCGGCCATGTCGATCTAAGCATCTCCGACCTGCTGTCCTGGCGCTTCTGGACGGAAGATCTGCCCGACCTGTGGCGCTTGTGGCGGGTGATCGACCTGCTGCTGGCGGAGCGCACAGGATGAACCGGTATTTACTTCTCGCAGTGGTGGCCGCGGCTCTGGCGGCGTCGGCATTCCTGGTCCCGCCCATTGCCCAGCCGTTGATCTATCACGACTTCGCCGACCAGCGCGGCTGTCTCGGCCTGCCCCGTTGCCTCGACACCGCCAGCAATGCCCTCTTCGTGCTGGCAGGCGCCTGGGGCCTCCAGGTTCTTCTCGGCGCGAGGTTTCGACCTGTCTTCATCGACCCGCGCGAGCGCCGGCCCTATGCGTTGTTTTTCTTCTCCGTCGTCCTGATCGGCCTGGCCTCGGCGTACTATCACCTCGCGCCGGACAACGCAGGGCTGGCCTGGGACCGCGCGGCGATGGCGCTGGCCTTCATGGCCTGGTTATCCGCGGTGATTGCCGAGCGCGTCGGGGTCAGGGCAGGCCTGGCGCTGCTCGTCCCGCTGTGCGCCATCGGACTGGCTGCCGTCGTCTATTGGTACTGGAGCGAGACGCAAGGCGCCGGCGATCTGCGCCCCTGGCTGCTGGTTCAACTCATGCCGATACTGCTCGTCCCGCTGCTGCTCTGGCTCTACCCGCCGCGTTACAGCCAAGGGCGCGTCGCGCTGGCGGTCGTCGGCCTCTACCTCGTCGCCCTGCTGTTCGACCTGGGCGACCGCGCGGTGTTCGCCTTCACCGGCGGCATCGTCGGCGGCCATGCGCTGAAGCACGCCGTCGCGGCGCTGGCGGCATGGCTCGTCGCCCGCCAGCTGTATCTCCGGAGGCGGGCATGAGTTCTGCAGAAACGGATGTCGAGCGCCTGCTGCAGATCGTGCGCGCGCTCGCGCGGGAGCTGAAACCCGGCGGGCGCGACTTTTCCGCCTGTGGCCCGGATCACCATCTGGAGCGCGACTTCGGCCTCGACAGCCTGGCGCGCGTCGAGCTGTTCGCGCGCATCGAGCGCGAACTGGGCGTGCACTTGGGCGAGGCGGCCTTCGCCGCCGAGACTCCCGCCGACCTGCTCAAGCTGATGGGTACCGCACCGCGGTCGACTATTTCGGTGGCAAGCGCCGTCTCGCCAGCGCCGACTCTTGCGAACTATGTACCACCTCCGGACACGCTGGCGACGCTGACCGACGTCCTCGACTGGCATGTCCGCCACCAGCCCGAGCGCCGCCACCTCATCCTGCTCGGCGAGGCGGGGGAGGAGGAACCGGTCAGCTATGCCCGATTGGCTGCCGTTGCGAAGGAAGTCGCCGCCGGCTTGCTTGCGCGTGGCGTGCCGTCGGGTAGCCGCATCGCGCTGATGTTGCCGACCGGACTGGATTTCTTTGCGGCGTTCTACGGTTCGCTGTATGCCGGCTGCGTGCCGGTGCCACTCTATCCGCCGGCTCGCCCCGCGCAACTGGAAGAGCATCTGCGCCGCATCGCCGGGATTCTCGCCAACGCCGGCGCCATCTGGTTCATCGCCGATCCGCGCGCGCGGCTGTTTGCCGAGGCGCTGTCCGGCCAGTGCCCGGCGCTGGCCGGCATCGTGACGGTAGACGAGCTGCGTCTGCCCGGCGCCGCGCCGACCCTGCCAACGCGCACAGCCGACGATCTCGCCTTCATCCAGTACACCTCGGGCAGCACCGGCGACCCCAAAGGCGTCGCACTCACCCACGCCAACCTGCTTGCCAACATCCGTGCCATGCGGCGGGCCGCGCAGGCGACGCCGGCCGACGTGTTCGTCTCCTGGCTGCCGCTCTATCACGACATGGGGCTGATCGGCGCCGGGCTGGGCAGCATGGTGATCGGCTTTCCGCTCGTGCTGATGTCGCCGCTTGCCTTTCTCGCCCGCCCCGCGCGCTGGCTGGAAGCGATCTCCCGGCATCGCGGCACCCTGTCGGCGGCGCCGAATTTCGCCTACGAGATCTGCGCCAACAAGCTCACCGACGCCGACCTGGCCGGGCTGTATCTGTCCTGCTGGCGCATGGCCTGCAACGGCGCCGAGGCGGTCAGCCCCGTCACGCTGGAACGCTTCGCCGCGCGTCTCGCGCCCTACGGGCTGCGCCGCGAGGCCCTGGCGCCCGTCTATGGCCTGGCGGAATGCTCGGTGGGGCTGGCCTTCCCGCCGCCGGGGCGCGGCCCGCGCATCGACCGCGTGGCGCGCCGCGCGCTCGCCGACGACGGCATCGCGCAGCCAGTGCTTGCGGACGCGCTCCATGCCCAGGCCGTGCCCGGATGCGGCCACGCCCTGCCGGGACATGAAATCCGCATCGTCGATGGCGCCGGCCGCGCGCTGCCCGAGCGGCGCGTCGGCCGCATCCAGTTCCGCGGGCCGTCGGCCGCGGCCGGCTATTTCGAAAATCCGACCGCCACGGCGAAGCTGTTCGATGGCCAGGATGGTGGTTGGCTCAACACCGGCGACCTCGGCTATCTCGCCGACGGCGAGTTGTTCGTCACCGGTCGTGAAAAGGACATCATCATCCGCGGCGGCCACAACATCCACCCGCAAGAACTGGAAGAGGCCGTCGGCCGCATCGCCGGCGTGCGCGCCGGCAACGTGGCGGTGTTTGCCGCGACGGACGCCGGCGCCGGCACTGAAGGCCTGGTGGTGCTCGCCGAAATGCGCGCTGCTGACGCGACGGCGCAGACCTTGATCCGTACCGAGATCGAGCGCCTCGCCGTCGATCTCACCGGGCTGCCGGCGGACGATGTCGTGCTCGCGCCGCCCGGCACGATCCTGAAAACCTCCAGCGGCAAGCTGCGCCGTGCCGCCTGCCGCGCGGCCTACGAACGCGGCGAGCTGCTGCGCCGGCCGCACCCGCCTTGGCGGCAGGCGCTCGGCCTGGCGCTCGGCGCCGCCCGGGCACGCCTGCGCGCCGCTTGGCGGTACGCCGGCGCCGGCCTGTGGTCGCTCTGGGCCTGGGGGGTGTTCGCCCTGCTCGCGCCGCCCTTCTGGCTGCTGATCGCGCTCGGACCGACCCTGCGCCTGCGCCGCGCGGCAGCCCGCGCTGGGGCACGGCTGGCGCTGGCGGCCGGCGGCATCCTGCCGCGCGTCAGCGGGCTCGAGAACTTGCCGACCGACGGCCCCGTGGTGATCGTCGCCAACCACGCCAGCTATCTCGACGGCATGGTGCTCACCGCCGCGCTGCCGGCCCGCTTCGGCTATGTGGCCAAGCAGGAGTTGCTGGGGCATCCGTTCTCGGCCACGCCGCTGCGGCGCCTCGGCGCGGCTTTCGTGGAACGCTTCGACGCCGCGCGCGGCGCGGATGACTCGCAAGCCCTCGAAGCGCGCCTCGTAAACGGCGATGCGCTGGTGTTCTTCGCGGAAGGAACCTTCCGCGACGCGCCGGGCCTGTTGCCCTTCCGCATGGGCGCCTTTATGGCGGCCGCCCGCGCCGGCGCGCCCGTGGTTCCCGTCACTCTCTCCGGCACGCGCACCCTGCTGCCCGACGAGTGTCGGTGGCCGCGCCACAGCGCTCTGAAGGTGACGATCCACCCAGCCTTGCGGCCCGATGGCACGGATTGGGCGGCTGCGCTCGTCTTGCGCGACGCGGCACGATCCATCATCCTGGCGCAACTCGGCGAACCAGACGCCGGAACTTGATTCATCCTCCCGTCGTGATAACCCGGAATCCAAGATCAACATGCAAACCGATGCCCTTCCCCCCTGGCACGCCCTCCCGACAAAGGAAGTTGCCGACCGACTGACCTCCGATGCCGTGCGGGGCCTGACTGCAACGGATGTCGCTCAACGCCTGGCAGCTCATGGCCCCAACCGTCTCGCCGAGAAGCCGCCACGGCCAGCCTGGCAGAAATTCCTCGACCAGTTCAAGAGCCTGCTGGTGATCATCCTGCTCGGCGCCGCCGTGCTGGCAGGCGCGATCGGCGATCTCAAGGATGCGGTCGTGATTGCCATCGTCGTGCTGCTCAATGCGAGCCTGGGGTTCTTCCAGGAGCATCGCGCCGAAGCAGCGCTGGCCGCATTGAAAAACATGCTGGCCCCGACGGCGCGGGTGCGGCGCGACGGCAACGCATGCCTGATCGAGGCTGTCGATCTGGTGCCAGGCGATATCCTGCTGCTCGAGGCCGGCGACCGCATTCCTGCCGATGCGCGCGTGCTGTCGGCGCACAGCGTCGAAGTGGCCGAGGCGGCGCTGACCGGTGAATCGCACGCCGTCGCCAAGCTGCCCGACCCGGTAGATGAAAAGTCGGCGCTGGCGGAACGGCACGACATGGTGTTCATGAACACCGTGGTCACCCGTGGCCGGCTGGAGGCCATCGTCACGGCGACTGGCATGCACACCGAGATGGGCCGCCTGGCAGGTCTGCTGGCCGAGACCGCCGAAGGGGAGACGCCGCTGCAACGGCAACTCGACAGCCTTGGCAAACGGCTGGCGCTGATCGCCTGTGGTGTCGTCGCCCTCATGTTCGTCTTCGGCCTGATGCGAGGCGATCCGCTGGTGCAGACGGCGATGACGGCGATCGCGCTGGCCGTTGCGGCGATCCCCGAAGGCCTGCCCGCCGTGGTGACGGTGACGCTGGCACTCGGCATGCACCGCATGGCCAAGCGCCACGCCATCGTCAAGAAACTCGCCGCCGTCGAGACGCTGGGTTGCACCACGGTAATCTGCTCCGACAAAACCGGCACGCTGACGCTCAACCAGATGACTGCCCGTGCGCTGTACTGCCATGGCCGCCGTCATCCTGTCAGCGGCGAGGGCTATGGTGCCGAAGGTGCCATCGAGGGCCAGAGTGCCAGTAGCGCCCTGCGAGGTGTGTTGTTGCCCGCGGCGCTGTGCGTCGACGCGCGTATCCGGGATGGCCAACTGATCGGCGACCCCACCGAGGGAGCCTTGCTCGCGCTGGCGGCGAAGGCGGGACTGGATGCCGACACGGTGCTTAAGCATCTGCCGCGTATCGCCGAAATCCCCTTCGACTCGGCCAACAAGTTCATGGCGACCTTCCATCATGACGGCGACCGCGTGCTCCTGTGCGCGAAAGGCGCGCCCGACGTCCTGCTGGCACGAGCCGCGCTCGACGAGACAACACGGGCCGGTTTCACGGCGGAGAACGACGCATTGGCCAACGAGGCCCTGCGCGTGCTGGCGCTGGCCAGCCGCGAGATTCCTGCCGCTGACTTCGATCCAGCCGGCGACTTGCTGCCGTGGGTGAATAACCTGATCCTGCATGCGCTGGTCGGCATCATCGATCCACCCAGGGCAGAAGCACGTGAGGCAATTTCCACCTGCAACGCTGCCGGCATCCGGGTCAAGATGATCACCGGCGACCACCGTGTCACGGCTGCGGCGATCGCGCGCGAGTTGGGGCTAGTCGGCGAAGCACATGAAGGCCGAGAACTCGACGGCCTCAGTCAGAACGAAATCGCCGCGCTGGTCGAGAAGAGCGCCGTGTTCGCCCGCGTCGCGCCCGAGCACAAGATGCGCATCGTCGAAGCGCTACAAGCGCAAGGGCACGTCGTTGCGATGACCGGTGACGGTGTAAATGACGCCCCGGCGCTGAAAAAGGCCGACATCGGCGTCGCCATGGGCATTACCGGTACCGAGGTGACCAAGGAGGCCGCGACGCTGGTGTTGACCGACGACAACTTCGCGTCGATCGTGCGCGCGGTCGAGGAGGGGCGCACCATCTACGACAACATCGTCAAGTTCATGCGCTTCCAACTCACCACCAACATCGGTGCCATCCTGACCGTGCTCGGCGCGCCCTTCCTCGGGTTCGCCACGCCCTTCACGGCCATCCAGATCCTCTGGGTGAATATCATCATGGACGGTCCGCCGGCAATGACCCTCGGCGTCGAACCGGCACGCCCCGGCATCATGCGAGATCGGCCGCGCGCCGCCGACGCATCCATCCTTTCCTTGGAACGCATGTGGCGCATTGGTCTCTACGGCCTGACCATGGCGGTAGGCACGCTCGCCGTGTATGCGTGGGGCCTAACGACGCCCGGCGAGGAAGCGAAAGCGACCACGCTGGCATTCACGACATTCGTGCTGTTCCAATTCTTCAACATCTTCAATGCCCGCGCCGAACACGGAAGTGCCTTCAATCGCCAGTTCTTCAGCAACGGCAAGCTCTGGTTGGCCCTGCTGGTCGTCCTCACCCTCCAGGTTGTCGCCGTACATTGGGCGCCTGCCCAGGCGGTATTCGACACCGTCGACCTGACGGCCGTCGAGTGGGGCATTTCGGTATTGGTGGCATCGACCACGTTGTTCTTGGAGGAGGTGCGCAAGCTTTTTGTGCGCCTGATCGCACGATGAATGATTCTGTGAGTTAGTCTAACTTCTCAGGCTTGTGCTCTGCTTTTGCTACCTACCTCTGGGTGACTGCTGAAGGTTCCATTGCTGACATAGGTGAATCTAAAGTGCTCTGACGGTTTTGGCCGATCAGCAGTCAGCCCGTAATTCGATTGGGAATTTTCGGTGATCGCCCTCCTCTCCCATTCCTGCACCACGCCCCATCCAGATGCGATCGCCAATCCTGCCAATTCCCCAAAGCTGCCGCCAGCACTCGCACCGTCCGCCAATAGTCATACCGCGTAGCCTCCGATTTTTCGCTGGCCCAGCGTTCCAGCACCCAGCGCAGATGTTTGGCCTGCCATTGGCGCAGTTCGTTGATGCCGAAGCGTTGCTGGATCGCCTGGGCAATCCGTTCGCCCCTCTAAAAATGGGGGGATTACCCATCCCGCGGCAGTGGGCTGAGGAACGGGACATTCATCTGCAATTTATCCAGCCCGGCAATCCCCAGCAGAACGCCTTCGTGGAACGCTTCAACCGCACGGTGCGTTATGAATGGCTCTCACAATATCTCTGGGCCGATCTGGACGAAGTGCGCCCGTTCGCCACCGGCTGGATGTACGATTACAATCACCACCGCCCCCACATGGCCTTGGGCGGTATCACCCCGAAACAGCGGCTGGCCATGGCCGCATGACTCTACTTCTGAGCCCCTCTAAAAATGGGGGGATTACCCTACTACCTAACGCAACTGCCGCGGGGCAACATGACATCCAGACTGATTTCAGAGACAATCTCGCCACCACAACAACCGGAAAGGTCGGGCGGAGTAT
>Ga0194126_10009214_pt1 | contig 13217 bp, 12 predicted proteins | sample TA2KigC150mmetaG_FD_148641 | JGI IMG/M metagenome (GOLD analysis project Ga0194126, IMG submission 148641) | Freshwater microbial communities from Lake Tanganyika, Tanzania - TA2015035 Kigoma Deep Cast 150m | ecosystem: Environmental > Aquatic > Freshwater > Lake | place: Tanzania: Lake...
GCTCAGGGTGGGGTGCTGGAGTGGTCTAACAGGCTGGTCTTGAAAACCATGCGAGGCGCAAGTCTCACGGGGGTTCGAATCCCTCTCCCACCGCCAGTTGGGAAATGTCTTTGTTGGCTCGCCCTCTGCGAGGGCTCGCCAGCCAATTTTAAGCGCAAATTGGAATTTTTTATCTTTCAAAATGAAGTTCGAGCCGATATTTTTTAGGAATGCTCGGATTTCTTGATTGTCGCTTTGCGACAAAAGAATTTTGGCTTGGTTACTGGCTAAAATCATTTCTTTCATCGGTTCGAACCAATTATTTCCTTTTTGTTCAAAATCTTTAATTTTCTGTTGAATGTCCAACTTCTCATTGAGGAGTTTTTGTTTTTTCTGTTGATATTCTTCGGGCTCAATGCCTTTTCCGCCAATAAACAGATCAAGCAGATTTTCGGCTTTGGCGTCAATATCCGTTTTCTTGTCTTGGAGATTTTGAACAAAAACTTTCGTTTCCTCTTTTGCCTGTTCCCGTTCTTTGTTTATCTCGGCAAGCATATTTTCTGCCCAGTCGTCAGGCAAAGAAACTTTTTGAATAATTCCTTTCATCTGTTCAACAAGTTTTTCTTCCCGCAAATATTTTTCATTACAAGGTTGCTTTTTCTTGGTGCAACGATAATAGTGGTGTCCTTTTTGTTTTTCGGCAGTTATGAAGCAATCGCAATTTCCGCATTTCATCAATCCCGAAAAAGCAAACTCGTGTTTTCGCTTGCGTTTCTTTTTCCCTCGATTACTCATTACTTGTTGAACAGAATCAAAAAGTTTCTTGGAAATAATTGGCTCGTGTGTTCCGTCATAAATTTCACCGTTGAAAGAAAATATTCCGTAATAGATCGGATTTTGCAAAAGTCGCTGGACACAGGAAACGGAAAGAACATTGCCTTTGTAGCTTCTTAGCCCCGCTTGATCCAAAACTTTAGCAAGGGCTTTCAATGTGTATTCTCCAGTTGCGTAAAGTTCAAATGCTTTTCTGACAAATGGTGCTTTTTCGCTATCAATATCAATCGCCCTTGTTTTTGGATTATTTGAATACCCAAGCGGGGCAAAGCTTGGCCAAATTCCTTTTCGCAGTTTTGCCCGATGACCTCGTTTGATATTTTCGCTTAGATTGTCGATGTAATACTTGCTTTGACCAAAGGCAATGTTCATCATGAATTTTCCTTGTGGCGTGCTGTCAAACCAAAATGTGGGAAATTTCAAATCTTTAATCTTTCCTGTGTCCAGCAGATATATGATTTTTCCTCCGTCTATTGAATTTCTAGCCAGTCTGTCCGGATGCCAAGCCAAAATTCCTTGGGCTTCGCCCTTTTCAATCCGAGCAAGCATTTCGCCGAACACAGTTCGGCCAGGTTCTTTGGCAGTTTTTGCCTCGCAAAGCGAGGCGACGATTTCAAGTTTTTCTTTGGCGGCAAATTCTTTTAGCTCAGCAAGCTGAGCTTCAATACTTAAAACCTGTCTTTCTTCGCTATCCGTTGATTTTCGAGTGTAGATAAAATATTTCATAATTACTCCTTAAAAATTAAAAATGAAAATTCGGGAAGCCTGCTTTTGGCCAGAGCCCCTTCGGGGCAAAGATAAAAAATTCCAATTTGCGCTTAAAATTGGCTGGCGAGCCCTCGCAGAGGGCGAGCCAACAAAGACATTTCCCAACTGGCGGTGTGCTTTTGAAAAAATTCGAACTGATTTCGCCCAAAATTTGTAGGGCGGGCGGAATTCCCCCCAGACCCCCCTTCCGCCCGCCCGCAGAAGCGACCCTTTCGGATTGAAAAACCGCCAAAGAACCTGAAAAAATATCGTCTCGAACTTCATTTTGGGCCAAAAGCAGGCTTCCCTCATTTTTAATTGAAGAAAAAGATGATACATGTTAGTATATAAATGTGAGTTATAGATAGCCATCAACATAATACTAACATAGTATGGAAGAAATGAAAAGCAAATTAGAAACCATCGGATCAAAAATAAAGGCTTGGCGTAAAAAGAAAGATTTAACACAAGACGCATTAGCTAAAAAAGCGGATATGCCGTATACAACGCTTGCCAAGATAGAGTCAGATGTAATCCAAAATCCTTCTTTGCAGACAATCACAAAAATAGCAGAAGGATTAGGCATTTCTTTAGACGAGTTAGTCAAATAATCGCTATGAATACACACAAAAGCATAAAAATTATTGGTGCTAGGGAAAACAATCTAAAGAATATCAGTCTTGAAATTCCGAGAAACCAAATTACTTGTCTTGTTGGCGTTTCGGGATCGGGAAAATCCACAATTGCCTACAACATTCTTTATAGCGAGGGTCAACGTCAATTTTTGGAATCCGTTAGCACTTACGCCGCAAGACTTCTAAAAAGAACGCAAAGGCCAGATGTAGACGATGTAACCAATCTTTCCCCGACAATTTCGATAGATCAAAAACAACTACGAGGAAATCCCCGCTCTACAGTTGGAACTGCAACAGAGATTTATACTTATTTACGGTTACTTTTTTCTCGTTTTGGTTCTGTCCCCAATCTTAGCGCAGGTCACTTCTCTTTCAATAATCCAAAGGGGGCTTGTCCCAAGTGCAAAGGAGTGGGGCAGGAATTTACAGTTGACCCTACGACAATAATTGATTTTGAAAAATCTCTCGCAGAAGGTGCCGTAAATCATAACAATTACAGACCTGGAAATAGGCTATATAACATCATCGGATCGTCGGGGAAAATAGATATAAACAAACCGATAAAAGATTTTTCTAAGGACGAGTTGTTTTTCCTTTTATACACTCCTCGGATTGAACTTAGTAATCAAGATCAAGGTTTCGTTCAAAGGTTTAGCCACGAAGGAATAATAACTAGATTAATAAAACGGGCTGGGGATTTAAGAGGAATTTCAGAGAGGAAGGAAAAGACAGACAAACCCTATTTGGTGCAACAACCTTGTTCTGACTGTTTTGGTGGCAGATTAAAAAAAGAAATCCTTCAGTCAAAAATAAGAGAAAAAAGTATCGGTGACTATTCAAATATGGAGATAACCAAGTTTATTGACGAAATTAGTCAATTTAAGGTTTCAGAAGCTCATGAGCTAATAAATAGAATTCTTGAAACATCAAAATGTTTAGCCGATGTAAAACTTGGTTATTTAACCTTGAATAGAAGTTTAGACACATTGTCAGGTGGAGAAGCCCAACGACTAAAACTAGCCAGAGAAATGGGTAACAACTTGATTGAAATGATATACATTTTGGATGAGCCAACATCGGGATTGCATAGCCACGATTGCGAAAATATTATCAATATAATCAAAAATTTAAGGGATAAAGATAATACAATAATTGCCATTGAACATGATGAAAAGATAATGAAGATTGCCGATTATTTGGTTGAGTTGGGACCCAAAGCCGGGAAAAGTGGGGGCAAGATCATTAGTTCCGGCAACATTAACGATCTGATAAATGATAGCAATTCCGTAACGGGTAGGTACCTAAAAAATAATAGATTGCTTCAAATAAATCAAAATAGAAGAAAGCCGACCGACTATCTCGAAATTCAAAACGCTAATGTAAACAATCTTAGGAATATCAATTGTCGTGTTCCTCTTGGTTTATTGTGTGCCTTTACTGGAGTTTCGGGTTCGGGTAAGAGTTCCCTTTTGATTGATGTATTCGCAAACAAATTTAGGGATAAAGTAATTGTTATTGATCAAAAGGCAATGTCTGGAATGGCACGGGGTAACAGTGCAACTTACATCGGTATTTTTGACAGAATTAGAGATTTGTTTGCAAAAGAAAACAATGTAAGCAAATCAATTTTTTCATTTAATAGCAGTGGAGCTTGCCCTGATTGTAAAGGACTTGGTTACAAAAAAATTGATATGCATTTTATGGGAGATGTTACCGTAAAATGCGAAACTTGTTTGGGCAAGAGATACAAAGAAGAAACATTGACCTACAAATATAAAGGTAAAAATATCCATGAAGTGCTAGAGATGACAATAGACGAGTCTTTAAGTTTTTTTGATGACGAGATTATCAAGCACAGAGTCGAAACCTTGGTAAAAGTGGGATTGGGTTATCTTGAACTTGGGCAAAGCCATGACACTTTTTCAGGTGGAGAAGCACAAAGATTGAAGTTGGCTAGCCAACTTCACAAAAAAGGCGAGATTTATATTCTTGATGAACCAACTGCGGGTTTACATTTTGCTGACATTGAAAAATTACTCAATCTGCTTAACGAACTTGTGGAAAATGGTAATACCGTACTTGTCATTGAGCATAACATGAATTTTATTAGAAACGCCGATTGGATTATTGATTTGGGACCTGGTGGAGGAAATGAAGGCGGGGAAATCGTTGCTGAAGGAACCCCTGAGTCTGTTGCTGAAAATAAAAATTCGTTTACAGGTCAATATTTAAGAGAGATAATATAAAAAGAATTCGCCGCCAAACCGAGCGAAGCTCGGAGTTCCGCTAAAAGCGGAACGAAAAACTTGAAATCGTCCAATCCGAAAGGGTCGCTTCTGCGGGCGGGCGGAAGGGGGGTCTGGGGGGAATTCCGCCCGCCCTACAAATTTTGGGCGAAATCAGTTCGAATTTTTTCAAAAGCACACCGCAACGTAAGAAATTGCATGACAATTTCAACGTTGCTGGAGCGTTGAAATTTATGGAATAAATTTCTTACGCTGCCGCCCGTGTTCTATTACGTTTATATTCTCCAAAGTCAAAAGGATGAAAGTTTATATATTGGTTATACTTCTGATTTAATGAAGAGATTTCAATCACATAATGCAGGAGAAAATGCAGCCACAAAGCCATTTAGACCGTATAGGCTAATTTTTTATGAAGCGTTTCTAAATAGGATAGATGCTAAAAACAGAGAAGAGTATTTGAAGAGTGGCTATGGGGGAAGAACGATTAGAGGTATGCTAAAGAAGTATTTCGAAGGCACTTAAACTACGGCGAAAATCGCCGCGTTACCGCAACAACGCCGTTTAAATTTGCAAAGTGAATTTATTGCGCCTTGCCAAGGGCCTTGGTGTTTCGACAGAAGATTTGTTAAAATAATAATTAACTAACTAAAAATATGGAACAGGAAATAAATCAACAACAATTGAGTCAGCCCGAACAAAAAAGTGGAGGGAAAATGAAAAATTTAATTTTAGTAGGTGTTATCAGTTCTATTTTGGGTGCTTTGATTGTGGGAGGAATAGTTTATCTTGCGTTAAACAATTCATATTCAGTAAAACAAACACAGCTCAATAATCAAATATCTGTACTTCAAAATCAGATTGAAGCACTAAAAAAGCAAAACGAAGTTTCCCAACAATCACCGACACCAAAGCAAGCGCACCCAAGCACCAGCGATAATACTATTGGCTGGAAAACATACGAGAATAAAGAAATTGGGTTAAGTTTTAGATACCCGACTAATTATGGTGATTTTCAAGTATCTATTAATAATGGCGAAACGGGCAAAAAATTTACAGGTGGCTTTCAGAACAATAAATATTTTTCTATTGGTGGAATTACGGCAGACTTTACAGCCGGTCGGTCGGGGTACTTCTTAGATTTCGTAAAATATTTATATGAAGGTGGAAAATATTATCACCTTATGGCATTAGATAAAAGATGGCTGGTAGAACCAATCAAGACAATAACTGTGGATGATCAGAAAGTATTGATTGTAAGCGGCGATAGTTATGTAGAAGAAAGAAATGTAGAGGGCCCTACTATAAATCCGGGTCCAAATAGTGGCGCTCTTATAAATATGCCTAGTACAGGTGAATTTAAAGGAGTAGCGGTTTGGAATTCTGATAAAAAAGTTTTACCACAAAGTGATTTCGAAGAAATTATTAAGACTTTCAAATTCACGAAATAAAGAATTTGCTGCCAAAGAAAAACTTGAAATCGTTCTTTTCGTTTCTGCTTCCCGCCTGTTCGTCGGGTAGGCAAGGCGAGGCGGGTGGAAAGGGAGTTCGGGGGGAAATTCCTCCCGCCGAGCCAATCGCGCGCAAAATCAGTTCGCCTCGGACAAATTTACTTCGTAAATTTTACGGGGTAAAGATTTTTTCAAATACACACCGCTCTTCGGTAGGCTCAGGGCGAGCGTGGCAAGCGCCCCCACCCGCTTGCCGTGCCATCTTGGAGTTTACCCTAAGCGCAGCCGAAGGGCTCTACCTTCGGCCTCACTTATTTTTTGCGCGCGCGACTTTCTCGCCCGAAGGGCGAGAAAGGAATTATTTTTAACTGTCCTTGCCCCCCGCCCATGCGCGGTTAAACAAATTTACTCCCTAAATTGTATCAAAAATGAATGGCCAAAATCCACCATTTTGGCCTTTGTTGGTTTTTGTGATCTGATTATTATTTAGTCTGGATCGAAGTAAGTGAAGCTAAAATTGATTCTATATTGCCTGGAATTAAGGCGGATGATGTATATGCTTTATTTGAAGCTGGCACAATCATATGCAAGATATTATTTTGGGCATACACATAATGTAACCCGTTCTTTGTCCCAGAAGTCACTCCATGGTCATCATAGGAAGGCGTTTGGACAGTTATCTCCAAGTATGTAGTTGCATTTAGCGGTTTCTCTTTGACGCTGATTATTTTTTCGGTGCTTTGCCTCTCTGAGAGCCGTTTCTCATACCACGCTCTACGGGAGCTACCATCATAATGGTTTTTCAAAACCCCGCCATTGTCTCTATAAACAGAGCTTGAGTAATCCCAAAGTTCTGTTGCGTCCGAGTCATTTTGGATAGTGAATTCGGAACCTGTAAATCTAAATGAATATCCAGAAGGCATAGCCATTGTTGTCTTTATCCCAAAGTTTGGATCTTCTGCAGTATATTTTTTCCAATTTGAAGGTATGGAAATAGGTTTCGTAGTAACGATTGGGTTTTGTGTAACTTCTGGCGTGTTTGTAGAAGTGGTAATAGGCGGTATTCTGGTCGTTAATGAAGGAGTCGGTGAAGACACTGGCGGTTGATTATTTTGAGAATTCTTATTTCTTTGTATTCCTAGATAGTATCCACCAAAACCAAAAACGACAAAACAAATTAATACAATCGATCCAATAACAAAGTAGTTCGATTTTGGTTTTTCTCGAACGGGTATTAATCGGTCAACTTGGTTTTGACCGATTTGCTGGGTATTTTGATCACCAATGTTAATTTGCTTTTCCATATGTATCTCTATGTAAAAGTATAGCATATTTTCAGATTTCAAGTATCGCCTGACGATTCCAATTGTCCTTGTAAAACTGCCGTCTGTTTTGGCATACTGTTATTGGACTCAATTTTCTGATCTCTTTTTTAATGACCCATTCGGACAATTTGAGAGATCAGATTGAGTCCACCGGGTGGGTCATTTAAGTTTTTGTTCTTTTAAATTCTTGCATTTTCTTTAGGGGAAAAATCAGATTAATTTTTCCTCTGTTCGAACCGACTTTTTACGAGGCCGAAGGCCGAGCTCTTCAGCAGGCTCAGGGTGGAATGGCAGAGTGGACTATTGCGTTCGCCTTGAGAGCGAATGTCCCGCTTAGCGGGACCGGGGGTTCGAATCCCTCTCCTTCCGCAGCGTAAGAAATTTAGCCTCGAAAGGGGAGTCCTTTTCAGGCAAACTGAAAGGGGGCGAGAAAATGAAAGGATTTCAGGACTTACGCACTTCGTGCGTAAGTCCTGCTCACTTTAAATGTTTTGCTGAAAGGGAAGACTTGGGGAGACAGACTTCGGCCGAGGATTGGCGAAAAAAGAAAGGCCTGGCCGCCGGGGGGATACATTCTACCCTCTTGACAAACTGGCTGTTTTATTGTACACTTTGTGTATCATGCCGAACCTGATCAATCTTACCCAGGCCAGAAATAATCTAAGTCAGCTGATCGACGAAGTTGCTCTGCAGAAGAGAGAATATATTCTCATTCGTAACAGCTCTCCCCAGGCAGTACTTATTCCCTATGATCGTTATCAGGCGGAAGAAGTAAGATGGCAGGGTGAGTTTGGAGAGGCAATAAAGAAGGCCAGAAGACAATTCAAGAATTATCTAAAAGGGGCAAAGATCCCCTATCCCAAGACAGAGGAAGAAATGTATGAGCTTGTCAATAAAGCCACGGGTCGTTCTTGACACCAACGTCCTGGTCTCGGGAATTTTGTGGGGAGGGAAGCCGGGATTAGTGATAAAACACTTTCGGCAGAACAAATTTGTTCTTCTTGTTTCTCCGTTCGTTCTGGCGGAATTGACTAACTTTTTAGAAGAGCATCGTATTGAACGAAGACAAAGACAAATAATCCTTGATGAATTCGAGACCAGACCAATTAAGATTATTCCACCGGAGCAAGTCAATCTTTGCCGAGACGCGAAGGATAACCAAGTCCTGGATCTTTGCTCTTTTGGCGAAGCTGATTATTTGGTTACAGGCGATAAGGACCTTCTGGCACTTAAAAAGTTTGGGAAAACCAAAATTATTACGCCTAAAGAATTTCTGCTATGGTAATTTAGCCCCGAAAGGAGAGTCCTTTTCGGGCAAACTGAAAGGGGGTGAGAAAATGAAAGGATTTCAGGACTTTACTCGCGTAAGTCCTGAAATAACTACTAAAGACCCAGAAATTGTACTTGACAAGTACAAATATTCAGTTATAATGTACTTATGTACCCGAGATTACTGGTCCCCCCGGCAGAAAAAAGCTTTTTCCTGTTTGGCCCTCGGGGAACAGGGAAAACCACCTGGGTGAGGTCAAAATTCCCCGGCGCTTTGTATTTTGATTTGCTCAAGGCAGAAACATATAATTATCTTCTGGCTAACCCTACCCGCATAGAGGAATCAATTCCTCCCAGGTTTACCGACTGGGTTGTTATTGATGAAATTCAAAAAATTCCGCAATTATTGGATGAGGTCCATCGCCTGATCGAGACCAGAAACTATAAATTTGTTCTCACCGGGTCTTCGGCGCGAAAATTGCGCCGAGGCGGTGTTAATTTACTCGCTGGCCGAGCCCTGATTTATTATTTACATCCTTTGACGGCGGCCGAGTTAGGCAATGATTTCCGACTGAATGAGTACCTGCAGTTTGGGGGCCTGCCGGGAGTTTTTTCTGCCGAAGACAAGACAGATTATCTTAAAAGTTATCTCCAGGCCTATTTGCAGCAGGAAATTACTCAAGAAGGGATAAGCCGGAACCTGGGTGCCTTTGGCCGGTTTTTGGAAACGGCTAGTTTTTCCCAGGGGTCAGTTTTGAATATGGCTGAAGTAGCCAGGGAAGCCGCGGTGGGACGGAGAATGGCAGAAAATTATTTTGCTGCGCTTGAGGATTTGCTTATTGGCATAAGATTGCCGGTTTTTGCCAAAAAAGCAAAAAGAAAACTTGTTTCTCACGGCAAGTTTTATCTTTTTGACACTGGTGTCTATCGCGCCCTAAGACCGGCCGGACCGTTTGATCAGCCTGAATTTATAGGCGGGATGGCCCTTGAGAGCCTATTTTTCCAAAACCTGCGGGCGATTAATGATTACTTAGGTCTGGACTACCATCTCTATTACTACCGAACCGTCGCCGGCGCTGAAGTTGACTTTATCGCCTACGGGAAAAGGGGCTTAAAAGCTTTTGAGGTTAAGAGCAAAAGAAATATTTTTCCAAATGATCTTACGGGCCTGAAATCTTTTCTTGGGGATTATCCTGTCGCTAAAGGATATGTAATTTACGGAGGAAACAGAAAAATCTATAAAGGGGGGATGGAGATTTGGCCGATTAGCGAGGCACTAAGATCCTTACCAGAGATTTTGAGTTGTTAAAAAATATGGATCAAATTGAAGAAATCCGCTCCAAGGTTGACATTGTCCAGCTTGTTTCTGAATATGTGCCCCTTAAGAAGGCCGGCCGGAATTGGCGGGCAACTTGCCCTTTTCATGCGGAGAAAACCCCCTCTTTCATGGTCTCGCCGGAACTGGGGATTTTTAAATGTTTTGGCTGCGGCCGGGGCGGTTCGATTTTTCAATTCTTAATGGAGTTTGAGAAAATGGATTTTGGCGAGGCCCTACGGTTTTTGGCCAAAAGAGCAGGGGTCAAACTGGTTTCTTATCGCCCGGCCGGCGAGGAGGCAGAAAAAGAAAAGCTTTTTCAGATTAATCATCTAGCCAGCGAGTTTTATCATTATCTTCTTCTAAACCACCGCGTGGGACAACCGGCCTTAAGGTATATTCTTGGCCGGGGGATTACTCGGGAATCAATTACTGTCTTTGGCATTGGATATGCCCCCAATCTTTGGGATGGCCTTAGGAGGTATTTGGTGGGCAGAAAAGGATATCAGCCAGAAGACTTAGAAAGAGCGGGACTGGCGGGCGGAGGCAGAGAGTCGCACGATCAATTCCGCGATCGCTTAATGTTTCCCCTCAAGGACCATCGGGGGAACGTACGGGGGTTCGCGGGCCGGATTTTGCCCTCAGGGGACAGGGAAGCACCAAAATACATTAACACGCCGGAGACCCTGGTTTACCACAAGAGCGATCTTCTCTACGGCTTGTCGGTCGCTAAAGAGGCCATTAAAAAAGAAGATGCGGCGGTGGTTGTCGAGGGAGAACTGGACGCCATCTCCTCTTACCAGGCGGGCGTGCAAAATGTCGTGGCGATTAAAGGGAGCGCTTTAACCGAGGGCCAGGCCGGCCTCTTGAAGAGATTTTGCCAGAAGATCATTTTGGCGCTGGATGCGGACCTTGCTGGCGATATGGCCGCTAGGCGGGGAGTGGAAATTGCCGATAATGCCGGTTTCGAGGTTAGAGTGGCGAGTTTGGGCTCTTTTAAGGATCCGGACGAGGCGGCCCAGAAAGACGCGGGTTTATTTAAGAAGCAGTTGGCAGAAGCTGTTCCGGTTTTTGACTTTTTAATTACCTCGGCGTTTAGCCGATTTCCCCAAGGGACCGCGGAAGCGAAGAGAAAAATCGGCCAGGAATTGGTGCCAGTGCTGGTCAAGATCAGCGACGAGATCGTTAAGGCCCACTATGTTAAAGAATTGGCGGCAAGACTTGGCATTGCCGAGGAGGCGGTTTGGGAACAGATTAAAAAAACTCAAAACTCAAAACTCAAAATTCAAAATTCAACAAGCGAAGAAAACCAAAGTGCTAAAATGCCTAAATCGCGGCGAGAGGTTCTTGAGGAATATCTTTTGGCCATTCTTTTTCAGGCAGAGGAGCTGAAAATACTGCAAAAAAGAGAGCTGCGCAATCTTCTGGCGACGCCCGCCTTTTTAAGAATCCTAGAGACGTTGGATAATTTTACCGAGGAGAAGAAAAAATTTGGCCCCAAGGGGTTTGCTAAGGAGCTGCCGGAAGAGCTTAAAGAAATCTTTAGCAATCTTTATTTATTCGATCTTGGCGACCTTCTGCGGGATGAGGAAAAGAAAGACCGGGAGATTGAAAAAACCAAAAGAGACTTGGCCGACTTGGTCCTGCGGGAGAAGTTAGCGGAACTTAGCAGACTGATCAAGGGGCTCGAAGAGGAAGGGAAAGAAGAAGAATTGGGGAAGCTTCAGGAAGAATTTCGCCGCCTTTCGCAGAAATTGGCTTGAGAATTTGTTATAATTACCGCCATGAAAGAAAAGACCTCTTCTATAAAAGATCTCGTCAAAAAAGCGCAAAAAGCCGGTTTCGTTACCCACGACGAAATTCTGGCGGTGATCCCCGAGCCGGAAGAACATTTGAACGAAGTCGAAGAACTCTTTAGGAAACTGATAAATAGCGGGGTTGATATTTTTGGTTCGATTACCCAGGAAGAACTGAAAGAAGAGGAAAGATCCCACCAGGAGTTAGTGCGCGAGCTCGAAGCCCTGGCGGCCATGGGCGAGATTACCACTCTTGACCCGGTGAGGATGTACTTAAGAGAGATTGGGCGGGCCCCGTTGCTTAAATTTGAAGAAGAAGTTGCCTTGGCCAAAAGGATCGAAAAGGGGGATCTGCGGGCCAAAAAGAAACTGGTTGAATCAAATTTGAGGCTAGTTGTTTCTATCGCCAAAAGATACCTTTCCGGAGGCTTAAGCTTTCTGGACCTAATTCAAGAAGGCAACGGCGGGCTCATTCGCGCCGTGGAGAAGTATGATTGGCGCAAGGGCTATAAGTTTTCCACCTACGCCACCTGGTGGATTAGGCAGGCGATTACGCGGGCGATTGCTGATCAGGCGCGGACGATTAGGATTCCTGTCCACATGGTGGAAACGATTAATCGCATTGTGCGAACCTCAAGGCGGCTAACTCAGGAACTAGGAAAAGAGCCCACGGTGGAGGAAATTTCCACGGCCTTAAGCATACCGCCCAGTCGGATCAGAGAAATCTTTAAGATTAGTCAGGATACGACTTCTTTAGCCACTCGAGTAGGAGATGACGAAGATTCGTTTTTGGCTGATTTTATTGAAGATACCACTCGGCCTTCGCCCCTTGAATCGGCTACTCAACAGCTATTAAGCGATAATATCGGCGAGGTGCTTGGCACTCTCTCTCCTCGCGAGGCGCGGGTGTTGGAGTACCGTTTCGGCCTAAAGGGCAAAAAGCCGATGACCCTTGAAGAAGTTGGTCGGGAGTTTGGGGTGACAAGAGAGAGAATTCGCCAAATTGAGGCTAAGGCCTTGCGCAAACTCAAGCACCCCTCGAGGAAGAAGAAGCTCCAAGATTACCTCGAATAATCTAATTTACAATTTACAATTTACAATGTATAATTTGAGCGTGGGGGAGAGGATTTTTGGCATCAGGGAGAGGAGTTTCCGTTTTGGAGTAAGAATTATTAAATTAACGGTCAGTTTGCCTAAGAATGCAGCCGGATTTGCAATTGGGGGTCAGGTTGTAAGGTCGGGAACAGGAATTGGGGCGAATATTGAAGAGGCCCAAAACGCTAGTTCGAAGAGAGAGTTTATTCGAGGAATGACAATTGCCCTGAAAGAGGCGAGAGAAACAGAGTATTGGTTAAAACTGATTGCCGAATCGGGATTAATTCCTAAAGATAGACTTGAAGATTTAATCGAAGAGAACAGAGAATTAATCAGGATTTTAATTACTATTATCAAAAACGCTAAAAGGGGAGAAAAGTTATAAATCGAGAAATTGTAAATTCTAAATTGTACATTGTACATTGATAATCCACCGTAGCTCAATTGGTAGAGCGGCTCCCTGTTGTAAAAAAGCAGCGTCTCGCCCGAAAGGGCGGATGGAAAATCGGGCTAATTCGGGGAAACCCT
>Ga0194126_10009216_pt1 | contig 13217 bp, 15 predicted proteins | sample TA2KigC150mmetaG_FD_148641 | JGI IMG/M metagenome (GOLD analysis project Ga0194126, IMG submission 148641) | Freshwater microbial communities from Lake Tanganyika, Tanzania - TA2015035 Kigoma Deep Cast 150m | ecosystem: Environmental > Aquatic > Freshwater > Lake | place: Tanzania: Lake...
TAATCCTATATATAGGTCCAATCGGACCAGCAATTGCTACATTTATTGCCTATTTTATTACTGCGCTTTCTGCATGGCATATTAATAATAAGATATTACCGATGCCATGGTTTAGTTTTTTAAAATACGTTAATAAAACTATCTAAAAAATATTATGAAAAATGTATTAATAGGAAGCTGGATAACATTAAATCACTTTTCTATTGCAGAGGTAATGGCCGATGCAGGATTCGATTGGCTCTGCATCGATATGGAACATTCTGTAATTGATTATTACGAAGCTGAAATCCTGATTGCAGCAATTAAATCAAAGGGACTTACACCTTTTGTAAGGGTCGGTGAAAATAACACCCGCATTATAAAACGTGTTCTGGATGCAGGAGCAGAAGGAATAATTGTCCCTTCAGTCAATACAAAAGCCGATGCTCATAAAGCCGTTCAATCAGCAAAATATTCCCCTTATGGTAAAAGAGGCGTTGGATTAGCACGCGCTCAGGATTATGGTTTTGGCTTTGAAAAGTATCGTGATGAAGTTTCGAAAAAGATAAAAGTGATAGCTCAGATTGAACATATCGATGCAATTAATAATCTTCAGGAAATTATTAGTACAGAGGGTATCGACGGTACATTTATCGGACCCTACGATCTCTCCGGTTCAATGGGTAAACCCGGTAAATATAAAGACCACGATGTAAAAGAGGCAATCGCTACTTATGAAAAAATTGCAAAGCAGCATGATAAACTAATCGGATTTCATGTGATTTCACCCGACAATGAATTAGTTAAAGAAAAGATTAAAAGTGGTTATAATTTTATAGCATTCAGTCTCGATACTCTTTTTCTAGGCACAATATGCAGAGATCAAGTAAAAAAAATTAAGGAAAATATTTAATGAACATAATTGGAATAATCCCGGCGCGGCTCGCCTCATCACGCTTTCCAAATAAACCACTTGCAGAAATTCTTGGAATGCCTATGATCGGTCATGTTTATTTAAGAAGTAAAATGTGTCCCGATCTGATGGATGTATATGTTGCCACTTGCGATGTGGAAATAAAAAATTATATGGAATCGATCGGCGGGAAAGTGATAATGACTTCCGACAAACACGAACGGGCTTCCGATAGAACAGCCGAAGGTTTACTGAAGATCGAAAAAGAAACGAATAAAAAAGTTGATATTGTTGTGATGATTCAAGGCGATGAACCGATGGTTACGCCGCAGATGATTTCCGAATCGATAAAACCTTTGATGAGCAATGACGGAATCAAAGTTTGCAACCTGATGTCGAGAATTATAAGCAAAGAAGAACACGAAGACCCGAACGAAATAAAAGTGGTTGTAGATAAAAATAATTTCGCACTTTATTTCTCGCGCGAACCGATTCCATCGCGGAAAAAAGTACAAAAGGATGTTCCGCTTTACAAACAAGTTTGTGTCATTCCGTTCGAAAGAGATTTTTTATTGCAATACAATTCGATGCCGTCAACTACTCTCGAAATAATTGAATCAATCGATATGAACAGAATTCTTGAAAACGGAATGCGCGTTAAAATGGTTTATGTTGACCAACTTACTTATTCCGTTGATACAAAAGTAGATTTAGTTCATGCCGCCGAATTAATGAAAGATGATCCATTAACCGGCGAATATTTATGAAAAATCTTTTTAAGAGTGGTTACAGAAGATTAAAATATTATTCCGAGATGCTCGGCATTTATACTGCAAAAGGATTAATTCGCGAAATAAATTACGACGGGGCAAAATTTAAAGTGAGCGTTAATTCAAAGATGGAGCTTTACAACCGCGCACGTGATTTCGACGTGGAAAAAGTTACGATGTACTGGATAGAAAATATTATTAAAGACGGAGATATTGTGTTCGATATCGGAGCAAATGTGGGCATCTATTCTTTATTGATTGCGGCGAAGAATAGAAACTCAACTGTTTATTCTTTCGAACCTGAAGCCGGTAATTTTTATAAGTTGAATAAAAATATTTCTTTAAACGGTTTCACAAATATGATCCCATACCCAATTGCATTGAGCGAACGGACGGGTGTAGCAAATTTTTATGTGTCATCCGAAGAATTCGGCTCATCAACTCATTCCATAAATGAACCTTTCAGCGACGGTCTCTTTTATAAACCAAAACGAATTCAGGGAATTTCTTCTTACACACTTCCGGAACTAACACGATTGCTTGAACCGGTTTTTCCAAATCATATTAAGATTGATGTTGACGGCTATGAAACGAAAATAATCGAAGCGAGCCAGAATGTTTTGATAGACAGCAGGTTGAAATCTATTATGATTGAAGTAAGCCACAATGTTAGCAAAGGTACTGCCGAAAGAATTATTGCCAGCTCAAATTTTCAAGAAGTTAAACGAGAAACATGGAATTACAGCAACGGCGATATTTCCAATATATTATTTATTCGAAAAACTTGAGATGAAAATTCTTATTACATCAACTTCTTTTCAGGATACTCCAGGTAAGCATATAGATTTTCTTAATAGTCTTAATTACAATGTTGACAAAATGCGAGGACCATTTAAAGCCAGTGCACTTCTTCCTCTAATTGGCCAATATGACGGATTAATTTGCGGTGATGATGAGATAAATGAAGAAGTTATTAAAAAAGGCTTTAATGGAAAGTTAAAAATAATCTCAAAATATGGTGTTGGTTTAGACAAAATTGATTTAGTTGCATCAAAAAAATATAACATACCAGTAACTAATTGTGTGGGAGTTAATCAAAATTCTGTAGCCGAACACACCTTTTCTTTACTTCTCTCTTTTTATAAAAATATTTGCAAGGAACATGAGTTTACAAAAAATGGGAAATGGAGCAGACTAATTGGGCATGATCTCTATGGAAAAAAAATTGGAATTGTTGGACTCGGTAACATTGGGAAAGAAGTTGCTATCAGAGCCGCGTCATTTGGGCTTGTAATCAATGCTTATGACAAAATATTTGATGATGATTTTGATGGCAAATATAAAATAAATAAGTACTCTTCCGTTAAAGAAGTAATCAAAGATTCCGAAATTATAAGTTTGCACTTGCCTTTAACACCTGAAACAAAAAACATTATTTCTCAAGAAGTGATAAAAGAAGATTTTAATAGAGGTTCATTACTTATTAACACAGCACGTGCAGATTTAGTAGATTTAAATGCAATTTTGTACGGATTAGAAGACAAAATTCTTTCCGGTTATTTAACAGACGTATTAGAAGAAGAACCGATGATTTCAAATCATCCCCTGCTAAAATATGATAATGTTATTATTACTCCTCATATTGGTTCGAGGACTTACGAGAATGTTGAACGGCAAGGAATGATGGCTGTGAATAATCTTTTAAAATATCTTTGAAAGGAATTCATTTAAATGAGTAATAAGGCGCTTGTAATCGGAGGTTCCGGATTTTTAGGAAGCCACGTTGCCGATGCTTTGTCAGAGAGCGGTTACGAGGTTTATATTTTTGATAAGCTAGAATCTTTATACTTGAGAGACAAGCAAAAAATGATTGTTGGTGATATTCTAGACATTGATGCAGTTCGCTCAAGCATTTATGGATGCAATTATGTTTTTCATTTTGCAGGTATTGCAGATATCCAAGAAGCTCAGATTAACCCTATTGAGACTGTAAAAAATAATATACTAGCCACCACTTATATACTCGATGCTTGCTTGAATTCTAAAGTTTTACGTTTCATATATGCCAGTTCAATATATGTTTATAGCGAGCAGGGATCGTTTTACAGAAGCAGTAAGCAGGCATCAGAACTTCTTATAGAAAATTACAGCGAAGTTTATAATTTGCCTTATACAATTTTGCGCTTTGGTTCTCTATACGGCAAAAGAGCCAACCACTTTAACTATATCTATAATACTATATATCAAGCCTTGACTCAAGGAAAAATTATCCGGAAGGGTGATGGAAAAGAAATACGAGATTACGTAAATGTTCTTGACGCCGCACGAGCATGCATTAAGGTATTGGAAGATGAATATTACAACTCATACGTGATGATTACGGGTACTCAAACTATAAGAGTTGCAGATCTTCTCAAAATGATAAAAGAAATGCTCAATAATTCAATAGAGATAGAATTTTCGGATGAAAAAATGCTCGGACATTATGACATTACTCCGTATTCTTTTAAACCACGCGTCGCTAAAAAACTTATCTTAGATTATCATTACGATTTAGGGCAAGGTATTTTGGATTGTATTTACGATGCATACAAAAAACTTTCTGAGGAAGGAATTAATCTTAAAATCAATCAAAAATCAAGATGACCAAATATATATATCTGTCTTATTTTATTTCTGAAGAAACTCCTCTCTACGGAGGTTCTTCAAATATAAAGATTCAACAAGCGAAATCAATAAGGAATGGAGATAGTTCAAATACAAAACTTATTTCATTCCCTAATCATGTAAGTACGCATATTGATTTCCCTAGTCATTTCAGCGATTCAGAAAAAACAATTGATGATTACGAACCTAGCACGTGGATTTTTAATCGCCCTTATTTTATAGAAAAAAAAGTAGAGAAAGATGAAATTATAGATCTCGATAAGGAGCTGGATGAGATACCAATACATACTGATTTTTTGATTATCAAAACTGGTTTTTCAAAATACCGAGGCACTGATACATACTGGAAACATAATCCTGGATTAAACCCAAAGCTTGCAAAAAAAATTCAAACAAGACTGAAAAAATTGAAAGCTGTAGGTATAGACACTATTTCAGTCTCAGGTTATCAAAATAGAGAATTGGGTAGATTAGCCCATAGAGAATTTCTAATAAGCAACCGTTTGCTTCTAATTGAAGATATGAACTTAATTCAGTTACATACACAACTTAATAAGATATATTGCTTCCCACTGTTAATCCACAAAACTGACGGTTCACCTGTTACAGTAATTGCAGAGGTCAATTGATTAAAGCAATCATTTTTGATTTCGACGGAGTGATACTCGATTCTGTAAATGTAAAAACAAATGCATTTGCAAAAATGTTTGAAAGTTACGGCGAAGAAGTTAGAACAAAAGTAATTGCTCATCATCTTGCCAACGGCGGCATTTCGCGTTTTGAAAAATTTAAACATTATTATAAAGAATTTCTTGATGTAGTATTAAGCGAAGATGAATTGAAACTATTAGGAGAAAAATTTTCAAACTTCGTATATGATGGTGTAATAAATTCAGCTTTTATTCCGGGAGTAATCAATTTCTTGGATAAATTGAAATTCAGTATTACTTTCTTTATTGCATCGGGCACGCCAGAAGAAGAAATATTAAAGATTGTCGATGAGAAAAAACTTGCTAAGTATTTCAAAAAAATTTACGGCTCGCCGAAAACAAAAAAAGAAATAATCGAAGAGATATTAAATGAAAATAATTATGAAAGAAACGAACTGGTTTTTATTGGGGATGCAATTACCGATTACAATGCGGCAAGAAATACCGGTGTTAAATTTATAGGAATAAAAAGCAGCACAGTTCAGTTTCCGGATGAAGTACAAATGTTTAACAATTTCTATGAAGTAGAGAAAGCATGGCAATCAATCGATTAGCTATTAAAGAAGGGAACACCGGAATCTTGTGCATTTCAAAGAACGGAGCAGAAGAAAAATACATTCCCGATTCCGATCTTGAAAAAACAAGAGAGATACTTCTTGAGTTTCAGGAATTAAAAGCAGCTAACGGCAAATCGCTGAAAGATAACTACTGGAAGAAGGAATTCAATTGGTATCCTGGTATGGTTTCTTTCTTATACTGGCACTATTTTTTTATTTATATAAAATATATAAAGTTAATTAATAATATTATCGATGAAAAAGCTACAATAACTTGCTTGAACGATGGAGAGTTTTCCAAATTTCACAAAGTGATAACAGACAATTATGGAAGAATTAGAATAAAACAAGTAATATTCAATGTTTTTCTGAGACTCAATAATAAATTGGCACTTAAAATATCCTCTGCAAAAGTTATGTTCTTTCGATTTGCATTTCATGATTTTCGATCTGTTGAAATAAGAAGAGAACTCAATAGTCTTGGCATATCATATTTTCAAGTAGTTCCACCGGGTCGAATCAAAGATATTATTAAATTATTATTCTCTAAGGAATCATATTATTATTACAGAGGCATAACTTACCGGAATAAATTTCAAAAAAAATACAAATTAAATCACTTAGATTTACATAAAAGATTAATTTTCGAAAAAGCTATTCAACATTTGGAATGGACTCTATCAGCTTCAGTGAACGAGTATTCTATTCACTCTAAAATGCTTAAAGATTCCAAGGTGAAATTATTTTATGGATTCGATGACTGTAACGAATATATCTACCCTTTATTATATGCTTTGAAAAAGCAAGGTGTTAGATCGATTGCGCATCAGCACGGAGCTTATGTTAAAAGACATGCCGGTTATATCCAGGAGGGAATTTCAAAGGGAGATTATGAGTGGTTTGATAAAATTATTGTCTGGGGGAATTATTGGAAGAATCAGTTACTCAATAACTCCACAGTTTACAGCCCTGATAATTTTATTATTGGGAGTAATAAGTTTAAACTCATTGAAAATGTTATGATTAACGTTCATAGAGATCCGAAGAATATTCTAATACCCTATGAGTTTGTCGGCAATACGGCTTTAATAGGTAAGTATATTGAAAAATTTTTATTTAATGGGTTCAATATATTTTTCAAACCCAGGCCGGATGAAAAAATCGAAGATCAAATAGAAGCATATTGTTTAAGCGAGGAATCCATAAAGAAAATTATAATTGCAGATCAATATGATGCGGATCTTATTAATAAAATTGATATAGTTGCAGGAACAATGACCACTCTTGTTTTCGAGACTCTCCCCTATAATAAAATAATCTGGATTTTAGATACTGAGTATAATCATTTATTCGATTTAGTGGATCAGGGTTTGGCTCATCAAATTAAATTGGAAGAAGTTGAAAATTTGGATGAAAAATATTTTTCAAAAACATCCATTAATACCGAAGAATTTTTTTGTTCCGAAAGTCTAAGGGATACTCTTTATAAAAATATAAATGAAGCGATCAATAATTAATGATATTTCTTTAAAAAAATTATATTACGATCATACTATGAGTAAAAACAAATTAAATGTTGGCTGCGGTACAGTAATTAAAGAAGGCTGGGTTAATCATGATATTGTTAATTTGCCGGGAGTAGATGTTGTTCATGATTTACGGATTTTCCCTTGGCCGTTTGAAGATAATCAGTTCGAAGAAATATTAATGAAAGATGTACTTGAACATCTTCCGGATACTATTAAAACATTTGAGGAATTGTACAGGATAACCAAAAAGTGGGCTAAGGTAATTATTGCAGTTCCCTATTGGAATTCAATAATCGCTCATGCGGATCCTACCCATGTAAAACATTTTAACCAGTTTTCTTTCGATTTTTTTGACCCGACAAAAGATGCATGTACAGACCGCCCTTATTATACTTCAGCCCGGTTTAAAATACAAAAAATGGGTCTCTGGGTTACTCCGTTTGAAGGAATAATACCAAGAAAATTTACACGTGACTTTTTATTTCATAATTCCATCGTTAAAAAAATATTGTTTTTTATGGCTTCTTTTTTGAATAACATAATAAGCGGGATTGAACTAGAACTTGAAAGAATCTAATTGTAATGTAATTATAAAACTCTATGAAATCTAGAATTAACGGACTTAATTTCCATAATACTAAAGTATATGTCATCGGTGATGTAATACTTGATGAATATTTCTTAGGCGATGTTAAAAGATTGTCGCCGGAAGCACCTGTCCCGATAGTACACGTAAAAAGCAAAACAAAAACTCTGGGTGGTGCTGGTAACGTTGCGTTGAATTTGAAAAGCCTCGGTTGTACAGCAAAACTATTCGGTATTAGAGGAAATGACGACGGCGGAAAAGATCTATCCGATATTCTACAAAAAAATAATATAGAAAATTTTTTGTATGTGGATAAATCAAAACCGACAACTAAAAAGACTCGAGTAATCGGACATGGTCAGCAGCTACTAAGACTTGATGAAGAAGAGCCATGGGAAATATCTGAAAGGGACTCGGATATATTGTATGAACTGTTCTTAAAAAATATTGAGGAAGCTGACGCAGTAATTCTTTCTGATTATAATAAGGGTGTTTTAGTTGGAAACCTGCCGCAGAAAATTATTTCGGTTTGCAGAAAAAATAATATTCCCGTTTTCGTAGATCCTAAGAGAATAAATTGGGAAAGGTATAACGGAGCTACTGGTATTACTCCTAACTTATCCGAATTCGAGGAAATCACCTGTGTAAAAGTTAATAACAACGAGAAATTACTTATCAATGAAGCCAATAAATTGAAGAGAAAGCATTCTATTGAGTGGATGGTTCTAACCCGCGGAGCAGAAGGTATCTGTTTATTTGGGGAGAACGGTGTTCCGTCCTACTATAAAGCTACAGCCCGTGAGGTCTTCGATGTTTCGGGTGCGGGTGATACTGTTATAGCTACTTTGGCTGCTTGTGTTGCAAGCGGGATTGATTTCAAGAATTCTACTGAGACCGCTAACATAGCGGCTGGAATTGTAGTGGGAAAAATCGGTTCCCAGCCAATTCAATTGAGGGAATTGGAAGCTGAATTAAGAATGTTTGAACTCGGTGTGAAAGGAATTGGAAATGGGAAATATTTATCGGTTGAGTCCGCCGAAGTTAAATCAAAATCCTGGCAGGCTAATGGTGAAAAAGTAATTTTTTCTTATGGAAGTTTTGATATTCTGAATTCCGGACATATTCATTTGTTTACTCAGGCAAAAGAACTTGGTAACAAATTAATAATTGCCGTTAGGAATGATGAAGCGATTACTAAATTAAAAGGTGATAATTTCCCGCTTTTAAAAGAACAAGAAAGGATTGATGTCCTATCAGCATTGAGCTTAATAGACGTAATTATTCTTTTCGATGACGATAAGCTCGATGAAATTGTTACTTATCTTAAACCTGATTTTGTTGTGAAAGCCTCTGATAATAAAACTGATAAACTTGGCATAAGTGACATTGTTGAATCTTATGGTGGAATAATACAGCTCATTCCATTTCTGAATAGAAAAATAAAAAAATAATATTAATTAAAACTAGTTAAGGAATATTTTGAATGAGTGAACTTAGAATGAAAGCTGCTGTTTTGGAAAAATTAAATACGCCGTTGATTATTGATGAATTGACTGTTCCGGATCTTCAGAGCGGTCAAGTTCTTGTAAAAGTTGAATCGAGCGGGATATGCGGTGCACAGATTGGTGAAATAGCCGGAGTAAAAGGAGAGGATAAATTTCTTCCTCATTTGATGGGACATGAAGGAGGCGGAATTGTTATTGAAGTTGGACCTGGAGTTACAAATGTAAAAAAAAATGATCATGTTGTAATGCATTGGAGAAAAGGTGAGGGGATTGAATCTGCGCCGCCGAAATATAAAAGGGATAGCGGTACTGTTGGTGGCGGGTGGGTTACCACTTTTAACGAATATGCTGTAGTTTCGGAAAATCGTCTTACTACAGTTCCTGATGATTTACCTTTCGACATTGCCGCTTTAATGGGATGTGCTGTTACAACGGCGCTAGGACTAATTAACAATGAAGCTCAATTTAAAATCGGACAATCGATTGCCGTCGCAGGCAGCGGCGGTGTAGGGCTTAATGTAATTCAAGGCGCCTCTCTTGTCTCCGGTAACCCAATAATTGCAATTGACCATTATGATTCAAAACTAGAAATGGCAAAAGCGTTTGGCGCGACTCACTTGATTAATCCGGCAAATGAAGACTTGCGCGAGTCCATAATTAAAATTGCTGGGAAAAAAGGAGTTGATGTTTTTGTTGACTGTACTGGCAATATTGAAATTATTGCACTTGCTTATGAATTAACAGCTCCAAAAGGAAAGACTATTATGGTAGGTCAGCCGCATCATAAACATGATTTGGTTCTACCTAAAATGGTTAGGAATTTTACAGGCAAAATGTTGTTCGACAGTCAGGGAGGTCTAACATCACCGAATGATGATATAATTAGATATTCCAAAATTTATTTAAATGGGAAACTGGAACTAAATAAACTTATCACTCACCGTTTCAAACTTGACGATGTGAACAGAGCTTTAGATAAAATAAGAAATGGTGAAACTGGAAGGTGCATTATTGAATTATAATTCCCGGTATTATGAAAATCATTATAAATAAAGTATTACTTTTCAAATAATTTCCTTAAATAAATAATTTCCTTAAATAAATAATTTTATGAAAATGCACAAATCTTAAGGAGGTAATTTTGTTCACCAATGATGAATTAAAAGAAACCCGCCTAAACGAAAGATCCAAACTGATTCGAAGAGAGACTATCAGACTGTCTAAAGCTAATGGTGGTTATCATTACGGCGGATGTTTTTCTGTAACTGAAGTATTAATTTGCCTATATGATAAAGTTTTGACTGAAAAAGATAAGTTCATATTAAGTAAAGGTCATGCATGCTGGCCTCAATATGTACTGCTTCGCGAAAAAGGATATAATCCAAGATTGGAAGGACATCCTTACCGGGATGAAACTAATGGAATAACTTGTACAACCGGAAGTGAAGGGCATGGTTTCCCGACCGGTCTTGGAATGGCTCTTGCAAGAAAGCAATTGAAAAAGGAGGGAAGAATATTTGTCGTGGTCGGGGACGGTGAATGCCAGGAAGGAACTACCTGGGAATCAATGTTGACTGCAGTTCATAGAAAGATTGATAATCTGGTAGTAATAATTGACTTCAATAAAATTCAAGGTTCAGGATTTGTTCAGGACATATTACCTATCAATAAAATAGGTGAAATTGCCGAAACGATCGGCTGGTCTGTTGCTAATATTAACGGTCATGACATTGATTCACTTTATAAAGGTCTAATGGAACAAGTTTCTGGTAAACCAAGAATGATTATCGCTCATACATTGAAAGGTAAAGGCGTAAGCTATATGGAAGGTCGTCCCGAATGGCACTCAAGATGGCCTAATCCTGAACAAGAAAAAACAGCACTGGAGGAATTAGCATGAGAGTACAATTTGGAAAAACACTGGTAGAACTTGCTGAAAAGGATGAAAGAATTACCCTTATATTTGGTGATGTCGAGCAGGAAATGAAAGATTTTATGCAGAAATTTCCCGATAGATTTTATAATGTCGGATTGTGCGAACAAACAATGATAAGTATGGCAGCAGGTATGGCAATTGAAGGATTGCGTCCGGTAGTTTATTCTATTACTCCTTTTTTGATTGAACGTCCATTCGAGCAAATTAAAATTGATATTGATGAACAAAATCTTCCTGTAATTATGATTGGATTTTCCGATTATCCAACTCACGGGCCAACTCACCGTCCTTTAGATGCTGAAGGTCTAGTTGGATTATTCAAAAATATAAACGGTTTTTTCCCGCATAATCCTGACGGGACTAAAAAAGCAATGCTTGACGCTTATCTAATGGGCGGTCCGGCAATTATTTCTTTGAAGAAAGCAGGATTTCCTTTCTTCTAAAATTATTTATGAATTGATTGAGATATTATTTATGGATTCGAAAAAAACAATACTTATAACAGGTTCCAGTAAAGGATTGGGCGAACAACTTGCCCGGAAATTTTCTAATAAGGGACATAATATTATCATTCATGGTAGAGATGTTCGAAAACTTGAGTTGATAAAAAATGAATTAGTGAACAAGGGTGTAGGTTGTAAAATTGTGACGGGTGATCTAACAGAAAAGGAAACAATCGAAACATTAGCAGCTGTTGCAGAAAGTGAAAATGTTGACATACTAATTAATAATGCAGCCATCTATAAAAAGAAATTATTTGGTGAAACTACCGAGAAAGAGATCAGAAATATTTTTGAGATCAATTTAATTGCACCGATTTTAATTACTAGACATCTGTTTCCTTATTTCCAAAAGAAACAATCAGGACTGATCTTAAATATTAATTCGTTTGCGGGTAAAAATTCCGGTGACGGTGAGTCGATATACTGTGCAAGTAAGCATGGTTTAAGAGGTTTTTCAGGTTCTCTTCAATTTGACGCTAACCGTGCCGGAATAAGAGTTATAGAAGTATATATCGGTGCAATGAACACTCAAATGGTTGCCGGTCGAAAAGATATTGAAAAGTGCATTAGTACATCCGACGCCGCTGATCTCATTCTAAATCTATGTGATGAATATAAAAGTATGAGGATAAGTGAAGTAGATTTATTAAGAAGAATTTATTAATTCCGGATTCTTTCAGAGGTAAAATGAACCTTAAAAAAATAGCTGCACCTCTTCCTAGAATGGTCGGCAGGATCTTGAAATTTATTGATCCTAAATTGTATGTATCCGTCAGATGGAATTTAAGAAGAATAATGGGTCAACCTATGGGGCAACTTTTTTTATTGCCTTATTTTGTACGTAAAAATGATACTGTTGTGGATATCGGAGCCAATATAGGTGAAATTAGTATTCTTCTTGGGAACGCAGTTGGTGAGAATGGAAAGGTTTTATCTTTTGAACCGATAAAAAAGAATTATGATGAATGTATAAAAAATGTCGTCGCTGCCGGTCTGAACTCAAGAGTAATGGTAAATAAATTGGGATTAAGTGAAAAATCAAATAAAGCCGTATTTACTGTACCGAAAGATAGGATGACCGAAGCAACTCTGAAACCACATTCCGATGAGGATTGGAAAGATTACGTTAAGGGAAAAGAAAACTATTATACGGAAGAATGCGAAATTACTACACTAGATGAATTTACAACTTCAAATAATATTAATGATATAAAATTCATTAAATGTGATGTTGAAGGAGGAGAACTACCAGTTTTGAAAGGTGCAGAAAAACTTCTTAAAAGTGATTCTCCGCCGATTCTTTTGCTGGAACAGTATGAAAAATGGACCAAAGATTTCGGATATCAACCTTCATATTTATTTGACTATTTGCATGAAATAGCCGGATATGAATGTTACTGGATTTCACCTGACGGTTTGCAATATATCCCGCCAATGACAAAGGATGTACCCGGAATCTTTTATCAGTGGATTGATTTCGTTTTTATAGTGCCTCGTGTGCACAATTCAAGAATAGATATAAAAAAGTACATTTCAAATTCTTGATCATTGGTAAATATTTC
>Ga0194126_10009228_pt1 | contig 13207 bp, 11 predicted proteins | sample TA2KigC150mmetaG_FD_148641 | JGI IMG/M metagenome (GOLD analysis project Ga0194126, IMG submission 148641) | Freshwater microbial communities from Lake Tanganyika, Tanzania - TA2015035 Kigoma Deep Cast 150m | ecosystem: Environmental > Aquatic > Freshwater > Lake | place: Tanzania: Lake...
AAGAACCCGATTGAAGTCATCTGGGTTTTGACCCCCCCCAGGTTTTAAGAAGCCTTAAAGTCTGACCACAATCTTTTGAGGAACGTTAAAATGTTTTAGTCCAATCGGGACAAAATGTAGCCATAAAATGTGCGGCAAATATTAAAGGAGAAAGCCCGGAAGATATTCAACCTTAACGAAAAGATTAAAACCAATATTTAAAAAGGAGGCGTTCAGTGAGTAGAATAATTGATCTTAGCCAGGAAATTTTTCAAGGAATGCCAGTTTATCCGGGACACTTACAGACGACGATTTGGGACTTCCACTCCCATGAGGAAACCAAAAAGCGGTTGGAAAGCGGCTTCAGTTACACGACGCGCGGACTGATCATCTCAGACCACGGCCCCACCCATGTTGACGCCATCAGTCATATTTCTCAGGATTCAGACGCCCTATCCATTGACAAGATGCCCCTTGAGGATTTTTACGGAACGGCCATCTGTCTGGATCTCTCTGATTTTCCCGAGAGGAGTGCCCGCGGGCCGGAAGCCATCAAGAAGGGAGAGAAGAAAGATGGCCAAGAGATTAAACCGGGGGACATTGTGCTCTTCTATACAGGGCACTATGACAAACATTATGGGAAGCCGGGGTGGACGGAGGTTTATTCGGGATTCACCAAGGAGGCCGCTGAATACCTTTGTCTGGAAAAGAAGGTGAAAAACTGGGGAATTGATGCCCCTAGCCCTGATACACCCGGTGATTTGACTTATCCTGTGCACATGGTGACCCGCAGGACTGGAGTCCCCCACATGGAAAACCTGTGCAACCTTCACCTCCTGATCGGGAAACGTTTCATCTTCGCCGGGTTCCCTTTGAAGATTCGCGGGGGATCTGGCTCGCCCATCCGGGCAGTGGCCATTCTCGATTAAATATGGTTTAGGTGCGGTTAAGGGTTGAAGAAAGGAGGTCTTTCAAAAACCAAAGACGACGAGCCCAAAAGAGTATGTAAAAATGCCAAAAAATGGCGGTGATTTATTTTTAAAGAAAAAACAAAAAAGGAGATTATTAAAATGAACAAACTGATAATCACGTCGGCGACTACCGGATCCGTCCATATCCCAACCATGAGCGAATACCTTCCTATTACTCCCGAGCAGATTATCGAGGATACGGTGAAGGCCTGCGAGGCGGGAGCAGCCATTGCCCACATTCATGTGCGCGACCCTAAAAACGGGAAACCTTCACCCGATCCAAACCTATTTCGCCAGGTATTGAGCGGTATCAAGAAGCGGTGTAATATAATCCTACTTCCCACTACCGGCGGCGGCATAAATATGACCATTGCGGAGAAGTTAATACCCATCAAGCAACTGAAACCGGAGATGTGTTCCTTTGACCCGGCCCCCTTTAATCTTGGCATCTTCCAGGTGGCCGGTCGTTATGAGAAATTCAAATATGACTGGGAAAAGGAGTACATGAACTTCTGGAAGACGACCACCTTTGCCCCCACTTTTGAGCTTGACCTGGAGTTTGCCAGGACCTTCATGGAGATTGATACCAAGCCAGAGTTTGAGATCTATGAAATAGGCCATGTCAGCTATATAAAGTGGCTGATGGATGAGGGGTTGGTAAAGCTTCCGCCGCATGTGCAGTTTGTCATGGGGGGGATGGTGGGGTGGATGCTTCCCTCGGTGAAGCATCTTGTTCAGCTTCATCAAGAGGCAGTGGATGTACTGGGTGAGGGCAAGTTTACCTGGTCTGTGGCCGGCGGCGGCAGATGGCAGATCCCCCTGGCCGCTGCCGCTATGGCCATGGGCGCCCCCAACATCCGCGTTGGTTTGGAGGATTCTCTTTACGCTGGCAAGGGGAAAATGGCCAAGTCCAGCGCCGACCAGGTAAGGATGGCCGTCAATATCGCCAAGGAGATGGGATTGGAGCCCGCTTCCCCCGATGAAGCCCGGGAGATCCTGGGGGTGAAGGGAATAGATAAAGTAGGCTTCTAACGCCTCAAAATTTCTCCCATCTTTTCGTGGGAAATGGTCAGCAACTGGAAGACCGGCCTTTGATCGACACAGAAAGAGAGGATAGCGATCATGAGTACCTGGGAGATAAAGGTGCTGTATTATGGAAAAATTACAGTTCCGAAATCGGCCTTAACCCCCAACCTAGACCCGAACCTGGTCCTGGACTGGCCCTACCTGGGGTTCCTCTTGCAGCAGGGGAAGCGGAAGATTCTGGTCGACACGGGGATATCAGATAGCTTTATCATCGACGGCAAGGCCTGGGGCGGCTACCCGGCACAGGCGGGTCGGGCTTACTTGGAAAAGGCCCTGGAAGATGCGCAAGTCGATCCGCTGGAGGTTGATACTATCCTTTTCACCCACCTCCACAACGACCATGCGGCCAACACGACCCTTTTCAAAAACGCCCAGCTGATCTTCCAGAGGGATGAATGGAAGACTCTGCTGGACCCCTTGCCGGTCATGAATGTGCGAAGAGACTACGACCCGGCCCTGGTGGATGAGCTCAAGACGATGAATTGCGTGAAGGTGGACGGAGATTTTGAATTCACCGAGGGGATCAAAGTTTACAAGACTCCGGGCCATACGGCAGGCAGCATGTCCATCGCCGTTCGGACCAAAAAAGGAATGCAAGTCTTGACGGGGGATCACTTCCATGTCTTCTGCATGGCTTTCCCCAAGCAGACGGAAATCATGGATATGCAAGGGAAAAAACACAAGATCACTCCTGCCCCGGAGGTTTTGGGTCCCTTCATCCCTTCGACACTTATATATGATTACTATGACTACTACGACAGCAGCTACAAGATCATGTCGATTATCGGGGAATATAGGCCCGAATTTCTGGTCCCCGGACATGAACCTTCTCTGCTGGTCACGGGGGCTTGAGGGACGGGTTGTTAAGGAGGAGGCAGGAAAAGGCAGGGCCAAACTGTTGGCAGAGATCCAGAAAATATTGCGGCAGACCGCTGACGAGTCTATTAGAGAAGAAGGCTATCCTTTGCTGGCCTGTCCCGAAAAGGTAGGGAAAAGGGAGCGGGGACATCCGAAAAATGGCCGTGAACGAGAAGGTGAAATGGGCTCAGGAGTCCGATGCTTGGGAGGACCGGGGACGAAAAGCCTGCGCGTGATATGCCGGTCTCTCAAAGAGGAAGACTAGGTCTTGCTGTAGAAGTTCCGGATGTGTATTAAAATGAAGAGGAGTTCGGGACGAAAGGCGAAGGCAGTAAATCAATCTAAAGTAAGGAGGGGGAGATGAAAAAGAAAGGTTTTGTAGTGATGGTTTTGGCCATGGTGGCCCTTTTTGTCAGCCTGGGCTTTGCGGGTTCATCCCCTGCCGCGGAAAAGAAAGAGGTAATCAAATTAAAGATCGGCTCGGGCCACCCCACGGCTACGGACTGGATTCGATTCTTGAGCGACTTCTATTGCAAAGAGGTAGTAAAAAGGGTAAATGAACGGACCAATTATCGGCTGGAACTCTCCGAACATTGGGCGGGCAGTGTGGCCAAATTGGGAGAAGAGCTTGAGGCCATTGAGATGGGGCTTCTGGACATGGGGGGCCTGATCATCGCCTTCGAACCCACGAAGATGTTCCTCCAGAATTGGGGTTACTACATCCCGTTTCTCCCCGGCGACCCCAGGGTAATGGGTCGGATCAACAATCGGCTGTATAAAGAGTTCCCGGCGCTGAAGAATGAGTACAAGAAATACAACCAGGTCTATCTCGGCTCGGGGGGTGTCGGTGATTATGGTCTGATCGCCAAATTTCCTGTTCGGTCAACCGCTGATGTGAAGGGGCGCAAGATTGCCGCCGCTGGCCCCAATCTTCCCTGGATATCGGGCGTGGGGGCGGTGCCCGTCCAAAGCAATCTCCCGGAAGCCTACACAAGTCTTCAGACGGGGGTCTATGAAGCCTGGGTGATGTTTGCTACCGGTATCATGGGATTCAAACTTTACGAGCCCTGTAAATATTTCACCGATACGAATTTCGGGGCTACCCCGGGTTTGTCAGCCATTACGATCAATGCCAAGGTTTGGGATAAGCTGCCCAAAGAAGTGAAGGCCATCTTGCAAGAGGTGGCCGACGAGTACTCCGTCAAAGAATACGAATACCTGGCGGAGATGCACAAAAAGGCCATGAAAGTCATACAGGATGCGGGAACGAATATTTATCAGCTGCCTTTAGAAGAGAAGACTAAGTGGGCCAAAACACTGGTGAATCAACCCAAGAAATTCGCCAAGGAGGCCGATGCCAAAGGCTGGCCCGGGACCGCCCTCATGAAGGCAGCCATCAAGTTTGCGGAAGAGGAAGGTCATATTTTTGCGCGCAAGTGGATGGAAGAGTAGGCACTTCGCCATCCTTTAGGAAAGCGAGGCGCCTCCCCTGGGCGGCGCCTCGAAATGCCTCCCGCGGAGAGCAGGGAAGTTAAGGGAGGGAAGAAGGAAAAAATGACTGAGAAGACGACCTCTTGGTTTAGCCTGGGGTTCGAGAAAGTGGCAGCAGGGTTGAATGTGGCGGCCACCGCCTGGATATTTGTCATGATCATGCTGGTGGTGTTGGATGTGGGCGGCCGAATTCTTCTAAAGGCCCCTCTCACGGGGACTCCGGAGATCATCAAGATCTCAATCCCAGCGATTACCTTTCTCCAGATTGGCTATGTGCTTATGATCGAAGCCCACATACGCAGCGAGGTTATCCTGGGGCGCGTCTCTGCCCGGAAAGCGGCCCTCTTAAACATCCTTTCGTCCGTTATGGGGCTTGGGGTTTTCGCTATGAATTTTTATGCGGGGTGGGACCTGACGGTCGTCGCTTGGGCGGTGGGTGAGTATGAAGGAGAGGGGGCCTTAAGGGTTCCCACCGCTCCCATCCGAACCATCATCCAAATTGGCAGTGTCATCATGATGATTCAATTCACAAGAATGATCTGCAAATACGCCCGCCAACTTAGCAAATCTCCCCAGAGGTAATTGATGGACCCATTGGCGATTGCAGGGATAATGCTGGTTTTGCTGGTCTTCTTCATATTCCTGGGCATTTACGTGGGGGTTAGCCTCGCCTTTTTGAGCTTTGCGGGGCTCTGGTGGATATCGGGAAACGTCGAGGTGGCTATCCGGCTTCTTGGAACTACTTCCTTCGCGGCCATCATGGACTATGTCTTCGGGGTCATTCCTTTCTTCGTAGCCATGGGGCTCCTCTCCAACGTCTCGGGTGCCAGCGGCGACCTTTACACGGCTTTTGGCCTATTGACACGTAGAATTCGGGGTGGCTTGGGAGTGGCCACGGTGTTTTCCAACGCCGTATTCGCCGCCATCACGGGGGTTAGTGTTGCCTCGGCGGCGGTTTTCAGTAAAATATCCCTTCCGGAGATGCTGAAAGCTGGGTACGAAAAGAAATTTGCCCTGGGGGTTGTGGCCGGTAGCTCGGTGTTGGGGATGCTGATTCCTCCCAGTGTGCTTTTTGTGATTTACGGGGTAATCTCTGAACAGGCGATCGGACGGCTTTTCATGGCCGGGGTCCTTCCGGGCCTCGTGCTTACCGCAGTATACTCCTTCGGGATTTATATCATGGTTTCCCGAAGGCCCAGACTGATCATGAGCCAGGAAGCATTGGATGGCCGAAAAACGTGGGAAAAGATCGGAATGGGTCAATTCGTTAGGGCATTTTTCAATTGTTGGGGAGTGGTTTTATTGATCATCGTTACCCTGGGAAGCATATGGTTCGGGTTTTGCACCCCCACCGAGGCGGGGGCCGTCGGAGCCTTTGGCGCCCTGGTTTTGGGTTTGGGAAAAAGGCAGATGAATCTTCCCAAGTTTTGGAGAGTCCTCATGGATACGGGGATTACCACCTCGGGCATTTTCTTTCTTCTCATCGCGGCCCAGATGTATTCCCGGATGCTGGCCATCAGCGGCTTGGCCCAGTGGAGTTCCGAATGGGTCATATCCCTTCAGGTGTCTCCGATCGTGATCATCTTAATGTTTCTGTTAATCTTTTTCATCATGGGCTGTTTTATTGACTCGGTTTCCATTATGCTGCTTACCCTGCCATTGATGCTGCCCATCGTGCAAAAATTGGGCTATGATCTCATCTGGTTTGGAATCGTTTCCACGGTGGTCATTGAGATGGGCCTGGTTACGCCTCCCTTTGGGATGGTGGTTTTTGCCATGAAGGCCGCTCTGGGCGAGGAGGCGAGAATCGAGGAAATCTTTCAAGGTTCGTATCCTTTCCTTTTTATGCTCATCGTTACAATCGCAATCCTGATCTTCTTCCCCGGATTGAGCACGTGGCTTCCGAGTTTAATGTGAGAAATTGGAAAATCTAACTTTTTATATCTCAAAAGAAATTTTAGAAAATTTAAGGGCCTTAAATATCAACTCAAATAAGGGGTAGCTTCGTATGGCTGAGAAAAAGAAGACGACCAAGGAAATCCTGCGGGAAAAGCTGCCTGAGAGGACGGCCCCCTCTCTATATAATCCCGCCGCGCTGGAAGGATTGTGTCAGGAGTTTGAGCAGTGGAGGAGCACAATGGTTGGGGAGGAAGATCGGAAGAACTGGTGCGTAACTCCCCATACCATTTTAGGCTCGGAGATTCCCCGGGAGATGCTCTATACGCCACTCAGCAATCCCGATTTCGACTATATGCAAGATTTGGGACATTCGGGGCAAGAACCTTTTACGAGAGGCATTCATGCCAATATGTATCGGGGCCGGGAATTCACCATGCGGCAACTCACAGGTTTCGGAGGGCCTGAAGAGACCAACCAGAGAATAAAATTCATGTTAGCCCACGGTGGAACAGGGATCAATGTCCTTTTTGACCTACCTACGATTCAAATGTATGATTCCGATGATCCTATGTCCAGAGGGCAAGTGGGCATGTCGGGAGTTGCCGTCGATTCGGTGGAGGACATGGACTTGATATTTAAGGATATCCCTCTCGACCGGGTAACGGTTTCATTGGTGACTCATTATCCTTCAAATACAGCGATTCTTTTTCCTATGTATTTAGTCCTGGCCGAGCGCAGAGGCATCCCCTGGAATAAACTGCGGGGGAGCGTGCAAAATGATATCACTTTGGAAGAAGTGGTGCGCAGTGGCCCGGAGTATATACCCCCTAAAGATTGCTTCCGGATTCAATGCGATAACATTGAGTTCATCCGGCAGAATGTTCCGCTGTGGAACTTTGTCACGTATAATGGCTACAATTTGCGGGAGTTTGGAACTTCCGGTGTTACGGAGATGGCCGTTGCTTTGGCCAATGCGATTGGAACTCTGGAAGAGATGCTCAGAAGAGGGCATGAGGTCGATTGGATAGCGGAGAGGTTGGCTTTTTTCTGGTCTCCGGCAAGCGATTTTTTCGAAGAAGTTGCCCGAATAAGAGCGGTGAGAAGACTTTGGTACAAGATCATGAAATACAGGTTTGATACCCAGAGTCCCAGGTCTATGTGGATGAGATGTCATGTGCAGACATCCGGTGTTTCGCTGATGAGGGAAGAGCCCTTGAATAACATCATCAGGGCTGCTTACCATGCATTGGCTTGCGTACTGGGGGGGGTTCAGTCTTTACATGTGGATTCTTATGATGAGGCTTATTCTGTGCCCACGGAAGAAGCGGCCTTACTATCGTTGCGAACCCAACAGATTATTCAAGCAGAGACTGGAGTTACAGAGGTGGTGGACCCCTTAGGGGGCTCTTTCTATGTAGAAGCCCTGACCAATGAAATTGAAATGAGAATTCTTGATGAGGTAGATGAAATTGAAAGGATCGGTGGTTATGTAACAGCGTTAGAAAAGGGCTGGTTACATAAAAAGATTGCCGAATATTTTAATAATGAAAGGAAGATGATCGAGAAAGGCGTCATTAAATTAGTGGGCTATAATTTTTATAAAGCCCCCGTTGAGCTGCCCCCCATTAATGTATTTCGATATCCGGAGGGTGTGGAAGAAAAGCAGAAGGCGAGATTGGGAAAGTTAAGAGAGAAAAGAGATATTGAAAAAGTCAATAGCGCTCTCCTCGCCCTGGAAGAGGCCTGCAAGAAGGGAGAGAACGTGATGCCTTATACCCTGCAGTGTGCCAGAGTGGGTTGCTCGGAGGGAGAAATATTTAAGGTATTTAAACAAGCTTTCGGCCTATGGAAACCACCTGTCTTTTGGTAAAAGAAATTAAAAAAATTGTCTATTCCTGGAGTAAATGTAGAGCCGGCACGGAGGTTGGAACGTAAGATGGCTGCCCAAATAAAAGTATTATTATCGAAACTCGGCTTAGATGTGCATAACAGGGGATTGATTACCGTAGCCAATGAATTGAGAGATGCGGGCATGGAAGTCATTTATATAGGGAATTCATTTCCAAAAGAGATCATTAAAACCGCTATCCAAGAAGATGTTGATGTCGTTGGAGTAAGTTCTTTGGGAGGGGCTCACCTCACGCTGGGTGGTGAGCTGATAGAAATGGCCAAAAAAGAAGGGCTCAAAGAACGCCTGGCCCTTGTCATTGGAGGAGTTTTCCCACCCGCTGACGGGACAAAGCTAAAAGAAATTGGTTTTGATGGAATATTTATGCCCGGGGCGACCAGGGAAGAAATTGTAACATCTATCCGCCAGATCGTTTCCGTTAAAATGGACAGACCCCCTTGAATTTGTTCCTCTTCAAAGTTACCCTTGGGACTCTTGCTGTAAATCATTCAAGCACCATAGAGAGGATATGGTAAAAAATGGATACCCTCAAAGGTCTGGCCAGAGCCAAGGAGCTTTATTTAGATAGACGAAAGCGAGTGAAAGAGTTAAAAGCCCAAGGAAAAAAGGTTTTAGGCTACCTATGCCTTTTTGCTCCGCCGGAAATCATGGCGGCCGCAGGGATCCTGCCTTATCGTTTGCGCGGCGACATCAAGGAGCCAATCACCAAGGCCCATGATTTTGTGGAACCATTCGGTTGCCCATACATCCGCAACCTTTTCGACCAAGATCTCAAGGGGAAGTTTGACTTCTTGGACGGATTGATCATGTCCCACAGCTGTGATATGGTTCAACGCCTCTATGGAATCTGGACATTAAACACCAGGCCTTCCTTTAAATATTTTGTCAATGTCCCGCATACCCTCGCACCCTGGTCCAAGGAATTTTTCAAACGGGAACTAATCTTCTTCCGGGAAAAAATAGAGAATTTCTCCGGCAAAAAAATCAGCAATGATCAACTGCGGAAGACCATCAAGGAATATAATACCAGCCGCGCTCTCTTACGGAAGCTTTATAGCTTGCGGAAAGAGAATCCACCTCTACTCAGTGGCACGGAGACTCTGCAGGTGTTAGTGGCCGGCATGGGAATCCCCGCTGAAGAATTCAATAATCTGTTGCAGGAAGTCATTGAAGAAGTAAGGTCTCGTGGCCAAGGGCCCCTGAAAAAGACGGCCCGCCTGATGCTCTACGGAAGTGTATGCGATGACCTCAGCCTTATTCAGCTCATCGAGGAGGGCGATGCCTGCGTGGTCATCGATGATACCTGCATTGGAACCCGCAGCTTTAGGCATGACCTTCCGGAAACTCCAGACCCAATGGATGGATTGGTTATGGCCTACTTTGACTCGTTCCTATGCCCCCGGACAGATAGGGGGCCGGGAAGCGCACGATTTCATTATATAGCTGATTTAGCAAAGGAATACAAAGCCGATGGACTCATCATGTATATTTACTCTTACTGTGATCCCCACAAATTCGATGCTCCTGATGTATCCATGAGTCTCAGGAAAGAAGGCCTGCCATCGCTCATCCTTGACGATGACTACTCCTTGACGAACTTAGCATCTATCCGCACCCGGATTCAAGCTTTTATAGAGCTGCTCAGCTAAGGTATTCTTTCGGGATGCCTAAAAACCGCCAGATGAAGAAGCTCCAAATAACAAGTTCCAAATAACAAATAAACTTCAATGAAAGAAATTCGAAACTACAAACAAAACGTTTAGGTCATTTGAGATTGGAATTTGGAATTTATGATCCAAACCCTATTTGGTTCCGGCTATGCCGGGTTAGGAAGGGGCAATCATGAGTCATATAAATAGTGAAATGAGCCGGGCGGTTAAGTCAACAGAAACGGTTCGCAACATCAAAAAATACATCCCCGGCTTTTACGATCGAGGCCAGCGCCGGCAGCTCCCCGAAACTCAATTGGTTTGGAACATGCTCGGTACGGGCGCAGAGATTTTGCGGGCCTTTGACCTGGTGGGTGAATGGCCGGAGAATTACGGCACTTTGTGTGCGGCCCAAAAGGTGGCTATGGGTTTTTGCCAGGAGGCTGAGGCCGAAGGGTACAGTAATGAACTTTGCTCCTATGTCAGGAATACTCTTGGATACTTACGCCGATGCCGTGATTCAGGGGGGGTTCCCCCTGAGGCTCCTCTAGATGGCATGGGAAACCCGAACTTGCTTTTGGGATCGGCATTGATATGCGAGCCAAGGTATAAGTGGTTCCAGGCCATCGGGACCCACTTCCTTAACGTCCCCCAGTTCAATGATGACCCGGTGAGCCCTCCCTATGATGCTGATTTGGAAGATTCGCGCCTTGCCGAACATTACAAAACTCAGATACGGGCCACCCTTCTGGCTCAAATCAGTTTCTTGGAGCAACAAACCGGAAAGAAGCTGGACATGGGACGATTCCGCGAAATCATGAAAAATTCCCAGGAAGCTATGAAATACTGGTATCGGGTGCTGGAGCTGCGCAAGGCCGTTCCTTGCCCCATGGGTTCGGAGGACTATTTCACGGCCATCATTCCCTTCCTATATCTGGCGGGTGATCGAGAAGCCGTAGACTTTTACCAGGATCTCTATGCAGAAATCAAGGATCGAGTAGACCGCGGCATAGGGGTTATCCCGGAAGAAAAATACCGGTTTGGCTGGCTGGGGATTCCTCCCTGGTTTAACATGGGGCTTTTCAATTATCTTCAAACCCTGGGTGCAGTGGTCGGCGTGGAATCTACTTACTATGTCGGGCAACCCGTAGAAGTGGACCTGCCCGATCCGCTGGAGAATTTGGTCGAACGGACCTGGAAGACAGCCCAATACAAGCAAAAGCAAGGGTCGGAAATCAATCCCGACATCTGCAACCCTGGGGTCTTCAGCCCCGGAGTAGGTGCAGGACTGGTCAAGCGGTGGGTTTTTGAGTATAAATTAGATGGAGCCATCGGCCACAGAACTCGCTCTTGCCGAGCGACAAGCATGGGCCAATTACACGTCAAAAACAAACTGGCCGAGATCGACGTGCCCATGCTTATCTTCGAAAGCGACATGGTTGATCCCCGGGCTTGGTCTGATGCCCAGGTCAAGATGAGGTTTCAAGGATTTCTGGAGACCATAGACGCCCGTAGAAGCAGGAAGTTTTCATGAAAGGAGGATGAGATGATTGAGAACCCCAATGAATGGCCACCCCGGTATGACAATGATTACTTTCCTTCCCCGCAGGAACGCTATTGGTTTAAAGACTTGGAGACGATGGATCCATCCAGGAGAGATGAAATCATTCTTAAAAAGTTAAAAGCCCAAATCGCCTACGCCTATGAACGCGCTCCTTTCTACCGGAAGAAGTGGGAGGAATCTGGAATCCATCCCGACCAGGTAAAAAGCTTGGAGGATTTCACAAAGATTCCCCTCGTCTACAAGAATGAAATTCGGGAAGAACAGGCCAAAAATCCTCCCTTCGGCAGTTACCTATGCATCCCCCCCCAAGAAGTCTTTCGCATCCACGGGACCTCTGGCACAACAGGAAAACCGACAGCTTTTGCCATCGGGAGAGATGATTGGGAACGAATCGGCAACGCTCACGCCCGGATTATGTGGGCCTTCGGGCTGAGGCCAGGTGATTCGGTTTTTATCGGCTCTTTTTTCAGCCTCTACCTGGGAAGCTGGGGAGCGTTGGCTGGAGCGGAGCGGCTGCGGCTAACCTGCTTCCCCTTTGGGGCTGGCTTGCCAGGACAAACCTTAATGGCTCTGAGGTGGATCAAGGAGATCCAGCCTACGGCTTTCTACGGGACCCCTTCTTTCGCTCTCTACCTTGCCGAAAGAGCGCGGGAAGAGGGATATGAGCCAGCAAAAGATTTTAGTTTTAAGATTATGTTTTTCTCGGGAGAACCCGGGGCAGGAATTCCTTCCACGAAGAAGAAAATCGAAGAAAACTTCAATTGTAAATGCCTTGATTCTGGCACCATGGCGGAAATGACCCCTTGGATGACTAATGGAGAATGCGAATTCCGCACAGGCATGCACTTATGGCAAGACATTGTCTATACTGAATTGTTGGACCCGGAGACCAAAAAAGTTGTGGATTATGGCCAAGAAGGAGTCCCGGTGTATACTCATCTGGAGAGAACGTCCCAGCCGATGATCAGGCTTTATTCTGCTGACCTGGCGACGTGGACGAATGAACCATGCCCCTGTGGAAGAACCTATCCCCGACTACCCAAAGGGGTTTATGGAAGGGTAGATGACATGTTTATCGTGCGGGGGGAGAACATCTATCCCAGCGGTGTGGAAGAAGCTCTGCGGGCCGTCAAGGGCCTTGGGGAAGAATTCCGCATCATTATAACCCGGGAAAAAACTATGGATGAACTGATGGTCCAGGCGGAATACAGCAAAGAAATAGCCGCAAAAGCTCAAACAGATCCTCATATTCTGGAGAAACTGAAGGGAGAAATGGAAGAGAAGTTGAAATCGGTGATTGGCGTCCGGGCCAATGTGCAGTTGATGGAGCCTGGAAAAATCGAAAGAACCCAGTTTAAAGCCCGCCGAGTGATCGATAAAAGGGATTTATATAAATAAAAAATATGGAGATGGAATGGCCACTCCCCGGCGACATCCTGGGAAAATTTGTGTGGAGGCCCCCTTTTAACTTATATTAAATTTTTTCTTGACATACTGAAAAAATAACGGTAAATTTAGAAAAAAATTAATTATAATTTAATTGTATAGGAATTTGCTTTTTTATCCCCCTCCCCCCATCCCCCTCCCGCCAGGGGAGGGGAGATACTGGGGGATCCAAAATTCCCTCCCCCTGGAGGGGGGAGGGTTAGGGTGGGGGTGTTAATAACTTGATTGTATAGGAATTTGCTTTTCTATCCCCATCCCCCAACCCCCTCCCGCCAGGGGAGGGGAGATACTGGGGGATCCAAAATTCCCTCCCCCTGGATGGGGGAGGGTTAGGGTGGGGGTGTTAATAACTTGA
>Ga0194126_10009231_pt1 | contig 13206 bp, 7 predicted proteins | sample TA2KigC150mmetaG_FD_148641 | JGI IMG/M metagenome (GOLD analysis project Ga0194126, IMG submission 148641) | Freshwater microbial communities from Lake Tanganyika, Tanzania - TA2015035 Kigoma Deep Cast 150m | ecosystem: Environmental > Aquatic > Freshwater > Lake | place: Tanzania: Lake...
AAGTCGCCACATACGCTAGACAAGTTTCGCTTCCGCGTAGTGTACGCCGTCCAGCCCAGCGTGTGAGTGGGCACGAAAAACTTTGTCATGCCGGCCAACTCGAAAACTCAAATCAGTGGTAGTCTGAGCATACTCTCACGAAGGTGAACAAAATGGCCCACATCGTAATGCCCAATACGGCCACCGAACAGGGTGACGCCTTTGAGGACTTGATCCTAAGCTACTACCAACGCAGTGGCGCAGTTGCCGTCAGCGAGTGGTCCACCTACCTGCACGGAAACTCCGGTCAATGGTGGCAGTGCGATGGGATCATCGAGGACAACCGACACCGATATCTCATTGAAGCGAAATTCTTTCGCGACCGACCGGCTACACCGCGAGATATTGATCCGGCGCGCCGGCAAAGCGCGGCTTTGGACACCAACTGTACTGCCATCCGCTACATTTCGCTGAACGGATTCAATGCAGAGATGCTCGACTGGAAGCACAGCCCTGATTTGGATGTTGAATTCCTCTCCTGGCCCGATCTGCGAAGCGACATATTGGCTGGCCTGACCGGATATGCTTCAGCGCTTCTAGATGAGTTCGATCTGACAGACACGAAAGCCACCGCAAGGCAGACAGAGAACGAATTTCATTTCGAGGCCTTCACGGCCCAACCATTCTCTGAGCAATTCCCGGAATTCGTCATCGTGCCTGACCGCCTGGAACTGTGGCTTCGTCGAATGCCCAGACTTGCGCTTCGCCTGTCGCAGTCACGCAACGGAACATTCTGGTACAACGAGAAGTCGGGGCAAGTAGACCTGATTCCCGAACGCGCCAGCGACTTGAGTCTTCAAGAGGCTTGGCAAATCGAGGATGCCTTCTCCGGCTACGCTGCCCGAACCTATCCTGCCGTCCGCGCGACCGCTCAAGCTCTGGTGCAACTGGAAGATGGCACAGTTCGCGATGTCCAAGAGCGCCTCAAAGCAATGGATTGGGATACAGGCCCTGATGGCATCCGAAACTCTCTGGATTGTCTACTTCTGCTCGGCCTGGCTGACAAACAACTGGACGGACGAGTCATGCGCTATCGGCTTTCCCCACTTGGCCGAGGTTATGCCAACGGCGGCCCCGATGACGCTTTGTTCGCCCAAGTGCTGAAGAATTGGCCCCCCTATCACGCCATGTGCATGGCAATCAACGAGAAAAGGGTTGCAGCATTGGCGGATGATCTGATTACCTACTTCCGCCGTCAGTATGCCCCGTACACGCCCTACGCAAAAAGCCTATTCAACCCCAACAAGACCGATGGCCTGCTCAGGCTCTATAGGTACTTTGGCGCGTGACCAGCCCGTCGCAAGGTCACAAACTTGAGATGAAGTGGATACGGATTGGCATAACCTACCAGGCCAGGTAATGGTCGGGGATTCAGTTCAATCACACCATCTTCTACAAGTTCATCGAACGTCACGCAGACTGTACGCGCCAGCTTTCCATCTGCGGTCTCGAAAGGCAAGTAAGCCGAAAAGCGCGAGTGAAGGAAGTCGCCCAGTAACCCTGCACTCTGACCCCATTGTTGGAGAATGGCTGCAACGAGGCGAGGAGAATACAGACAGGAGAAACCGCGCTCGCCTGTAACATGCCCGACCCCGAGGTACTCCATTATCCGACGCCAGTCTTGCATCTGAGGTAATGTAAGGCGATCCGACCTGTGCTCATCGGGCCGTCGATTCGCCTCAGTGAGCAAATCGACGACGGTGACGCGGTTAGGCAAAATAAACAGCTCCGCCACCAAACCCAAGTAACAGCGATCAACTTCGTCTTCAGCAGCCTTTTTCTTCAACTCCAGGTCTCGAAGCCCTTGCAGGAGTCTTAGGGCAAACGGCACGTCGTCGTCAGACGTCATCACCCAATGTCCGTCGCACTCCTCAATAAGCCGCGCTGCGGCCAGAAACCCTATCTCGCTCTCTGCACCCACTTTGTTGAAGACAGCGGTCGGCGTTTGGGCGCGAATCGCGTTGTATGTGCTCTCAAGCCGTGTCCCTTCGACATTGCGGAAAAGCATTTGTGGCATCCCCCCTGATATCCGCTGCGAACTGCTCAACCGCAAGTATAGCATGAGTTGGTCTGCTCGCCAACGAAAATGCCGGCGCCAATGCTGCACACTGATCGTCGCACGACAACTGCGTCACTAACGCGCCGAGATGGACTTGCCCGCGCCGCCCGATGACATCGCCAAGCTGCTTACAACGGTGCTGACCGAGTCGAAGCAAGAACCACCACCGATACCTCCACCGAAGCCGCCGCCCACGCCTACGCCGCCCCCCAAACCGTCTCCCATCGCCCAGCTAGATGAGTGGCTGGCGCTGAAAGGGCGGTTTCCTGACCGCAGCGTGTTCAAGGACGGGGTTTACGCGCTACTGGATCTGTACCAGTTGGAACCATTTGCGCTGAAACACCCTGATTCAATCGCAGAGAGTGGGACGCCATTAGTGTATGATCGCGGAGACAAGTACGCCAAGGTATATTTGCACCACAGCGCCGATGACCGTCCATACCCCAAACTGACGCTGCGGCCAGATTCACGGAAACGTGACCTGTTCAGCCAGGTGCTGGCGATTGGCGCGAACGCGTACCCGGTCACCGATCCAGACCGGCTCGACCAGGCTCAGCTCTATAACTGGCTTGGCGCCGCAGTGCAGGATGTGCGCGAGGAGTTGCGCCAATCCTTGGCCCAGGCCTTGCGCATGCCGCTCGGCTCTTTCATCGCTCTTGCGAAGTTCCTGATGTTGAATCTGACCTCTGACGTTGACACACTTGATGCGGCAACGCTCTGCCGGCCCAGCACAGGCGAGCCTCTGGCACTTCAAGGCATGGGTGATCGGGGGCGACACCTGTGGGAGAACCGCGACCACCTTCAGGCGCTTTTCATCGGCCTGTTCCACTACCGCGACAACCTGGTGAACTACCCCCTGCTTCGGTCAACCGTCGAAACCGTGAACCCGATGACCGCTCTTCGCGAGATCGAGCGTATCGACCTCGCTGCCTTCCCTTCAGGCTTTCGAACCAAGGTAGGTAAGTCAGAACTCCAATTCGCTGATCTGGTCAGGGTGGTTAAAGAGTATGTGGCATATCTGAGCGCGCGCGTGCGCAATCGCGATTACCAGCTCAGTCCATCAGAAAGCGAGTTGCGCCAGATGCTCGGCTTGTGCTCACCGCGCGGGGGTATTGACACCGGCCGTCTGCGTCAGCAGGTTGACGTCCTGAAGGCTACAGTCCAGAAGGCGCATATCCCCTGGCAGCAGCGGTGGGACCTGAACCTGGAGCCCTTGCATCGTGGCACCGAAGCACTTCACTTCGATAACCTGTACGACCAACTGACAAGACTACTAGATATGCTCGGTCGAGCCGAGCGTCCGCTCAACATTTTCGCGTACCTGGCTTTCCAACGGCATGCTAATGCGATCGTCATTACGCCAGCCTTCGAGGTCTTGCAGGCCGTCGCCCAGATGCAGAGCCCTCTAAGCAAAGAGTGCCTGGAACGAACATTGCGCGACCCGAAGGACTCCAGGGAATACCGGGACTACCAGCGTGCCTATGACACCTTACAGGAGATGGTCACCAATGGGCGTTCATGAGACCATCGAATCATACCAACGAAGCGTCCAGCAGGTATTGGACGTTGAAAAGCGCCAGGAAGCCTCACGTTTTCTGCCTGGACTCGCGGAAAGCGTTAATCGGCTCTCGACGCTGGTTCGCGACGCCCGAAGTCGCCTATTGCTGTGGGATGATATCTATGCGTTGCCATCCCTACCAGAGACGGAGGCCACTTGGGGCGCCACGCGCAGGTTGATGGCTGCCCTGGGTCACCCATCAGCAATCCTCGCTATCCCGGCCACGACCGTCTCTCAGTTGCAGAACCAGGCCGCAGAAGCCTCGACCTTGTGGCAGCAGGCACGCGTGGCCTTGGATACCCACCTTCGGGAACATCGCGAGGCCTGGGAGCGCGAGCTCGTACTGCTGGACGGTATTGCGGAGATCCCCGATCTGTTGAATTCTGACGAGCACGAAGAGGTCCGTGCCCTGACCAACGGCATTCGGGTGCTTCTGCGCCTGGAGCTCTCAGGCCAGTCGTCAGCGGCAATAGCTCGCTATGCTTCTGATTGGCGCCAAAAGACGGAGCGGTTCCAGGCGGTCAAAAAACGGCTGTCATTCGAAGCAATCGGTGAGCGGTACGGACTTAGCCCGGAGAGCATCGAGCTGCTGCAGGGCCTCACTGGACGAAAACGCATTTCATTGGCTCAGGTATCGCCCAAAACCCTAGAGGAGCTGCAGCGCTTCCAAAGATTCTGTGAAGCCGTAACGTTGCACTTCTCAGCACGCGCATAAGGGAGTTTGCCATGGCTTTCGATCCTGTTCGAGTGGCCGAAGCAATCCAGGCTGCCTACGCTAGAAACCTGATCGGTATCCACCCTCAGGCGATGAATCGGCTGTTGACCCGCCTGGGCGACTCAGAATCGCAAGAGCAAAGGCTGAACAACTTCGTCAGGATGCGCGGCCCGTACTTGCAGGCTCTGAGCATTCCTCGTTGGGGGAGTGGGGGCTGGATCTCGTTTGCGCACAACGTGACCGCACCCCTGGCGCCCAATGGATTCGCCGCAGAGGTGATCCAAACGTTCGATAAGCTCCAGTTCAAACGACTTTACCAGTTCCAGGAAGAGGGGATGCAGGCCGTGCTCGATGATAGCCACACACTCGTAGTGGCCGGTACCGGCCGTGGCAAGACCGAAAGTTGGTTGCTGCCGATTCTCCAATACATCATTGCTCGTAGGCGCAATGAGATCCATGACACGGTAGCGGTCAACGGAACCAAAGCGCTCCTGATTTACCCTACCAAGGCCCTGGCTCAGGATCAATTGAAGCGTCTTCTCAACTACCTGTTTCGCCTCAACGCCGAGCTAGAGCCTGCCGCTCGCGTTTCAGTGGGCATCTTCGATGGAGACACGCCCTATCGAGCCGAAGCCACCAAGCAGGCCTATCTGCGAGAAGCCTTCAAGTACTTCCAGTGCCCGATTTACGATCGCGATGCGCCCAAATGCCAACCATGCGGCAGACACCTATCGGTTGTCTACGATCCGATGCTCCCCGAGCGCCTGAACTTGGCTGTGCCGCGCGCCGAATGTCGCCACCTTGCTGATCTGGGTTTCGTGCGACTGGTGCGAGAAGATATCGTCGAAAGCTGTCCCGACATCGTCCTCACCAATCCCGACATGTTGAACCTGAGACTGCTCAACGTGAACGGGGAGGATGAGCGCCTATTCTTGATCGAGCAACCCAAGTTCATCGTGCTTGATGAGGTCCACACCTATACTGAACTGTTCGGCAGCTTCACGGCTTTCATCATGCGACGGCTGCGCCAACAGCGCGCTGAAATCCGCCGTCGGCGCGGTGATACGTCGCCAGATCCCTTGCATTTCATCGCTGCCAGCGCCACGGTTGCCAACGACCGTGATCTTTTCGTCCGCCTGTGCGACTTGGCTGATGACAACGTTGCTGTGGTACGCGAGCAACCGACTGCACTACCCATCGTATCGGTCTCGGACATCCCTGATGTACTCCATTCTGAGATTCTTACAGATGAGCGCCTCAATGATGCCCTCTGTACCTTTGCCGCTCAACGGACCGTCAAAACACCGTACGCACAACTGTTAGGGCTGTTCGATCTGAAGCCAGCCGACCTGCCACCCCTTGAGAGTGGTGAGGAAGCCGTCTTAGAGGCCGCGACGGAGCAGATGTTCGCCCGTCTGACCTTAGACGTATCCCAGACCCCCGGTCTCAATATCCTCCGGCTGCTGCACCGGGCACTTACCGAGCGCCCGATGAGTCCCACAGAACTGCGCACCTTTCTCGCAGAGCGCTACTCCTTTCTCTCCCCAGAAGCTGCCACACGGCTTGTAAGCAACTTCGCTCTCCTCGGAGCCCGCGCCGGCCTGCTGGAAAACCGAGTCCATCTCTTTGCCTGGCCGATCGATGGCTTCTACGTTTGCGTACGTTGCGGTCACGTCTTCGATGCTCCCCAAGGAAGCTGCCGCATCTGCAGTGGCGGTTTCGTCACCAAGTTAGCCTTGTGCAACGAGTGCGGCGAAGAGGCCCTTGAGTCGTGGTTCTGCCCGCATTGCCGCACCCTCTATCCACTCAACGTGACTGTCGACGGGGAAATGGTGTACTGGCGTGGGCTTACGTGCAACTGCACGGGCAGCGACAAACCGGCCCTGCGAGCGATCTGGAAGCCCTGGTATCGCTGTGCTCAGTGCGGCAATGTGCGACGCGTCGCAACGAGCGAGCTCTCCGGTACGGAACCTTTGCAGTGCGAGCGTTGTGGAGGCGCGGCAGAACCAATTCTTGAGCTTCCGTGGGTTTGCCAAGAGTGCGGACGGACATTCTTCACGGGCGCAGCCCCAACTTCTTGCTCCTGTGGCAAACAAACCTTTGCCTTGGGGGGTCTGTTCGACATCCCGCAGGCCAAGCACTGCACCGAATGCCGTGGCGATTTCCTGACTGACTGGCCCCATGATGCCTCGCACCACAACACGCTCACCGGCGTTTTCGATGAGTTCAAAATTCTGGATGGCAACTGGCGGGTACGTAAGCCGACAGATTTCCGAGTTGTAGTTCCCTGCTACCATCCGCGCGTCCGATACGACAAGCAGGGTCGCTACGAACCCATAATGCGTTCTCCGGCAAATACCGCGGTCACCTCGGCCCAGTATGCGCTTCGCGCTGTCGCTTCCGCTGACGGTGATACTCCACTCAAAAATCGCCTCAGTTCTGCGAAGATGCTGTCCTTCAGTGACTCCTATAGTGACATGGAGCAATTGGCGCAGGATTTCGATGATCCAGAACGCAACACGTTCGTCGACCAGGCGGTTGTGGCCGCGCTGTTGCAGGGTGAATGCACCCTCAAGGCCCTGCAAGACGATATCATGGAACGGTTGAAGGCGTATGGAGATGAATTGCGAACCGAAAGCGAACAGGCCTCTCAAGCCTACAACTGGATACGCCATTTCGAGGAAACTGACCTACGCGATGAGGTAACACGCCGCTTCGTGGCGGGATATTATGTTGGGGTGGGTTCGCAGGCGCCCTGGCTTGTTCGGGAAGCGATCGCCAACGTCCGACTCGATACAGAGCGTCTGTCGGCAGACGAAACAAGAATCCTGCGCGCCGTGGTCGCGCGCAACAATCAGTCCCGTTCTAGCCTGAGCAGGAGCCTTGACGACCAGGTCACGGCGTTCGAAGCAACCATCGAGAACCTGCGCGAACGCGGCATCGTTCAAGTAAGAGCTTCTGGTCGCAGCGAGATCGTTTCTCTTAGTCCTGAAAGGTTAGTCTGTTTCCTGGTGGACCAGTCGCATCCCATCACACGCACGAGCCGGCGCGACCGCTTCATTTCGGATCTCGAGCACGACCTATCGCCAGAAGTTGATCCGCACGAGGAACACTTCGGGCTGAGCTACGATCAGCGGCTTGATCCCGAAAATCCATCCTTCTCCTACGTGGCTTACCGCCTAACGTTTTCGGAGCCGCTCTTGTTGCGGGGTGAAGTTTACAAAGGCGATATCGAGAAACGAACGCGCCGCCGGATCGAATATGCGTTCAAATACGGCGCCGACATGCACTTTCTCTCTTCCGGACCAGCGATGGAGGTCGGTATAGATATCGGCGACTTGAATCTGTTGTTGCTCTACGGTACGCCCCCTAACGTCAACAACTACCTCCAACGCATCGGACGCGCCGGTCGGCGCGCCAAGCGTTCCCTGGTCTTGAGTGTCAGCAAGCGCAACCCCATCGACTACTACTACTACCGCCATCCGTTGGACTTGATCACCTCGCATCCTCAGCCAGTGCCGCTCAACGAGTTCAACGAGGAAGCTCTCCGGGCTTCGCTTACTTGGGCTTTGCTCGATTTCATCGCCGGTCGGTACTGGGTGCCTTGGCAGCGCCAAAGGACACCCGATGGCACACACTACACGGACGGGCAGGACTTCCGACCAGTGACAGAGCCGAATCCGACGGATCTCGTGCGCCTACTGACTATGGTCTTCAGCGTGCCTACCCATGAGATCGGCTACGGCTTGCCCCTCAGAACCCTCAGTACCATCATCCACGACCGCCGAGACGATGCACGGGCTTACCTGGTCAGGTTGCTCAGCCAGCAGGTCTGCAACATGTGTGGACGTTATGTTCCGAATGAAGCGGTACGCTGCCCCGATAACCGTTGTGACGGCGCGGTTGTACTCCTGGCTGATCGCTACGGAGTATTGATCGAGGAAGCGCTCAATCAGTTCCCAAGTCGCATGGTGGAGTTTCTGAACGACTTCCGCAAGGATTTACGCCAAAAACGCCGGGCGCTCACTCGGGAACGCGAAAGCATCGAGGACGAACTAGATGAGAATCCCCGGCTTGCTACCGATCGTCTTCGCGAGAAGATGGCTGAACTCGCCCGTGTCGAGGGCAAGCTGCGTGCGATAGATGATCTCATCACGCGGTTGGATGACGCCACGATAGTCGAAGCGCAGCAGTACTCTGCTCAAGCACGCTTTGCCTATCAGATTCGGACGGCAGGGGATACTGTCGAGGTGGTAAGATACGCGGACCAGCAGGGGGTGATCCGTGCGGAGCCACGTCCCTCGCGTGACATGGGGATGGCGATCAAAGAGTACCACCCGTATGCAGTGATCCTGTCTGGACGCGAGAAGGTATTCACACGAGCGGTTGCGTTCGACAGCTACAAAACTGAGGAACTCAAAACGCGCCTTTCTGGCACCCCGCTTGAGGTGCAGCCGCTGGTCTGCCCGGCATGTGGAGAACTGTACGACGGGAACCATGGCACTCACTGTACATGCGGAGCGGGTCTGACCCGGATGGAGCTTCATGTCTTGCGACGGGCCGATACCCAGTCGGTCAAGCTCGCTCTTACCGACGATCCAAACGAACCAGGCAAAAAACTCTACCCCAACGAGGTCTTTCGTTCCGGGGATGGGGACAAGCGCGTTGCTCGAACCTACGCCACCGTGGAAAGCCAGGTGATCGAATTCGCAGCGGCACGTCAAGCCGAGATCATAGGCACCAAGGATCAACCGGTGGGCCTACTGGAATTTGGTCGTCTCGACCTTGTGACCTTCACCGATGGATGTACTGTGACCTACGAGGATGGAAGCCGCGAGCCTTGGCCACAGCGCTATACGATCTGTGGCGAAGAAGACTGCAATGGTGTGATCGTCCAGAGCCATGACGTGCGGTTCTGCGCACTCGATCCGCGCCATGACATGAGCAAGAGTCGGGCAATGCGTTTAGGCTACCAGTTCAGCACCCAAAGCCTGAGGCTGAGCCTCTACCAGGAGCCTTGGGCCGTAACGCATTCGCTGACACATGGGCTTCGGGTGGCGCTGGAGAAAATCGGCGGTCTTTCCGTGCGAAATCTGAACGAACTCCTGAGTGAGCCTTCGGGACAAGCCTACATCTATGACGCCATCCCAGGCGGAGCCGGAGTCACCGAGCTTCTGCTGCGCATGGAGGGCGGCAGGCATCGCCATTTCGAGACCGCCTTGGAGGTCATCAGTCGCCTGATGCAAGAATGCGAATGCGCCGATGGGTGCCCGCACTGCCTCTACCAGTACGGCTGTCACAACTGGAACAAGCCGGCAACGCTGTCGCGACACAGCCTCGCGGCGTTTCTGGGATCCCAACCGCGGCTACGCACGAAGTAACTCGCGATCGACCTTTGCCAGTCGTACCCGCAAAGCAGAGTAGAGATCCGGTCTTGCGGACTGGATCTCAGACCATACCTCAGTGGCGATCTGGGACATCGCTACCTCCGTCTGCGCATCACCCAGCAGCGTGGCGACTACTGACTCGGCAGTGGGAGACAAAATTCGTCCAGGCACTTTTGGGGTCTGCTGACGGATTTGTTTCTGGAGCGTCTCCAGGATAGAGGGCAACGATCTGTTGCCCAGTCTGTATTTATCATCCACTCGACGCCGCTCTATCTGCAGAATGCGCTCCAGAAGGTCAATGGGCATTCGATCCGCGAGAACTACGCTGATCATCGGTCCGTCATAGACGTTCTCTCGTAATTTGAAGAAATCCTCGAAAAGGCTCCTGATGTCCTCACACAGCGTTCTGTCCAAACTGCCAGACGCACCGCCCCGCGTCTCATGAAGTTCCCTGGCCTGTGACCAGAAGGCATCGCTGAAGCCCGGTGGTCGCTCAGGCGGAGTCGCGTCGACAATGAGCAGCCAGCCGAAGAAACACAGGGCCAGTTCCTCGATAGACATGCCCACCTGTTCCACCAGTAGACTAGTAACCCGAGCCTGGTACTCGGAAGCGCCGAACATCAGTGAAACGGTGGGGACGCTAGAAGCCAGTTCGGCGACAAGCGACTTGCTCTCATGTCCAGTGGCGGCAGCGTAACGGTGAAGGTCAAAAGCCGTTGCCCCGATGCTCCGCTGCAGAGAAATCCCGTCTTCTCCCTCATCAACCCCTTCCAGGCAAACCGGTGGCCGAGTCTCCAGATGGGTCTTCTGCCATCGGAGCACACCATGTGGCTTGGCGACGTGCGCACGATAGAGGAGCTCCGGAGTCTGAGTCATGCGCAGCAAGCGAGCGACACCGCGTCGGACCCCTTTCAGCAACTGACGGTTGACCGGTCGGCCAAGAAGCCAGTCGCGCACCGTGCGTTTTTCTTCATCATCTGGGTTCTGAAGGGCAGATGTGTGCTCTGGCAGAGCGATGGAGACAAGCAGGGGTTCGATGGGCACGATGATATCTTGATTCGACAAACCAAAGGACTCCAGTAGCATTCCGGGAAGCGTGACAGTGCGAATAGATGCATCCCCGACAATCGGGCCAAACAGCTCGCAAATCGCGGCCAGATCACGATCCTCGCATCGGGCCATGCTCTCTGCGCGAGCATACTGTGCGACAGCTACCAACAATGGTTCCCCATGTGTCACCTGTTCCAAGATGCTTCGAAGATGGCGCAGGAAATAGCGCGCCTTACCCTTGCCCGGCGGTAGACCACGGTAGACACGGACCAAGACCTCGCGGTTGAAGGGATAAAGGAGAGACGCGTCGGTGACACCACTCAAGTGACGAAACTCAGTCAGGTAGGGAGCAGCAAACAAGTGGCAGTTCTGCTCGCTCAAAACATAGGAATCCTGCCCGGCTTCATCGGATAGCCACAACTTCTCGACACGATCGTCGATCGTATCCAGGTGTGATATCCGTTGTAGCAACAACCTACCACGCTTGCTGTCCTCGAAAGCAGCTGGTGTCAATCCCACAACGACGTCCCAGTTGCCGGATTCCAGAGTGAGGAAGTAGTCAAGCAGATCGGTCGCATACAGGCTCAGGGACTGCACAAGATCGTCAATTAGCAAGATCGGGCGACACCCCTGCCGTTGTTTCACTTCCCGGGAGATGCGTCCCAGCGTGTCAGTGAGGGAAAGACCACCGAACAAATGCTGCCGGAAGGCTTCCGTCAATTGATGGCGGATTACCTCGTATTCAATGGGCACGGCGATAGCCGTCTCTCTGAGGACTTCCTCCCACGTTTCGAGGCTGAGTAGCTCCACCTTCTGGGACACACTCGATCCGGCGTCACCCGAAGCAATGGTGCGCTCCACATGCGGCTGGATGACATTTACAAGCCGGTAGAAAAGCGCATTGATCAGCTCGTCAGAATCGACTGTGGTCTCCAGGGCGAAGAGAAGGATCAGCTTCGTGAGCGTTCGAGGTTTCTGGCGGGCCGCATTCCACCGCATACGCATCACGGAACTCTCTGAGCTATCGCCCAGCACAGACTGGAAACGCTCGAGTATGCTCAGTACGTCCAACTCAGTACGGGAGATACGGATCAAAGCTTCTGTCCTGGTCGGGGCAGCTAGTTTCAGACGCGTCTCAAGCAGCTTGATGAGTTCAGACTTGCCTGAGCCTGGCGCGCCATAGAGCACCCAAAGACGGTTGCCAGGAGCATGTCCGGTGCTGTCAAGAATCTGAGCCAACAAATCGTCTTCGCTGATGACCCGGCTGTGACCGTTTTCATAACGACGCACTGTCATGGGGAAGTGCGTACGTAAGAAGACATCCGCTCCCATGAGATAACGCTGATCGGCCGTTGGAGCGAAAATGGCCAAGCCCTGTGAAGCAGCAGACAGACCCGGGGTGCCGAGCATGCTCATTATGCACCCCCCATGCGGGTGAGGTACCGGAGCCGTTGCTCGCCGAAGTAGGGTTTGGTGGGCGAGTCGTACCGAGCTGCAAGAGCCAGACCCCCGTTGCGCGCCGAGTGCTGGAGGGACTGCCCAATGGAATCTGCCAGATCGCCGCCGACGGTCTGAAATGGGAGAAACTTCCCCAGATGTGCCTCTAAGAATACCTGCAATGGACCTTCGTCGTACTCCCAAGCATCCAGTATCTCCTTCAGGAGGTAAGGCGCACAGGCGCAAACGAAGCCATCACTAACGCGCCATCCCATGCCCAAGTAGGCCATGACTCGCTTCCAGGCCTGTAGCTTCTCCTTGCTGAGGCCTCCAACCTCCTGGACTTGGCGCAGTTTATTGGCTTCGGTGTGCAGATCGGCCACGAATACGCGATTCGGCCTGACAAAAAGCTCTTCGAGGATTAACATGTACAAGGGATCGGTGACATGCTTGGGCTCGATATTGCCAAGCTGTAGGCTCCTGGCGTGCATCAAGACCGCGAGGCGAAAGGATAGGGCTTGGACGGGACGAGCAACATAGTCGCCGTCAACGTCGTGAATCAGGTCGGCCGACACGAGAAATGAGAGGGCATCGTCAATACTCTGTGTGGAAACCGGTCGCGAATCAGCATATTCCGGCATGAAAGCCCGATGGGCTTCAGGTCGACTGACTGCGTCCTTAGCCGCGAGGATGAACCCGTAGACTGCTGCCAACTCAGGGCCAAAAACTGTACGAAATAGCATTGCTCGACCTCCGTTTGACGAAGCTACCCACACCGATGTAAGCAAATGATGCACTACTGGCCTGGTTGACAGGCGCAAGAGCTAATGATAATAGGACTTTTCCATTAACATAACGTGGGGGTTGTGCTTCCCGACCACATATGGATACCGTAAACTGGCGCAAAAGGTTGTTTTGTGGCATGGTTAGCTACCAGACCCCACCGCAGGAGCGACCCATG
>Ga0194126_10009232_pt1 | contig 13205 bp, 12 predicted proteins | sample TA2KigC150mmetaG_FD_148641 | JGI IMG/M metagenome (GOLD analysis project Ga0194126, IMG submission 148641) | Freshwater microbial communities from Lake Tanganyika, Tanzania - TA2015035 Kigoma Deep Cast 150m | ecosystem: Environmental > Aquatic > Freshwater > Lake | place: Tanzania: Lake...
TCTGACGACCGTCCACAATTATTTTGTGCCGCGGAAGGATGGCACCACCGCGGCCGAGCGATTCTTTGGCTCCAAGCCCAGGAGTCTATTTGACTGGGTCTTGGAGCGAGTGGATCTCCCGGGCTGGCCCGCTCAAAAACGGTCCAAGCCAAAACCGAAAGCATATCTCGCTCCAGCTATCGCTGGGGCATAATGGCCGAAACGAAGATCATCGCCCGATCATCAAACTACGCATTGCGAGGTCAGCCGGATAGGTCATGCTGTTGATGATCTGTGTTCGCATGATGGCAAGGTATTTGATCAATCGTTTAGAACCCACTATGTCTGCTCCGAATGGATGCTATTTTAGCACAACGCTGGCGTCGCAACAAGTTTCTCTGACATACGGTTGGCATTTGTCTGTGCGAACACAAGAAGCCGCAGTGGTGTCACTCCACTGCGGCGTTTGTTTCGTTGCTGAAATAGGAGGGTAGGACAGGTCCTGACTGGTTACGCCTGCGTCAAAGCCAATTGGACATAAAAGCGTAACCAGTGATTTGACTGGTTACGCTTTGCGCGTCGCCGCAGATTTTCTGAGCGACATTACAACTCAATCGTTTTCCATTTGCCCTTGGCGCAAACGCTGGAGGAAAAGCAGGTTGATCAGAATGTAGATGAGCATGTTGTGATTCGCGATCGCGGAGCCACGGCGGAGATGCGAACGTTCAATGCCCAACGCGACGGCTTGCGCATTGATTCGCTCGACGGCGGTGCGTTGATCGTAAATCTCTTGGTAGCGCGCACTCTTCCGATCCAAGGTGTAGCGCAAGTGCGCACCGATGCTCGTCGGCATCATCGCGATGCAGCCGCCGCGTTTCCAATTCGGATGACGAATCGGACAGGCGCGTGCGGCGCGCGTGGGGAATTTGAGCGGACAGACGCACGACCGATTTGACATAGAACAACAGTTCTTTTATAATGCGCCTCACAATCTCCTTTCAACTCCGCCACCTTGATCTTCTGGTTTTGATGGACCATGACAACGACCGACCTGTCATCTATTTCCTTCTACGGATTGTTCGGCGCATTCATCTTGCTGCTCGCATTCTGGCTGCTGCGTTCCGCCCTGCACTCTTCCGACCACAAGCGCCGCGTGCGCGCGTCCAAAGACTTGAGAGTCCATCTCATCCAAGTTGCGCAATCTTCCGAAATCTCGGAACGTCAAGCGTTATGGCGAACCTTGACCGCGCGCGAAAATAAAGTCGCGCGCCTCGCCGCGCAAGACAAAACCGATATGGAGATCGCGCAACAATTGCAGATCAGCGTCCGGACCGTCGAGAGTCACCTCTACCGCGTTTATCGAAAGCTGAACATTCGCTCCCGGCACGAACTCAAATACATCGTCCAACATCTGGAGGAGTAAATCCCCGTTCCCCACGACCAATGGCTCAGTACTGCACTGAGCCATTTTCTTTTTCCCCCCGCGCCCTGCAAGCCGCAAAAAATCAGTACTGTACGAATAGACGCGCAAGCGCGAGCATGCTATTCTGGATTGCACGAGGAAAAATCGAATGCAATCCCATACTCGATGTTTGCGCGTCTTGGACGACTCGGCGTACAACCCGATCCAGATCGCACTCCTTTTCGGCAATGCCGATTTGACGCGCCTGGCGCTCTTCGGCATTGTGCGCGTGGCGGCTGAGCAACGCGCCGTGTGGGTGCTCGACGGTGGGAATTCATTCGACGCCTATTTTGTGGCGCGTCTCGCGCGCGGCTGGGGCATGGCGCCCGAAGTCGTTCTGTCGCGGATTCAACTGTCGCGCGCGTTCACCTGCTATCAAATGAGCGAATTGATTACCCGGAGGTTGGGCGCGGCAATCCACCCTTCTGCATCTGCCACGATTGCGTGTCTCGATTTATTGGAGACGTTCTACGACGACGATGTCGCACTCGCCGACGCGATTCGTCTGGTCAGAACTGTTGCGGCGCGTCTTGGCGATTTGGCAAAACGCGGGAATCACATTCTCATCACGGCGCGTGAGCCGCGCGCGGGATTGCGCGAGCGCATGGTTCTGCTCGATTTGCTCAAAGCATCGGCGCAGCAAGTCGAACGGGTGGATGCGCCGGCACCGACAAGCACAGCGCGCACGGTAGCAACGCAACGACAACTCGTCTTTGCGAGGGGAGACCTGGTTAATGGGACGAACGTTACCTTCGTTTATGCAAGTGATTTTGAGCGAGCAAACCGCGCTGGCGAAATTCAGGCGTGCTTTGCGGCGCGAGGATCAGGAAGCGTTTGACGATCTCTTCCGCATGGCACACTATCACGCGGCGGAGTCGGCGTATGCGTCACACGCCCTGCCGTTTGAAGTGATGCTCCTCGCGATGCTGCTGGAAGAACATAAGCTAGTCTTGCGCTTGCAGAAGCAAATTGAACAGTGGGGGTCGGACGGTGAAAGTACTTGATGGGTGGATTTTCGACGTCTATCCTGCGGGACAGGATATGATTGTTTGGGTCATCGACACGGAAGGGCGTGCTCATTGCCTGCGCGACACGTTCACGCCCGCCTTCTTTGTGGGGGGCGATCCAGCGGAACTACTCGCGGTCGCGCATTTCCTGATCGATCAGGGATGGAGCGTGAAAGCGTCTCGCACCAAGCGTACAGAACTTTTCTCAGGTCACAGCATCGGCGTACTGCAAGTCGAAGTTACGAATCTAAATCTGTTCACTATCATTTTCGAGCGATTAACCAGCGCCAAACCGAGACTCAGTTATTACAACGGCGACATTTCGCTTCCCCAGATGTACTTTTTTGCGCGCAACGCGTTTCCCCTGGCTTTCTGCCATTTTGTCCTGAACGGCGATAATCGGATTCTCACGCTCGAGGTGGACGATTCACCCTGGGCATTGGACTACAAACTTCCACCTCTCAAGCGAATGGTCATTCGGTTGGAGGGTGATGCCATAAACCCGAACCATGGTTACCGCGCACCGCTTGTGGTCGAGACCGAGGGTGCTACTCGCGAACTAAACGGCGACGATCCGCGCGCGCTGCTGGAGACGTTGCGTGACCTGCTCATGCGCCACGATCCTGATTTGATCGTAACTGACTGGGGCGATTCGTTCATTCTGCCACGCTTGCTGCAGATGTCCAAGAAGTACAACATTCCATTGCCATTCAATCGCGATCCATCGCGTCCGCCGCAGTTTCGTCCACCCCATTCCTATTTCTCCTACGGACGCATCGTCTACAAAACCGCGTCCCAGGTTCTCTTTGGGCGCTGGCACATTGATCGCCATAACGCTTTTCTCACCGACGACTATGGCTTGGAAGGCGCGTTTGAAATCGCGCGGCTCACACAGATTCCCGTCCAGCGCGTCGTCAGAACGAGTACAGGTACGGGCATCAGCGCGATGGAAATCGCGACCGCGTATCGGCGCGGCGTGCTCGTTCCCTGGCACAAGCAAGAACCTGAAGCGTGGAAGTCGGGACTCGACTTGGTCCGCAGCGACAAGGGTGGATTGGTGTATCAACCCGTGCTGGGTTTGCACGAGGATGTGGCGGAGATTGATTTCGTCTCGATGTATCCCAGCATCATGGCACGCCTGAATGTCTCGCCTGAAACCGTCAACTGCAAGTGCTGCCCCGACAATCGTGTCCCTGAAATTGGCTACTCGATCTGCAAAAAGCGGCGCGGTCTTGTTCCTGAAACAGTCGAGCCGCTGATCCGAAAACGCGTTGAGTACAAAAAAAGAATCCGCGAAATGCCCGATGGTCCCGAGCGTGAAGTGTATCGGCGTCGCCAGTCGGCGCACAAATGGCTGCTCGTCACCTGTTTTGGTTACCTCGGTTACAAAAATGCGCGCTTCGGGCGGATTGAAGCGCACGAAGCGGTTACCGCGTACGGACGCGAGTGCCTCTTGCGCGCCAAAGAGATTGCCGAGTCGCGCGGCTTGCGCGTGCTGCACGCGAACGTGGATTCGGTGTGGGTGGCACAAGACCGCCGACCGCTGACCGCTGACCGCGATGGCTCTGCGGCGGTCAGTGGTCAGCGGTCGGTTGTCAGCGACTACGATGCGCTCCTGGAAGAAATCACACAGGTGACTCGGATTCCAATTGCGCTCGAAGGCATCTATCGCTGGGTAGCGTTTCTGCCATCACGTCAGGATGAGAAGATGAGTGTTGCTAACCGCTACATCGGTGTCTTTGAAGAGGGGGAGATCAAAATGCGTGGCATCGAAACGCGTCGACGCGATACTCCGCCATTCGTCGTTGCCGCGCAGATGGAGATGCTCCAAGTCCTCGCGTCGGCAGAATCATGCAAAGAGTTGAAAACGCTTGTCCCGCGCGTGATCGAAATCGCCTGCGCGTACGCCGACGCGCTGAGGTCGGGGCAAGTGCCCTATCAGAACTTGGTCATCACCAAACGACTTTCGCGCGACCCGATGGCGTACTCCAAAGACACGCTGCTCGCGATTGCGGCGAAAGAATTACTCGGTTCAGGTGTCGAGTTGAGTCCTGGGGAATCGATTCAATACATCATCACGGAGGAACACGCCCACGCGAAGATCGATCGCGCGCGACCTTTTGTACATTATCGCGGTCAAGAGCCGTACGATGCGGAGAAATATGTCGAATTGTTGCTGCGCGCCGTCGAGACAGTACTGATACCTTTGGGAGTTGATGGTTCACAGATCGCAGAATGGGTGAAAGAAGGAACCGGCGAAGCCGAACGCGCTCAACGCGATTTGGCTAAGAAGACGGTGGAATCCTGGGGACCGCTGTTCGAGTTTGCGGAAAGAGCCAAGGTGGCTACTCGATGATTTTGAAGAGGTGTTGATTCCTGTGCTTGCCCACTTGCTCAATCAACCCCATCTTCTTCAGGCAGTACGACATCTGGCGCACGGCGTGGATAGAGCGACCACTACGCTCTTTCAGGTCTTGATTTGAAAAGGGTTGCTCTAACCCGTTCGGAAGAAAACGAAGAAAATCTTCTTTCGTGGCGAAGGTTACCGTTTCGAGAACCTGAATGAGGCGGCGATCGTGAACGCTTTGACCGCGTCGCCTCCAACTGCCTCGTCCATCATCGTGCCGAATCTCTTCTGCTTGAATCAGCGCAATCTCCAAGGTCAGGTTCGGGTGATTGATCAATTCGGGAATGCTCACCAATTCTTCAAAGAGGTCGGCGAGCCGTCCAACCTTGGGCGATTTTCTGCGACCCAGGATTTTCTTGCCTGAGCCAGTCTTGCGCACGATCCACTTTTCTTGCGCAATCGGATACACCAGACAAACCGGATGGTGCTCCAGTAAGCTGTGTAACTTGCGGCGAATCGCTGCCAGATTCCGCGTCTGGATTTCGATGAGCAGGTCGTCGCGCACGATGTCGACGATAAATCCATCCAGCTTGACTTCCAGTTGATCGCCGGGCAGGGCGTACCATTGCTTCAGCGCGGCGTGCAGTGATTTTTCGTTGCGGACACCAATTCCGACAGGCACGGTATGCTCCATGTCAACCCAGGTCAGCATACTTATCTGACGCTAAAGTTCATTCCAGCAACAACCGCAATTGCCGGGCGGTATCAATGCCTTGCGCGCGATAGTGGTTATTCGCAAAGACGAAAACCGTCTCGGACAGTTGATTCAGTTTTTGGATCTTGGGCGTCCACTCTTCGAGTTCTGCTTTGCTGTAGGTATAGTCGTACCGCTCGTACGCTTGCGCGTGGTCCCACCATTTGGCGGCGTTGCGTCCGTGAAAGCGCACATAGGCGACCTGGGAGGTCGCTTCCGCAATGGGTGGTAACAACCCTTTCAGGCGCGGTTCATCCACACAGCAGAATCCCGTTTTGTGCTCGCGCAAGAATGCGAATGTCTTGTCATTCAACCACTGCGCGTTACGGAATTCGACCACGATAGGTAGGTCACGCAGATGCTCGCGGAAATGCTTGAGGTAATCCGCATTCTCGCGCGTGTTGTGGAACGACGATGGGAACTGAGCGAGTACCGTGCCGAATTTCTTCTGCTCGGCAAGGGGCTTGAGCGCTTCGATGAATTGCAGGAAGAGTGAGGCGTCCGCGTCGCGCGTGTGCGTCATCTCTTGCGGCGTCTTGAGCGTGAAGAGAAATCCATCGGGCACTTTGCGCGCCATTCCTGCGAGAGTCTTCGCGGTTGGCATCCGATAGTAGGTGTAATTGATTTCGAGCGCGTTGAACTCTTTGGCATAAAACGTCAGCCAATCGTTTTTGGAGAGATTGGGCGGATAGTACGCTCCGACCCAATCGTCATACGAGAAACCACTCGTGCCAACGTAGATCATGCTTTCCCGATTCCTTCCGACAGGCGACGACTTGCCGTCACTTGCACCGACAAATGAACGCACTGCTCCGCGCCTCGCGCGATTGAAAACCCGTGTTCGTGTCGTGCGCGGATCAAGATTCACGACTCGGCGGCAGTTCGCGCACCGCGCGCGCCATTCGTTCAACGGCTTCGACGATGTTCTCGTACGTGTTGGAGTACGCCAGCCGCAGATACCCTTCCCCGTATTCGCCGAATGCCGAACCAGGCACTACCGCCACGCCTGCTTGGCGCAGGAGGCGCAGCGCCAGCGCGTTCGAATCAATCCCCAAACGCTTGATGGATGGAAAGACGTAAAATGCGCCTTGCGGTTCCACACAGTCGAATCCTGCGATGTGCGCGAGCGCATCCAATAGAAACCGCCGGCGTCGCTCAAATTCGTCCACCATCGCGCGCACACATTCCTGCGAACCGCGATAGGCGGCTAGCGCGCCAAATTGCGCGAACGAGGTTGCGCTCGTCGCGGTATACTGATGCACGCGGATCATCGCATCGGTCAATTCGCGCGGCGCCGCCACATACCCGAGGCGCCAGCCTGTCATCGAATACGTCTTCGAGAATCCATTGACGGTGATCGTGCGTTGAGCCATTCCCGGCAGACTCGCCAGACTGATGTGCTGGGCATCTCCGTAGATGATTTTCTCGTAAATCTCGTCGGAGAGCACCCAGAGATCGTGTGCGATCGCAACCTGAGCCAGCTCGTTCAAAAGTCGTGGTGTGAAGACGGCGCCCGTGGGATTGTGCGGCGAATTGACGATCATCATTTTGGTTCGCGGCGTCAGCGCGCGCCGGAGATCAGCGGGATCGAGTTGAAAGCGATTCTCGGCGCGCAAGGGAACGTGCACCGGCACACCGCCCGCCAGTTGAACGCAGTAGAAATAATGCAGCCACGCCGGATCGGGAATCAGCACCTCATCGCCGGGATTGATGAGCGCGAGCATCGCCAGCGCGACCGCCTCATTCGTTCCCACCGTGACGATGATTTCGGTCGCGGGGTCGACGGTGATGTGATTCTCCCGGCTCAATTTCTCGGCGATGGCTTCACGTAATTCGATGATCCCATAGTTGGAAGTGTAATGCACTTGCCCTTCGTCGAGCGCGCGCGTGGCGGCATCTTTGATGTGCTGGGGCGTGTCAAAATCGGGACGTCCGATTTCCAAGTGCAGAATGCGCGCGCCGGCTTTTTCCAACTCGGTGGCTTGTTGCACGATCTGGCGGATGCCGGAGAAAGGGATGGCGTTCATCCGGCTTGCTGGCTTTAACTTTTGCATATCGACGTATCCTCTCGGTGGATTGGCTCGCTGTTTCACTCGCGCGCGGTAAAAGGCAGGAGTCATCTGAATGCGATGCGGGGTGGTCCAGTTACGTGATCGGTCGGCATCGAATGAACCTTGTGGTGTCCATTCGCCTGTTCTCCGCCCTCAGCGCGGAACGCACTCGATGAATGAGAAATCGCCAGAAATGGATCGGGCGCGCGTATTATACCAAACCCGTCCAGATTGTCGAATGCAGAGGAGCCGTCTAGCGCAACAATTCAAGATTGATGCCCGCCACTACGCACAACCCTTGCCGATCCGTGCGGACGCGCCCGTGAATGAACAGCGGTTCGCGCAGTGAAAGTAATCGGCGGAAGCGCGGCAGCGCGGCGCCGCTCCACAAGACCTGGAACATCCCGCACTCATCTTCCATATCCACCAGCCACATCACTTCTCGTTTGGATGCAAACCGATGTGTCGCCAAGCGCACTCCGGCGATGTTCACTTCCCGCCCGATGTGCTGCGCCAGCGTATCGCTGTGAATGTGCGGGCGGTTTTCGAGTTCGTCCGCGCACAATTGCAAGGGATGAACACTCACGAGTTGTCCCAGGATTTCGCGTTCCCAGGTCGCGTGTTCAGCCATGGTTGGTTCGGGCAATGAGGATTCCTCGGCTGCACTCAGCAATCCCAGTTGCCCCGTGTGCCGCCCGTGCCAACGGCTGTGCGCGAGTTGAGCGAGCATGGCTTTTGGATTGCCGAGTCCTGCCAAAGCGCCCGCTTTGACCAGGTTGACGGCTTCGATGTATTGCGGCTGCGCGCGCATCAGAAAATCATCGAGCGACGCGAAAGGACGCTGCGCCGTAATCCGTTGCATCGTCGCGCGGGTCAGCTCGCGCACCTGTCCCAATCCCATCCACAACGTCTTGGGCGGTTCGAGCGTGAACACTTCGAGGCTGTGATTGACGTGCGGCGGATTCACGATCAATCCCAATCGCCGCGCTTCGCTCAGATACACACTCGGCCGATAGAACCCGCCCCACACCGCGAGCCGCGCGGTCATAAACTCGGCGGGATAGTGCGTCTTGAGGTACGCCATGCGGTAGGCGACGACCGCGTAGCCCGCGGCGTGCGCTTTGGGAAAGCCATAGCCCGCAAACACCGCCATCAAGTTCCAGATGTTTTGCGCGATGGGAGTTTCAATGCCACTGGTTTTCTTCGCCCCTTCGATAAACTGGTGACGCAATTGCTCCATCTCACGTAATAATTTCTTCGACATCGCGCGGCGCAAGGTATCGGCTTCACCGAGCGTAAAGCCCGCAACCTCGTGCGCGATGCGCAAGACTTGCTCTTGATACAGAATCACGCCGTAAGTCTCGCGCAAGATCGGTTCGAGCGCGGGATGCAGATACTCGGTTGGCTCTTGTCCCAAATGTCTCCGGACGAACGCGTCTTTCAATCCACCTTTGAGCGGACCCGGACGATACAGGGCGAGCGCGACGAGTAAATCATTCGTAGTGCGCGCGGTCAGTTCGCGCAAGGTCATCCGCATCCCAGGGCTCTCGGTTTGAAAGCACCCGATGGAGTGTGCCGTCGCGAGCATCTGCGCGGTTTCCGCATCATTCAGCGGAATTTGGTCGCTGGAAAAGCCTGGCTCCCGTCTGCGAATGAGTGCGATGCTGTCGGCGATGACGGTCAGCGCGCTGATGCCGAGTAGATCGATTTTGATGAGCCCCGCTTTCTCAATGCCACTCAAATCGAATTGCGTGACGAGCAATCCTTTGGTCGCGTGTTGGAGGGGAACAATATCCGTCATCGCGCCCGGCGCAATGACGATGCCGCCGGGATGAATCGACAGATGATGCGGCGTGCCGTCGAGCGCGCGGCTCATTTCCAAGACCTCGCGCTCCAGTGGGTCGTGCGTTTGTGCGATCAGTTCGGCTTGCGCTTCGGCAAGCTGCTTGCGCATCCCTGGGTGCCAGAAACCAGGGAGTTGGTCGGCGAGTTCACCGATGCGCTTTTCGGCCAAGCCATACGCCTTGCCCACTTCGCGCAAGGCATACCGCGCGCGGAGTGTTGCGTAGGTGCAGACCATCGCGACGCGATCGCCGCCGTATTTTGCATACACGTAGCGAATCACTTCGTCGCGGCGGTGCGAGCACAAATCGAGATCGATGTCGGGCGGGTCGTGGCGTTCGAGTGAGAGGAAGCGCTCAAAGTACAAATGGTGCGCGATCGGATCGATGTCGTGGATGCCGAGACAGTATGCCACTACCGATGACGACGCCGAGCCACGCGGCGAGATGGGGACTCCTTGTTCGCGCGCAAAGCGTACGATGTCGGCAACGACCAGAAAGTACGGCGCGTAACCCAGCTGGTCGATGACGGTGATCTCTTTTTGCAGTCGCGCTTGCAGCGCGGGATTCACTTTGCCATAACGTTGCGTCGCGCCCACCAAGACGAGCGATTGCATTTCTTCGGTTGGCGTACGACCCGATGGCAAAGCAAGGGCAGGGAATCGCCATTGACCGAGCGGGAATTCAAACCGACATTGCTCGGCAATCGCTTGCGTGGTTTCGAGCGCAGCGGGAAATTCGGCGAAGGTGTCCCGCATCTTTTGCTCAGAAGGGAATGCCAAATCGGGGAGTGTTGGCAAATCGGCGAGGCGCGTGTTGTGGCGCATTGCTGTGAGCACGCGATAGCGCGGGGCATCGTCGGGTGAGAGGTAATGGATGTCGTGCGTCGCGACGGTATCAATCTGCAAACGGTTTGCCAACGCTTGCAATGCCTGCGCGACCCGGAGATCATCCTGCTGGATGATTTGCAACTCGATGAAAAATCGGTCGCGCCCAAAGAGGTTGGTGAACGCGCGGGCGAGGGATTCGGCTTGCCCCAGGTCATCTTGACGAACGAGGGCATCCAGCGGACCGCGCCAGCCGCCCGACAGGGCGACGAGCCCATCGGTGTGTGAGGCCAGATCGCCCAGGTCGAGTCCGCGCGTGAGCGCCGCGTCGCGGTCGGCAACGGCTTGCAGGCGTGTGATCAAGCGACACAGATTGCCGTAGCCGCGCAGGTTTCGCGCGAGCAAAATGATTGCGCTTTTCCCGAAGTTGAGTTCTGCCCCGAGCAGGGGAGGGATGCCTGCTTGGCGACACTCGGAAACAAAGTTCATTGCGCCGTACAGCGCGTTGGAATCGGTTAGCGCGAGCGCGGGCAAGTTCGCCGAGTGCGCGAATGACACGAGGTCGGGGATGGACGCGACGCCATCGAGCAAACTCCAGTGCGAATGGAGATGGAGTGGGATGATCGGCATGGGGTCATTGTATCACAGATTTACCTACACGGGCGAGGTGCCATGTGCGAAGTGCCCCAGGCAAATGTGATCGGCGAACAATTCCTGCGAAGTGTGCCGAGGCGCGCATTGGATTTCGTGAAAATGAATCCTGTGTGCGCAAAGACCATGCGACGGAAAACATGACCGTCCTGTGCCATATGGCACTCGCTCTCTTGAAGCAGGAATGAATCGCCAAGCTTGGGATCAACGCGAAACGACTCAAAGCCGCGTGGGATCAAGCTTACAAGTCTTTTTCGGGTTAGAGTGCGATTGCCCTGGGCGTTGCTCATTCGCTTGGCATATCTGACAAATCGAAGGTTGCCCTGCGTTGTGACCAACGGCGGAATGGCTATTTGGGGGTCGGGTTGCCCGTAAGGGTCTAGGTGTTGTTTTCCCGATCAGCCCGCGCAAAAGCCACTGCTTGTGTCAGAATGGCATCGGGGTCGGCATCGCCCTTGACTTCCAGGAGGTAGCGCCCTGCATAGCCGCTTTGCATCAACAAGTGCTTGATCTTCTGCCAATCCAGCACTCCGCGCGTCGGCAGCCAATGCAAATCGTCTACGCCATCGTTGCTGTTGATGTGTGTGGTCATCAAACGCTTGCCTGCCGCGCGAATCTCAGTCGCCAGATCCAGCCGGTTCGTCATGGCGTGTCCCGTGTCGAGACAGAAAGCGATTTCAGGGTCTGGGAAAGCGCGGCTCAATTCTGCCAGCGTCATTCCAAACCGTCGGCGCAGGTTGGGCGACTTGACCATATTCTCCAAGGCCAGTCGGATGCCCAACGCCTGCGCGCGGATTTGGAGCTCGGCGATGTATTCGATCACGATTTGTCGACTGGCTTCGTACATTTCATCCGTTAGCTCTTGCGCATCATCGGTAACGTGGATCACTGCCAGCGGCGCGCCAATCTCTACGCCGATCTCCAGACTCGCGCCGACCACGCGTAACCATTCTTGCTTTAACGCACGGTTGGGATGTCCCAGTTTCAGTCCGATGAACGGTGTGTGCAACGCATGAACGTGGAGATCCATTTGGCGCAAAGCGTTCCGCGCTGCAGGCACATCGGGATTGCGGCGCGGATCGAGGTGGAATTCACTGCTAGAGATTTCGATCCACTTGAAGCCGCTTGCGGCGATTTTTCGGAGCGCCTCAAGCAGACCGGTATTCCGAAAGGTAAACGTACTGATCGCATATTGGTCTTGCCAACTCGGCTCACCTGGGTTTCCGCTTTGGAGGATTTGCATTTTTCCTTTTCTGCTTCAGCGTATCTCAATTTTGCACGCGCGTGCAAAATCGCGCTGGCTGTCCATCCACCGTTACCAACTCAAATCCAGTTCGCGTGCCTTGCGCCCGAACCGCCTGGGTGGACAAGCCACCCACCGGCAAAGAAAGACGTCCAAGCACACGTTTGATCAGTGTCGCATCTTGCCGCTTCCCGGCAGTCCGGTCAGAAGAATCGCTCGTTGCATGGTTTGTATGGTCGTGAGTCCAATGGCCGAGTTCTCGCGCGCGTCCAACAGGCGCAACCCTATGCAAATCACCAAGCCAGCCATTCGATTACGAGGGTCACCTGATCGTCCCAGGTGACGACGGTCTCCAATTTGTATCCCGCGCGGCTATCTCGCGCGCCTTCGAGCGAATCCAGCGCGGTAGCCGTCCGGAGCGCGATTTCTTTCGCCATTTGATCCGTCAGCTACAGATACCTACCAGTGGTCGCAAGGCTGGCGTGCCCCAAGAGTCCCTGGACGAAATTGACGGGGGCGCCACCTTGCAGGTAGTGCACCGCAATCGAATGTCGCAAAGTATGCGGCGTAACCGGTCGCGCGATCTTTGCTGACCGGGCGTACCGCTTGATGCGTTGCTCAACGGCACGCGGCGTCATCGGTTTGTCCCTGCGCCCGGGGAAAAGCAATCCCGACAGATCTACCGTTTCGATATATTCGCGTACCAGCTCGACTTGGCGGGGCTTGAGGTAAATCCGCCGTTCCTTGTCCCCTTTGCCAACGATCCGTATGCTCCCGTCCGCGAAATCGACATCCGAGACTCGCAACCCGACGGCCTCACTCACGCGCAACCCGCCGGCGTACATGAGTTCAAACAGTATATCCCACTTGGCGTGGGACAGGGCTTGACAAGATGTAGAAATCGTATCTAATTGTCCCATCTTCTCTGGAGGGAGCATCGCATGGCTGTCAATCCACTGCTGGTTTCCTTGTTCACAGAACGCGCGGTTCAGCAAAACCAAGTGACCGATATTACTCTGACTGACTCGGTCATCACCATTCAC
>Ga0194126_10009234_pt1 | contig 13202 bp, 16 predicted proteins | sample TA2KigC150mmetaG_FD_148641 | JGI IMG/M metagenome (GOLD analysis project Ga0194126, IMG submission 148641) | Freshwater microbial communities from Lake Tanganyika, Tanzania - TA2015035 Kigoma Deep Cast 150m | ecosystem: Environmental > Aquatic > Freshwater > Lake | place: Tanzania: Lake...
TGGCCGCTTGAGAGAGTTGGCCGTCATCGAAGCCGCTCAATTTGCCTGCTCCACCGAGGGCCGCAAGGCCGGCTCCGGGGCGATAGGGCAACTGAAGGCAGCCGTAGCTGCCTACAACGAGGCGCAGCAGAAATAATCGCTGCGCCGACAACAGCATAAGCGGGGAGAGCGCCCGCTCCACCAACGCCTCCGTGCTGACGGGAAATCAGCCGCTTTGGTCTTTTGCGAGAATGCCGCCGCCCACTCGTAGTTTGACCCCTCCCACCTGCTCCCGGAGTGCAACTGGGAGCAGTAGGGAGCGGTGCAAGCCGCTACTAACAAGAAAAGCAGGAGGAAACAACATGGTAAACAAAGTCGAATTCAGCCGGAGCGAAAATTTCCCCGTCGGCGACGCAATCGTCGTAGATCGGCGCCCTGCCGATGCCTGGGGGGACTACGAGATGTGCTTGCTCTGCGACGGCACCCTCGTCGTCGTCGGCGGAGATGGCAGCCCGTGGCCGGGGCGAGAAGAAATCCCGGCCCTGGATACCAGGAGGGGCTATACGACCAACGCCGACGCCGTTGACCAGAACCTGCGGTTCTGGTCAGCGCATTACCACTCGGCCCTCGTAGTGAGATTCCCAGGACCTTACCCGGAAGAGTTTACTGCTCTAGAGATAGAGCAAGCCAATCCCGGGTTGAGGGTCGCCCTTCTGCCGCTCGCCGAGGCGGCCGTGCGGTGCGGCCGCTCGGCAGTGGTGATCGCCATCCTGCCGGACGGTGAGAAGTACATTCACTTCGATAATCACCCGTCAGTCCGCCAAACCAGGTTTGGCGAACTGATATATCTGGCCGATCACGCCGGGCGCGCCATCGCCGGGGGGGCGACACACGTGGCGGTGCAGGATGGCACCAGGCTCCACGCCATCCTCACTCAGGCACATCTTTTGTATGCAACAGCATGAAAAAGGAGGTGAGAAGCAATGAGCAGGATACTCAGCATGTTGTTTGGCGACCACGTAGAGTTTGCTGACCGCCGCGCGGCCACCCGTGCTGCCCGCCGCGAGATGGCCACGCTGGACCCCCAAATCCAACAGGTGCTCAAGTGCCGCGACCGTGGCGACACCTACGCCCAGGTTGCCGCCAAAACTGGCCTCAAGCGCGATAAGGTCCGCCAGCTTGAGGCCAAAGGCCTGCGCCTCTTGCGCCAACCCAGCCGGCGCATCCGCCAGGCCGGCGGCGGCAGGCCCTGATAAGAAGTGTTGGCTCAACGCATCACGAGCAAGGCCCGGCCTCTTTGGCCGGGCCTCTTTTTTTGTTCGAGACAACACGTTATGTCAAAACCTGCTTACACAGGACATAATTAACATAGTCTGAAGTAAAAACGGAAGGCTATCTCGCAAGAGGAACAGCTCTGACCTCTCATACCGCGCCATCGGGCAAAGCGCTAAAGCGCTGCCCTCGGCGCGCCCCGGGGTCGGTGACAAACGTCGCCGCCCCGCAAGAGGAACAGCTCTGACCTCTCATACCGCGCCATCGGGCAAAGCGCTAAAGCGCTGCCCTCGGCGCGCCCCGGGGTCGGTGACAAACGTCGCCGCCCCGCAAGAGGAACAGCTCTGACCTCTCATACCGCGCCATCGGGCAAAGCGCTAAAGCGCTGCCCTCGGCGCGCCCCGGGGTCGGTGACAAACGTCGCCGCCCCGCAAGAGGAACAGCTCTGACCTCTCATACCGTCGGCTAAAGCCGCCGTCCAAAGTCCCTCATACCTTCGTTGCATCTGGGTTCCCGATGAAGCGGGTAATAGAATACCGCGGGTGAAAATTCACCCCGATCTCTTGCTCCAACGCCACCATCCGTTCCAGCCGCTCAGGGTACACTTGGGCCAGGAGCTCCAGATCCCCAGCCGGCGCCATCACGCACGGCATGCAGCTCAATCGCCGAAAGCCCCACTCATATGCAGGATGCAAAGGCACGCCGCGCTCACGCACGTAAGCGTAGACGTCCTCCACCACCCACGCCAAAATGGGACGGAATATCTCAGCCCCGTTTCGCCACGCTTGCCCCCCGGAAAAGTACGGCAGCCGACTTCGCTGTGCACTTTCCTCCCAACGCTGACCCATCACCAACACGGGGCGCTCTAGCTTCTGAGCTCGAAGCCACCGCCTCACTCGCTCTGTCTTCAGCAAGCTCCGCCAATCACACCTCCCAGGAAGAGGAAACCGACCGCTGCGCCGCACTACATCGAAGACATCCCGCAACACCCGGCCATCTTTGAGGTGCACCGGGTCATCGCACCAAACGATCGGAATCCCGGTGCGCTGCCCTACCAGCTCAACGTACTCCTTCGTCCCAGGCGGCTCGATCCCGGTATCGGCCAGCAAGCCAAGGACCATCTTCCCCGGGAAAGCCTCCTTGCACCACACCAGGGATGCCGTGCTGTCTTTACCTCCAGAGTAGGCAACGACGACAGTATCAAAGCTGATCTCGACGTGAGCCAAAGCCTGGTCGAGCTGATCAATGCGCCATCCCTTCTTCAATGTGCCATCCTTTCTCCGACAGCCTGACGTGTCTTGTACAACCGCAACACGCACCGTCTGCTGAACTGCGCAGACAGTGCTTTCTCTACCAGCCCGGCCTCTCTCCGCTCGCTTGACGGCCCAGGGCTCTATTTTAACAACGTTGAGTCTGAATACCCCAGGTGTTCCCTATTCACCTGGGCCGTCAAGCGGCGGCTAAGACATTGGATAAAAGATACCCGGAAGCACCCCGCTAAATACTCAAATGAAGGGAATTCAGAAAACCTCTCTCCGACAGCCTGACGTGTCTTGTACAACCGCAACACGCACCGTCTGCTGAACTGCGCAGACAGTGCTTTCTCTACCAGCCCGGCCTCTCTCCGCTCGCTTGACGGCCCAGGGCTCTATTTTAACAACGTTGAGTCTGAATACCCCAGGTGTTCCCTATTCACCTGGGCCGTCAAGCGGCGGCTAAAATATAAAATGCCTGCACTGAGAGGTGTCCCCAACACCGCAGGACGGGGCAAAACGGCAAAACGCAGCGCGGCAAACACCGCCGCCCTGCTGCCTGCCCCTTTCTTTAATTGAAAGTCGAATGCTCCGCCTATTGCTACACGCGCAGCCTGCTGAACTACGCAGACTGCGCTTTCTTTGACACCCAAAAGCTCTCCACAGCGAAAGCTAACCGCCTGCCTTGAAAGGTGACTCTGACACCCAAACACGGGGCAGCGTGGCGAAAAAGACCGCCACCCTGCCCCTTTCTTCAATTGAGGGTTGGAGGCTCCGCCTATTGCTACACGCGCAGCCTGCTGAACTACGCAGACTGCGCTTTCCTTGACACCCAAAAGCTCCCCCCCACGAAAGCTAACCGCCTGCCTTCTATTGCTACACGCGCAGTCTGCTCCGTGCTCCGCAGGACGCAGGGGGCGAAGTTGTCTTCAACGCGAAAGCCCTCCGCTCCCACGCCCCCGCGCCTGCTCCGCACTACGCAGACTGCGCTTTCCTTGACACCCAAAAGCTCCCCCCAACGAAAGCGAACCGCCTGCCTTGAAAGGTGACTCTGACACCCACACACGGGGCAGCGTGTCAGCGTGGCGAAAAAGACCGCCCCGCTGCCACCCTGCCCCTTTCTTCAATTGAGAGTTGGAGGCTCCGCCTGTTGCTACACGCGCACTCTGCTGAACTACGCAGACTGCGCTTTCCTTGACACCCAAAAGCTCTCCACAGCGAAAATTGAGAGTTGGATGCTCCGCCTATTGCTACACGCGCACTCTGCTGAACTACGCAGACTGCGCTTTCCTTGACACCCAAAAGCTCTCCACAGCGAAAATTGAGAGTTGGATGCTCCGCCTATTGCTACACGCGCACTCTGCTGAACTACGCAGACTGCGCTTTCTTTGACACCCAAAGCAAAGGCGGAGCGCCAGCCAGCACCCCGCCTTGCCAGGAGGAAAAACGTCAACCAGACGACCCAAGACGCAGGCCGCCCAGAGAGACGCCATGCTAAGTTTCGCCGATACCCCTACTCGTAGGGCGCGCCCGACGCCGTTATATCCCCCAGGGGCGCCGCCTTGCCCGAGCGGGTGAGTACTACTCCATGCCGCGTGAAGGTAGCATCAAACTGGAGCACATCTCCTACCTCGGCACCCCTGAACCAGGCGCCAAGCTGCCACTTCTCGCCCATTCGCAGGGATCCCGACCAGGCTACGCCATCGTACCGTTCTACGTTGGCCTTGCTCGCCAGGCAGATCCACTCGCGGATGTCCTCGGAGAAGATCGCCACGTTGATCTCCTCGGTCCAGCCGCTGTTGTTCTTGGCATGAATAGACGTAAGATCCCAGTTCTCGCCAGGCGGCACACCGTGGTCGAGGTGCAGGTGCCGAGGGCCTTCACACGCGAAGAACCGATGCGTGGCCCAGGCCACCCCGCCCAGGAACAAGCTCATTCTCATTTTCCTCACCTCCCACTCTCTAGCCCTGGTGCGCGATCAACACGACAGTCCTACTTATATGCCACGTATACCTTGCACCAGTGATCGTCGTCCGTGTTATTGGACACCTGCACCGCCTTTACCGCCACCGTCGCGCCAGCAGTAATGTCGGTCGTGCTGCCTGTCAGTGACCGACAGTCCGTCTCGCCCGCACTGATCACACAACTGATGGCCGGCGTAGTATCGGCCGTCGCCGAGCGCACAGTGAAAGTAGCAGATTCGCCCGCGCCCAGTGTCCCGGACTGTTTGCAGTACAGCCCGGTGATCTTAAACGCTACGTTAGTGAAGATCGGTGCGTCGGCCGTGGCCTCGGTGGCGTTGTCCAGCGCATCGCAAGCAGCACTGGAGATAGCATACGACGCTGAGCCGTCACCACCGAATACTGCGGTGGCTGGCCCGTAGTAGATCGTGTCGTTCTCGGCAGCCTGGCCGCAGAAGATCACCCAATCGCTCATCACCGCCACCTCGTCCGGGCCGATGGAGTTCTCGGGCACTACAAAGTCCGCGTCCGCCGTGCCATCAGCCACGATTGTTACCGTCGTCACGTCAGCCGAGCCGATGGTGATCGCACCCGCGCCAGTGGTGTCCAGACAGGTGTTCGCTGCCCCAGCCGCATCCGCACCGACAAGAGTAGCACAGCCAGTACCATCGGCATACAACACCAGCCCACTCGACGACAGGTTGAAACGCCGCGTGCCACCAGTCGTCCAATCCACGTTATCCGCCGCCGAACGGTAGTAGCCAGTATCGCTGTCCCCCGCCAGGTACAGGGCCGGCGCACTGGCCGTCCCACCACCCGTTATGTCGATTGGCCCGGCAAAGTGGCTGGCCAGTTGCACCTCGGCCACCTGGCGCTCGCACCCGCCCAGAGCCAGCAGCCCCACCAGCAGTGCTACCGCCAGAATGACGCCCCCGCCGTATAAAATTCTCTTGCTCATTTCCCCTCCTCTTTCTCCTCCGGCGCCCGCCGCTGAGCCGCAGCCGGCTGCTTGCTCAGCCCGGCCACTTTCTTCGTCAGCGCCGCCACCTGCTTTTCCAGCACGTCCAGACGCGCCAATATGCTAACCTCCAACTCACTAGGCATTTCCGAACCCTCCTTCTTGCTTACTTGCAAACTTGCCCACATTCAAGGTCACAGGGTCGCAGATTGCTCCCTTGTCCCTTGTCCCTTGTCCCTTCTTCACACCGTCCACTCAGGCAAACCCATCGCCACCCACAGTAACCTCACCGCCGCGTCAATCTGTGCCTTGATCTCTCCCGCCGACAACGTCACCTTATATGCCTGGCTAAACCGCAGCTCCTTGCCCGGGTGGGCCGTATTCGTGGTCACCAGATTCAGCACAATCACCGCCTCACCACTCTCGCGCTGCGATAAGCTGACCTCTCTCACCTGCACCTGAATAGGCATCTCGACCTCCTCTCGATTTCCGTTAGTAGACCGCCAGAGACCGGATTTCCGTCTCCGCCCCCAGCGTGCCCGCCACTTCCTCCCAGGCGTTCACGTCGTTCCAGCGGTATAGCTTGCCGTTGGGATATGTCCCACCGTACAGCTTCCCCCCGTAGACTGCCAGAGAGTAGATGAGCGTCTCCGCCCCCAGCTTGCCCGCCACCTCCTCCCAGGCGTTCACGTCGTTCCAGCGGTACAGCTTGCCGTTGGGGTATGTCCCACCGTACAGCTTGCCCCCGTAGACTGCCAGAGACAAGATGTGCGTCTCCGCCCCCAGCTTGCCCGCCACCTCCTCCCAGGCGTTCACGTCGTTCCAGCGGTACAGCTTGCCGTTGGGAAGAGTCCCGCCGTACAGCTTCCCCCCGTAGACTGCCAGAGATAAGATGTGCTCCTCCGCCCCCAGCTTGCCCGCCACTTCCTCCCAGGCGTCCACGTCGTTCCAGCGGTACAGCTTGCCGTTGGGATATGTCCCACCGTACAGCTTCCCCCCATAGACTGCCAGAGACCAGATGTACGTCTCCGCCCCCAGCTTGCCCGCCACCTCCTCCCAGGCGTCCACGTCGTTCCAGCGGTATAGCTTGCCGTTGGAAGCCGTCCCGCCGTACAGCTTCCCCCCGTAGACTGCCAGAGAAAAGATGTGCGTCTCCGCCCCCAGCTTGCCCGCCACTTCCTCCCAGGCATTCACGTCGTTCCAGCGGTACAGCTTGCCGTTGGGATATGTCCCGCCGTACAGCTTCCCCCCGTAGACTGCCAGAGACAAGATGTACGTCTCCGCCCCCAGCTTGCCCGCCACCTCCTCCCAGGCGTCCACATCGTTCCAGCGGTACAGCTTGCCGTTGCGAGCCGTCCCACCATATAGCTTGCCCATAGCCGCCTTCGGTGCAAAGAATTCCACCCCAAAATCAGGGATGGTCAGGATTCGGTTGCCAACGTTCAATCGCTGAATGGTCATCTACACCTCAACCCTCACGTCACCAGCCTGCACTCCGCCACGACCTTCACGTCCTCGCCAGGCCGTAGCTCCACCACCTCGTACCACTGCCCACCAGCCTGAAACTTGTCCCCCCGCTCAATGTCCAGTGTCGTCTCCCCCACCACCAGACAGGCAATCTGCACCACGTTCCCGCCGATGGTCGTCCTCTCGTACGGTCGTTGCCCCAGCCCCACCAGCCGCACATTCTGAGCCCCAGGGTCGTCCACCTCGCCACTGGCCCGCTTGATGTAAATGGTGGCCTCCTGGTCATCAATGATGTCAGCCACCGTAGCCTTCATCGCCGCCAAATCGTCACTGTTCAGCATCTCCCCCGCCTCTATTCATTCGCCATCCGCTATTCGCCATTCGCTATTCGCCATCCGCCATCCGCTATTCGCCATCCGCTATTCGCCATTCGCCATTCGCTATTCGCTATTCGCCATTCGCTAATCCCCGCTCTTCGCCGCCTGGGTCAACCCCACCCGCCTGTGCGTCGGCACCCGCGCCAACTCACGCTCGTAGTCGGCCAACGCCTGCTGCGCCATCCCCCGAAATGCCTCCGCCTGCTTCACCTTGCTCACCCGCTGCTCGCCCTCGGTGTACTCCCAGGCATCCCGCGCCGCCTTGTCCGCCTGCATCTGCAAGCATAGCGCCTTGGCATACAGGAGCAATACCCGGGCGTCGGTATTCGTCAGATCGGCGTATTCAGTGTCACCGTCAGAAGCCTCCCCCATGTACCTGGCGCAGTACCGTAGCTCGTAGTCGTGGGCCACGTCGGGCGTGGGGTAAAAGGTGATGTGCCCGTCCCCCTTGATCTCCCATTCCTCGTCGTAATAATCCGCCGATTCGGGCGCCCGCAGCCTGATGACCTCCAGGAAGTCCACTGGCAGATCGTAGTCTGCCGTGTCCGCCACCAGGTTTAGCGTCTCGGTGGCCACGATGGGATTCCGCAGGCCGTAGGCATCTATGGCGTCCTCCACCGCCTGCTCGTATTGGCTGCTGGATGGCACACTATTGTACGCCGGCACGTCCGCCGTCAGCCGCGCCACCAGTATACTTAACAGATAAGCCATCGGGCATCACTCCTGTTTCTTGCTCCGCCTCCGCATAGGCTTGTCCTCGACGACCACAGCCTCAGCTTTAGCCTCGGACTCGACCTCAGCCTCAGCCTCGACCTCAGCCTCAGCCTCGGCCAACCCGCTCCCCACCAGGCTCTCGGCGTACCAGGCCGGGAAGTCCACCACCTCGCCCTCCTCCCGCACCCTGGCCCCCACCTTGTCGCCGCCGAACTCACTATATCTCAGCGTCTTCAGTATCCTGACCCTCATATCGCCTCCCACATTCGTAGTAGCCTCTTCAGTGGCTCCATCCCCACCATAGTAGCCTCTTCAGTGGCTCGTTATGGGGGCGGGAAAGCTTGTACTGAGCTTGTCGAAGTAGAGAAGAAAGATGCCCCCGCCCCCGTCGTCGTTTAGTCTATTCGGTACAGGATTTGCACCGTCGCCGCCCCCGCGCTGGAGTTTCCATTCTGCCCCGTGTACTTGCACAGCACGGTCACGTTGCTGGAACCCACGTCGCCCACTTTGGCGTAGGGCATGGTGGCGTCAGCGCCCATGCGCTGTACGCCTACCGCGCTCACCACGCCATTGGCGATGTACTCGTTGGGGGAGCCAGCCGTATAGCCGCAGTTCAAGAGATCCGTTCCGGTGTCGTTGAAGGCTGTGGTCACCACCAGCATGATGTCCACGATGTCGGCGTTGGCCGGGATGACGAACATGGTCTTGTTGGACGTGTCTGTGTAGGCCACCGTGTTCACCGCGGCGAAGACCGCCCCGTAGTTCGTCGCCGCCGTCGGCGCGATGACCACCGTGCCACTGTTGTTTGGCAAGGTAATCGTCCTATCCGCCGTCGGGTCGGTCACCGTCAGCGTAGTCTCGTGAGCGTCGGCCGTCGAGCCCTCCAGGACAATCGTATTCGCCGAGTACACCTGCCCGCTGTCGCCGTAGACGGCCGCCTTCAACGTGGATCGGTCGTCCGAGTACCACAGGATGTCCGCCCCAAGTGCGATGTAGCTATCGCACTTGGCGTAGATGCACGCCCGCTCCCGCACAGCCTGGACCTCTGGCCTCTCGCAGCCAGCCACGAATACGGCGACGGCTACCAGGGCCAAAACGACAGCCAGACCGATTAAAGTCTGTCTCTTGTTCATGTTTACCTCCTGATTGATTGGACTAGAGGGGCGAGGAGGATTCCTCGCCCCAATAAGCCTGGCTAGATGGTGATGTTATATGACAGGGCTGCCATCTCGCTGTCGAACGTCTGGAGATCGAACCGTACCGTGGCCAGGATGTAGTGGGCGTCCGAATATTGAATGTCGCCTACCACCACCTTCACGTGACGCCGCCAGCCGATCTTCACGCCATCCCGCCGCACCACCAGGAACGATCCCACGGTGTTGTTCCCGGCGGTAGCGTTAATATAGCCGCTGGAATCCGTCTGCGGATAGTCCTCGGTCATCACGATGGGCATACCATCTACTGTCCACAACACACCTGTCTTGTTCACGGCGTCGTCCCCGGCCTTGTCCTGGGTTATATATTCGTCCAGCAAGCTTATTTTGTACCAGGTCGAAAGGTCGGGGATTACCACGCACTTCGAGGGATCGGCCCCATACTTGCCCAGCGTCCCCATCAGTTGGCGGGTAGCATGGAAGTCCTCGAAGGCGAGCACCCCACCGTCTCGTTTGTTGGCCGTGTTGGTCACCAGGCACAGGTGACGCAGCCCATCGATCACCAGAAAACGGCTCACCGTGCCGATGGCACTGCCGTAATAGCTGATGTTGCCCGTCTCCGCTACCCCACCGGTCTCATCCCCGTTGATCAGGATTTCGTCGATGCCATGCGTCACGTCGTCCACCAGTTGCGTTCTCAGTTCGGTGGCGATAGGCACGATGGCGTCCTCCACCAGCTCCTCGGAGAAGAAGCCCAATGCCCCGGCTTTGCCTGCCGTGAAGGTGAGCTTGCCCGTCACCACCTGGCTGTCGGTGAACGGGTTGTTGCTCCCGAACACAAGCTGCGCCTCGTCCGCCGTCTCGGGCACCTTATAGATGGTGAACCCGGTGGACTGGATGGGATAGTAGGCCGGGTTGCTCGGCATCTCCCACGCCGTGAACAGGGGCAGGATGCGGGCCCCCAGCCTGATCTTCCGCCACATCTCGGCACTCCACAGGGTTGGCACCCATTCCGCGCCGTAAGAGGTGAGGTCGGAATGCATCACCTCATCCGACTTCACCGCCAGGTCCGCCAGGGCCTTGGCCGCCAGTTGCCCCTTGGCCTGGGCATTGTAAGCCTTCATGGCTATCGCCCTGAGCAGCCGATTGGATGGATCGTAAGGCACGTATTTCTTGACCGTCACCGTATTGGTGGCGTCATCCTCGTCGGTGTGCACCTTGCCGCAGATCATGGCCGTCAGAGCCAGGTCGATGGGCTCGGTCCGCTCGTCGTCCAGCAACACGTCCTTGACCATGCCCGGGATCGCCGGCTCGGTCACGGGGAACTCGATCTTGCGCCCGCTGACTAGGACCCGCGCCATCTCCCATGCCTTGGTCTCGATCTCCTTCTGCTTGGCGGCCTCCGCCTCAGCGGCCTCTTTCTCCGCCTGAGCCTTAACGGCTAGTGCAGCGGCAACGCCTGCTTCGATCTTTGCTTGCAGTTCCTTCTCGTCCACGTCAAAAACCTCCTGTGATTTGATTGATTGCGCACCCGGAGGTGCAGGTTGATAATTGGTCTCTTCTCCACTCGGGCCCGAGGCGCCCGCGTCCGCGGCTCCGCGCCCGGCTTCGCCCTCGTCGGGATCGAAGAACTTGAGCCCCAACACGGCGTAATGCCGCTTGCTCGATTCCATCGTGATTGCGTAAGGATTGGCCGGCATCGGCGTCAGGCTCAGTTCCACCCACGGCCAGCGCAGCAGTTCGCCGTCCTTCCCCTTCTGCACCAGGTGGGGCATCGCCCCGCTGGAGAAGAACAGCTTGCCTTGCCGCACCATGTCGGCGATCATGTCGTAGTAGCGATGGGCCTTGTCCAGTTGCACCTTCGCCCACTGCCCCGCGTCCAGCGTCTTGGTCTCGAACTGCACCCCCACGGGCTCGATCTCCGCGTCGGGATCCACGCCGTGGTGGAACAGCGCGGGTCGCCTGTCGAACCACTTCAGTGCCAGGTCGGTGCGCGGCGTGAAGTATTCGCCCTGCAGGTCCTTGCCTCCCATCGGGCCGCCATAGGGGATGGCCAGCCCCTCGACGATCCCCGCCTGCTCGTCGGCAAACTTGACCGCCAGGGCCTTGGTCGGCACATATTCCACCTTGACCTTTTCGGGTTCGCCCCAGGCAATCGTCTCGTCCTCAGCTATAGTGAAGGGCACCTTGTAGGTCTCTGTGCCTTTTTGCACGATCACGTGGTCTGGGTAAACGTCCTTGACCCACAATTCCACCGTGGGAGCCATCTCGCTGAACGGCCTGGGGCGGAATGTCTCGTAGAAACTTTCCCGAATCGCGTCCAGGCTGACAGCCTTGCCCCCCTCCTCGCGGTACTTCCCGATCTCGAATTTCTTCTGGCTTCGCTTCTCCTGGGCTTCCCGCGCCTTCTCCCGTGCGCCTTCGCCCGTCACATCCTCACGCGCTTTTGTTTCGTCAGTCATAACAGCCTCCTTATCTTTGGCCTGCCCGGCGTCGGCATGGACTTCCTGCCCATCTACGCCGTCCGCCCCCTGGGCGGCCTTGCTCTCCGTCGCCTGCCGCCACTGGCTGTAGCAGATGGCGACGGCCTGCTTGCGTTGATCCTCGTCGTCTGCGTCCAACTCTTCCGCCTCGATCACCAGCGGCACGCAGCGGGCGATGAATTCTTGCTCCTTTTCGTTCTCATCCGGTGTTGGTAATGGCATGTAAACCTCCAAAAAGCGAAAAGCCCCCTTCGGCGTTCAGGACGCTCAAAGGGGGCTATCGGGTAGCTCGATTATTCAGTTGGGCGCACCAAAAAACGCCCGGAGCAACGGACGCTCCGGGCGTTCAAATCAGGCTGTCAAGGCAGCTCAAGCTATTGGATTTCAGTACACTATTTGGTTAATGAATCCTAATCTTCTGATATTTGGGCGAAGGCACGAACTGCATCGCCGAGAACAGTTATTATCTCCTGCACTTGCTTGGTAAACGCCTGCCATTCCGCCGAAGTCGCTACAAGGTTATAAATATCATCGGTTAGGTTATCTGGTCCCTTATATCTTGCCTCCCATTTCGCTTTCAATTCATCATATTCGTTAGTTGTTTGCGTCATCCGTCTTCTCCTCTTCCAACAACCGCAATAATTCCGCAATATTTACCAGCGAAATGTGCTCCTGGCCGTGGTGCCTGACCCTGATCAGTATTATAACCTCATTCCCCATCTTTCGCAACTCAAAGATCGGAGTGTTGCAAAGCTGACAACGGATGATCACTTCGCCAACCCCCCCACGATCTCCTCCCCCGCCTCGACAAAGAATTCCTCCACCTGCGGCTTCTCGTCCTCGGCGTGCTGGATTATGGTCTTCCAGTGCTTCATGTAGAACGGCTGCTCCGGGCCGATGACCACTGGGGCATAGGGAATGGCTGTGCCCACGATGCCCCGCACCTCGTCCGTGCCCACCCCCCTCACCTCGCTGGTGATACTCCGCCCCAGCGTGCCCGTGCGGCGGTAGGTGCTGGTCGGCGGAGGGGGAGGATAGACCGCGATCTTGGCCTGGAGATGTAGCGTGGCCTTCTTCATGGCCCGCCCGATGGCCTGGGCCACGATCTTGTTGGATGCACCAAAGCGCTTGAGGAGCTCGTCCAACCCCTCGACCTGGATAGTTACATCAGCCACGGGCTAACTCCTCATCACCACAGGCGTCACCCAGCATCTGCATCTCGGATGTGCGGGAGGATTCTCAATCCCATCAGGAAACGGCTTGCCCAGCTTTGCCTGTTGCCCACGGAGAGGCCCGCATATCGGACAGACCAGCTCATCCGCCGCCGTCTGCCATTCCCTGGCTTCTACTACCCCGCTTTCCTTCCAGGCCAGTGTGTTCGCCTCAGCATAGGCCCTGGTGATCTCCGTGGCAGCAATCATCTCCGCCCGCACCGGGCTGGCGTAAATCTCCTGCACCCTGGCCACCAGCGCCGGGAAGTCCTCCCCGGCCTCGATCCAATTGTTGATCGCCGCCTGAAGTCGTGCCGCCGTAGTCTCGTTGATGCCGGTGATCAGGTCATAGGTGTACTGCCTGGCCCACTTC
>Ga0194126_10009237_pt1 | contig 13197 bp, 13 predicted proteins | sample TA2KigC150mmetaG_FD_148641 | JGI IMG/M metagenome (GOLD analysis project Ga0194126, IMG submission 148641) | Freshwater microbial communities from Lake Tanganyika, Tanzania - TA2015035 Kigoma Deep Cast 150m | ecosystem: Environmental > Aquatic > Freshwater > Lake | place: Tanzania: Lake...
GCCATATGCTCCCTTGCGCTATTCTTCACAACGCCGCGAGCGTTGATGGACGTATCTATTGGTTCACGCCGGATATCGGGCGTTTGCTGAACATGTCTCCGTACGGAGGAGAGATGCCCTTCCCCCGCCCCCCCTCGTCACCCCCGATGGCAAAGTCCGCAATTGGCACACACAGAATTTTTCGGAATACAGATCCCCCTCAGTCCCCCTTTGTGAAAGAGGGAGTCAGGGGGATTTCCAAATGAAATTCAGATTTGGAGGTCAGTGAGTGAAGATCCACGAATACCAGGCCAAGAGTCTATTCGCAGAGTTCGGCATCCCGGTGCCGAGGGGTCGGGTGGCCGCAACGCCAACGGAAGCCGGGGGCATCGCCGCCGAATTGGGAGGAAGGGTGGTCCTCAAAGCTCAGGTGCATGCGGGCGGACGGGGCAGGGCGGGCGGCATCAAGTCCGTTGGCTCCTTTGACGCGGTGAAAGTGGCCGGCGAGATGCTCGGCACCAAACTCGTCACCAAACAAACCGGCGCGGAAGGCGTTCCCATCAACGCGCTTCTGGTCGAGGAGTCCCTTGAGGTTGAGAGGGAACTCTATCTGGCCATAGTGATCGATGGCGCTACCGGAACCCCGGTGATCATGGCCAGCGAAGCGGGCGGCATGGATATCGAAGAGGTGGCCGCCAAGACCCCGGAGAAGATCATCCGGGTGCACGTCGATCCCGGCATGTTGTTCTTCCAACCCTTCATGGCCCGCCGGGTGGCCTACGGCTTGAACCTGAACCCCACACAGGTGCGCCAGGCAGTCCCGCTCATCGGAGGGCTTTGCCGACTCTTCCGAAACAAGGATTGCTCGCTTGTGGAGATCAATCCGCTGGTAGTCACGAAGGACGGACGGTTGCTCGCGCTCGATGGCAAGATCAACTTCGATGACAACGCCCTCTACCGGCACAAGGATATCGCCGCCATGTATGATCCCACACAGGAGGATCGCCTTGAGGTGGAGGCCAAGAGCAAGGGCATTGAGAACTACATCAAGCTCGATGGCAATATCGCCAACCTTGTGAACGGGGCGGGGATGGCCATGGCCACCATGGATACCCTAAAACTCGCCGGCGGCAAACCGGCCAACTTCCTCGATATCGGCACCATCAACGATCCCGCCCGGGTGGTCAACGCCTTCCGCATCCTCACCTCCGACCCCAATGTGAAGGCGGTACTCGTGAACATCTTCGGCGGGATGGCCCGGGTTGACGTGATCGCCAAAGGGATCGTGCAGGCGTTCAAGGAAATCGACATCAGAGTCCCCGTTGTGGTTCGGCTCCGCGGCACAAACCTCGCCGAAGGCGAGCAGATACTGAAAGAATCCGGGCTCAAGCTGATTCGGGCACACGGCTTCTATGAGGCCGCGGAGAAGGCCGTGGCTGCGGCGGAAGGGAAGATCGCTTAGGGAGAAGTGAGATGAGCATACTCATTAACGAAAACACAAGACTACTCGTTCAGGGCATCACCGGCAGCGAGGGGAGCTTCCACGCCCGCGCTTGCATCGAATACGGCACAAAGGTCGTGGCCGGGTGTACGCCGGGCAAGGGCGGGATGATGTGGGAAAACAAGGTGCCCGTGTTCAACACCATTTTGGAGGCGGTGAAGGAAACGGGAGCCAACGCGAGCATTATCTTCGTCCCGGCGGCGATGGCGGCGGATGCCATCTTCGAATCCGCCGATGCCGGAATCTCCCCCATCATCTGCATCACCGAAGGCATTCCGGCAGGCGATATGGTGGCCGTTCGGCACTACCTCAACGGCAAGAACATCCGGCTCATCGGCCCAAATTGCCCCGGAGTGATCTCGCCCGGCAAGTGCAAAGCGGGGATCATGCACCCGCAAGCCTTTTCTCCGGGCAAAGTGGGAGTGTGCTCGCGCAGCGGCACGCTGACCTATGAGATCGCGGCCATGCTCACCGAGGCGGGCATCGGGCAATCGACGTGTGTGGGACTGGGCGGCGACCCCATCATCGGGACTCCTTTCCCGCAAGCGCTCAAGCTCTTCCAGGAGGACCCGGAAACCGAAGCCATCGTCATGATCGGCGAAATCGGGGGCACTGCCGAGCAGGCGGCCGCCGAGTTCATCAAGAAGCACGTGACCAAGCCGGTGGCCGCTTTCATCGCCGGCAGCGCCGCCCCGCCGGGACGGCGCATGGGACACGCCGGTGCGATCATCACCGGAAGCTCCGGACTCGCGGCGGAAAAGAAGAAGATCCTGGCCGCGGCGGGGGTGAAGGTGGCGGAGAGCCCGGATCAAGTCCCTGTGAAGATCAAGGAAGCGATGGCTTCTCGAAAGCGGTAGTACTGTTTGGTGGAAGATCGCTACATTGCCGTTCGCGCTTTGAGGGCCTCAGCACGAACGGAACTTCACTCCTATCCGTACGCCCTGAGCTTGATGAAGGGGTGAACGGAAGCACAAAAGCTAGGTCAATGTCCCGTTCGTCCTGAGGTTCTCGAAGGATGAACGGGACATCTTATTTCCCTTCGGCCTCTGTGGCGGCTCTCACTCCCACTTCACTTCCGCCCCTTTTTGCTCCAACAGCGGGATGTGCTGATACACCGAGATGTTGCTCAGGGGATTGTTCCGCAGGTCCACCGTACACTTGCGGCCCAACCCCTTGTTCGTGGTGAGCGCGGCAATATCCTTGAGATGATTGTTCTCGAGATTCAACTCGGTCAGGTTGATCAGGTTTGAGAGTGCCGAGACATCGCTGATATAGTTGTTCTGAAGGTAGAGGCGGGTCACATGGGACAAATCGGAAATGGGCTCGATATCGATGATGTGGTTGTTCGCAAGGTTCAACTCGGTGAGATTTCTGAGACTCGCGATCGGCCCGATATCGATAATCGAGTTGAAGCCAAGGTCAAGACGGATGAGCCCGATGAGATTGGAGATCGCAGAAATATCGGTGATTTGGTTCCTTTCTAGCGAGAGCGAGTTGAGCCGATAGCAATACTCGAGTCCCCCGAGTTCCCAGATGCCGCTCTCAGAGGCATCGAGGTGGGTAAGGTGAGCGAGATCGGGTGGATGGATATCTCCCTCCGGCTTCCCGATGGCCTTTCGGATTGCCGCCTCAAGCCCGGCATCGGGGAAAACGACCAGTTGCTCCGGCGCAGGAGTCCCGAACGACGTTGCATTCGCGCCCGAAGCGTTTGAAAGCGGCGTTGATCCTGCCCCTCCGTCACCACACCCCCATATCCCGAACAAAAGAACCACCGCCAAAAGCGCCACCACAAATACGCTCGTCCGTTTCTTCATTTCAATGCCCCTGAAATTCAATGAATTGCCGCAAGGTGCTAATCCCGGCTCTGACCCTCCCCATAGACCTCTTTCTCCGCCTTCCACATGGCGCAGTGCTCGGCATGCGAGGGATGATGGAGCATCCTGCCGATCTTCGATTCGGGATGCTTCCTCCCGTAGTGGCACATCGGGCAGTGATGACACATGGAAGCCCTTGCCTTTTTGAACAAACCGATCTTGGTCTCAGTCATGACACTCACCCCCGGTTCAGGATTGAGCATTCTCAGTTAGGCCCATTATACACCCCGAATCAAGCCGGAGCGAACAAGACCGCACGGCTCCATGCTATTTTAACCTCTGAAAGAGTCTGCATTCCGACCCTATGTGCGGTCTCTACGGTCAAATTGAAACTCGCCGAACCGACATGCACCCTCGGTTCCACCATGAGGAAGCGGGAATGGGGTTTGAGAAGCGCGACCAACTCTCTGAGGAACGATTCCTTGTCGTGAACCTCATGCACCATCCAGAATGCCAGCGCGAAATCCACCGCCTCACTGACCCCGATTTGCTCTCTTCCGCTCTGGTGAAAACGAATCCGAGACTGAATTCCGGCCCGGACCGCTCGGCGGCGTGCCCTCTCAAGCATCTGGGCTTGAAGATCGACGGCGATTACGTGTCCTTCCTCGCCCACCATACGCGCCATTGGGATGGTGAAGTGCCCGAACCCACACCCGAGATCAAGCGCCGTAAATCCCGGCCTGACCAATCCGCTGAGGATTCTCTCAGGCTTGTGGACCACCCGGCGAAGAGGGTTATCGAATGTATACGCCAACCACCACGGGCAGAGGTGCTCTTCCATCATGATCGTCCCCCAATGAGCATAGCAAAGTATACTTTGTTCCCCGAATCGTTTTCAACAAGGGCATGCCGTCTCAGATTGCCAGTACGTTGTACCAGCGATTTTTGCGGAGTACATTCACCTAGCTTATATGCGAGTGATCAACCCCCTGGCCCCCAATCTTGGGGGAATAGAGAGTTCTGAACGAGCGTCCGCTACGCGGACGCTCGTTCAGAACATTTCTTTTTTTGGGGGGCCGTCACCCTATATCCGCAGATTTGAGTGTTACAACATACTAGTGTCCTGAGTTGATAGAGACTTACATAAGTCTGAAGCTACAGTTCCTTTATCCGAGCACAAATACTTATGTAACGAATTTCCAAAACAGGACACTAGGCTCTACTCAACCACTGTCGGCGCAATTCGCATTCTGGCTATCGCTCCTTCCCAGGGCGTTCACTGAAGAATCATGCAAGCCCTGACTCCGGTTTAACCAATTATTAACTGAATGTTTACCGTTTTTATACTGAAAACCGTTCTTTCAAATGGTATCATGCGAGATAATGCGTATACATATATAGATATACGAGTCAATAGTCGACTCCTAGAGATATTTCATACCGCAACTCAACCTACGATTGGGGGGATCGCATGATACGAAAACCAGTGGTTGGACTCCTATTACTTGTCTTGTCCCTGAACGCACTTGCTCTTGCCTCGAACCCGCAACCTATACGGGCAGCGGCGGGCGATCCGGGGAGCCCTCAGAGCATCATCAATGAGTTCATGTCATACGCAGCTTCTGGAGACTGGGTGGAGTTATACAATCCTTCTGATGTCAAGACAAATCTAGGCGGATGGACACTGGCCGACAGCACTTCAGTGATGAAGACACTCTCCAGTGGGGATGAGATACCGGCACACAGTTGGTTGCAGGTTTTTGTATCCAATCGTCTGGATAGAAGCGGCGACAAGATCATTCTCAAAAACTCAGCAGGAATCGAGGTTGACCGTGTAGCCTACGGAGGCATCGGAAATGCTCCAACGCCTGGGGATGGTCAATCTACTGGCCGATGCCCTGACGGTCACGATACCGATGTCGATGGCATGGATTTCCGGGTTTTTATTGACCCCACACCTAGAAAAATAAACGTCACTGAAGTCTGCGATGGACTCGATAACGATTGCGACGGCCTGATCGATGCGGATGATCCGAGTTGTACTGGCGTGTCCACATACTATGCCGATGCGGACGACGACGGTTTGGGCGATCCCGCCACCTCCATACGGGCTTGTATCGCTCCGACGGGCTACGTTCTCAATTCTGATGACATGTGCCCGGATACCCCCGGATCAAGTCCCACCGGGTGCATTCCGGAGTCACCTGCGGTCGTTTTGGCAAGCTCGGGTATGCTGACACTGGGCGCAATCCTCTGGCTCAAGCGCCGCCATGGCTCCGCACTAATAGTATCATAGAATCATTCCTCAAGGGATCATTCCGAATAGCGCCTGGCTTGGTAAAAGAGTAACGGGGAATTTTCACCAAACATTTACCCGCTTTAACTGAATTCCCCTTGACCTTGCTGCTATACTGAATCACCGCCATTTATGCGCGGACTTCAGCGACGGGGGGTCAAAATGAAAAAGCTATTTCTCTCGGTGCTCGCAGCTATCTTTACCTTGGCGTTGACGATGCCATTGGCAACACCAGCCCTGGCCGGCGATTTGTCTCCGGCGTGTCACGTTGATCTCACAAAAACGGCTTCTGGCTTCCATGATAAGACAATCGAATGGGATTGGACGGTGGCCAAATCGGTGGAGCCGGAAACACTTGAACTCGAACCGGGAGCCACAGACACCGTCACATACACCATCGGGGCGACACGCAACGTAGCCTCACAGAGTGAACAGATCGGTGTGCGGGGCACGATCACCATCGGGAACTACATGGGCTACACCATGTGCAACATAAAGATCACCGATGAAGTCAAATACAAGAAAGGCGGCACATGGCACGTCCTGACAACCACGACCATCGTCGATGGTGCCTCGATTTCCAACGGAGCCATCAAGAACTATCCGTACGAAATCCAATTCACCCCGGTAGACGGTGCAACCGCATACAAGAATGTTGCCATGATCTGCTGGGGCAAGTCCACCGCCGGCGGCTGCAGAATGGACCTGGGTGGACAGCAATCGACAAGCGCGACCTTCTCCATACCCGCCACCAGCATTACCGGGATCGACGAAGCAGCTCGTGTGGTCGATGTGGAAACCTGCCCCGATGGTTTCACTTGCGTCCACAATGGTCCCACCGAGTGGGATTTCACCGACTCCGGCTCGGTGCAGTTCACTAAGGATATCACCAACGACTCGATTGAAGGGTGCGCCGAGGCTACGCTCCCCAATACCGTTACCCTCACTGAGAACGATACCCTTCAACAGCGAACCGACGATGCCACAGTGGAGATCGATATCCCCTGCTGTGAGTGTGAAGAAGCGGTACTGGCCCTCTTGTCCAATCCTTCGGCCGCCAAGGTGGGAGAAACGGCAACACTCACCGCTCTGCTACAAGATGAGGATGGAGCGCCGATAGTCGGCCATCCCGTGGATTTCTACAACGTCACAGATCCCGTTGAGGAATTCCTCGGAACCGTCAATACGGATGATGAAGGGAAGGCTTCCTTGCAAGTGACCGAGGATGAGGCCATCACCGCCACATACGAGGCGCGTGTTTCGTTCAACGGGGAAGAGTGCGACCCTGCCCAGGCCTCCGTTGTTTGGACAACCGGCGGGGGCTCCATACCGGGTGTAAGCTCGTGGAGCATCATCGCCATGGTGGGCGCCATGATCATCGCCGCGTTTCTAATGCTCAGAAGAAGAGCTCTGGCGTAAATAGCCGCTTGAGCTCAATCCGGAACGGAAAGAAGGGCTTGCCTGAACAGCAGGCCCTTCTCTTTGTGGGCACTTGATGGAGAAGCCCCCGCAGAATAATTGAGGGCTGGCCCCGATGACACGATCCAGAACGCAGGTATATAATCCCGACACAACGTTGCGGGAGAGTCAACCGGATGACGAGGATAAGAATAGCGGTACTGGTCGTGTTCGCCATCGCCTGGATGGTTCTGTGCCTGCCTTCCCCCACCACCGCCCAGCCAGCCGATGGCGCGGAGGATCATGATGGTACTCCCGTGCCCACCACCACAGTACCCGATGGCAACCCCGTAGAGAAAGATCTCGTACCAACGGCAACCATGTGGACAGCAATTGCCATGATCACCGGGTTTGGAGCACTGGGCGTTTGGAGGCTCCGGAGAAGGATCAGCGCCTAGCACCCCTTTTTTTACCAACTATTTACCAACTATTAACCAATCTTCACCCTGTTTTTTTACCCGGCGAATGCTATCCTTAATACGATACGAAAGTCCCGGCAGGGGGCGACTCTTCTCAACGCGTGGGAATCACCCATATTGAGAAGCGCGCATACGAGGAGGTCAAGGTGAAGAAATACGGGTTGATCGGTATGGTAATGATGCTGATGGCACTGTTGGCGCTATCTGTTAGTCCCGCGTTTGCCACACCACCCACCACGGAACCGTGTGTGTGGGATGTCCAGTTGAAATCAACGGACGGAACAACGTGGACCTACGAAGTTGTCAGAACGTCCGGACAGCAGGGATGCGGAATCAGCCACTGGGATTTGGGACTTGCCATCTGCCTTGAGGCAGATATCATCTCACACACTGAACCGGCGGGGTTCAATTATATGGGGTTCGGGACTGATGGATCCTGTGGAGGCTTCGAGGGTTTGAAATGGGAATGGGCCGGGGTTGGTGAGCCAGGAGACGGGCCTTTTGAGTTCTCCATCACATTGGATAAGGCCTATAAGCAAACCACCATCGACGCCGTCGTAAAAACGGGCGTCGGTTGCCAGACTATCCAGGTCGAGGGCCCTTCCTGCGACCCCGTTGTTGAGCCGGAGTGTGAATACACGCTTACACTGTCCCCGCAGACCGCCGTCAATGATGTGGGCGACACTCACGCCGTCACTGCCACTCTCCGGAAAGGCCCTGATCCCGTAGAAGGAGCCACGATCTTGATCGAAATTATTGATGGCCCCAACAAAGGGGTGAGTGGTCAAGGACCTACTGACGTCAACGGCCAACTGACCCTCAGCTACAAAGGCGAAGAAAAAGGGATTGACACAATCAAAGCAACCTATTTGGATCATCCCTGTGCTACCGCAGAGGCATCCAAGACATGGGAAACCGGCGGCGGCTCCATCCCCGGTATAGCCGGATGGAGCATCATCGCTATGACCGGAATGCTGGGACTGGCCGGAATCTGGATGCTGAGGAAACGCGTCCTGACATAGAACACAGTCCCGATTCAATGCGAACATCAGGCAACAAAGGCCCCGGTGGCAAGCACCGGGGCCTTTCCTTTTTTCCTCTCCGTCTCTTGCAAGGCAAACGAGACGGTGTATAATCGTAGCAACGCAGAGAGGGAGCCAGTATGAAGGCCGGGGTATTGGAGAGCATCGGGCATCTCGCGGTGAAGGAAGTTCCTGACCCCCAACTTGAAAAAGGGACGGTGATCCTCAAGGTAGGGGCGTGCTCCATCTGCAGCACCGACCTGCGCATCTTCCACTACGGGCACGCGCGCATTCAGCTGCCGCAAATCCTCGGTCACGAAATAGCCGGGGAGGTGACCGAGGTTGGGGAAGGTGTGAGGGACCACAAAATCGGAGACCGGGTGACCGTCACCCCCACAGTGGCCTGCGGCGAGTGCCACTATTGCCACAAGAAACTGCCCCATTACTGCCAGAGGCGCAAATCATTCGGGTATCAATTGGCGGGCGGGTACGCCGAGTATCTCTTTGTTCCTTCGTTTGCCGTTGCCTATGGTGCATTGAACCGCTTTCCCGATACCCTCAGCTTCACCGAGGCTTCCCTCGCCGAACCTCTCGCATGTTGCATTCGAGCGCAGAAATCCTCGCAAGTGGGCACCGGCGATATGGTCGCAATCATCGGGGGGGGACCGGTGGGGATCATGCATGCGCGTCTTGCGAAAACCAACGGCGCGGGGAGAGTGATCCTCATCGAAAGGGACCTTGGACGGCTGAAGGGGATTCCGCTTGATGCCATCGACGACATCATCGATTCCACGCGAACCGATCCCTCAGGCATCGTGGCCCATCTCACCGAAGGCCGGGGGGCGGATGTGGTGATGGTGGCATGCTCCTCGGCGGAGGCACAGGTTCAGGCGCTCTCCATCGCGGGGAGCGGCGGCCGAGTGAACTTCTTCGGAGGGCTCCCGCCGGGGGCATCGAGCATCACCATCGATTCGAACATCATCCACTACAAGGAAGTCTCGATTCAGGGCGCGCACGGCTCCCTGCCCGAAGATAACCGGAACGCCATAGATATGATCGCTCGCGGAACAGTTAAGGTGAGCGATCTTATCTCCCACACCTTCCCGCTCGATGCCATCGTGGAGGCGTTTCGCCTTGCGGAGAGCCGTCACGGCATGCACGTGGCCATTTGCCCGTAGGCCTATCGAACGGAGCGCGCGAAATTCAAATAGAGCCGGGCGGCCTGAGCCACTTGCTCGAATGAAACCGACTCCTCCGGGGTATGCGCCGCTTCGAGCCTTCCGGGGCCAAGGATGATCGGGTCGATTCCCCCCGCCCAGAGGATGTTCCCATCGGATTGGCTCCTGAAATCCTGAGGCTCCCACGGAAGGCCAATTTCGCGATAGACTTGCCTCAGATTCTTGACGAGCGTCCTCTCCTCTGAAATCCGGTAGCCGGAATGGGTGTCCTCGAACCTGATATAGGCATCGAGCGCCGGAATAGTCTCCCGGGCAGATTCCATAAGTTGTTCGAGTTCGGCCTTGATGACATCGATCCGCGAATCCGGCGGCAAATGAAGATCGAGCCAGGCCTCACAGATATCCGGCACCACAAACCCACCCGGAAACCCCGAAAGCTGACTGATATTGTATACGAGCCCATGAGGAAGACGTTTAGTATAATCGGATACCGCGAGAAGAAGCTTGAGCATAGCTTCGATGGCGTTGTGCCCGAGCTCCGGCATGGATGAATGCGCCCGTTTGCCGCGCGTTCTGAAGAGAACCTCAAGATAGCCGTAATGCCCGAGACACGGAACCATGTTCGTGGGCTCACCAATGATCGCCCACTGGAAATCAGCTTCCCGAATGAACATCTTGGCGCCATCGTTATCCTTTTCTTCGCCGATCAAGAGGGCAAGGCCAACGGGCGGAAGACCCTCTCCGCTTTCGGCAAGCGCGGTAAACGCCTCTATCATCGCCGCACACCCGGCCTTCATATCGGTCGTCCCCAACCCGCTGATGGCATCCCCTTCCTCAGAGAACTCGTAGTCATCAAGATCGTAGGCGACCACCGTATCGAGATGACCCACAAAGCAAACATCAATCTCATCCGCCCTTTCGGGGAGAACCACGAGATTGAAACGGTTCTCATCCACCTCCTGTTTGGTCACCGGCAAGCCATGCCCGGTGAGGTATCTTTCCGCATAATTGATGATCTCCTCTTCCTTGCCGGAAGGGCTGTAGATATCCACCAGATCTTTGACAAGGCCCTTGAGTCTTTCGGGATTGATGTCCATGGTCATGGAAGCTAACCTCAATCAGTCTTTCATTCCCGCGAAGCCTGTGCCCGCGAAGGCGGGTAGCGGGGATTCACACTCGGCCTCAGCCGTTGTTCGCCGACCGCTCTTGACTCGCCTTCCGGGCCTTGCGCCGGAGAGTCTTGGCAAGCCAGATATGCTGGCCGCTCCGGTTGAAGCGCATCCGCCTGAAAAAGGCGAGCGCCTCCTCATTTACGTCGGAGGTATCGGCCAGGACCATGCGGACGCCATCAGCCCGCAACCGATCCTCCACCCTCCGATAGAGGCGACTCGCCAGATGAACCCTCTGGAACTCCTCATCCACCCCGATCCAACTGATATACCCGTACTTCTTCCATGCGGTGCCTTCTTTCTCAATGGTCGTGGCCAGAATGAATCCCACCACCTTTCCATCATCCGCTTCGGCCACATAGCAATAGTCGGGGTCGGAAGTGAAAGCGCTGGTGACTTCGTAGGGATCCCATGTTCGATAAAGAATCGGGAACTCCTCGCTCGTGAAAAGCCGCTCGCCCAGATGGTAGACCGAGGGGAGATCATCGATCTCCATCTCCCGGATATCGGCCTGCGGCCTCTGCTCATCCCTTGTCGTCATGGGGTCTCCTTTCGCAGATCATCTCCGCCGGAGTAGATTGAATTATAGCATTTTTGGAGAACACGGCGAAATCTGCCGGACGTGCGTTGACAAGCCATATCGACTCCTCTACAATTGGCCCAAGAAAAGGGAGGTTTCTCCGATGGAACTGGGTAAGATCGGACACCAGATCAAAATATCTACTGTGGAAATAGTCAAGGACGCCGAGAATGCGGTTGAAGGTACCATTGAGATCGTACGGAAAACAATCGTGGAAGGGACGCACGGCGTCAAAGATGTAACTTCCGGCGTGGCGGGGCTCACGCTTGATGCAGTCACCGGCTCGATTCATGGGGGGCGCGAGATCGGCGGGGAACTTGGGGGGCTTGTCAAAGGGACCGTGGTGGGCGTGATCAGGGCGGTGGGCGAGGTATCCATAGTTACGGCAGGAGTCATGGGGGATACCGTTCATGCCGCCATCAAGGGGAGTGCCCACGCGGGAGCCGACCTGCAACAGTCGGCCCGGGCCGTGGCGGAAGGGGCCATATCGACTACCGGGACCGTGGGAGTCACTCTGGAGAATGGGGCCCATCATATCGGGCACGGGGCCATGCGGGGCACCAAGGATGTGGGGGGCGACTACGCCGCCGTAGCGCGGAGCACCATGGAAGGGGCCATCGTTGGGACTCACCAGATGGGCGGGGATGTGATGGTGGCCATCAATCTCACAAGCCAGGGGCTCATGAGAGGCGCAGCGGATCTGGGCGTTGATATCGGGCTTGTGGCGAGGGGGGCGGTGGAGGGAGCCATCCAAGGGGCCAAAGAAACCGGCGTGAACCTCGAAGCGGCGGCATCGGCGGCGGCCAACGGCGCGGTGGAAGCATCTCAGAGCTATGGGAAGGATGCCATGACCTCAGTCATCCGGTCGGTCTCCGGGACTATCGTTGGGGTGAAGGTGACACTGGCCAGGGGCGCCGCGTAGGCGCGATGATGAACCGGCCACATCAGGATTACACTATGCAATACGGGACAGAGGGTGCAAGAACTGGATAGCTGTTCTTCACCCCCACAACACTGCCCGGTGTGAAGAGGGCAAACCAGGAGAGCGACTGGACGTAGTTCTGGAGCGGCAGGACTACGGTCGCTAGGTCATCGAAGAAAACGGTTCTACTGGGAGATACGGAAGAGGGCGGACTGAGTCCGCCCTCTTCTCTTTTGTCTGTGCGAGGCGAGAACTGCAGCCACCGGGGTACCTGAAGCAATGGAAGGGGGAAACCATGCTTAAACGTAGAGATGCCGGGGGGATCATCACGGCTCCGGTCTTGCTCGTCCTGCTGTTGGTCCTTTTCCTGATAATCCCCCCGCCGGCGCTGGCGGCGCCTGCGGTCGGCATCAAGACGCCTGCAACAAACAAGATTCTCCAGTTCACTTCCGGCGGACACGTCCTGGGCTTCACCGCGGAGGGCATTCTGGTCGCTTCCGCCAGTCACGTGTTGAAGACCAAATTCATCGACGCCAACCCCGTCACCCCCGAAGCTGACGCGAGCGGCTCAGGATCGATAAGCGATGGAATGACCGCTCCCCTCGGCCGCATCACCTATAAGAATCTCTGGGATGGCATAACGCTGGTATATGAGGCCGGCGAGGGAGCCATCATGAAGAGCACCTACTACGTTGATACCACCGGAGAGGGAGTCCCTTCTGACCAGATTCGGTTGAGCTACAACCGCCCGGTGCGCATTGACGAAAAGGGCAACCTCGTTATCGCCTTCCAAACAGGGGCAATGGTCGAGGCCGCTCCGGTGGCATGGCAAGAGATCGCAGGCGAGAGGAAGCCGGTA
>Ga0194126_10009250_pt1 | contig 13187 bp, 12 predicted proteins | sample TA2KigC150mmetaG_FD_148641 | JGI IMG/M metagenome (GOLD analysis project Ga0194126, IMG submission 148641) | Freshwater microbial communities from Lake Tanganyika, Tanzania - TA2015035 Kigoma Deep Cast 150m | ecosystem: Environmental > Aquatic > Freshwater > Lake | place: Tanzania: Lake...
AGATAAACCGCCAGATCTCGAAAAGGGTGTAGGGGGCAGTCATCAGGAGCGAGGCGAAGAAGGCGATCTTCATGTGTATGAAGAAGGCCTCGGGAAGTCCGGTAAAAATCAGCGAGCTCTGGGCCGGCATGGCGTCGACGAGTGGTTTGGTGATGATCCGGAATGACCAGTCCTTGAACATGTAGCAGATGCCGAAACCGATGCCGACGACGATCAGAATACGTATGAGCCTCGTCTTCAACTCTTCCAGATGCGAGGTCAGGGACATTTTTTCTTCTTCGGGTGTGTTATTTTTCATGTGATGTCTTGTCGGGTGTCACACGGGGGGGTCAGGCCGGGGGTTTAGGCGCGCCCGTTTTCGGAGCGTCATGGCCCTGGGGTGTCGTGTCGGCGGGAGGGACCGGGTCCGCCTTTTCTTCCTCCTTGCCATAGAGGAGCGAATCCTTCAGGCCGTCCAAGTCCTTCTTCAGCTCATCCGTCTTGAGGGTTTCTTTGATCGTCTCGGTTGCGCTGTCGGTCACCTTGCGGAATTCGGAGAGACCCTTTCCCAGTGCCTTTGCGATCTCCGGCAGTTTCTTAGGGCCCACCACGAGCAGCGCGATCACCGCGATCACCATCAGCTCCGGCATGCCGATACCAAACATGTTTTCACCTCTTCCTTGTTTCCGAAAAAAAGTTTCCTATATCGCGCTTATACCCGCAGTGAGAAATGTTTGTCAATGCTTTTTCCGAGGGCGCCTCTTGTGTAAAACTTTTGCTATTTAAGGGGTTTTGTGTTAAAAAACGGCCTCCCGTCGAGGGTTGGATTCACCCGGGGAGAAAGGCGGCATGATGTTTAAAAAAACAGGAATCGTGAAGGATCGGGCATATTTGAGGCACGGGACGGACAGCGGCCACCCTGAAACGCCCCAGCGACTCGTTTCGATCTACGAGATGCTCGAAAATCCCGATATGGTTCGGAAGTTCACCGGGATTGATGCAAGAAGGGCGACCCGTGAGGAGTTGGAGAGGGTCCACAAGCCGGCTTTTATCGATGCCGTTGCGGCTACGGCTGGACGGTCGATGTCGATGCTCGATCCCGATACGGTGGCTTCTCCCGAGACCTACGATATCGCAAGGCTCGCGGCGGGCGGTTTGATGAACGCCATCGACGCCGTGGTTTCCCGTAAGGTAGACAATGCCTTTGCCTTGGTTCGACCACCGGGTCATCACGCCGATGAAGGGCGAGCCGCCGGGTTCTGTATCTTCAACAACGTAGCGGTCGGCGCAAGGCACGCGATGGCCGCGCACAAGATGGAACGGATCCTGATTGTCGACTGGGACCTCCATCACGGGAACGGCACCCAGGATATCTTTTATGAGGATCGGAAGGTATTGTACTTTTCAACCCACCAGTTTCCCTATTATCCCGGCACCGGCGCCATGGGTGAGATGGGGCGGGGCGAGGGACTAGGTTACACGATCAATGTCCCGCTCAGGCCCGGCGCCGATGACGCCTTCTATGTCCGCATATTCCAAGACATCCTTTCCCCGGTCACCATGGCATTTAAACCCGAGATCATCTTGGTCTCCGCGGGGTTCGATACCTATTTCGGAGATCCCCTGGGCGAGATGAAAGTGACTCCTGAGGGATTCGCCGCTCTTACCCGCATCCTGCTCAATCTGGCCGATGCGTGCAGCGGCGGCCGTCTGGTTCTGGTCCTCGAAGGCGGTTATCATATTCAGGGTCTGGCCAAGTGCGTTCGGGCGGTCCTGCTCGAACTCCTGGAGGAGACGCGGGTGACCGAGGAGACGCTGAACCGGATGGCGGCCGGGACGGACGATAGGGCAGCGACGCTGATCGGGCAGGTGCGCAAAGCGATCGCACCCTACTGGTCGGTTTTTTGATAAAGAGGTGATTCATTGGAGAAGATCAGCAAGGACGAAGTGGCCTATGTTGCGAATCTCGCCAGATTGTCATTGGACGGGGAGGCGGTGGTCAGATTCACCACCCAGCTCAACGACATCCTCCTGTATATGGACAAGCTTGGCCAGGTCGATACAACCGGTGTTGAGCCGGTATCCCACGCCATTGCCCGGAAAAACGCCTTCCGTCCGGACACTATCGCTGCATCGCTTCCCATAGAGGCTTCGCTGGCCAACGCGCCGGATGCCAGGGGGAGCTGCTTCCAGGTGCCTAAGGTAATAGAATAATGGAACTGTGCGGATTAACAATTCACGAGCTGCAGGAGATGCTCCGGGCGGGTCAGACGACCTCCGCCGAGATCACCGCCTCGGTATTCGAACGGATCGATGCCGTGGAGAACAGGGTCCGGGCCTATATCACATTGATGAAAGAATCGGCCATCGCGGAAGCGGCACGAGCCGACGAGGTCATTCGGAGTGGTGAGATGAAGGCGCTGACGGGGATCCCCGTTGCCTTGAAAGACATTTTTTGTACCAAGGGGGTCAGGACGACCTGCGGCTCGAGGATCCTCCACAATTTCATCCCTCCCTATGACGGCACCGTCGTGGAGAAGCTCCGGGCGGCAGGGGCGGTCATCACCGGGAAGACGAACATGGATGAGTTCGCGATGGGCTCCTCGACGGAAACATCGTTCTTCGGTGTGACAAGGAATCCTTGGGATCTCGCGCGAATCCCCGGCGGGTCGAGCGGCGGTTCGGCGGCTGCGGTGGCCGCCGACGAATGCATCGCTTCGCTCGGTTCCGACACCGGCGGATCGATCCGCCAGCCGGCGGCCCTCTGCGGCGTCGTCGGCCTGAAGCCGACCTACGGCCGGGTCTCCCGCTACGGCCTGATCGCCTTTGCCTCGTCGCTGGATCAGATCGGCCCTTTCACAAAAGACGTGGAGGACTGCGCCATCCTGATGAATGTCATCGCCGGCTGCGATCCGCGGGAATCGACCTCGGTCCCGGAGGATGTTCCCGATTACCGTACGTTTCTCGGTCGGGGGATCGAGGGATGGCGCGTGGGCATCCCGAAGGAATACTTCATCGACGGTATCGACCCTGAGGTCGGGGCCGCCATCCGCGAATCGATCCGGGTCATCGAGAAGGCGGGAGCGAAGTGTATAGAGGTTTCGCTGCCGCACACGGACTATTGTGTGGCTGTCTACTACATCGTGGCGCCGGCCGAGGCGAGCTCGAACCTCGCGCGCTACGACGGCGTCAAGTACGGCTTTCGGTCGGAGGATAACCGCGACCTCCTGGACATGTACAAAAAAACACGCTCGTCGGGCTTCGGCGAGGAGGTGAAAAGGCGAATCATGATTGGGACCTACGCCCTCTCGTCGGGATACTATGACGCCTATTACCGAAAGGCCTCCCAAGTCCGGGCGTTGATCAAGCGGGACTTCGAGCGGGCCTTTGCGGAGTGCGATTGCATCCTCACGCCGACCTCGCCCACACCCGCCTTCAAGGTCGGCGAGAAGACCGACGACCCGATGCAGATGTATCTCTCCGATATCTTCACGATCTCGGCCAATCTGGCCGGGATACCGGGGATGTCGGTCCCCTGCGGCTACACAACAAGCGGGCTCCCGATCGGCGTCCAGTTCCTGGCCGGCCATTTTCAGGAGGGGCGCCTTATACAGATCGCCTCGGCTTACGAGAGTCAGGCAAAGATCGAAAGAAGGAGGCCCGCGCTCTAATGGAATACGAACCGGTCATCGGGCTGGAGGTCCATGCCCAGCTCCTCACGAACGCGAAGATCTTCTGCGGCTGTTCGACGAAATTCGGTGCGCCGCCCAATACCCACACCTGTCCTGTCTGCCTCGGGATGCCGGGGGTGCTCCCCGTCCTGAATAAAAAGGTCGTCGAATTCATGATGAAGATGGCCCTGGCGACCCACTGCAGGATCAACGGGGAATGCTGCTTTGCCAGGAAGAATTATTTCTATCCCGATCTCCCCAAGGGCTACCAGATTTCCCAGTACGCCGCACCGCCCGCCGAACAGGGTTGGATCGACTTGGAGATCAACGGTGCAAAGAAGCGGATCGGCATCACGCGGATCCACATGGAGGAGGATGCGGGGAAACTGATTCACGACGAGCACAACCCGGCGAGTTATGTCGATCTGAACCGGACCGGTGTTCCCCTCATCGAGATCGTCAGCGAACCGGACATACGAAGCGCCGAAGAGGCGGCGGCCTATCTCCGGCGTCTGCACGAGATCCTCGTCTATCTGGAGATCTGCGACGGGAACATGGAAGAGGGGAGCTTCCGTTGCGACGCGAACGTTTCGCTCCGCCCGCGGGGGACCGAGACGTTCGGGACGCGGACGGAGCTCAAGAACATGAACTCTTTCAGGAATGTTCAGCGTGCTCTCGAGTACGAGATCAAGCGCCAGACCTATGTTCTCGATGCCGGCGACGCCGTCGTCCAGGAGACCCGTCTTTGGGATGACACGTCGGGGGTGACCTATTCGATGCGGAGCAAGGAGGAGGCCCACGATTACCGCTACTTCCCCGATCCGGACCTGGTTCCCGTTGTGATCGACGATGCCTGGATCGAGGCGGTCCGCAATACCCTGCCGGAGCTTCCCCTGGAGAAGCGGGAGAGGTTTGTCCGGGAGTATCAGATTCCTGCCTACGATGCGGGAGTTCTCACCGCCGGTCGGGCCCTGGCCGATTATTACGAAGAGGTCGTCCGCCTCTCGGGGCAGCCGAAGATCGCCGGCAACTGGGTCATGGGAGACGTGCTGCGATTCCTCAACGAAGACAAAAAAGAGATCCGCGACTGTCCGATCGCACCGGCCGCCCTTGCCGAGATGATCCGCCTTATCCAGGACGGTACGATCAGCGGCAAGATGGCCAAGGAGGTGTGCGAAGCGATGTACCGGTCGGGCAAAACCCCGGGGGCGGTCATCGAGGAAAAGGGCCTCGTCCAGATCACCGATGAGGGCGCCCTGACTGGCACTATCTCGGAGATTATCGGGAAAAACCCGGCCCAGGTAGCGCAATACCGGGCGGGCAAGGAGAAGGTGTTCGGTTTTTTCGTCGGGCAGGTGATGAAGGCAACCGGGGGGAAGGCCAATCCCCAGGTGATCAACGATCTCCTGAAAAAAATGCTGGCGGGAGCGCAATAGTCGCGACATGCAGAAGGCCGTCCGCACGATTTTCTGGAAAGACGATGCCGTCGTCATGATCGATCAGAAGGCGCTTCCGCTTGTGGAGCGGTACGTGACCTGCACCGATCACCGGGAGGTGATCGCGGCGATCAACGATCTGACGATCCGGGGCGCCCCGGCTATCGGCGTCGCCGCGGCGATGGGTATCGCCCTGGGCGCCCAGCGGATCAAGGCCGATACCCGGGAAACCTTCCGTGCGGATTTCGAGGAGATCTGCGCACAATTCGCAGCCACCCGCCCGACGGCCCGGAACCTCTTCTGGGCGATCGAGCGGATGAAGCGCCGATTCGACTCGCTCTTCGTTTCTTTCCCGCCGCAGGAAGGTCTTCATCCTCTCCAGAAGGCCCTCGTCGACGAGGCAATCCACATCTGCGAAGAGGACATCGCCATCAACCGGCGTCTCGGCGCCAACGGCCGGTACCTGATCCCGGACGGCGCCCGGATACTCACCCACTGCAACGCCGGCGCGCTTGCCACTGCCGGATACGGGACGGCGCTCGGAGTGATCCGAGCGGCATACGAGGGAGGGGGAAAGATCCATGTGTTTGTCGATGAAACCCGCCCCGTCCTCCAGGGGGCGAGACTGACCGCCTGGGAACTCATGCGTGAGAATATCCCCTGCACGCTGATCACGGACAGCATGGCGGGCTTCCTCATGCGGCAGGGAAGGGTCGATCTGATCATCGTGGGCGCGGACCGGATCGCCGCCAACGGGGACGCGGCGAACAAAATCGGGACTTACGCCCTGGCCGTCCTCGCCCGCGCCCACGGAATTCCCTTCCATATCGCCGCGCCGCTCTCCACGATCGACCCGGCGCTTTCCGACGGCACCGCGATTGTGATCGAGGAGCGCAGTCCCGAAGAGGTGACCCGGGTCGGCGGAGCCCGGACCGCCCCGGAGGGCATTGCCGTCTATAATCCCGCTTTCGATGTGACGCCTCATACCCTTATCACGGCGATCATCACCGAGGCGGGGGTCCTTCGGCCGCCCTACGCGGAGGCCATAAGAAACCTCCGGCCCTCCGAATGAGCGTGATGGATATGCCGCAAAGATCAACCGGCCGGATCTCAGTAACGGCGGGTCACGCCATAGCAACCGCATTCACCGCGGCCTGCCGTGGAGAGCTTCAATCCCGTGCCGGAATAGCACGCGATGTTCAATAATAGCTCACACCGTTCTTCTCCATAGCGTTGCTGACTATTGCACAAAGAGGCGGTTGCGATTTTGTGCGTATATGGCACGACAGCGTCCGCTTTTTGGTTCTTGTCCCGCTCTTTTCTTGTGCGGCTGTTTTTCATTAAAAAAATTGCCTTCTCCCATAAGCCTATACAACTAATCGTTATCATGTTTAATTTAGCCGTTGATCCATCGGCAGCGGCAGCATGGACGCAGCGTGGAAGCGTTTGGTTGCCCTCATGGCATTTTTATTGCCTGTTGGCGCGGAGCGTTATAGAAAATTCACTATAAGGAAGAGTCTATGAAAGTATCACGGATGTCTGTTTATTGTTTTATCGCTTTCTTCATTCTGGGAGTCGCACCCGGTATGATTCGGGCGGATGAATTCAGAATTGCCGTTCTGAAGGGCAACAAAGATTGCACCCGGGAGTATAAGACCCTTGTAGAACACTTGGGAAAAAGGGGTCTATCGGTTTCATTGGTTGAGGTCCCCACATACGGCGCGGTCACGAAGCTGTTTTCAGAAGGTCAGGTGGACGCCATGTTCAGCGGATCGGGGATACCCGGCTCCATGTTCACCATTCATCGATTGAAGCTAAAGCAGTCACTGACAGGGTTCAGGCCGAAAGAACCGGATCATCGACAGGCGATGGTTTCGCACTGATGCCTGTCTGTTCCGGCGCTGGGGAATAGAACCGGGAAGCTATTGCGCCGCGGACCCGCCGCCTATGCGGTGGCGAAGCCGGCGGGGGGCTTCAGGGGGACATCCACGGGCGGTATAAAACGGTCGACCATTGTGCGCGTATTCCCCACATTGAGCTTCTTGAAGATAAGGGCGAACTGCGCCTCCAGCTCGGAGCCCAAAGCGGCGCGGACCGACTTCGGAAGCTCCCACAGCTCCCTTTTGAAGGGACCGAAGCCTTTCTTCCGGGTCTTGTAGATGAACTGCTCGTCGGTGTCCCCATCCTTTCTGTCGGACGCCGCCTCCCGTCTCAGGTAATCGTAGATCCGCGCCCGGAGGTCAGCCGGAAAGTTTTTGCTGTCGTAGACGATGTTCTGAAATCCCGTGGCGAGATGGACCTCCGCCGTGCGGGTCGCGGGGAAACGGTCGAAGGCCTCGTCGGGTAGCGTCGAGGCGCCGTGCTGAACCGCGCCTGCCAACCCGTATTCGGCCTTTGCCGCCCTTGAAAGTTCTTCCAGGGTGGCAAAGTCGAGTTTGACGCTGGCGACGCTCCCGTCGGCCAGCGGGACCCCGCCGTGGGTGGTCCCGGTCTGGACGCTGATCTTGCTGATCCCTTTCAACGCCGTCCCGCTTTTCTCGAGCGCTGCGCGGTAGCCGTCCATGAAGGCGCGCAGCTCTTCCACCGTGCTGTTCTTACCGCCGACCTCGCCGATTTCCCCCCCGACGGAGATCGTGATTCCCGCGGGTTCAAGGTCCCGGATCATGGTCGTGAACTCGGCGGCAAGGCTGTAATTGAGCCTCTGCTGCTGCGCCACCGTCGATTCCTTCAGATCGACGAGGGTCGAGGTGTCGATGTCGATGTTGTAAAATCCGGCGTCGATCGCCTCCCAGATGAGGTCCTTGACGGCCTTCACCTCGGCCGCCGGGTCTTTTGCATATCGCTTCAACCCAACCTGAAAGTGGTCGCCCTGGAGGAAGAGCGGTCCCCGGTATCCCGTCTTGATGGCCGCGGCGGTCACCGAAGCGGTGTATTCCTCCGGCCGCTGATAGGTGTAGTCGATCTCCGAACGGGCGATCTCGAAGATCACCGGTCCGACGCCGGCAGCCAGGGCCGCCCGAAAGATAGCCTGAGATGTTTCGTAAGTCATCGCGCGAATGTTGATCGCCGGTACGGTGAAACCGGAAACCTCCCCCCGACCCATCGCCTCGTAAAGCCCCTGAATCGACGCAGCGTAGATGCCTGCCGCCGCGGCGGTCCGCCGGATCAACCAGCGGGCTGTCTTGCGCACCTCCGCCTCCGACGCAAAGACCGCCGTCTGGATCAGATCGTCGATCAGCGTCTCGCGGAGCTTTGTCTGATCGAGGATCTCGAGGTCTGCCCCTCTGAGAGCCAGGACACCGACCAGGATCTTCTTCAGCCCATCCATATTTTCGCAGATCATTGACATCTCCTCTCGAATAGGGGTGGAAACCCTGTTTGCCGGGCTTCTCACCTATTATTATTTTGAACCAGGAACTCCATGGCCTTTTCCACCTCGAACCGGCTGCCGATATAGATCGGGCATCGCTGGTCCAGATTCTCGACGCGAAGCGCCATGATCTCATCTGTGCCGTCCGAAGCGATCCCCCCCGCTTGCTCGATGATGAAGGCCATCGGTTGCAGTTCGAAGAGAAGCCGGAGCTTACCCCGAGGCGACTTTTTCAGGGCGGGATAGGTGAAGATCCCCCCGCGCTTGATCAGGACCTGGTTGATGTCCGGCACAAAACCGCCGCTGTATCTGAGCTTGTATCCCTGCGCCTCCAGATATTCCAGATACCTGAGGTGCCCGTCGGTAAACTCTTTCCTGAGTCCGCCGGGGCTGTATAGAGAACCGCGTTCCGCGAGCAGAATGCACTCCTGCGAAAGGACATACTCCCCTTCCCGGTTCAGGACGAACTCGTGGGTCCCCTTGCCCGCGGAGTAGACCATCGTGATGAGCGGTCCGTAAGTGATGTAGAGGGCCGCCACCATCGAATCCCTGCCGCGCGAGAAGATCGACTCCTTGTGGATGCCGATGATGGTGCCGATCGAGAGGTTGGTGTCAACCAGTGAGGATCCATCCAGCGGATCGGCCGTGACGAAATATTTCTCCTGGCCTTTGCCGATCTCCAGGACCGCGTCCTGCTCCTCCGAGGCATACTCCCGGACAAAGCCCGAATGTTTGAGTTGATTTTTAAGGATATCGTCGGCGCTCCGATCGAGCGAGAGCTGATCCTCTCCATAGAGGTTCTTGAAACCGGCCAGCTTTCGGTTTGATTCGTGAATCTTGGCGGAGATGTATTTCCCCGTTACGGCAATCTGCCAGATAAGACGGCGGAGCTCGGTTTCCACGCCGGCCATCCACATATGGCGTCTCAGATCGACGACAAATCTGGTGTAATCTGATATCCCCTCCCCCATGCTCTCCTCCCTGACACTCCCGATCCTTACGCCACCACGTAGAGACCTCGCTTCGTCTTTTTGATCTTTCCCTGTTTTTCGGCCCGGTAGACAACGCTCCAGATCTGCCGCTCTGAAAAGCCGGTCTTTTCCTTCAGGGCGGAGGTAGTGATTCCCCCTTCGGATCTTCCAACCAGCGCGACGATGACATCCATCTGGGTCTCTTTTCCGGCCTTCGATTTACCTGGTGTAGCTTGAACTTGCTTCGCCCCTCTCGCTGGACGAGGGCTATGTTGCAGAAGCGCTTCGTTCTTCTTTTCCGGGAATTTCAAAAGCAATTTTTGAAGCTTCTGGAAATAGGTCTTGACGAATGCCTCCGAACCTTCGATTTCGATCTCCTTTGTGACGGGATTGAACCTGATCCGTGATTTTTCCTCCATTGGACACCTCCTTTGGGTGTTGATCAACACGTCGCTTGAGGATTTACCGGGTCCGATGGTATGAAGTTCATGCTTATTCCACCCTATCTTGCTCCGGTATGCAGGAAGTAACTCATACTTAACGGAGAGAGTTTGCAGAAGAGGGCGAGATTTGTCAAGCATTTTGCCGCTTCGTAGGAAGTTGTTTTTGATAAACGGGAATAAAAAGTGGCGATCATAAATAAATGTCCGTCCGCACCTTTTTCTCGCCGCTGGTGTAGTCGTACCAGCCTTTGCCCGTCTTGCGGCCCAGATCGCCCGAGGCGACGAGCTTGCGAAGACTCAGGGCCGGCCGCCATTTGGGATCCTTGAAATTCTCCCAGAGGGTTTCGGCCACGGCGAGCCCGATTTCGAGGCCCACGAAATCCCCCAGTTCAAAGGGACCCATCGGATGACCCAATCCATACTTCAGCGCCTTGTCGATATCCTCGATGGTGGCCACCCCTTCGGCGAGGCAGTTGTAGACCTCGTTGCGAAGCGCCGCATTGACCCGGTTCACCAGAAACCCCGGTCCGTCCTTGACCAGCACGCCGACCTTTCCTATCGAATCCGTGAGCTCCCCGATGACCTGGATCGTCGCATCGGACGTCTTGAGGCCCCGGATGATCTCCACGAGTTTCATGACCTGCGCGGGGCTGAAGAAGTGCATTCCCGCGAACCGGTCCGGTCGCCGCGTCGCCGTTGCCAGATCCGTGATGGGGATCGACGACGTGTTGCTGACAAAAATGACCGGCGGTGGACAGAGATCCTCCAACTGCCGGAAAAGGTCCAGCTTGACCTGCCTGTTTTCGATAATGGCCTCGACGATGAGGTCGCACGACCTGGCCGAATCCAGCCCTGTCGTTGGGGTGATTCGCCCCGCGATCGCCTCCCTGTCGGTCTCCGACAGCTTCCCCTTGGCGACCTGGCCCGCCAGGTTCTTTTTGATGGCGTCCATCCCCTTGGCGACGAGCTCGTCGGTGATGTCCCGCAGAACCACGTCGTATCCGGCCGCGGCCATGACCTGTGAAATCCCGGAGCCCATGAAGCCGGCGCCGACCACCATGATTCTTTTGATTTCCATATTCCTGTCTCCTCTCAATCTTTCTCGGTCTGATTCCCCGTCGGTTGCGGCGGGAAGCTTTATTACATCCTCCGGCATCCGGGACCTTCGATGCGGCTGTGGCCCCCCGTCACGGGGATGACCTGTATCTGCGTGCCGATCCGCTCCTTCAGCGCCGCCACATGCGATATCACGCCGATCAGCTTGCCCTCCTGTTGCAATCCCGCGAGGGTTTCCAGGGCGGTTTCGAGCGCGTCTTCGTCGAGGGTTCCGAATCCCTCGTCGAGAAAGAGCGAATCGATTCGGACGTTCCGGCTGGCCATGCGCGCCAGGCCAAGCGCCAGCGCGAGGCTGACGATGAAGCTTTCGCCGCCGGAGAGATTTTTCGTGGAACGGATCTCGCCTGCCTGGTAATGGTCTATGACATTAAGCTCCAGAGGTTCGGCTGCGTCGCGGATCAGCAGATAGCGGTCCGTCATCTTCTCGAGCTGGCGGTTGGCATGCAGGGTCACCATCTCGAGGGTCAGCCCCTGGGCGAAATTTCGGAATTTCTTTCCGTCGGCGGAGCCGATCAGTTCATGGAGCAGATCCCAGCGCGCGCATTCGCTCTTCTGGGCATCGCTCTGCTTCAAACGCTCCCGCTGCTTTTCCTTCATTTTCCGGTTTTCCGTCAATCCCTTCGTGAGTCCGCCGATATCGAGGCGCATCGCTTTGAGGGCGGCATCGCCTTCGCTGATCCTGTCGCGGAGTGTCTCCCGGGGAAGATCCGTCAACCGTCCGCGGCGTTCGGCCTCCAGCGCCTCCGACCGGTCCTTTAGAAGGGTGGCGAGTTCGGTCGTTTCCTTGAACAGGGAGTCTTCTTTTTCCGCAAGCACGTTCCGCTCCTCTTCGGTCAGGGAGGATGCAAGGTATTCCGCCTCGTCGGCGAACCCGGCCCTTCTGATACGCTTGTCCAGCTTCCGTTCCTCCTGCCTCAGCTGTATTGACCGGATCCCCGTTTTTTCTTTCAGGGAAAAGACCCTCTCCTGCAGGGCGGCGGTCTCTTTTTCGATCTTCCCGTATTGATCCTGAGCCCTTTGCAGCGCTTTGTCCGCCCGATCCAGGCTGTCGGCCAGGCGCTTTTCCTCGCGGTCTGCATCCTTCTGGGCGAAGAGATCAAGGCGTGAAACCATCAGCGATTCATAGCGCGCCGTCAGGTCGTCGCGATCCCGGCGCCCTGCTGCCAGATCCTTCTCCTTGCTCTCCAGCAGCGCGCCGGCCTTATCCATATGAGCCTTCAGTTCGGCGCTCTTTGTTTGAATCGCGGCTTTCGCCTCCCGCCCGGTCTGCCACCGACGGTTACGCTCGCTCAGATCGGACAGTACGGCATCGAGACCGATCGAGGGAAGCTGCCCGACGCCGAAAGGCTCCAGATCCCTGAGGACGGCGGTGCGGGTCTTTTGCGTTTCCGCCTCCAGCGTTTGGCACTCCGTGATCAGCCGCTCGTGCTCGCGGGCGGCGGTTTCAAGTTCGTGCGCCGCATCCTGGAGGGCCTCGGCCGAGCCGTCGAAATGTATCCTTAGTGTCTCCAGGGCCGTTTGGGCAGCCTTCTCCGCTTTGGTCTTCGCCTCGGCGGAGGCGACGATGCCGGCGGTTTCGGCTATTTTCGTCCGGATGCCCGCAAGGGCTTCGTGCACCCTTCCGGCCCGCTCCTCCGGCGCGGCATCGATATCGAGCTTCGGCAGGGTATCGGCACACTCTTTTTCGCCGGCATCCAGGTCCCTTTGTTTTGCCATGATCTCTTTTTTCGTATGCGCCATATCCGCGGATGTCTTTGCCTCTTCGCTTTTCAGCAGGCCCAGTGTCTCCGCTGCGTTATTGAAATCGGCCCGGGCGTTTTGCAATTCCCTTTCCGCCCCGCTCAGTTCAGGGACATTTCCTTCGGCAAAGGGGTGATCGGTTGAGCCGCACAGGGGGCAGGGCTTGCCGTCTTCGAGCCGCTGCCTCTCCTGTTCAAGGTTACGGATACGAGCAAGAAGAGCAACCTCTTTTTCAAGATTTCCGCACCCCTTTTCAAGAACGGCTTTCCGGTCGGAGGTCGACGTGATATCCCGCTGAAGTTTCCCATGAGCGCTTGTCAAAGTTTCCAGATTTCTCCTCAGTTCATCCAGCGCCCTGGAATCCCTTTCCATCCCGGCGACGATCTCGCCTGCCCTGACCAGGAGGGGTTCACGGTCCTTCAGGGCATCGATCTGCCGCCGCCACTCGCCGATATCCCGGT
>Ga0194126_10009251_pt1 | contig 13186 bp, 13 predicted proteins | sample TA2KigC150mmetaG_FD_148641 | JGI IMG/M metagenome (GOLD analysis project Ga0194126, IMG submission 148641) | Freshwater microbial communities from Lake Tanganyika, Tanzania - TA2015035 Kigoma Deep Cast 150m | ecosystem: Environmental > Aquatic > Freshwater > Lake | place: Tanzania: Lake...
TTATAAGGTGCGAGAACTTGTCAGCGAAACCCATCCATTGGACCTACACGGTCGAGAAACTCGAACAAAAACTCGGAATCAATTAGCAAAATGCTGTACTTAGGTTGACCGGTCTCGGCCATATAGCGATAGTTAGGGGTATCGGCAATACGAAAGCCCAGGCCGGGCACCTCGGTGTCTACCCCCAAGCGTTCATATCCCAGCCAGCGGACAAAGCGCACAGTATCGCCGCGTTTGCTGTCCCATTCGCTTCGCTCAGGGCATGGCTCAGTGCTGGCTTCGACGAGGGCAATGTTGGCTGCATCGTGGGGGACGACATGCTGTACTTCGTCCAGGATACGGTCAAGCACTTGATCAAGTTCCAGGCTGCTGACCAGGGTCGCCATGGTTTCCCGCAGGGATTCTGTTACTTGCCTGGCCTGCCGTTCCCTCTCATACATCCGTGCATTCTCGATGGCGATAACGGCCTGGGTAGCGAAGGTGGAGATGAGCCTCACATCCTGGTCAGAGAAGCGACCTGGCCTTCGACGCCAAAGAACAATCCCACCGATCAGTTCCTCTCCCTTGAGCATTGGAACAGCCAGAACAGAGCGAATGCCATCTATGGCGGCGATCTCCTGAAAACGATAGCCAGACTCGGCCTCCGTGTCAGCCACCTGAGCTGGCTTTCTGGTCGCTGCGGCCATACCAATGGCTCCCTGACCGACCTTGATATTGGCCTCGTTCACTGCCCTGATGAACGCCTCACTTGTGTCATAACTGGCAGTGATGCGGAAGACGTCCGCTGCTTTATCCAGCTCGAAGATGCCTCCCTCATCCGACTGGGAAATGATAGTGGCTTGAGTGGCAATGGTTTTTAGAACCTGAGCCAGGTCGAGCGTAGAAATGATAACCTGGTCGATCTCAGCCAGGGCTTCGAGTTCCTTGGCTCGGTAGCGCGTCTCCTGGTACAGCCGCGCATTCTCGATGGCTATGGCGATTTGCTGGCTGATCGAGGTCAACAACCCCAGCTCCGCTTCAGAAAAATGCCGAGGCACACGGCTGGCCAGAATCATCAACCCTGGAATCTCCTCCTTGGCTTGCAGTAACACTGGAACGGAGAAGGTCAAACTCAACCCTTCCTTCTTCATCGCTGACACAACCCTCTTCAATTCTGCTCGATCTTTGATAATGGCTTCTACCGAGAGTATGAATCTCCGCAGCCTGCCCTCAGCTATCACCGCTTCCAGGGTCTTCTCATCCACGCTGATTGACTCTATCGCTTGAGCGAATTCTTTCGATATGCCTCGATGAGCGACCAGGTCCAGCTTGCGGCGCACCGGATCGGCAAGATATATCCCCCCGACATCCAAATGCATTAGTTCCAACACCTTGTCCAGACTGGCGTTCAAGATTTCATCCAGGTTAAGCGATTGACTCACCACGGTGGCCAGGGCATTGAGGATGGCAAGCTCACGGTTACGCTGCTTGATCTCCTCTTCCGTTCGCTTGCGCTCGATCGCCTGCGCCGCCTGTGTAGAAACGTATCCCAGCAAGTCGGCGTCCTCTTGACTGAAGCGAATGCCTTCTGTATAACTTTGCGTCACCATCACGCCGATAACGTGACCCTTCACTTTTAGCGGAACTCCCAACCAATCTACGGAGTTTGCTCCCATTAACTCTACCTCTCCCTGCTGGAGGAGATGATCGAATACTTCCGGCGGGGCCAGCAGCGGCTGTCCGGTGCGCAACACGTATTCGCTCAGGCCGCGAGCGGGTTTCTTGGGCAGAGGGGGTTGGTCATATTGATCCACGAAATAGGGGAAGCTGAGCAGATCACTGCCTGGATCGTACAGCGCAACATAAAAGTTCTCGACCGGCATCAGATCACTGAGAATGTAATGCAGAGAGGCGTAGAATTCATCCAGGTTCTCGCTAGAAACTGCTGCCTGTGAAATCCTGTAAATGGCGGCCTGGACCTTTTCCGCCTGCTTGCGCTCGGTGATGTCGAGGGCTATTTCAAAGCGTACATCTCGCCCATCAGGCCATTTGATAACCCGATCGGTGATATGGAAATCAGCATTGAGTAACGGATTATGATATTCCCAGTGATATGGCTGATAATTAAGAGTTTTGATGATTGGATTGGTGCAGAACTCACACGGCTGATCGAGTCCTTGAAATTCTTTATAGCATATTTCGCCAATTAGCGATTTCTGAAAAGCCTTCTGAAGAGCTTTGTTGGCATAAAGGATTTCGTGGGTGTCCATGTCGGCCACGTAAATAATCTCGTCAATGCTGTCGAACAGGGAAATCAATTGTGCGCGCTCGGCTTGCAGTGTCTCCTCCGCCCGCACCCGCTCGGTGATGTCCCTGATTATGCCCACAAACCCTATCGGTTCGCCGTCCACGCCTTTCATTATGGATACGCTCATCTCGACAAGAAGCCTGCTGCCGTCCTTGGTGACAACATAACCTTGACCTTTGGCGTATCCCTTTTCCAGCGCTTCTTGCATACCTGCAATCGCTCTTTCCCGATCTTCTGGAGCGATAAGATCAAAGGAACTTTTCCCTACCAGGTCCTCTTTGTTGCCAGTGCCGTACATTTTCAGGGTTGCTTCATTTACGTCTGTAATCCTCCCTTCGAGGTCAGAGATTACAATGCTATCTGTAGAGGCCTTGACAGCGCCAGCCAACTTTTTAATTTCCTTCGTCCCTTCCTCAACCATCCTTTCCAGGTTTTGGGCATACTGCTCCTTGAGAGCCGTTTCTATCTCCAACTCACGTCTGCGGGCGGCCAGACCCCGGCGCAGTTGGAGCACCTCAATTCCCTTGCCGACCGAGGTAACGAGCTCTTCGAGTGAGATGGGCTTGCGCAGGTAGCTGAAAACGCCCAGTTGCAAGGCTTGAATTGCCCTTTCGTGGTCGCCGTGGCCGGTGATGATAATGGAGACAAAATCATCCGTGATCTCGCGGCACTTTTCCAGCATCTCCAGGCCGCTCATGCGGGGCATCTTGATGTCCACAATCGCCACGTCCACCCGGTTGTGGCTGAAGTAGTCCAGGCCCTCCATGCCGTCGTAGGCGACGGCAGCGCGGTAGCCTTCTTTATCCAATTCCCGTTTGATGCGCGCGCACAACTCTTTCTCGTCGTCTACCACCAGGATGCTGTACTCCAGAGCCCTCTTTTCTTCTGCCGCCCGCTTTTGCTGGACGCGAAAGACGGTGGTGTGGAGCGCCTCCAAAGAGATGGATTTGCACAGATAATCCACCGCGCCCAGGCGGATAGACTCTGTCGCCTTATCCTCGTCACCATAGCCGGTGATGATGACCACATCCAGGTCAAGTTGCGCCTCTCGAATCTCCTTCAGGAGTGAGAGACCATCCACCTTGGGCATGCGCAGGTCGAGCAGCAGCAGCGCGTAAGCCTTTCCCTCCTGTTCAGCCTTCTTCAGCCGCTCCAGGACGCCAATCGCTGAGGTGGTGTATTCAACCTCACAACCTTCCTTTCGCAACTCCCGCTGCAGGCGCCGGCAAATTCCAGGTTCGTCGTCTACGATAAGGACTCTCATTCTTGTGCCTCTTTTGCGCCCTCTCCCCCCGGCCCCCTCTCCCAAAACTGCTGGGAGAGGGGGAGCGGGTCCTCCCCTCTCCCAGGGTTGGGGGAGGGGCCGGGGGTGGGGGCTTGTCTACCCATAGGCCGCCGCGATCTCCGCCAGTACCGTTTCGATATCCTGTTCCACTTGCGCATTGTTGAACCGGATCACGCGATAGCCATACGCCTCAAATTGCTCCGTGCGCGCCTGGTCACGCTCTGCCTGTGTTTCGTGGATACCGCCGTTAATTTCGACGACCAGCCGATGCGCCGCACAATAGAAGTCGGCAATGAACGGCCCCAGGGGATGTTGCCGCCGGAACTTCAGACCTTTGAGCCGCCTAGCCCGCAGTCGTTGCCACAGAGCTTTTTCGGCTGGCGTCATTTGCTGCCGCAATTCCTTGGCTCGCTGTTGTACCGCTGCCGATGTGCGGATACGACGGGTCCTCATTTTTCTAACTCCTTTCTCTCAGAGCCCTCTCCCCCCGGCCCCCTCTCCCAAAACTGCTGGGAGAGGGGGAGCTGGCCCTCCCCTCCCCCAGGGCTGGGGGAGGGGCCAGGGGTGGGGGCTGAGGGGGTGGGGGCTTTTGCCACCGCAGGCGCACGAGAAACGTCGAGCCGCTCAATCCCCTTCTTCACCGAGATAACGAGTTGCTCCAATGAGAGCGGCTTTTTCAGATAGTCATAAGCACCCAGATGCAGTGACGCTGTAGCCACTTCATGGTCACCGTGACCGGTGATGATAATCGCTACAAAATCAGCATTAATCTCCTTGCATCTTTCCAGCATCTCTAAACCGGTCATGCCGGGCATCTTGACGTCTGCAATCAGCACGTCAACCCTGTTCTTCCTGAAATAATCCAGGCACTCTTCGGGGCTGAAGGCGACGTCCGTGCGATAGCCCTCCTTGGCCAACTCCTGCCTGACGCGCTGACACAGGTCTGGCTCATCATCTACCACCAGGATGTGATACTTTCGATAATGGTTGGAACGCTCGATTGCCTCCTCACGCACGCGAACCATCGCCGTATCGAGTTCCTCCAGAGAAACGGGCTTATTCAGATAGTCCCTGGCGCTCAGGCGTATGGCCTCGATCACTGTCCGCTCGTCGCGAGAGCCGGTCATGATAATCGCCTCAACGCCCAGCCGCTCTTCCCTGATGCGGGCAAACAGGGTCAGGCCATCCATCGCTGGCATTTGGACATTGAGGAGCAAGAGGTTGAACGGGTTACCGGCTCTTCTGGCTTTCTTTAACTCTTCCAGCACACCCAGGGGGGAGGTCTGATAGTCAACCTGGTGACCTTCCTTTTGCAGTTCGCGCTGCAGGCGCTGGCAGATCGCCACCTCGTCATCAACGATGAGTATTTTCATGATGCTGCCTCCTTAATCGGCAGCGCGACCTTGAAACTCGCGCCTCCCATCTCGTTATCTTCAACCCAGATTTTGCCACCCAACGAACGAGTGACCAGGGTATAGGCTATCGAAAGCCCCAAACCGGTGCCCTGCCCCACCTCTTTGGTGGTGAAGAAAGGCTCGAATATTCTCATTTTGATTTCGTCCGGCACGCCGACGCCATTGTCGGCCACTTCGAAGACCACCTGGTTATTTTCTCTCGAAATGCAGCACACCAGTCGTTTTTGAAAACGCTCGCCGTGACTTTTTGCTGCCTCGGCCCTCTCGTCCAGCGCCTGGCGCGCATTGGTCAGGATGTTGATCAATACCTGCTCCAACTGGTTTGGATTTACGAAGATGGCGGGTAATTCCCCCTCTATTCTCCGTGAGACTAGAATGTTGTGCAACTGGAGCTGCCCACTCATGATGACGAAGGCGTCATCCAGCACCTGCTCGGGTTCGACGTATTCCCATTCCTCGGGCCGCCGGGCAAAGGCACGCACGTGAGTGATCAGGCGATCAATGCGCTTCACGTTGTCGAGTATGTCTTGGAGGTCCTGGGGCAGGTGGCTCAGATCAAAGCGATCTTTGCGAATATCACGCAGTATGCCTTCGGCGGCGGTGGAAATGATGGTTAGCGGCTGGTTGATCTCGTGGGCCATGCCGGCCGCCATCTCTCCCAGGGAGGAGAGCCGGGAGGCGTGGGCCATTTGTATCTCCTTCTCCCTCAACTCCTGCTGGCGTCTTTTCTGCTCGGTCACGTCCCGGCCGCTGGCGTAAATCCCTATCTCTCCCTCCGGCGTGGTAAACACCGTGCCGGAAAGGTTACATATTAAAGTTCCTCTGCCAGGCACGTCGCCTGTGAGTTCAATATCCCTGACTTTTCCTGTCTCCAGTACCTCGGCGATCACTTTCTCGGTTTCCTCCTGCGGCAGGTAGGCGTAGATTGACGTGCCAATCAGCTCCTCACGGCGCTTCCCCACGATCTTTTCGAATGCCTCGTTCACGTCCATAATTCTGCCCGTCACGTCCAGCGTCATCTGGAAATCCGGGCTGCTCTCGATCAGGTGGCGGGTGTAGTCACGCTCTCTCCTCAAGTCTTTTGTGCGCTCGTCAACTATCTTCTCGAGGTTTTCGGCGTGCTGCCTCAACCTGTCCTCTGCCCTCGCCGTCCTCTCGCTCAGGATACTGACCGTCGCGCCAACGATGATGAACAAAGCGGCCCGCGCCAGGTTATTGACAAAGTCCCAATCCAATCTAAAGTGTGAAAGGGAGTAACTGGCAAGCAGCAATAGGGCCAAAAATATGGCCACCACCAGGCCCTTTCTCTTCCACCACACAGCGGCCAGGATGATAGGAATATAGAAGAAGTGGCTGAAAACGACTTCGATCTCAAGCACCCAGTGGAAATAGTAGGTGAGCAGGCAGCAGATACCCACCAAGATCGTAACCGCTGGAACTCTGTACTTTTCCTCCTGTAAGGAGGATCTTATCGTGTTCATATGATCCTCCAGATGTAGTTGTTCTCCATCACTTACCCATATCCGTAAAGCGGAATTCATTCCGCAACCAAATAGCGATATGAATATCACACTACAACATCTTCGCGATCGTGATAGTTTTTCAAGAGTAATACGATAATCGAATTATAGCTCAAATCCCACGTCTGGCTTCCAAAAGGGGAGCCATGTTATGTTCTCCCCCTCACAAAACTGCAAACTCCTTCCCCTTTTTCTAGAACTATCTAAAACCTGTTTGCTATACTATAATGAATCGTATTGCGTGTTGCGTATTCCGCGATCTTACGCAATACGGATCATGTTGCTCAGGAGGCCAGGCGGTGAATCAGTTGCCAAATGGAAACACAACCGCCTCGTTCTTGTTGCGCGTGTGGCTGGAGCCGGGCAATAACGACGGTTCCCCCATCCTGCGTGGCTACATCCGCCACTTTGCGATTGGTGGAAGAGGCGCGGGCGCAAGGCCAGGACGTGACGGTGGACAATGACGGGGAACGGCACACCGGCGCCTTGCCGGGTAAGGTTCTGAGGCATCGAAATGAGCATCCTGGATGATTTGCTGAACAGCCTCAGTGTGGACGCGCCGGTGCGCTCGGTGCTGGTGGGACATTTCCCGTTCATCCCAAAGCTGCGCCCCGCGGTCGGGCAGTTGTGGGTTATCGAGCAGCGCCCGGCTGAGGGCGATTACCCCGCCGAGGCTGCCGCCGACCTGATCCCCCAGGCGGATGTGGTTGCCATCACCAGCAGTGCGCTGATCAACCATACCCTGTCCCTGTTGGGAATGACCGCCTTCGGGACGCTGTTCTCGATCTACCTGACCTTCCTCGAGCCGTTCGTCATCGGCGCCACCTGCGCCTGGTGCCTGACGTCGGCGATCATCATGAACGTCCTGTTGTGGCTGAGCCTGATGCCGGCCAAGCTGGCGCTATCCTACCTGCACCGTGAAAGGAAGCCTCTTTTCCCATGCCCAAGAAACGTCGCTCATCCAAGCCCGTCCAGCGCGCGACCTCCCGGCAGAAGCGCAAAACCCGGCAGCGCCGGCCGATCCCCTGGCTATGGATCAGCCTGGGTGTGGCCGTCCTGGCCGTTGCCGGTTTTCTTCTGCTTAGAACCGAAACCGCATTACCTGAAGAAATCACAGCAGCCCAGGCTTACGAGAAATACCAACAGGGGGCGCTCTTTCTGGACGTGCGCTCCCAGGAAGAATGGGCACAAGCGCACGTGCCCAACAGTATCCAGATCCCGCTGGATGAGCTGCAAGGGCGGCTGGATGAGCTGCCACGTGATCGAGACATCGTCGTCGTATGTCTCTCGGGATTGCGAAGCAAAGAGGGGGTGTCTCTCTTGCGGCAGGTGGGGTTCGACCGCGTGACCTGCTTGAGCGGGGGCTTACAGACCTGGCGTGCGACTGGCTATCCGGTGGAGGCAGGCGCGCCATAAAACCTGCACTTTCCTGGGAAAGATGTGGACTGATCCTGAGCCAGTGATCTCTTTGATTGCCAGACACCTGCGTATGCGTTCCCACATGCAGGTACGAGACGTTTACAAATTGCTCTACCAGGGCGTGATGGGGTCAGAGCACCTTGTGATTTCCCCTCGAGAGTTCGAGGATCGGCTGAGCGTCGAGTTTGCAGAGATCGAGCCAGGAGAGAGCGACCCGCTCTTTGAATCCATCCACCCGGCGGGATTGCTCCAGCGGGTGAACCTGCGCCCCTACAAGGCGCGGGATGGCGACCTGCCCCGGCTGGTGGAGGCGTGCCTGGAGACTGCCCGCCATCAATGGGGTACGTTGGATGAGCTGCAGGCCGCCTGGAGTGTCTTCGTGAGGCTCTGCCAGCAAGGTCAATGGCCCAGCCTGTTTTTACCTGATGTTATGGCTTTCACACGCTGGCTGGAGAAGTCAGGATTCCCTTCCGTCCATCATTCCGAGAGTTACCGAAACGCTTACCGGCCTGCGTACCGGCTGATTGGGAGCAGGTACTGAAGGCACTGTGGTGTTATAATCCCCACACGTAAATCAACCGGAAAGGAGGTGCGCCTTGGCTACGCTCTATCGCCGAACCTGATTCTTCGCAGCCCGGACGCGCGGCGCGCGTCCAACCATCCCATCTGCCGTGCAGCGGATCGGCCAGGGCGCATGGATGTTTCCTTCCGCTTGAGGGGGTGCCAGGCTCCTGGTCGTGGCCCGCCCGTACCGGCAGGCAAGCTACAATCTCGAAAGGAGCCTGAATGTCTTCACTATCTCGTTTTCTCACTTCGCGCTGGGGGCCGATCCTCACGGGCATTGCCGTTGGCGTGCTTGCTCCCGTCCTGGTCAAGCTGGGCAACCCTGGCAACATGGGCATCTGCGTGGCCTGCTTCAGTCGCGACATCGCCGGGGCGCTCGGCCTGCACCGCGCCTCGCTGGTGCAGTATCTCCGCCCGGAGATCATCGGATTCGTGCTCGGCTCGCTGGCGGCGGCGTTGATCTTCCGCGAGTTCAAGCCGCGCACCGGCTCGGCCCCGCTGGTGCGCTTCCTGCTGGGTATGTTCGCCGTCATCGGGGCGCTGGTCTTCCTGGGCTGCCCGTGGCGGGCCTACCTGCGATTGAGCGGCGGCGACTGGAACGCCATCTTCGGCATTCTAGGATTGGCGGCCGGAATTGGGCTGGGGATCGTTTTCCTGAAAATGGGCTTCAGCCTGGGCCGCAGCCGCCCGGCCCCCGCCGCCCTCGGTTGGGTGTTGCCGGTTGTGATGATCGCCCTGCTCGTGCTGCTCGTCGCCGCACCGCAGCTTGGGCGTGACGCCGACGGCAACCCCACCGGGCCGATCTTCTTTTCCGAAAAAGGCCCGGGCAGCCAGCACGCCCCGCTGCTGATCGCCCTGGGTGTAGGGCTGTTCGTTGGCTTCCTGGCGCAACGCAGCCGCTTCTGCACGGTGGGGGCGCTGCGTGACCTGGCGCTGCTGCGTGACGCCCACCTGTTCAACGGCATCCTGGCGCTCATCGTCGCCGCGTTCCTCACCAACCTGGCGCTCGGCCAGCTCAAGCCGGGTTTCGAGGGCCAGCCGGTGGCGCACACTGCCTGGCTGTGGAACTTCGGCGGCATGGCGCTGGCCGGGCTGGCCTTCACCCTGGCAGGTGGCTGCCCCGGGCGGCAGTTGTTCCTCTCGGGCGAGGGCGACGGGGACGCGGCCATCTTCAGCCTGGGGATGATCGTCGGGGCCGGGTTCGCCCACAATTTCAGCCTGGCCAGCTCCCCCACCGGGCCGGGCGCCTTCGGGCCGGCGGCCGTGCTGGCCGGGCTGGTCGTCTGCGCCATCATCGGCCTGACTTTCCGTGAAAGAACAGGAGGTGTGTCGTGACTGAGCCTACAATCGTAGACGCCCGCGGGCTGTCGTGCCCCGAGCCGGCCATGCTGACCCGCCAGGCGTTGCTGAATGCCAAAAGTGGCGCCGCGGACGAAGCGTCCGTTGTGATCGTGCTGGTGGATTCGACCACCTCTCGCGATAACGTGGTGCGCACCGGCAAGCTGGCCGGGTGGCAGGCCGCCATCGAGCAGCAAGCCGATGGCAGTTACAAATTGACGCTGACGAGACCCTGATCTTCGAATCTGGGAATCCCCATGATCTACCTCGATCACGCTGCCACGTCCTGGCCGAAGCCGCCGGAGGTCATCCGGGCGATGGCCGATTTCCTGGAACAAGCCGGGGGCAACCCGGGCCGCTCCGGGCACCGCCTGTCCGTCGCGGCGGGCCGCATGGTTTACGAGGCGCGGGAGGCCGTAGCCGGGCTTCTCCACGCGCCCGACCCGCTGCGGGTGATCTTCACGCTCAATGCCACGCACGCCATCAACCTGGCGCTGCGCGGTCTGCTGGAGCCAGGCGATCGGGTGGTGACGACCGGCATGGAACACAATGCAGTGATGCGTCCCTTGCGGGCGCTGGAACAACGCGGCGTGACGGTGGTCGTCGTCCCGTGCGCGCCCGATGGCTCGCTGAACGCGGCGGACGTCGGGCGCGCCCTTGCGCCGGGCACGCGGCTGGTGGTCGTCAACCACGCCAGCAACGTCGTCGGCACTCTTGCGCCGGTGGCGGAAGTCGCCGCGCTGGCCCATGCCGATGGCGCGCTGCTGCTGGTGGACGCCGCCCAGACCGCCGGGGTGCTCCCGATGGATATCGAAGCTCTGGGGATTGATCTGCTGGCTTTTACGGGTCACAAAGGATTGCAGGGGCCGCCCGGAACCGGTGGGCTGGTGCTCGGCAAGCGGGTAGATGCCAGCCTGTTGAGGCCGCTGCTCCATGGGGGGACGGGCAGCCGCTCGGAGTTCGAGGCGCAGCCTGAGTTCTTGCCCGACAAGTTCGAGAGCGGTACCCCCAACGGGGTGGGGATTGCCGGGCTGGGGGTGGGAATCCAATGGGTGATGGCGCGCGGCGTGGAGGCCATCCGCCAGCACGAGATTGCCCTCACCCGGCGGCTGATCGAGGGGCTGGGGAATATTCCCGGCGTGCAGGTGTACGGCCCAACGGATGCCGCGCAGCGCACGGCGGTGGTCTCGTTCACCGTCGAAGGGCGGCGCGTCTCAGAGATTGGGCTGCGACTGGACGAAGAACACGACGTGCTGTGCCGGGTGGGGTTGCACTGCGCCCCGGCCGCGCACAAGACCCTGGGCACCTTCCCCCAAGGCACGGTGCGGCTCGCGCCGGGGGCATCGAACACCCTGGCAGAGATCGACGCGGCGGTGGATGCCGTGGCAAAAGTGGTGCGGTCGTGAACACCTGCGGCGTCGTCCTGTTCCACACCAGCTCGATGGCCTTCCGCGCCGAGAAAATCCTGGCGCGGTCAGGCCTCGCCGTGAAGCTCATCCCCACCCCGCGCGAGCTATCCAGCGATTGCGGCATCGCCCTGCAATTCGAATGGGCGCAGCGCCAGCAGGTAGAGGCTCTTCTTCAGCAGGCTCAAGTCGAATTATCGCAAATGCAAAGAATTGCGCTATAATTCGGCCAAAGGAGACCATTGCGGTATGCGAGCCTCTTCTGTTGACCAGGCCATCCTGGAGCTATTGGCCAGGGAAAATTCCCACCTGACATCTCACGAGGTTTACGAACAGATTCGCGGGCGGTTGCCAGCAGTCAACCCCTCGACCATCTACCGCGCGCTGGAGCGCCTGGCGAATTTGGGAAAGATTTCCGTATCCGACATGGGCACGGGTTCAGCCGTATATGAATCGGTAACGGATGGGCTACACCACCACCTGGTATGCCAAAAGTGCGGATGCGTTTACACCATTGGCCACGCGGAAGTGGGGAGTTTCTTTGCGGCAATCCAGGAGAAGGATCGATTTCGAGTCATTACCAATCACCTGGTGCTTTTCGGGATGTGCGAGCGGTGTGAGCCGTGAAATTCAGTTCAGGCGCCTGCTGATTTGTCCTCACACAGATTCGCCTCCCACGCCCGCATCACTTCCCGGTGGGCGGGCACGTTTTCCAGGAAGGAGCGGCGCAGCGCTTCGTCGCCGATCTTATTCGCCCGCTCCATGAGCAGCGTGTAGGCCTCCTCCAGCACACGGCGCGCCCGCGCCTCCTCGCCGCACGCCGCCAGGACGCGCCCGTAGGGGCCGGTGGGAGCCAGTAAACGCTCCATCATCAGCGGGTCTATGACATTGCGTAGTTTACCGCTACCGTATTCCTTCTTGGCGCCAAGAGGGGTCAGTTCGAAACCCGAGGCCGCGATGATGCTAATCGTTTCGATTTCAAATGGCTCAGGCTGCTGGGTGAAATCCACTGCGTTAGCGGGGCACACTGTTTCGCATTTCCCGCACAGGATGCAGTTGTCCATGTCAAGCACGGCTTTTTGCGGGACGGCTGTGGAGAATGGCACACGGATAGCACGGTAGGCGCCCAGACCGCGGTCGAACAGGCTGGGGACGGTGATCGGGCAGGCATATTCGCATTCGCGGCAGCCGGTGCATTTGCGGGTGTCCACATAACGCGGTTTCTGGACGACCGCGGCGCGGAACACGGAACCGGTCTCTTCGACTGATTGCAGGTCGCAGTAAGTGAACAGTTGGATGTTGGGGTGGTGCGCCACCGCCGACATCTTGGGGGTGGTGATGCAGGAACAGCAGTCCAGCGTGGGGAAGACCTTGCTGAGGGTGATCATCTTGCCGCCGATGCTGGGTTCGCGCTCGACCAGCGCCACCTTGACACCCTGGTCGGCTAGGTCGAGGGCAGCCTGCATGCCGGCGATTCCGCCGCCGATGACGAGGGTATCCACGTGTAGGTTTTCCAAGTTCATCTTCCTTCCTGTCAGGCAGCCGCGGGGACGGTGATCTCGTCGCGGACGAAGCCAATGCCGCTGAGCAGGTTGGTCATTTGGTCGACTTCCTTGAGGAAGGGCTTGACGCAGACTGTGCATATGGCTGCCAGGCGCAGGCGGTGGATGTCAATGCCGCGCTCCTTCATCAGGGCGTAGGTCTTGTTGACGAGGGCGGCGGTGCCATCGGCTTCGACCCGGTAGGGGCTGTCGGTGCCGCTGTACATGATAATGATGCCATCAATGCCGCGCTCGAAGGCGCGGATGAAAAACTCGGGCGGGAACATGACCGGGCACATGACCGGAAGGATGTAGTACCTTAGCAGTGAGATTCTTGTTTTTTGTGCAAGAATGTTGAGTCCGCTAATCTGCGCTAAGAGACTGTTTTAAAAGTCGCCAGAAACCACAGAT
>Ga0194126_10009253_pt1 | contig 13183 bp, 12 predicted proteins | sample TA2KigC150mmetaG_FD_148641 | JGI IMG/M metagenome (GOLD analysis project Ga0194126, IMG submission 148641) | Freshwater microbial communities from Lake Tanganyika, Tanzania - TA2015035 Kigoma Deep Cast 150m | ecosystem: Environmental > Aquatic > Freshwater > Lake | place: Tanzania: Lake...
ATGCAGTAGGTGATGACCTCCAGGCCGCAGAAGGTGGCCAGGCGCCGGAGGAGCCTGACCAAGGTTTCTTTGCCGAGGTCATCGAGGAGGCGTTGGGCGCCGACGATGCGCGAGACGCAGTGGTAGACGGCCGGTCGGCCTTTGCCTTTAATGCGGGTCATTTTCATATCTCGCCACGACAGTCAGGCAAGAATGGTTAATGTCAATATTATTATACCAGGAGATTTACTTTAAATGTCTGTTGGTCGGCAGTCGCTGGCCGTGAGGCCGACGCTTGTCGCTGCCATAACCGGCTTCCAGCGCCGCAGGATTCGGCGGAGGCAGGATGGCGATTGTCAACGTCTTTAAACCAGGAGAAGCAAGTTGACGCGACAGCGGCGCACCTGGGTTGAGTCGCGGGATGCTGCGAGGCGGCGTAAGCCGGGGCGGTGGGCTAGCTGTTGCCGGCTAAGACGTCCTCGATCCGGTGCTGCAGTTCACGGCCAATGACCTCCGGTGAACGGTCGCCGTCCACGATGGTGAAGCCGTAGACTTTCTGGAGCCGCTGGAAGGTGCCGGTGATCATCTCTTGGTATTTGACAAAGCTGTCGAACATGTTGCGCGCCAGGCCCAGGTCCATGCCGCTCTCCCAGTAATCAAGCGCGTGGTTCTTGGCGAAGTTGCGCTGAATCAACTCCTCCGGCGACACCTGCACGTAGAAGACCGCGTCCGGCACCAGGGCGATACTGTAGAGGTTGGTAAGCCACTGGAGGTCGATGCCCCGAACCAGATCGCGGGCCATCAGGGTGTAAACATAGCGATCGGCGAGCACCATGAACCCGGCCTTGAGCGCGGGGAGGATGACGTTCTCGAGTTGATCGGCGAAATCGGTGGCGTAGAAGAGGCTGAGGGTGGTTCGGCTGAGCACGTTGCCCTGCTGCGCCCGGCTCAGTTCTTCGCTGACCAAGGTGGAGCGCTTGAGGCCGACTTGGACGGTGGCGTGACCATGGCCCTCGAGCCAACTCACCAGGCGCGCTATCTGAGTGGACCGGCCGGAGCCATCGGCACCTTCGACCACGATCAACCGGCCGGAGAGCTTGGCCGGGTCCACGCCCGGGATGCCATGTCCGTAGAACCGTTTGGGTGTGGGTTTGGGCACCAAGACGCGGGAAGCGGGCGGCCGATGGTGTGTCGGTGGGTGGCCGGCGACAGCGGAGGCTGGTTTGGCTCGCGGCATGGAGACTCAACGGTTAGGTGCGGCGAAGTCGGTCAGCCGGATAAGGTCTGCGACGATCTGTCGCACGACCCCTTGCTGGGCTTCGATAGGTTGGTTGGCGTCGATGATGCGGAAGCCGAACTCAGAACTCATGGCGAGGTACTGCTCGAGCAAGCGGCCTTGGAAGATGCGGAAACTCTCGTATGGATCGCTCGCCAAGCGCAGGTCCATGCCAGCCTCGAAGTACTTGAGCTGGGGTCGGCCATCGAGGATGCGCTGCAGGGAGACCTCGAGGTGGGCCTTGAAGAAGAACGTGACATCGGGTGAAGCGGCGTAGTGGTAGATGCCGCGGACCCATTCGGGCGGGCAACCGCGCACGACGTCTCGGGCGAAAGCGGTGTAGACGTAGCGGTCGCAGAGCACCAAGTAACCGGCGCGCAAGAGGGGTACAAGTTGGCGTTCGTAGCGGTCGGCAAAATCCGTGGCGTGGATGAGGCTGAAGGTGGTGGGGGTGAGCAGGTTGGTTTTCTTGCCCTTGCTGGTGGCGCTTTTGACCAGATCGGACGAGTTCCACTCACTAAAGAAAACCTTGAGGCCCTGTTGTTCGAGCCAGCGCTGCAACAGATGAATCTGGGTGGACTTGCCGGAGCCATCAATCCCCTCGACGGCAATTAACCGCCCGGGAAAGCCCTGTTCCTCAAACGTCTTCATCGATGCCCATCAACCTACGACCCTGCCCTGGGAACTCAACACTTTTCACCGCCGAGACCCACTGCCGGGCGCAACTCACGGTTTCGGGTGGAACTGGATCTTGGATCCAGGGGCGACATGGGTGGGGCGGTTAGTTGTTGGCTGGGGCGGTAATTATGGCGTGGGGAAAGAGCCGTTGCCAACGATCGTTGCGCCAGAACACTTCCAGGCACAGGAGGGCTTCATCGCCGCGACTGCTCCAGAACTGGCCGCAGCGTTTCATCCGGCACTGGAGTTGACGACAGGTCGATTCGATGGCACCCGAGCCGAGGGGTTCGTTGCGTTTGCGGCCCTCCTTGTATTTCATTCGCTTCTGATGGCTCTTGTAGTAATGGATGGCGTCATCGGCGGTTTTGACGGCCGCCTGGGCCAAGTGGGGCTTGAGCTCTTGCAATGGGGTGATGACCTTGGCGACCTGGTCGTTGCGAATCTGCTTGAGCAAGGGCTTGACCCACTAGCGCGCTTGGGGCGTGCCGGTTCCATGGAGTTCATTGGCGACGGCCCACAGATAGGTATTGGCGCTCGAACCCTCTCGCAAACCCAGGGCCAGGTCGGCAGGAAAGACCCACTGCTGGCACTGGGGACACCAACCGTGAGTGCGGGAGAGCTTGACCTTGCCACAATAGGACTGGACCCGACGGACCACGCGGCGCTTCTTGTCGCAGAGCTCATGGTGGCAGTGCGGGCACTTCTCCTCCACCGCGTCGGCCTTCTGCTGCATGGCGTGTTGGACCAGCAAACATTGCAGTTGCAAGCTGCACTGGCGGATGTGTTCTTCGATGAATCCCAAGCCCTGTTCGGGGTGCTGCTGAACTTGCTGGAGGCGCTTTTGGAGGTCCTCCCGCCACTGGGCGATGTTTTCTTCGCGCAGGTGTCGCTCACCCTGAGCAAGGATTTCATCGACCAGTTTTTCCAGCTCCAGGCAGCGGGAGCTAGGGGGGCAATCGATGGCCGGCTGATTTGGCTCAGGATATGGCTGGCCAGGTGTGGCACTTGCACCCAGGGGAAGACCAGAAAGCGAGTGTTGTTGGCGAGGGCGCCCAACTCACGGGCACGTTGGGTCGGCTCCCAGCCGATCCATTGGTCGCGCACCGCGCACTGCCAGGCCGGGGCGCCAAAGACCACGCAGCCCAAGGGGCGGCCCTCTTTGTCCCCGATCCAATACTGCAAGTTGGCTCCCACCCGGCTGCGATAGCCCAGGTAGTGGTATTGGTGCAGCGCGGCCTCCAACTGCCGCCGGGCCTCGAGGGCGTCGGCGCCGCTGACTTCCTGCACCTGCAAGGGAAGCAGTTGGGCCAGGTCGCCGCTCACCGGGCTAGCCTCCAACGCGGGGGCCGCCGAGACGGGCGCACGCCCCGAACGGGTCGGGGATTTGCAGCGCAGCGGCGGCAGTGCAATCCAACCCCGGGCCGCTAACTTCAGCAGCAGGGTGCGCGCGGCCATGTCTTTGAGCTGGCCCTGAAGGGTGCGCCAAGCCCAAAGCCGCGCCAGTTCACGACTGAGCCCGTAACGGCTCCAGTCGCTTCGTTGGCCAATCAAAGCCCGAACCTGGGCCAGTTGTTCCGGGCCGAAGGGGCGGCCTTGGAGTGTCGTCGGCAATTCCATCGCCGAGGGGCTTTGGCAAAAGGGCGAACCGGAGTCCCGTAAAAAATGAAAAGACTTTACGGCGGGCTTGCCGACTCCAACCGACCACGATCAGTCCCTCACGGGAACCCTGGGGGAATTCCCGCGTTCCCCCCCCCGGAAACCGTGAGTTGCGCCCGCGCATCACGTTCGAAGACCTTTACCTGATCCGACAGCTCGCGCATGCAACCAGCCCGCGGGAAGTCCGAGCTGAGTTGGAGCAGTTTCGCTATGCGCACTCCGGGCGCCGGCGTTGGCTCAGGTCAGGCTTGAAGCTTCGGCTCTCTGGACGACGGTTGTCCACGCTCGCGGAGGAGGTCTTTCGAAAGGACCCGCTGGTCCCTCAGCCTTAGTGGGTCGTTTCATAAATCCGGCCACGTATTCTTAGGCGGCCAGTGCACTCTCGGTTGGTGAGTGTGGGGCGAGGCGCTGCATGAGTTGGGCGAGGTCGTTTCGGGTGAACTTCCACTCGAAGGGTTTCGCCATCGCTTCGTAACGGCGCTCGAAACTGGCTCATGACTTGGGCGACCAGGCGGTCAAAGGGAGCAATCCCGCTCTTGGCTTCACAGCGACCGAAGAGTCTGGCGCGATGCACATCCCAGGCCGCCAAGTAGGTCCACGCCCCCTTGCGTTGGTATTCATGTTCGACCTTCATGGGTCGCTTGGGCCCGGGCGGCACCGTGGCGTGCAGGCGGCGACGGGCTTGGATGCTGGTCTTCTCGTCGGTCGAGACCACAAATTCATCCTCCTTCAGCCCCTGACCCTGCCACTGGCGCTGATAGAGGTCCAGAATCTGTCCGGCTTTGCGCGCGAAATCCGGATCGCGGGGAAAGATCCAACAGCGGTGCTGCCAAGGACGAATCGCCTCCTCATGGAGCCAGCGCCAGAGCGTCGTGCCGCCACCAAGCCGGCACGGCAAACCTCCTGCCGCAGTTCCTCCAGACTCCAGCGGGAGAGCGGAATGTGGTGGGTGGCGGGCAGCTCGCACGCCAGGGCTTTAACCTGCACGACCACTTCTGGGGGGAAAAGACCGGGGGCGACCCGGTCGGGGACGTTCCTCCAGCCCGGCCAGGCGCTCTTCGAAGAAGCGTTTGCGCCATTGGCTGACGACTTCCCGGCGGGTATCCAGGCAACGAGCGATGTCGTCGTTGGAGAGGCCCTGCGGCGCGTAGAGGACCATCTTGGCACGGAGAACCTGATAATACGGCAACGTATACTTGACCGCCCTGCTTTCGAGTTCCCCCCGCTCCTGCGCTGTGAGTTCGATTTGGAATGGGCTGATTCTAGGCACATAGCGAGCATCGTGCAAAGCGGGCCATACCGCAAGAATAATACGTTAGTGTATTAATGAAATGCACCACTAAGGGGCGGACGTCGGGTGTGTGTCGCCACGTGTTGGGCTGAGGTGACCGTTCACCGGAGCCCCGGAGTCGCCTCCGGCGCAGCCGCATTCAGCCGCTCATAGAAGGCGTTCTTCTCGGCATGGTACTCGCGAAAGCCGAGGAAGCGGGGGGGGTGGTTGCGCCGATCCCAGTCGGCGAACTGCCGGGCGAGGGCGCTGACGAGGTCGGGTTGTTCGGCGGCTAGATCGTTCTGCTCGCCCACATCCGCGCCCAGGTCATAGAGCGCCGGAGGCGTCTTGGCGCTGGTTTGGAGCAGTTTGTGTTGGCCGACGCGCACAGCCCAGGACCGGCCGTCTTCCATGCGCCAAAACAAAGAGGCCTGAGGCGGCTCGGGGCGTTGGCCCGCCAAGAAGGGGATCAGGTTCACGCCGTCGAGTTGAGATGCATCGTTGGGCTCGGCGCGCCCCACGGCCAGCGCGGTGCGCGCGAGGTCGAGCGAACTGACCGGGTGTTCATACACTGTGCCGGCGGGCAACACCCCCGGCCACGCCACCAGGAACGGCACCCGAATGCCGCCCTCGAACACGTCGCCTTTGAAGCCGCGCAGTGGGTGGTTGCGCGCGCCGTTGGCAGCCGTGGGCCCGCCGTTGTCGCTCAGGAAGCAGACCAGCGTGCGGTGGCGCAGTTGGTGTTGTTCGAGCGCGGCGAGCACAGCCCCGACGCCGTCGTCCAGGACGCTGACCATAGCGGCATAGGACCGGCGCAGCTTGTCCGGGATATGGGCGAATCGCTCGAGGTATTCCGGTGGGGCCTGCATCGGTGTGTGGGGCGCGTTGTAGGCCAGGTAAAGGAAGAACCGCCGCTCGCCGCCAACGCATCGAGGTGGGGCGTGGGAATATCCCGGCATCCGTAGGCACCGAGATCTGCGTAACCCAAGTCGTCGGCCAGAATGATCACCACGTTGGGTGCGGCGTCGGCTCCGGTTCCAGCAACCGCGCCAACGGCCAACCCCGACACAACCGCACTGAGCGCCCGCACCATCTGCCAAAGAGAGCTGAGGAACACACCTATTCGAAGCCCAACACTGTCTCGCATAGCGTGGCTGGAGCTTTCAGCATCTACTGCGCCCCGGCAAGCCTAAGAACGGGCCAGGCCGATGGGAAGGTCGGCGGTGCGAGACAGCGGTTCACCCCACATGCTGAAGATTGATTGTTGCAGCCACTTCGGGCATGAACGGTTCATGGACGGCGTGGATCATTCGGTCAACGCGGGTGAAGGCGGGGCACAGCTCAGTTCAACCGGCTCAGCCATGCCCAACGGAGCGGGTGCTGGGCTGTTGCCGGGACCGGCAGCCAGACGGGCTGCTGGTGCGATCGAGACGCGCGGTTTAACACGTCGATTCGGACCCGTGTGCGCCGTCGACGGCATCGATCTGCGGGTTGAGGCCGGCACGTTCTATGGTTTCTTGGGCCCGAACGGCGCCGGGAAGTCTACCACCATCAAGATGCTCACGGGTTTACTGGCGCCGACAAGCGGGACCATGCGGCTGTTGGGCCAAGACCTGAGCCAGCCAACCGCTGCGCGGGCGGTCAAACGCCGCGTGGGGGTGGTGCCGGAGAACCTGGCATTGTTCGAAAACCTCACGGCACGGGAGTATTTAACGTTCATCGGGCGGATGTACGGCTTGGCCCCGGCCGTTATTGGCGAACGCACCGACGGCCTGCTGGCGGTGATGAGTCTGGACCGCGAAGAGGGCAAGCTGGCCCTCGAGTACTCGCACGGCATGCGCAAGAAACTGGCCCTGGCTGCCGCGCTGATGCCTAACCCGGACCTGCTCTTCCTGGACGAGCCGTTCGAGGGTGTGGACGCTGTGAGTTCGCGCGTGCTGCGGGACACGCTCAAGCGCTGCGTCGAACGGGGCGCCACGGTCTTCCTCACGTCGCACGTGCTCGAGATCGTCGAGCGGTTGTGCACCCACGTGGGCATCATTGCACATGGCCAACTGGTCTTTCAGGATTCCATGGCCACTGTGCGGCAAAACGGCTCACTCGAGGAACGCTTTCTCGAGGTTGTGGGCGCTGACCAAGTCGAGCCGCAGCGATTGAGCTGGCTCGAGGGCTGATCATGGATGGGGCGCAGCTCAAGGCCATCCTTTGGCTCCGGTGGCGACTGACGCACAACCAACTCCGCCGCCTGGGCAAGGTCAACGCGGTCGTCACGCAGGTGTTCTTCTGGGCCGCCTGGCTGGCGGCGGCGGCGGGGGGCATCGCTGGGTTCTTCGTCGGCGCGGGGCCTTTGGCGGAGCTGGTGGTTCGGCCGGGCCAGGAGGTTGGATCCGGGGCGCTGGTCATGCTGCCGTTGTGGGATGCGATCGTGTTCGTGTTTCTGTTGTTCTGGACGGTTGGAGTCCTGACCGAGATCCAACGAAGTGAGAGCATCGATCTCGCCCGGTTGTTGCACCTGCCTGTCTCCTTGCGTCAGGTCTTTGGCCTCAACTACGCGATCTCGCACTTCACCCTGAGCTTGATCGTGACGCTGCCGGCCATGTTCGGCCTGGTGCTCGGGTTCGCCGTCCGGTTGGGGCCCAGGCTGCTCCTGCTCGGGGCATTGGTGCTGGCGTTCGTGCTCGCGATCACCGCTTGGTCCTATTGCCTGCGCGGCTGGCTCGCCGGACTCATGACCAACCCGCGCCGGCGTCGCGCGGTCTTGGTGGGCATCACCATGACCGTGATCCTGGGGGCGCAACTCCCGAATCTGCTGCTGAACTCGCCCTGGGGCCGGAAGAAGTTGAACCTGCCCAACCGCCACGCCACACCGCCCGCCCCGCCTTCGAGCCATGCAGCGCCGTCGGCACCGACCCCTAGGCCTGCGCAGCGCGGGATTCCACCCGAGGCCTGGGAACGGATCGCGCGGGCGCATCTGTGGATACCGCTGGGCTGGCCGGCCTACGGCGCCAAGACCTTGGTCGAGGGTCGACTGGGGCCGACCGTAGCGGCCACGCTGGTGTGCGGGTTGATCTGTTGCTGGGGGCTGTTGCGAGCCTACCACATCACCTTGCGCAGCTACACCAGCGCCGACCCGGGATCGCCCACGCCAAGAACCACCACGGCGCGTGCCCGCCCTCCCGCTCGACCCCGCATCATCCATTGGCGCCTGCCGTTCGTGGCGGACGAGGTGTCGGCCTTGGCGTTTGCCTGTCTGCGGTCGTTGCTACGAGCGCCCGAGGTGAAGATGATGCTGTTCATGCCGGTCTTGTTCTTGCTCATCTTTGGCTCGCTGGTCTTCTCCTCGAACCGTCAGATGCCGCCCGCGGTGCTCCAGGCCTTCACCGGCACCGGCCTGGTCTGTTTCGTTTTGTTCAGTTCGACCCAAGTGCTGACCAACCAGTTCGGATTCGACCGCGACGCGTTTCGTGTCTTGGTGCTGTTGCCCACACCCCGACGCCGCATTCTGTTGGGTAAGAACCTCGCGTTCGCCCCAATCATCGGCGGCGTCGGGTTGCTCGCCTTGGCCGTAGCCGGAGTCGCCTTGCGCCTCGCGCCCCTCCATCTGCTGTCTAGCGCATGCCAACTGGCTGCCGGCTTCCTCCTCTGCACCCTGATCGGTTCGTTCTTCTCGATGCTCGCACCGTACCGCTTCGGCGCCGGTTCGCTCAAACCCACCAAGCTCAGCGCCACCACCACCTTCCAAGTCTTCCTCGGCAGCCTGGCGAGTTGGGCCGTCCTGGTGCCCCTGGCCATCCCGGGCGGAGCTCAGTTGCTCCAGGCCAGCCTCGGCTGGTTGCCCTGGCTGCCCGTGCATCTGTTGCTCTCGATCCTCTTGCTCGCCGCGGCGTGGGCGCTCTACTTGGCTGCGCTCCCCGCCCTCGGCCGCATGCTCGACCAACGCGAGCAAGCCATCCTCCAAGCCGTTACCCAGGAAATCGAATGAAGCGCCAAGCCGTACCCTGAGCACGGCGCCGGCTGTGGGCGAGCCACGGGCCCTGCTCCACCACGGATCAGACCTCTGGGTAGACTACCCCTCGAAGGTAGGGCGCGCAGTCCTCTGCGCGCCGCGGCTCCCCGTGTCCACCACGGTTTGCGGCGCGCAGAGAATTGCACGCCCTGCCCGCAACCTGCAAACGGTCGACTATCCCGAGATCTCACAAGTATACTACCCGCATGCAACGCCCGCTGCTGTCCGCCCTGATCGGCCTCGGCACACTCTGGCTGGCCGCTTGGACTCAACCCACCGCTGCCTCCGCCTCCGCTGAGTCTGCCCCCAGTACAACGGCTGCCCCGTCGCCCCCAGTCCAACCCTGGTTCCCCCAAGCCCCACCGATGCCCCCGCCCACCGGCAACGCGATTCGCGCCGGCACTGTCGAAGAGCTATTCGCCGCAGTCGCGCGCGTTCAACCCGGCGAGACTATCCTGGTCGAGGAAGGGCATTACTGGATGCCGCGCTACCTCGAGATCCGGACCGACCGCGTGACGCTGCGGGGCGCCTCGGGTCGGCGTGAGCGCGTGGTGTTGGACGGGGCCCAGAGCCGAGACGGCGAGTTGCTAGGCGTGCGAGGCTGTGCGGAGGTGACTCTCGCGGACTTGACGCTCCAGAACATTAAATGGAACGGGATCAAGCTTAACTCGGACTCGAACGTCCAGCGCATCGCCATCTACAACTGCGTCCTGCACAACATCTGGCAGCGCGCTGTCAAAGGCGTGCGCGTCCCCCGCGACCAACTCGAGGCCATGCGCCCTCGCGACTGCCGCGTCCAATTCTGCCTCTTTTACAATGATCGCCCCAAGCGGTTCGACGATGACCCGGCCGACACCCCGCAGAACTTCGACGGCAACTACATCGGCGGCATCGACGTCATGTTCCCCAGCCGCTGGATCATCAGCGACAATGTCTTCCTCGGCATCCAAGGGCGTACCCGCCAGGCCCGCGGCGCCGTCTTCCTCTGGCACGATGCCCAGGACTGCGTCGTCGAACGCAACGTCATCATCGATTGCGACACCGGCATTGCCCTGGGCAACTCGTACCGGCCGGCCGGTATTCCCGTGCACGCCACCGGCCTCGTCGCCCGCAACAACTTCATAGCGCGCGCCCCGGAATCGGGCATCGTCACGGCCTGGACCCAAGACTGCCAACTCCTGCACAACACGATTCATCACCCCGACAATCGCCTCGGCCGGCTGATCCGCGTCGTGCACGATAACCCCGGCTTGGTCGTGGCCAACAACCTCCTCAGTGGTCCCCCCATCCGCCTCGAAACCGACAGCGCCCTCAGCCTGAACGGTAATGTGACCACGAACCTGACCCGCGCCTTCGTCGACGCGGCGGCGGGTAACCTCCGCTTGAACGCCCGTGTCCCGGGCGTGGCAGACACTGCTCAGAGGCTGGCGAATGTCCCGACCGATATCGATGGACAAACGCGCAAGGCCTTGGCCGATGCCGGCGCCCATGAGTTCGATCCGGCCCCGGTTGCTGAACCCAAACCCTGGGTGGCCGCCATGCGTCGTGTCCACGCCCAGTTCAAGGGCCAGCGCGGCACCTTCGCGCATTTCGGCGACTCGATCACAGTCTCGCGTGCTTTCTGGTCATCCTTGCCATACAGTCGCCAGCAGGCACCGCCCGAACTCGAGCAGGCGTTCGCAGTCGTCAAGGAACGCATGCGACCGGCCTGTTGGGAATGGAAAGGCCCCGCCTACGGCAACGAGGGTCGTATGACGATCCGCTGGGCGGCGGAGAACGTCGAGGCTTGGCTCGCGCGGCTCGAGCCCGAGGTGGCCCTCATCATGTTCGGCAGCAACGACGTCAACGACTTGTCTCTGGCCGAGTACGAGGCCAAGACCCGCCAGGTGGTGCAACAGTGCCTGGCGGCCGGCACCGTCGTCATCCTCAGCACACCGCCGCCGCGCCATAGCTTCGCCACACAAACGGCCGCATTCGCCGAGGCCGTGCGCCGCGTCGCCCGCGACCTGCACCTGCCCTTGACCGATTATCACGCCGAGATTCTCAAACGCCGACCGGACGATTGGGACGGCGCACTGGCCAAGTTCGGCGCGTTCGACGGTTATGAAGTGCCGACGCTCATCAGCCGAGACGGGGTCCATCCGTCGAACCCCAAGGCTTTCCAAGGCCACTACTCGCCCGAAGCCCTCCGGTCCAACGGCTTCTCCCTCCGCAACTATCTCGTCCTCCTTCGTTATGCCGGTGTCATATCCGAGGTGTTGGGGGGCGGACGATGATCCAGCGTGCCTGAGCCCGAACCGGTTTCCTCGGACCAGGGTTGACCTGTGTCAACCACTACAACACTGGCACATTAATCTCATCTACTGTTGGCTCCGCGGATTCGCCAAGTGCTTCTCCCGCAAGCAACCGCTGCGGTTCTCAGACCCCCTGCAGGCGCGTGCCGCACGAAGCGCGATTCCGCTCGCGGCAACGGCACGATTGTCGTTCAATGTCGCTCCATGACACGCCACCGCCGCGTTCAAGTGCGCTCACGGCTGGCATTCCCTTTCCCTTTCGCCGTGGCGATGGCCGCGCTGGCGCTAGCCGCGCCCGGCGACCGGGTCGCCGATGCCCCCACCGGCTGGAGCACAGCCGTGCCGCGGACCGAACTCCGTCCCTCCTTCGAGTTCGAGCAGTGGGGTACCCTCGCCCTGGCCGAAGTAGACCTCGATGAGCGTCTCCACTGGCCGAGCCTGGGCGATTTCAAGGCGGATCTTCACCGGCACAGGCCCGTGTGGGAGCCCGAACCCGTCGAGCCAGGGACCGGCACGGCCGGGTCGGACCCGGGCCCTGGCGAGCTATGAGTTCTTCTCAAGGGAGTGTTCCTGCCATGGCCGCAACCGGCACGCTGCTCCAGACGCAAGGCGCGGCCGCGCGCCCGCCGCATGTGCGAAACCTAAGGGGCTTCCCCGCGACAATCTTTGATGCGATCGCCATAACCAATAACCACCATGAAACCCATATCGCGTCGCGCGTTCCTTCGTGACTCCACCGCAGCCGGCGCGTCGTTGGCTTGTCTTGGTTCGGCGCTGTCTCTGGCGCCCTTCGCGCGGCCCCAGGGCGCCAACAGCGACATTCGCTTGGCGGTCGTCGGGGTCGGTTCCAGTGTGAAGATCGGCGGCAAAGGCAAGGCAGACATTCGCGATTTCCGGCGCGTGCCCGGGGTGCGCGTGGTGGCGCTCTGCGACGTGGATCGAGCGCATTTAGACCCGGAACTGGCCCAGTTCAGAAAGCGGCACGAGCCGATCACGGGCTATGTGGATGCGCGGGAGTTGCTCGACCAGCGGGACATCGACGCCATCAGTGTTACCACGCCGAACCATTGGCATGCCCTGGTGGCCATCTGGGCTTGCCAAGCCGGCAAGGACGTGTTCGTGCAAAAGCCGGCCTCGCACAACCTCTTCGAGGGCCGCAAGATGGTCGAGGCGGCGCGCAAGTACGGTCGTATGGTGCAGTGCACCAGCGGGTCGCGGTCGCGCTCGGGCATCACCGAGGCCATCGCCTACGCCCGTGCGGGGAACCTGGGCAAAATCCTCTATGCCCACGGCGTGAACTACAAACCACGCACCAGCATCGGCTGCGTGAGCGGTCCGCAACCGATCCCCCCGACGCTGGACTACGATCTGTGGTCCGGGCCAGCCCCCGTCCTCCCGCTGCGACGCGAGTACCTCCACTACGATTGGCACTGGGACTGGCAGTACGGCAACGGCGACCTCGGCAACATGGGCATTCACTACCTGGACGGCTGCCGGATGGCGGTGGGCCAAGACGCCTTGCCGCGCCGGGTCATCAGTCTGGGCGGCCGGTTCGGTTACGGGGACGACGGCCAGACCCCGAACACCCAAATCACCTTCTACGATTATGAGCCGGCCCCGATCATCTTCGAGGTCCGCGGTCTGCCCAAAGACAAGTCCCACTTGAGCGCACCCTGGGATCGGAACCCGAAGGCGACGATGGACTCGTACTGCGGCCTGCAGATTGGCGTGGTGGTGCATTGCGAAGGCGGGTATGTCGCGAACAACAAGGCCTTCGACACCGCCGGCCGCCTCATCCGCGAGTTCGAGCCGACCACGCCTGACCTGAATGCGAACTTCATCGAGGCGGTTCGCAGCCGCTGCGCCGCCGATCTCCAGGCCGACATCCTCGAGGGCCATCGCTCGGCGGCCCTGGTCCACCTGGCCAACATCTCCTACCGGCTAGGCCGGGCCGCCCCGCCGGCCGAGGTTGCCGAGCGGATTCGTGGCCCTAAAGAACTGGCTGGCGCCTATGAACGCCTGGC
>Ga0194126_10009254_pt1 | contig 13183 bp, 14 predicted proteins | sample TA2KigC150mmetaG_FD_148641 | JGI IMG/M metagenome (GOLD analysis project Ga0194126, IMG submission 148641) | Freshwater microbial communities from Lake Tanganyika, Tanzania - TA2015035 Kigoma Deep Cast 150m | ecosystem: Environmental > Aquatic > Freshwater > Lake | place: Tanzania: Lake...
CCGCCGGGCGTCATGCCTTGCCCTCGAAGCTCAGCCGATGGCCTTGCCGGTGCGATCCGGGAGGGCCTTGCCGATGGTCGGGCCGGTGATGAGTTCCACCAGGAAACCAAGGGTCAGGCTTCGGCCTTGACGGTGGTGCCCTGGGTGATCCGGTCAGCAGGCCGGGAGGGCTTCACCTTGCCCTTGATGCCATGCTCAAAAAGTTTCCCTGGGATACATTGCTCCCCCGCGCGCGTGGGTGATCCGAGAGCTTGGGTCAAAAAGTTCAGGTACTGAACATTGCTCCCCCGCGCGCGTGGGTGATCCAGCCACAGAAAATAACAGGGGAACCGGTGCCCCGGCTTCTCCGCGCGCGCGTGGGCGATCCGTCATAACCGTACTATTGATAGTACGGTTATGTTGCTCCCCCGCATGCGCGGGTGATCCAAAAAGGACATGCGTGTCTTTTTTTGGTCTAGCCATGACTTGAGGTCCGCCGATGGTCGGGCCGTGAGCCCCCGCCTTCCGCATAGGCCAAGGCGGGGGCTATGTGCCGCCCTCACGGCAACACCGCCCCGCGTAAGGGCTCAGCCAGTGAAAGAACAGGCGCATTTCCGCCCTTGACACAGCCTCAGCGCCCGCTTCCCGGTGCGCGTCCCCGCTTTTCAAGCCATCGTCCCCGCCGCACAGGGGACGTATTTATTCCGTAACTGATTGAATCAGAATGTTTTATTCGCCTAGTCCCCTAGTCCCCTAGTCCCCTCGGTTTTTTCATGCCGTTGGCAAAAAAAACATCACAGGGTCGATGATCGCGGGGCGTCCCAATAATCCCACAATGCCTACTATGTGTTTTCAATAGAAAAGACAATGAATAGAACCGATGGCGGGGACTTGGGGCAATTCTCCACAACTTTCATTTTTGGCTGGGGACCCTGGGACATGGGGACGGCGCGATAAATTCCAGTAATATCATGCGGTTACGGCAGCCATCCGTCCCCTGCGCGGCGGGGACGATGGCTTGAAAAGTGGGGACCCCCCACATTTCGCGGAAATAGGACAGAAAAGGTACTCATTCCTTACGGCTTTTGTCGGTTTTGCGCTCGAAACTAACCTAGCGCGTCAAACCGCCGAAACCCCCGGAAAACCGCCCAAAACGCCCGCCCTTGGCGCTTTCTGGCCGGGCCGTTCCTCCTCATCGCGGGCCGGTGCCGCCTCAGCGACACCCCCGACACCCGCCCGCCGCAAGTCGGCCTCGAGCCTTGCCGCCCACGCGGGCCATTCATTTTCCGGGAGGCCGCGTAGCGCCTCCAGCATCCGCCCCAACCCCACCGCATCATGGCCATGCACCAGGATCGAAACCCGCACCGCCGCCCACATCAAACGCGCCCACAAGTCGCCCCGATCCTCTACGGGCTTCATGCCGCGCCCCCCGATTTCGCCGCACACCAAGGGCAACCCAATACCTCACCCGCCGCGCCTTCCCATATCGCCACGGGTCCGCAGTTCCGGCAAACCGTCCGGGCCGTGTAATGCCCTGGAACCCGCCCCGCCATCCGCTCCCGCCCGATGGTGAAGGCCAGCCGGTAGGCCGCCATCACCTCGGGAAGCTCGGCCAGGAAGGTCCACTCCTCATCCGTGAACTGCGCCCGGAAGGCCGCCGCCGCGTCCTCCACGTGCGGCCGCCCGGCAAAGACGGCCTCAACCTCCGCCCAACTCATGACGCTCCCGCCGCGCCTTCGTCCATCGTCAGCTTGTAAACTCTGGGCGGATTCGCAAAGCCCGGCAATCGCGGTTTGACGGTCATCCTTCCATCGTTGCCGGGGATCAGTACCCCCGCCTTGACGAGCGCCTTTTCCGCGTCCCGGTAGTCGAACCCAGCGCAGATTTCACCCCGGAATACCTCACGGAACACAAAGAACTCCGAACGGGTCGGGGTGCGGCTGGAGCCGTCCTCCTCCTCGACCGTATCCCGCGCCAACCCGTCCGCCTCGCGGTAGCGAATGACAAAACCCGCCCGGTTCACCGTCCGGGGCGCTCGGTCGTCACCCTGCTTGGCCCTATGGAAATCCGTAAACCGCGCCTCGCCATGCCGCGCCAAAAAGTCCTTAACCTGCTCAATCAACCGCCCCTCTTCCTGGGAACCCGCGCCGCCACGATCCGCGAGCCAGGAATTAAAGAGGCTCGACGTCGCCGCCACCGCCTCGCCTTGGGGCCATGGCAAGATGCCCGCCGAAATCCCCAGTTCCCCCGCCACCGCCACGAGTGCGAACTTGTCACACACGCGCCTTACAGTCCCCTCCGGGCTCGCCATGCCCGACAGCGCCCGCTCGACGTACTTGGCTTTGAAATCGCGCACCTTGGCCGCCAGCTCCGCCCTGTTGGCTACGATCCACTCCAGCCAAGCTTGCAAGGCCGTGCCGTGATACTGTGTCGCCGCCTCCCGCAAATGGTCCGCGAACTGCGCCGCGCCCTGGAAGCCGTGCAGGTCCGCAAAAACCCCCATGCCATGCCCCGCGTCCGCTGTGAGTTCGATGAAGCGCACCGCTTGCCCCGCCCGGTGCTTACGCTCCGCAACGGCCATGTGTTGCTCTAACGAGATTTCACCGCTGGATAAGACGATCGTCAGCCAGCGCCGCACTGGCCGCGCCTCACCCCCGCGCCCCATTCTGCCCTTGCCCTCGCCATGCGCGATGAGATAGGCCGCATCGCCCGCCGCCTTGGGGTCCAACTGGGCAAGTTCATCCAGATACAAACACAGGTCATTGAAGGCTTCACAGAGCGATTCAAGACTGTTGTCCGTCAAGCGCCAGCGCCGCAAGGTTTCCGGTGCGCCGCTGACCGAAACCCCCACCCGCTGCCCCGTCGTCTTGCCGCTGCTGCTCGTCGCCGTCGATTTGCCGCGCAGATGGAAGATGCAACCCTCGCCATTCACGAACGCCAACAGCGCCGCCGACAAAGCCAATGAGATAGTGAACACGAGGTAGGCATTACCCACCGCATAGCGGGCGATGTTGTCCTGCCATTCTTGGAGGGAGCCCTTGCAAACGAAGGCTGGGGTCTCCGCCTCCGAACTGAAAATAACCGCATCCCCGTCGCCGGGGCCGATGGTGCGATCCGGCAAGACGAACACGCCATCATGCCAGCCCGTCTTGTGCGTAATCCGCGCCTTCGCGGCCGGGTGACTATGCAGAATGAAATCCATCAGCCGCCGCCGGGCCTCGGCTAGGGTGGATATTTCCAAGCCATGCCCCAGCAGGAGAGACCGTAAGCCCTCGCCGCTACCCGCCAACATGCTCAGATCAACCACAACCCGATGCGCCCGCCCGTCGCGGTCCTCGAACTCCAGCACTCGCCCCCATTCGCCGCCTTCGTGATTGCGACACAATGCCGACACTCTGAGCGGGTTGCACAACCAAATCGTCTCGATGCTTTGGAGGGTTTCACCCGTTTCCGGGTCTTTGCGGTTCTTGGTTTGAACGAAATACAGCCCCGCCCGCTTGTGCGTCGATCCGTCCGGGTCCAGTTCAAAGCCTTCCGGCAACATCGCCGCCGCCGCCGCGCCGGGCTTCGCTGTCTTGTGGTGGTCGTGCGCCTGGGGGGCCTTGGCCTTGGCCGCCGCCCCGCCGGCCGCGTGGGGTTTGCTTTCTAGCATGGCCGGTGTGGCTTCAGGCTTGGCCGCCGTGTCGCCGTCCGCTTGGGTTTCGCCCTCGGGTGTGGCCGTGGCCGATTCCGCGTCTTTGAAAGGAGGAAGCCAGCGAACGCAGGCCGCCAGGCTCTTAGGGGTCCAGCCCCTTCCGGCCGCGTTTGCCGCGTCCCAGCCCTTCGGCAGGGGGCAAGGCTCCCCCGTCAAGGGGTTGATGGCCAGCGCCCGCAGGTCCAACAACTCCACCGATGCCGCCCCCGCCGCGAGCGCCAGCCCGGCAACCGTCTCAACGTATTGCTTGCCCGCCGGGTCAAAGTCAGGCCAACCGTACAGCGCCCGCCCTGCCAGGGGCGACAGGTCCGCCTTGCCGGGGGATTGCGCCCCGTTCATCGTGGTCACACACACGAAACCAGGCAGGAGCAAGCTAGCCGCATCGCAAGCCTTTTCCCCTTCACAATACAAAACCGGGTCATTGGGCCGGGCCGCCAATCGGTCTAGGCCGTATAAAGGCCGCGGCTCCGGCGGGGCCTTGAATTGCCAGCCGCCTGCTTCTCCCCAATAGGTCAGAGGAAGGAATTGCTTCCTCGAACCGTCCGGGGGATCGATCCTCCACACTTCGCACAGCAAGCGGCCCGCCGCGTCCTTGTACGGCCAGACATGGCTGGGCTTTTCCCCTCGTGGCGTGGTGGTGGGCTTGCTCGCCAGCGCCGCCGCCGGGATCGGCATAACGGGCCGGGGCTCCTCCGCTTTCGGCTCCGAGAGCTTGAAGCTCGGGGCCGCCGGGCCGGGGCCGGGGTGGTCGCCCTCGACTACTGGCATTCCCAAGAAATCAGCCAGCGCCCGCAAGCCCTCCGATTGGTGCGCCGCTCCCAACACATAGGACACGAAGGAAACCGCGTCCCCGCCACTTGCCCCCGCATCTTCTGCGAAGTCCCGCCATCGCCCCGTGTCCAGGTTGATCTTGAATGATCCCGTGCTTGAGTCCGGGCGTGTCGGGTTGAGAGTGACATATTCCCGCCCCTCCATTTTGCCGCCCGGGGCGAAGTTGAGGGCGATGCGATCCAGACAGCCCAGCGCCGCCGCGTTGATGCGCGCGAAATCGGCTGTTGTGGGATACTGCTTCTGCTTTTTGAGTTTTTTTGCCTCGCCATCATGCGGGGCTTTTTTTTCGGTGGTCATGGCGTCCTTGCCTCCTACTTTTCACCCGTATGAAGCCGCGCCCGGGATTCCAGCCATTCAACGAGGTCGCCCGCCGTGTAGAAAACCCGCCTCCCAATTTTGCGATAACTCAAAGCATAGCGCCCGGTTGAACGCCAAACGCCCAGTGTCCCCTTTTTCAGCCCCAGCGCCGCCGCCGTTTGCGAGTCGTCAAGCAGGGTGTCCGGGGGGAGGGCCTTGAGATCGAAACCGCCCGCCAGGTGCGGGCGAATCGGGGCGGAGTCCTGAATAGGTGCTTGGGTATTAACCGTTGCGGTCAATGTCGCTTTACGCGGTTTTGTGCGATTTGATTCCATAATCTACTGCTCCATAAAAACAGAAAGGAGTCAGTAGTAAATGACGATTTTCTAAATACCGCCTAATTGCAATTTAATGCAGTATCAGAAACCGCGCCGCGCTTGGTTTCCCCCCGAATTGCAAAGAATTACAGTATCAAACTGCAATTCCAGAATGTTGCATTAAAGCCGCCCCCGCTGCCATATTGCCCGCCAAGCGAGCAAAGGGGGTTGCTCGAAACGCTGATCCAGTTCCCGAATCAGGTGCGCCACGTTGGTTCCTGATCTCTGTTCCAGGTCGATTAAGTTCATGGCCAGAGTGACCGGATTTCCGGTATTCCGCCCGCCGAGTCCTTTCTTACCAGCTTTGCGAATCGCCCCCGTGATCCAAGGCGAAGTGTTCGTCCGAAAACTCCTGAGCCAATCGTGCTCATCCCATTTGTGCAAACCCTGGAACGCGCCCGCCAGTTCCTTCAGTGTCGGCCAATCAGGTTCCGGCAAGTCCCCCGTCGCTTCGGGTGGATCAGCCGCGCCCGGGTCCAGTTCAGCCCCCCGCGCCGTGGCGTCCGATACTTCGCCCGCCGCCGCTTCACCCGCCGCGCCAGGGAACCCCGCCGGTAGCCGCAAATACTCGGGACAAACCTCGCGAAACCAGGCCGCAAATTCAAGAACATCGATCAAGGGGCTCTCGAGATCATCCGGCAAAGGCATCAAGCCAGCCCACCGCGTAACCTGCCCGATAACTTCACCGTCTACTCGCACATCGATGGTTTCCGGGGGTTGGTCAAATGTCCCGGGAACATACCGCCAGGAAGGGCCACGCGGTTTCAAATGACCAATTTGAATATGCCGCTTCGCCAAGGCGAAAAGCTCCAACTTAGGCACGGAATACCACGGGGCCGGTAAGGGTTCCAGCCAGGACAGCAGCACCTTCAACGGGATGAATTTCTCCTTGCGGGCCGCCTTGGGATCGAAGGGAATCCCCCGCGCGTTCAGCCGTTCCCACGCCCGCGAGTCCAGCCGTTCCCACGCCTGGGAGAAGGCCGCCGCCCGCGCCGCCAATCGTTGCAGCCGGGGCCATAGCCTGCCCGGCAAACGGGCATACTCGCCGCTGGAATCCAGAAAGCCGATGATGGCCGGCAATGTCGCCGGGAGGGTCAGCACCTTGCCGCCGTCGCCGGGGTGCAAAGCCTCAATCTCGGCCTCCCCCAAACCGGGCGGGGCCTCACGCAAGGGCAGGTCGTGAAGGTACACGCCATCCGTTTCCAGCCAATACGGACAGCCGCGCTCCCACGGTAGCCGGTGGGCGTCCTCCCGGTCCCAACAGTCGGGCCGGTCGATGCGTAACAAGCGGGCGAAACGCCGCCAATCATAGGTCTGCATGACACAACACTCCTTCAGTATCGCGCCTTCATGGGGTTGCCAGACAGCCCGGTGAAGGGGCCGGGTTTTCGGGCCGTCGCCCTAGTCTGGCAATTCTTGTAATGCCCGCTCGCCGGGCCTGGGGTTAGTGCGTGATGGCGTCCCGGTTATGGATCGGGTCGCCCGCCATGTCACGCAGGTTCACGCAAGCCTTGGCCAGGGTCGCACCCGACTCCGTGAGACGAGACAACAATCCGTCGCAAACATCGACCAGCAGCACAATAAAATCGCTGGCCTCCTCACCGTCCATGGGCGTCCCAGAGAGGGTATCCGCCTGTATCGCATACAGCGCGGATTTCAAACCCGACAGCCGGGTAGATGAATTTTCCAGCTCCTGCCGAACGTCATGCAGTGCGGAAGCGATTTGCCTTATCTCGGTCGCGGGCAAAGTTTTACTTGTAAGATGTTCCGTAGCCATATCAATAACCTCGTTATCAGGTTGTGGTGTGGTCAGGGCCGGGGGAGGGTTACCGCCCTCCGCCGTGCCCGCTTCTTTGCGATCCTTCGCCGTTCAGCGTCCTACCGCCGCCGCTGCGGGGGGCCTTTACCCTTGCATGGGTAAGGGCGTTTTCGTTGAACCTGGGGCATTCTCGCCAGCCGTTTTTTCAGGGTGGCCGCTCGATACTGTGAAAGGGGCCATGTTCAGCCCTCCGCTTCGGGCCAATAATCCGGGCTCATGGCTTCCTCGAAGGTGAAGGGGAGGGGCTCGGGAAAGTCGCTTTCCTCCCGTCCGGTTTCGCCCGCCGCCGCGATCCGCGCCCGCTTATGCCATCCTAGCCTTCCAGCGATCCGCCGCGCCGGTCAACTTGCCATGGTCCACCTTGGGTTAGGCCACTTCGCCATGCAGCTTCAGCCCCAGCGCCCGTATGACCTTAATGATGGTGGTGAACTCCGGGTTACCCTCACTGGAGAGCGCCCGATACAAGCTCTCCCGAGCCAAGCCGGTATCCCGCGCCAGTTGTGACATGCCCCGCGCTCGGGCAATGTCGCCCAGCGCCGCCCGAATCAAACTCCCATCGCCGGGGTCCTCTTGCAGGCAGGCATCGAAGTAGAGCCGCATATCCTCCGGGGTCTTGAGGTCCTCCGCCGGATCCCAACGTGAAAATCGCTCGCTCATGATGACTCCTCCCATTGTCGGGCTATCTGAATGGCTCGCTCGATGTCGGTGTCCTGAGTGCGCTTGTCACCGCCCGCCAGCAGAATCACCGTGACCCGGCCTCGGCGCATGAAATACACCCGATAACCGGGGCCGTGATCAATCCGCAGCTCCGCTATGCCCTCCCGTAAGGTTTTGGCATCGCCAAATTGCCCCAGCGCCAGCCGGCCGATGCGGGCGTTTATTCTCAGTAGCGCCGCCCGGTCTTTCAGTCCACGCCGCCAGCGTTTGAAGGTCTCGCTTTCAATGACTTCAAACATGGGCGATTGTAAGCCAAAGGTTACAGATTGCCATTCAGGGTCATGTACCTGGGGCTATCATCCGGCCAATAATCCGGGCTCATGGCTTCCTCGAAGGTGAACGGGGGCCGCTCGGGAAAGTCGCTTTCCTCCCGTCCGGTTTCGCCCGCCGCCGCGATCCGCGCCCGGTGGTAAGCGTCCGCATACAGGCCGGGCAGCCGGGCCGTCAGTCCGGGGTTATCCGCCAAGACGCGCCCCGCGTCGATCCGCTGAATCTTGATCGTGGCGCGCCAGCTTGCCCCGCGCCGCTCGGGTTGATACCGCCATTTCAACAGGTGTTGCAGCAGGATCGACAGCCGGGCTTCCAGTTCCCGCCGTTCTCGTGCGCCCATGCTTTCAAGCTCCTCGATCAGGTGGGCCGTGTCCAGGGCGTCCCAGCGTCCCGCCCGCAGCAGGTCCGCTTGTTCCCGGGTCCAGGTGTAAAAGTCGGCATCATGCAAGGGAATGGCGTTCATGGGTGAAGCTCCGCCAGGGGTTGAAGATCAGGCCGCTTGCCGGGCTCAGGCCCGCCGCCGGAAGGGAACCACCTTCCCGCCCTCCGCCTGGGGGGTCGGTTCGATCGGGGCCGGTGGCGTGGGGCTGGGCGTGGTCTTGCTGGCTTCGACCAAGGCCGCCGTGGCCGTTTCGACCGAAGTGCGTACCGGGTCCAAGTCCAATCTGGCATAAATGGCCGTGGCTTGCTGGCTCTTGTGGCCCAAGCTCTTGCCAATGACGGACAGCGAAGCGCCCGCCCGTGTTTGCCAACTTCCAAGGGTGCGCCTCAGATCGTGAATCCGCAGGTTTTCCAGTCCCGCCGCTGCCAGGATGGCCGCCCATGCCTTTTTCGGCTCCGTTAAGTGCCCGGTTTTACCGGGGCCGGGAAACACATAAACCGCGTTCAGAATGGCCGCCCGCTTGCGTTCCGCGAGGATTTCCAGGGCCTCGGGGCTCAGGGCGATAGTGACGGGTTGGCCGTTTTTCGTGTGCGGAATGGTCCAGGTGGCTTCGGTCAGGTTGATGTCATGCCACTGCATGGCTTGCAGGTTCGACCGCCGCGCGCCCGTGAACAGGGCCAGCAAAAAGAAATCCCGCAAGGGGGACGCCTCGACCGCCGCGAAGAAGGGCGGGATTTCCGAAGGCAGTAAAAACCGTTCGCGCTCGGGGATCAGTTTGTTCTTGATCCGCGTGGCCGGGTTGGCTTGGGCCGTGATGCCTTCATCCTCCGCCCAATTGAATACCGCGCTCAGAATGGCCTTGACCTTGTTGGCTTGGCTGGGGGATTTCACCTTGCCCGCCAGGCTCTTGATGCGGTCCGGGGTGATCGCGGACAGCTTGGCCGTTTTGATCGGGGTCAGGTGGGTATCCAATACCTTGCGGTACTCCTCCGCCGTGCGAGGGGCCAGGGGTTTACCGCTTCGGTTCCGCTTCTCGGTGATGTACCGCTCGAACACTTCCAGAAAGACCGGCTCCGCCTTGACCGCCCGCCGCAGCGCCGCCGGGTTTTGGTCCTTGGCGATGCAACCATGCACTTCCGCCGCCTTGTCCCGGGCTTGCTCAAGGGTCAGGTTCGGAAAATTGCCCAGCCGGATACGCTCCACCCTGCCCGCTAGTTTTTTCTGAACAAAGAAGGTTTTCACGCCGCTTGGATACACCAACAGGATTAGCCCGGGGTTTTTGGCGTCGTAATAACTCACCCGCTTGGGGGTGGGTTCGATAGCTGAAAGTTTAGGCTTGGTGAAGTTGAACCGGGTTTCCATGCGACGATCCTCATTCAAACATTGGACCCACACACTGGTGCAACCCAGTGCAACCCCAGTGCAACCTTTTTGATAAAAACGGGTACATTTGGGTAAAACCATTATCCTACTAACATCCTGATTTGTATAGGTTTGTAATGGTCGGTAAAACGTAGGAAAACCCATGGCCACAGATTCGTAATGTGCGGGTCGCAAGTTCAAATCTTGTCATCGGCTCCATAAATTCAAAGGGTTAGCGAAAGCTAGCCCTTTTTTGTTTTTGGCTGTACTACCCATGTGCTACTTCGCACGCCAGTCGATGGTCCGAATCCATGACCTGGCCGGTGATAAACTGGATGGAGGGTGGTTCAGCAATACCAGATTCCAGAGTCATTTTGGGCTACGGACTCACCGGAAGGGCTAAAGTCCACCAGGGACAGCCACTCTCATTTTTGGCAACCAGCCGCTAAAGTAGCGGGCCAGACCAGACCGGAACCCCTCTGATGAGCGCACCTGTTGGCCCCTACGCCCTGACCCTGGACGGCATCACGCGGCAGATGCGCCGCACCTTCGCGACCTTTGTCGATCCTCGGAAGGGCAAGAATACGTCCTACACGATGGTCGACGCGGCGTTGAGCGCCTTTTCGGTGTTCTTCACGCCAAGTCCCTCGTTTCTGGAATACCCGCGCAGTCTGGAACAGACGCAGGGTCACCACAACGCCTGGACGCTGTTCGACGTCCATGAGATTCCGTCCGACAACCACCTCCGCAGCCTGCTCGACGCCACCCCGCCGGCCACGCTCAAACCGGTCTACGCCTTCCTGTTCGATGCCCTGGAGCAGGCCGGGGTGGTGGATTCCTTCTGTTCCGTCAACGGCACGCGGCTGCTCGCTCTCGACGGGACGGAGTACTTCTCGTCGCAGGCGATCCACTGCGAGTACTGCTCGACCCGGCGGCACGCCAACGGCCAGACCCCCTATTGCCATTCCGCCCTGACCCCGGTGCTGGTCAAGCCCGGCGGCGACCAGGTGATCGCGCTGGCCCCGGAGTTCGTCACGCCGCGGGACGGCGCGGCCAAGCAGGACGGCGAGTTGGCCGCCGCCCAGCGCTGGCTGGCCGCCCACGGCGCGGAGTTGGCCCGGCTCGGGACCACCGTCCTCGGCGACGACCTGTACTGCCACGCGCCGTTCTGTCGCGACCTGCTGGCTTTGGGGCTGGGCTTCATCCTGGTCTGCCAGCCCGCCTCCCACGCCACCGTCTTACGAGTGGCTGGAGCCTCTGGAGTGCAACGGCGCGATCCATACCGTGTCGCGCACCCGCTGGACCGGCAGGCGCCGCGAGACCGACACCTACCGCTACGCCGAGTCGGTGCCCTAGCGCGACGCGGACGATGCCCTCATGGTTAACGGGTGCGAACTCGTCACTACCGACGACGGCGGTACTGTACCGCAATGCCTTCGCCACCCGCCTCGCGTTGAACGACAACCACGTCGCCGCAGTCGTTACGGTCGGGCGCGGCCGCTGGAAGATCGAGAACGAGAACAACAACACGCTGAAGACCCAGGGCTACCACTTCGAGCACCACTTTGGCCACGGCCAGCGCCACCTCTCGTCCCTGCTCGCCAGCCTCATCATCCTCGCCTTCCTGACCCACACCGTGTTGGAATGGATGGACGACAAGTACCAACTACTGCGCAAGAAACTGCCCTCGCGGAAACGCCTGTTCAACGACATCCGCACCTTGACCAGCTACCTGTGCTTCCAGAGCTGGGAGGCCCTGATGGACTTCATGCTGGACAGCTTCACACGGTCTCCCACCCAGCCGGAAACCGGGTGAGGTGGCCATAATGAGAATTGCTGTCCGCGCCGCCCAGCCTTGGCGGGACACCGGGATTATGTGAAAGAATACCGGGTCCTCGGGCCCGATGGCCCCACGCCCTGGCGGCTGGCTTTGGGGTGTGCCTAAGGGAATGCGGAGGGCGTACCGCAGTACTTGCGGGGTGTGGTGAGCGATATCACGGAACGCAAGCAATCCGCACAGGCCATCCGGGAACTCAACGCCACCCTGGAGCGGAAGGTCGAGGAGCGGGAAGCGACATTCCGCGCCGGTGTGAACGTCTTCATGGCCAAGCCCATGAAAATCAAGGACGTGAAGGCGGTACTCAAGCCCTGCCTGAAGGCCGTTAGCGAGGAATGAAGGGGGCCGTCAGGATGGGGGGCTTCCGAATGGATAGCCAGCCGTGGGCTGGCGATCCACTGAACTGACTCATCCCCGCCAAAGCCACGCCGCGAGAAACACTAATAGAGTTGTTCCTGATGTGATATTGATACAAATCAATATGTTACAAGTATTTGGCGCCGAACAAGAGCGCCATTTGTAGGTGCTTTCGAGGAATCTCTAGCTGGAGCCCTTGATTTTCAAGGGTTGCACACCGGGAACAACTCTAATGTTAATGACGAGGAGAACACCATGTTGAACTGGTCGCATGACTATGAAATCGGCATTTCACGGATCGATTTGCAGCACGAAACCTTTTTGGATCTGGTCAACGAATTCCAGCAGATTCGTCTGGCTGGCCACGACAAAAACAAACTCTGCCGGACGCTGAGGGAAATCTGCCTGTACGCCACCTTTCACTTCCATAGTGAAGAGAATGTCATGATCGACATCGGCTATCCCAATCTCGAGGCGCACAAACTGCATCACTATACTTTGCTGGAAATCCTCAGCAACAAGGTGTTGGGTCTGCAGATAGGGGAATACGACGCAGAAAGTATCGAAGAGTTTCTCATTCAATGGTTTGTCCAGCACGTCAAACAGGAAGACATGAAGATCGGCCAGTTTCTCAAGGAAAAAGCCCTTCCTGACACCTCGTCGCCTGGCGGCGTCCAACAGGCATGACACGCCAACCCGGGCCAGGACGCCATCCCTTCAAGGCTGGCATACCCTTTCCAGCGGGCTCCACAAGCGCCACCTGAAGTCGGAATCTCATGCTCGAGAATGTCATCGCCTTTGCCGATCACGCCCCGCCGCCGGGTTGCTGTCTGCCGGCGAATATCGACCGGGACTGGTGGCCCTGTCAGTGGCGATCGCCATTTTTACCTCGTATACGGCGCTACTGGTCGCCCAGTTCGCGACCCCGTTGGACAAGCCCGGCGCGCGGCAGATCCTGACTGGCCTCGGCGGGTTGGCGCTGGGGATGGGCATCTGGGCCATGCACTTCATCGGCCTGCTCGGCTTCGCGTTGCCCTCTGCCGTGACCTATGACCCCTGGCTGACGGCGTTGTCCATCCTGCCGGGCTTCAGCCCCTTCATGAACAAGTCTTTGAAGACGGACTATTACCGGCGCGACCCTACAAGTTGTCTCCGCTTGCTGGCGCTGTTCCGGGACAGCCACTAAACCGGCTCCCTCGTGGCGCCGGCTTCCAGCCTGGCGGAACGACCCAAGGGGGCATCCCGCCCGCGCTTCCCGATC
>Ga0194126_10009255_pt1 | contig 13180 bp, 10 predicted proteins | sample TA2KigC150mmetaG_FD_148641 | JGI IMG/M metagenome (GOLD analysis project Ga0194126, IMG submission 148641) | Freshwater microbial communities from Lake Tanganyika, Tanzania - TA2015035 Kigoma Deep Cast 150m | ecosystem: Environmental > Aquatic > Freshwater > Lake | place: Tanzania: Lake...
ACCGGCTCCATCCAGTCCGCTACACTTATCCACAACCAGCCTTTAAAAGGCCGGCTTCAGACCCTGGTCAAAATTCAACGCGCACCAGTGGTCAGAATTCAACGCGCGTCGACATACTATGCCTTCTGCTGACTTCTCCACGGCATTCAGCGCCCGTTTCCAGGCGCCCAGCTTCGATCTCTCGAAGCACCGGGGAGATCTCCCGGGGTAAGACACGTTACCTTCGCGGCATAGACGCCGGATTTACAAAATGCACCCCTTCGCAGATGGAGGACTTCGTGGTCACGTGCCCACTCGTCCCGGATGCATCACGCCTCATATCCGGTTTTTGTTCATCGCCCCGCCGTTTCGGATCGGGCTTCCTTCAGACCCCGCCTCGCGACGACGCCCTTGCCCTTCTCCTTGCCTTCGGCTCTGCAATACCTGGCCATCGGACTTTCACCGACGAAGTAACGCGCCATGCCCGGCGCACACGTTGCGACGGCGGTTTCCCGATTAATCTCGGGAAAACCCCTGAAAATCTTGCTAGCCCGGATGCGCTGCTCAAGCGTTGGCGTTTCGGTGGCGTTAACGCCACCCACTACGCAGCCTATTAGCGGCAAGAGAAATAGCACAACGAGCCGAAACTCACGCAACATTTCTAGCCTCAAATAGACTGATCAGCCCGATCAATTTTATGAATCCATCCGCCGTTGAACTTCAGCTGATCTCACAGACTCATGGACGGTACCTAATTGATCTCGAAAACACTTCAATCCAGCTATCTGGATAAGAGTGTCTGCTTCAAAACTAGCACAAGGGGGCTGAGGGGGATACATGCTGATATTCTTGGCAGTCATGATCAGAGCTCACGGTCCAGAAGGCGTATCGCAGATTCGGATTCCTCAGTGACTAGCCCATGCAATGGGGAAGAGGCCGACGTGTTTGGGGATGTCGGCTACCAGGGAGTGGCGAAGCGGGAAGAGAATCAGGATAAGGCGGTCACCTGGCATGTGGCCATGAAACCGGGCAAGCGCAAGACGCTGCCCAATACGCCTTGGGGCCAACTGGTGGACAAGATCGAGAAAGTCAAGGCCAGTCTCCGCGCCAAGGTGGAACATCCCTTCCACATCCTCAAGCGTCAGTTCGGTTTCCTGAAGACCCGTTACCGGGGCCTGTGGAAGAACACCGGGCAGATCGCTACGCTGTTTACCCTGGCCAATCTGTTCCAAGCACGGCATCTCATGTTGGGGCTCATGGAAGGGGTGCGCTCATGAAGCGCCCAATGGCCGGATATCGGCCTGTAACCGGGCGATTGGAACCGGAGATTGCTCATTCATTGAGCAATCTCGAAACCCAGACTGGGCCACGAGATTCGGCAACTGATTTACCGCCACTCGTACCCCCTGAAATGCCCGGCTGTGCAGAGCTTCCTTAAATCGCACACGGTAAAACCAGCCATTGCAGGTCTCAACGCGGGGCATGTGCCCTACTTGAAATTGGCTCTTAGTCCTGGCGTTCGCCCTTGCTGTTGAGGCGCCGCCGGTAGGGGTGGCCGACCTTGGTGGCGGCACCGGCACCGGCATCCGGGCCGCCACCGGCCGTCTCACGCTTGCCACCGCCGGACTTGTCGAGTCCGCACCACTGCAGCAGGGCGCCCACCTCTTCCTCCGCCAGTTCCTCCTTCATGCCGCGCTTCAGGCGGGGCGGCATGGCGACCGGGCCGAAGCGCACGCGGATCAGGCGGCTGACGGTGAGTCCCAGGTGTTCCATGAGGCGGCGTACCTCGCGGTTGCGGCCTTCCTTGATGACCAGGCGATACCACTGGTTCACGCCCTCGCCACCGGCAGGGACGATGCTTTCCACTTTGGCGATGCCATCCTCCAGCTCGATCCCGCCGATCAGGGCGTCCATTTTCTCCGCGTCGAGGCTGCCCAGCAGACGCACGGCATATTCGCGTTCCACCTCGTAGCGCGGGTGGGACAGTCGGTTGGCCAACTCGCCGTCGGTGGTGAAGATGAGCAGGCCCTCGGTGTTGAAGTCAAGACGGCCGACGGTGATCCAGCGGCCGCCGCGGATTGGCGGCAGATTGTCGAACACCGAGGGACGCCCTTCCGGGTCGTCGCGCGAGACGATCTCGCCTTCCGGCTTGTGATAGATCAGGACACGCGGGAGCTGGGCCTTCCAGGCCAGGCGCACGATCTTGCCATTGAGCTTGACGATATCGCCGGGCTTGACCTTGTCCCCCACCTGGGCTGGCTGGCCGTTGATGCTGACGCGGCCTTCCAGGATCAATTGCTCCATGTCCCGGCGCGAGCCTAGGCCGGCGCCGGCCAGGACCTTGTGCAGGCGCTCGCTCTGCGCTTCCAGTTCTTCGGGCCGCGCCTTCAGGGGGCGGCCCATGTAGGAATATCTGGGCATGTTTTTCTCTCTATGGGGGTTGGGGGGTCCCGCGTCGCGGGAAAACGATGTTATTCCTCTGGCGGCGGCGGCTCCATGGGCAAGCCTTCGTTTGTCGCACGCTCGATCAGGTCCCTTGCCAGTTCGGGCGGTGGCGGCAGTTCGGCGAGGGCGCGCAGTCCCAGGTCGGAGAGGAATTGCCGGGTGGTGGCGAACAGGGCGGGACGGCCGGGCACGTCCTTGTGCCCGACTACCTCGATCCAGCCGCGTTCCTCCAGGGTCTTGATGATCTGGCTGTTGACGGCGACGCCGCGGATCTCCTCGACGTCGCCGCGCGTCACCGGCTGGCGGTAGGCGATGATGGCCAGGGTCTCGAGGGTGGCGCGCGAATAGCGCGGCGGTTTTTCCGGATTGAGACGGTCGAGGTAATGCTGGTACTCGGCCCGCGTCTGGAAGCGCCAGCCGTCGGCGAGGAACATCAGCTCGACGCCGCGGCCCTGCCAGTCCGCGCGCAGCTCTTCCAGGGCGCGGCGCAGGAAGTCGTTGGAGAGTTCGCTATCGAACACCTTCTTCAACTCGGCCAGCGACAGCGGCGCGGCGCTGGCGAGCAGTACGGTTTCCAGGATGCGCTTGATCTCGGCGAGGGGGTGGCCCTCCCCGGTTGGAGGGGAATCGGAGGGAGGGGGCAAAGTGCTCGTCGCCGCTTCGGCGGCTCCCTCTGCCCCATCCCCACTACCGCCCGCGGGAGAGGGGGGAAATACGTCAGGCTGTGGCATGGTGTTCGACGACGGCGAGTTGGGCATGGATCGGGGCGAAGGGTTCGTTCTGGACGATGTCCACCAGACGTTCGCGCACCAGTTCGAGCAGGGCGAGGAAGGCTACCACCAGGGCCGAACGTCCGGCCTGCGGATCGAACAGTTCCTCGAAGAGCAGGCGCGCGGCGCCGGCCTGCGCGGCTTCCTGGAGGCGTTTCAGGATGCGGCTCATGTGTTCGCGCACCGACAGCTCCTGGCGGCCGATGCGATGGTGCCTGTTCATGGCGGCGCGCTTGAGGATGGCGCCCCAGGCCTCCAGCAGGTCGGCGCCGTCGACTCGTGGCAGACGCTTGGCCAGCAGTTGCGGGATGTGCACGCTGATGGCCTGGAAATCTCGGCCCAGTTGCGGCAAGGCGTCGAGGTTGCGGGCCGCAATCTTGGTCTGCTCGTATTCGAGCAGTCGGCGCACCAGTTCGGCGCGCGGATCGCGCTCCTCGCCTTCATCCACCTTCTCCTGGCGCGGCAACAACATGCGCGATTTGATCTCGATGAGCATGGCCGCCATCACCAGGTATTCGGCGGCCAGTTCCAGGCGGCGCCGGCGCATGACCTCGACGTAGTCCATGTACTGGCGGGTGAGCGCCGTCATGTTGATGTCCAGCACGTTGAGGTTGTTGCGGCGGATCAGCCACAGCAAGAGGTCCAGCGGGCCCTCGAAGGCCTCCAGGATGACCTCCAGTGCGTCGGGCGGGATGTACAGGTCCACCGGCAGGTCGGTCCAGAGTTCGCCCTGCACCCGCGCCAGGTGGCGCACCTCCTCCTCGGCCTGCTCGATGGCCTCGGCGGGGTCGAGGACTTCGTCGGCGCCGGTCATGGCTGGCCACCCCGCCCCCCCCCACTTTCATAAAGGGGGGTTGGGGGGGATTTCGATGTGGCCCGCTTATCGCGCCATGGAACAATCCCCCCTACCCCCCCTTTATGAAAGGGGGGAATGAGATACGCCTGTTGCATGACCGCGGAGTGCGTCACGCCGCCACCCGCACGCCCGGCCGGGCGCCTTCCCGATCGCGGCCGCTCTTCAACACCACCGCGTAGTTCGCCTGCGTCTTGCCGAAAGCGCTCAGGGCGGCGAACAGGTCGTCGGACAGGCGCACGCGCCAGGCCGGGCCCAGCAACAGGTCGCAGGACGCCCTGTCGTTGCGGTAGGCCAGGCTGACGGCGCAGCCGTTGGCGAGGCGGTGCGGCGCCAGGGCAGCGATGAGCTTGCGGGCATCCGGGCCGTCGTCGAGGACCAGCCGCAGGCCCGTGGCAAAGCGTGTGCGGGCGCCGTCCAGATCCATGATCTCGTCGGCGGTGACGCGCATGCCGCCGGAATACTCGTCGTGACTGGCCCGGCCGGCGACGATGAGCAGCGTGTCCTCCTTGAACAGCGCGCGGTGGGCCTCGAACAGTTCGTTGAACACCGTAACTTCCACCCGCGAGTCGCCGTCGTCCAGAACCACGCTGGCCATCTTGCCGCGGCGCGACATGCGCGTGGTCACCGAGGCCACCACGCCGGCCATGAGCTGGGGTCCGGGCTGCGGCCGGATGTCTTTCAGGGTCTTGTCCACCAGGCCCTTGAGGGCGGCCCGGTCGGCGCTGTAGGGATGGCCGGAGAAATAGAAGCCCAGGGCGACTTTCTCCTGCGCCAGCCGCTCCTTCAGCGGCCATTCCGGCACCTCCACCCGATCCGGCGGTGCTTCCGCCATGGCGTCTCCGAACAGGGAATTCTGCGCGGCGTTGGCCTGCTGGTTCTCCGCCCACTCCATGGCCAGGCCGACGCTCATGAGCGTGGCGTTGCGGTTGGCGTGCAAGCCGTCGAAGGCGCCGGCGCGGACCAGGGCCTCGATGGCGCGGCGGTTCACCAGGCGGCGGTCGATGCGCTTGCAGAAATCGAACAGGTCGGTGAAGGCGCCGCCGGATTGCCGCGCCGCCAGGATATTGTTCACCGCCCCCTCCCCCGTGCCTTTCACCGCGCCCAGGCCGTAGCGCACGTGCTTGCGATCGACCGGGATGAAACGGTAGACAGACTGGTTGATGTCCGGCGGCAGGATGGTGAGGCCGTTCTTGACCGCGTCGTCGTGGAAGATCTTGACGCTGTCGGTGTCGTCCATGTCGGAGGACAGGGTGGCGGCCATGTAGGCGGCGGCGTGGTGGGCCTTGAGCCAGGCGGTCTGGTAGGACACCACCGCGTAGGCGGCGGTGTGCGACTTGTTGAAGCCGTATTCGGCGAACTTCTCCATGAGATCGAACAACTGCGTGGCCAGGGCCTCGTCGTAGCCCTTCTGCTTGGCCCCCTCGCGCATGGTGTCGCGGTGCTTGGCCATCTCCTCGGCCTTTTTCTTGCCCATGGCCCGGCGCAGCAGGTCGGCGCCGCCCAGCGTGTAGCCGCCGATGATCTGGGAGATCTGCATGACCTGTTCCTGGTAGACGATGACGCCGTAGGTGGGTGCCAGGCATTCCTTCAGGTCCGGATGGAAATAGTCGATGCTTTGCTTGCCCTTCTTGCGCAGGATGAAGTCATCCACCATGCCCGAGCCGAGGGGGCCGGGCCGATAGAGGGCGAGGACGGCGATGATGTCCTCGAAGCGGTCGGGCGCCAGCTTCACCAGCAGCTTCTTCATGCCTTCCGATTCCACCTGGAAGATGGCCGTGGTGTTGGCGGTCTTGAAGATCTCGTAGGCCGCCGGATCGTCCAGGGGCAGGGTCTCCAGGTTCACGTCCCAGGCGGGGTCGAGCATTTTGATGTACTTCACCGCCAGGTCGATGATGGTGAGGTTGCGCAGGCCGAGGAAATCGAACTTCACCAGGCCCGCCTTCTCCACGTCGTCCTTGTCGAACTGCGACACCGGCGCCGCTTCGGCGCTGTCCGCCTGATACAGCGGGCAGAAATCGGTGAGCTTGCCCGGGGCGATGAGGACGCCGCCAGCGTGCATGCCAACGTTGCGCGTCAGTCCTTCCAGCTTGCGCGCCAGATCGATGAGTTCCTTGACCTCCTCTTCCTGCTCGTAGCGCGCCTTCAGCTCCGGCACCTGCTGCAGGGCCTCGTCCAGGGTGACGTTCTTGCCCGGCGCCGAGGGGATCATCTTCGACAGCTGGTCGCAGAAATTGTAGGACAGGTCGAGCACCCGGCCGACGTCGCGGATCACCGCGCGGGCCGCCATGGCGCCAAAGGTGGCGATCTGCGAGACCGCCTCGGCGCCATACTTGTCGCGCACGTACTCGATGACGCGCCAGCGGTTGTCCTGGCAGAAGTCCACGTCGAAGTCCGGCATGGAGACCCGCTCGGGGTTGAGGAAGCGCTCGAACAGCAAGGCGTAGGCCAGCGGATCGAGGTCGGTGATGCCGAGCGCGTAGGCCACCAGCGAGCCGGCGCCGGAGCCGCGGCCTGGACCCACCGGCACGCCATTGTGTTTCCCCCAGTTGATGAAGTCGGCGACGATGAGGAAGTAGCCGGGGAAGCCCATCTGGATGATGGTGTCCAGCTCCAGTTCCAGGCGGGCGGCATATTCCGGGTATTTCTCCGCCCGCACACCCGCGTCCGCGTAGAGCACCGCCATGCGCCGGGTCAGGCCCTCGCGCGCCTGATCGCGCAGGTACTCGTCCAGGGGCAGGCCGCCGGGCGTGGGAAAGTCGGGCAGACGGCTCTTGCCCAGTTCCAGGGTCAGGTTGCAGCGGCGGGCGATCTCCAGACTGTTTTCCAGGGCCTCGGGAATATCGGCGAACAGCTCCAGCATCTCCGCCTGCGTCTTGAAGCAATCCTCCTCGGTGAAGGTCTTCGGTCGGCGCCGGTCGGCCAGCACGTAGCCCTCGGCGATGCACACCCGCGCCTCGTGCGCGGTGAAATCCTCGCGACGCAAGAATTGCACCGGATGCGTGGCCACCACTGGCAGGCCCAACTCCTCCGCCAGCGCCAGGGCGCGAAACACCTGCAACTCGCATTGCGGGCGTCCGTCGCGTTGCAGTTCCAGGTAGTAGCGATCCGGAAAGCGCGCTGCCCAGGCGCTCGCCAGGCTGCGCGCGGTATCCAGGGAATCGTTGACCAGGGCGCCGCCGACGTCGCCGAGATGGCCGCCGGACAGCGCGATGAGGCCTTGCGTGCCCATCTCGTCGAACCAGGCCGGCTGGATCACCGCCCGACCGCGGTGCAGATTGCCTCGGTAGGCGCGCGTCAGCAGTTCGCAGAGCAGCCGCCAGCCCGCCGTGTCCTGCACCAGCAGCAGCATGCGCGCCGGCTTGTCGGCGGACTCCGGCGGCGCCACCCAGACGTCGCAACCGGCGATCGGCTTGATCCCCTGCTTGCGCGCGCCCGCGTAGAACTTCACTAGACCGAAGACGTTGCCCAGGTCGGTCAGCGCCAGGGCCGGCATCGCATCGGCCCGCGCCGCGCCGAGGGCATCATCCACCCGCAGGATGCTGTCGACGATCGAATACTCGCTGTGCAGGCGCAGGTGGACGAAACGGGGTGGAGACATCGGGAGAGTCGGGTGCGAACGGAAGGAAGGACGATGGCGTGGGGATTCTAACCTTTACCGAGACATCCTCCCCATGCAGGGAGCAATCAGTCCAGACCGGTCAGAAACGCCTCCAGGTCCCGCGGCAGCGGCGCCTCCAGGCACAGCGGCTTTCCCGTCAACGGATGCGCCATCTCCAGCCGCCGCGCGTGCAGGAACATGCGCTTCAGGCCGCGCTTCTTCAGGGCTCGATTGAGCTCGAAATCCCCGTACTTGTCGTCTCCGGCGATGGGGTGGCCGATGGAGGCCAGGTGCACGCGGATCTGATGCGTGCGCCCTGTCTTCAGTTCGGCTTCGAGCAGGGCGTAGTCTCCGGCCTGCCTGACCAGGCGGAAAATCGTGTGGGCGCGCTGACCATCCGCGTTCGCCACCACCCTGCGCTCACCCTCCTCGTTCAGGTACTTGTGCAGGGCCAGCTTCACGTGACGCACCGGGTCTCGCCAGGGGCCCTTGGCCAGGGTCAGGTAAGTCTTGCGGGTCTCGCCGAGGCGCAGCATGCGATGCAATTCCACTAAGGCGGTACGCTTCAGGGCCAGGATGAGGACACCGGAGGTTTCCTTGTCCAGGCGATGCGCCAGTTCCAGGAAGCGTGCGTCGGGAAGTTCCAGGCGCAACTGCTCGATGATGCCCAGGCTGACGCCGCTGCCGCCGTGGACCGCCTGGCCGGGGGGCTTGTCGATCACCAGCAGGCTGTCGTCGCGGTAGATCACCCGCTCGAGCAGGGGCTGACCGATCCCGGGCAGAGCCGGGATTTCCTCTCGTGCCGCCACCCGAACCGGCGGGATGCGCACTTCGTCACCCTCTTCCAGCTTGTAATCGGGCTTTGCCCGGCGGCCGGAGATGCGCACCTCGCCTTCCCTCAGCATCCGGTACACCCGGCTCTTGGGTACGCCCTTGAGGCGTCGGAAGAGGTAATTGTCCAGGCGCTGTCCGGCTTCCTCGGCGCCGATCCTGACTTTTGTTACAGCGACTTTGCCGGGGGATTCCATTAGCGTATATACTCGCGATGCTCAAAAAGCGTGCAAAGGGGCGTTGAAGATCCTGCCCGCGCACCCACGATGAGCGCCGGTTGTCTCCGCTCACCGGCGAAGGGCGCCCGCCCGGTGTTCTCCCTGTTCCACGGTTTCCGGCCAAGCCGGCCCGTAGCGAATTCAGAGCACCCGAGACCCGCGCCCCCAGGCAAGTAGCGATGGTAACGCAATTTGTTTGCGCGACCCGTTCCCGGACACAGATCCGCCGGCATGCCGGCGGCTAGAAGGATAAACCGCAACCATGCACCAGCCGTTCAGCGACCCACACCAAGACGCCGCCTGATCCCCTGCCTCGCATCGCCGCCGCTTTGTCAGCCGCGGCGGGGTTTATCACCCCGGGACGCGCTTCGCGCAGGGGTAGAACATGAAACGTATGCTGTTCAACGCGACGCAGGCGGAGGAACTCCGCGTCGCCATTGTCGATGGCCAGAAACTGGTCGACCTCGACATCGAGTCCGCCAACAAGGAACAACGCAAGGGCAACATCTACAAGGCCGTCATCACCCGCGTCGAGCCTTCCCTGGAAGCCTGTTTCGTCAATTACGGCGCCGAACGGCACGGCTTCCTGCCGTTCAAGGAAATCTCACGTTCCGCCATTCCCGGCGCCGATAAGGGCGATTTCAGCCGGGGCCGCATCCAGGACGTGCTCAAGGAAGGTCTGGAACTCATCGTCCAGGTGGAGAAGGACGAGCGCGGCAACAAGGGGGCGGCGCTCACCAACCAGGTCAGCCTGGCCGGCCGCTACCTGGTGCTGATGCCCAACAACCCGCGCGGTGGTGGCGTCTCCCGCCGCATCGAGGGCGAGGAGCGCAACGAACTGCGCGACGCCCTGGCCCAGTTGGAAGTCCCCGCCGGCATGAGCCTGATCGGCCGCACCGCCGGCATCGGCCGCAGCGTCGAGGAATTGCAGTGGGACCTAAACTACCTGCTGCAACTGTGGACCGCCATCGACGGTGCCACCAAGGGCCAGTCCGGCGCCTTCCTGATCTATCAGGAATCCAGCCTGGTCATCCGCGCGATCCGCGACTACTTCACCCCGGACATCGGCGAACTGCTCATCGACGAGCCCAACATCTGCGAGCAGGCCAAGCAGTTCATGGCCCATGTGATGCCGCCCAACGTCAACAAGGTGAAGCTGTACACCGACCCGGTGCCCCTGTTCTCGCGCTTCCAGATCGAGCACCAGATCGAGAGCGCCTATTCCCGCACGGTCACCCTGCCCTCCGGCGGCGCCATCGTCATCGACCACACCGAGGCCCTGGTGGCCATCGACGTCAACTCCGCCCAGGCCACCAAGGGCGGCGACATCGAGCAGACCGCCTTCAATACCAACCTGGAAGCGGCCGAGGAAGTGGCCCGCCAGTTGCGCCTGCGCGACCTGGGCGGCCTCATCGTCATCGACTTCATCGACATGGAGAGCGGCAAGAACCAGCGCGAAGTGGAGGATCGTCTGCGCGACGCCCTGCACTACGACCGGGCGCGGGTGCAGACCGGCAAGATCTCCCGCTTCGGCCTGCTGGAACTCTCCCGCCAGCGCCTGCAACCCAGCCTGGGCGAGACCAGCTACATCACCTGCCCCCGTTGCGCCGGCACCGGCCACGTGCGCAGCACCGAATCCTTCGCCCTGCATCTGCTGCGCATGCTCCAGGAAGAGGCCATGAAGGACAACACCGGCGCCGTGCACCTGCAAGTGCCCGTGGACGTGGCCACTTTCCTGCTCAACGAGAAGCGGCACGACATCCTGGCCATCGAAGCGCGGCATCGCGTCGAGGTGGTGCTGATCCCCAACATGCACTTCGAGACCCCGCGCTACGCGCTGGCCCGTTTCCGCCACGACCAGTTGAACCAGAGCGAGCCTCTGGCGCCCAGCTACCGCATGGTGGAAAAGCCCGCCGAGGAAGAGGAGGCCCAGCCGCGCAACGGCGCCGCCGCCAAGCCCGAGCGATCCCAGCCCGTGGTGCAGGGCATCACGCCGAATCAGCCGGCGCCGATGCCGAGCGCCCCGGTCACGCCGGAAACCGGCAAACCCGGCCTGTTTGGCCGCATCTTCGGCTGGTTGCGCGGCATCAACAGCGCCGAGGAGGCCGCCGCCCCGCAAGCGGAGAAGAAGTCCGAGCCGCGCCGTGAACGGGAACCCCGTCGCGGCCGCGACAGCCGCGGCGAACGAGAGTCCCGAGGTGAACGCGAAGCTCGCGGTGAACGCCGGTCACGCGGAGAACGCGGCGAGAAGGCCGAACGTGGCGAGCGTCCGGAGCCGCGTGAATCTCGCGAGCCCCGCAGCAACCGTGAACGCGAGGCCAAGGAGACACGTGAGCCGCGCGAGCCTCGGGAGCCGCGTGAACCGCGCGAGCCGCGTGGCGAGAAGCCCGAACGCCAGCGGCGCGAGCGCCCCGCAGAGACACCGCGCGCCGAACAGGCCGCCCTCCCCGCCGCTCAGGTGATCGATACGGCCCCCGAAGCCGCTGGCGAGGAATCCGACAGCCGTCGTCGCGGTCGCCGCGGTGGGCGCGGCCGTCGCGGAGAAGGTCGTCCTGAGTCCGCCGAGGCCCTCACCGGGCAGACCGTCAGCGAGACTGTCAATGAGAGTGCAGTGGTAGCCAGCGCAGCCACGGCCACCGACGCGGAACCGCTGGTGGTGCAAGTCGCGCAACCCGCCGCCGCGCCGTCTGCAGCCGCGCAGCCCGAGGTGCCGGCTTACACGCCACCGGCTCCGCCGCCCGCCAAACCGGTGGAGGCGGACCTGCAGGCCGCCGGCCTGCAGATGGTGGAAACCAGCTCCGCTCCGGCTGAGGCCAACCCGGCCCCGGCAAGCGATGCGGCTTCACCCGCCCGCCGCCGGCGCAGCCGTCCCGGTACCTCGACCGTCGCGGAGCCGGCGACAGAACTGGTCATGGTGGAAACCAAGTCTTCGGATGCCGCTCCTGCGGCCGCGCCAGCGGAAACCCCGGCCGATTGGGGGCCGCCTTCCAACCCGCGCCGGCGCGCGCGGCCCAAGGCCGAGGAGCAGGCTGCCGCCGAACCCCTGGTCATGGTGGAAACCAAGTCGTCCTCCGGCAACGAGGCCTCTCCCACCTGAAGCAGGGCACGCCTCAGTAAAAAAGCCGGCGTGAGCCGGCTTTTTTCATGCCTGGGCTTTAGCCAGCGACTCCAGCAGGCCGCGCGAAGCGTCCTCCACCAGATCAAGCACGTGATCGAAGCCCTGGCGGCCGCCGTAATAGGGGTCGGGGACTTCCTGATCGGCATGCTGGCGGCTGAAGGAAAGAAACAGGCGAATCTTGCAGCGATGCTCCGGCGGGCAAAGTCTCCGCAGGTTGGCCAGATTCTCCTGATCCATGGCCAGGATGAGGTCGAACTCCTCGAAATCCCGGCTGGACACCTGGCGGGCGCGCAGCGCGGACAGATCGTAACCACGCCCACGCGCCGCTTCCTGGGCGCGGGCATCCGGCGGTTTGCCGACGTGGTAGTCATGCGTGCCGGCGGAATCGATGCGCAGTTTGTCGATTAGAGCGCCTTCCCTCGCCAGATGGCGAAATACCCCCTCCGCCGTGGGAGAGCGGCAGATGTTGCCCATGCACACGAACAAAATTCTTGTTTTAATCATATATATCAATACGTTACATTAATTACACAGCCAACCAAGATAGGCAATAATTCACTATTTGCACCCCAATAAAATCATATAGTTACACGACCATTTCGGAAATGCCATTTGTATATTCAGACTGAAGCAAAATCTTTCATCCGACCATTTTCTCTTGCAACTGATCTACCCAGCAAATGGGCCTGCTACGAACCATCATTTACGTGTAGGCATGAAGGTAATCGGTAACTCTCAAGTCGTTCAAGCAACTTTCTGCCTGCCCGCTTCTGTCTCATCAGCCAATTCATCACGCTCTTTGGTTGCGGGCGCGCAACGGACACCACATCTCCCGCTCTTGCAACTGCCCGGCGCGGCGACTTCGATACCCTCCTCGCCCATGTTCTTGAGGATCAGGTAAATGGCGCCGATGGCGATGGCCAAGACGATAAGGGCGATAACGATTGCAAACATGAAGGGGCACAGTATGTAGTCAATGACGGCGATATGCTAACGCTTCCCGACCATCTGGCTCAACGTTTGCTTGCTTTAAGGTTTATTTGTGGAATTTCAGCCATGACCATATCAACCTCCCTATCCACTCTACCAGGCTCATGCCGATGATCAGGTCCCCTACATCGAATCCCTGGCGGATTACTGGGGTGAACTGTGTGCTACGCCAGAGATTGCCACCGAATGGGCGGATCGCCTGGCAGGAACCGTTGAAACGGTTTTTCGGCGCAGCAAGGAGGAGTTTGGCTATTTCCATGGAACCCCGATGGAGGGTGTAAGAATTTTTGTGTAAACGGTCCCCCGGCAGGAAACTGCCGCATTGCCAGGAGCGATGATGACCGTACTGAAGCACGATGTACCCCCCGAGCTGAT
>Ga0194126_10009261_pt1 | contig 13175 bp, 12 predicted proteins | sample TA2KigC150mmetaG_FD_148641 | JGI IMG/M metagenome (GOLD analysis project Ga0194126, IMG submission 148641) | Freshwater microbial communities from Lake Tanganyika, Tanzania - TA2015035 Kigoma Deep Cast 150m | ecosystem: Environmental > Aquatic > Freshwater > Lake | place: Tanzania: Lake...
GCCAACGCCTGCTCCACCCGCCGGTGCAATTTCCCGCGATGCTGCAAGCGCACGTAGCTGGCTGGCATGGTCTTCACTTCCTACTACGGGCATTATACCACAAGCGCCTACCGTTTGGCTACTTTGTGTAGTAGCGACTTCAGTCGCTTGGGGGGACGACGACTGAAGTCGTTACTACGCCTCCCCCGCCCTACGGTTCGAAGAGCTGCTCCGGCACGGGGCGGGGCAGCAGGACGTGCAATGCCCGCGGGACTACGCGGAAGGTCAGCGGGGTGCTGCCCACCGGATCGCCGTCCGCCTGCACCAGCAGAGGCCGCGCCGCCTGCACTGTGATCTCCCGCGCCCGATAGTAGGTCACCTGGGGATCGTGCAGGTGCTGGCGGGCGAGCAGGCTCAGGAAGTGGCGCACGGCGGCGATGGTCCCTTGCCCCTGGAAGAGCACCACGTCCAGCCAGCCATCGTCCAGGCGGGCCTGCGGGGCCAGGTGCAGGATGGCGGCGTACAGCCGGGCGTTGGCCACGACGGCCAGGAGGAGGCGCCGCCGCACCCGCACCCCGTCAATGACGAAGGTGGCGCGGGTGCCCAGGAAGCTGGCGGCGGTCACCAGGCCGGAGATGACGTAGGCGGGTATCCCCAGGTGCCGCTTCAGGTCGCGTTGCCCGGTCTCCATCTCCTGAGCCACCGTGGCGTCAAAGCCGATGCCCGCCCAGAGCAGAAAATAACGCTGGCCGGGCAAGGCGGCCCTCGCCGCCTGGACGACGTCGCCTGTGCCGGGCGCGCCCGGCGGCAGGCCGCTGATGAGCCCCAGGTCAATGGTGCGCCGCTCGCCAGCGGCCAGCAGCCTGGCCGCGGCCGCCGGATGACCTATGGGCAGGCCGATCTGCCGCGCCCAGACGTTGCCCGTGCCCACCGGCAGCGCCCCCAGGGCCACCGGCGTGCCCGCCAGGGCCTGCACCGCCTCGTTCAGGGTGCCGTCACCCCCGCAGGTCAGGACGACGTCGCAGCCGTCACGCACGGCCTGGCGGGCGAAGGTGGTGGCATCGCCGTGGCCCAGCGTCTCTCGCCGGGTCACCTGCCAGCCACACCCTTCCAGGTAGGCGATAGCCTGGGCCAGTTCGCTATGCACGTCCCGCTGGCCAGCAGCCGGGTTGAGGATCAAGCAGGCGTTCATGGCACGTGGGGCGTGAAACGTGATGCGTGAAACGTGAAAATCACGCATCACGTTTCACGTTTCACTCTTCATCGCTGCCGCGCCGCACGCAGGATTTTGCTGATGGCTGGCTCCAAATCCTGAGAAGTATCCACCACGAAGTGGTTGCGGCGGATCGGCTCCTCGGTGTATTTCAGGCGTTGGTGCACGCGGAAATCGGCCGCCGAGTGATCTTGAGGATCGGCGCCGTCCAGTCGTCCCAACAGCCGCGCCCGCACCACCGGCTCCGGGCAGACCGTGCGCACCAGCACCAGGCGGGCCTCGGCCTGATCGGCGATGTGGTAGAGGACCTCCCGATGGCGCTCCACCAGGTTGGTGGCGTCGAAGATCACCCGTACGCCCTGGCCCAGCAGGTGACGGATGAGGTCGTGGCACACCTGGAAGACCGTTTCGTTCTCCTGGCCCGTGTAGCGTGGCCGGGCGAAGAGGAGCTGGCGCACGTGATCTGTCTCTAGGATGATGCAGGGCAGGCGCTCGGCCAGGCGCCGCGCCAGGTAGGACTTGCCGCTGCCCGGCAACCCGCTGACGACGATGAGCGCCGGATGCGCCGTCGTCTCCTCTGGCAGGGTGAAGGCTTGCGCCACCCGCTCCAGGGTGTTCGTGAAACCTTGCGAAGGTTCCGGAACCTTCGCAAGGCTAAGAGTGCTCGACTGCTCCATTCTGCGCAGGATCTCCTCCAGGGCCAGCACCCACGCTGGCGACTGCTAGCTCGGCTTCCTCATTATACCAAATCCGCTAGTTTTCGCAAGGCCTGAATTGACAAACCACCCCCTCTGCTGCTATACTCCTGCTAGAATCTAAATCTGCTAGGAGGTCACGATGGCGGAAGCCAAACGCCATCCCCAGCGGCAAACGATCCGCCGGGCGGTTATCTTCGTCACCTTTTTGCTGTTCCCCGTGGTGCTCAACTATCTCTCCCCTTACCTCATCATCGAGAGTGCCGCCAACGGGATCATCAACGGCAGCTTCGTGCTCTTCGCCCTGCTCTTCCTCTCGGCCCTCTTCGTGGGGCGGCTGTGGTGCGCCTGGGTCTGCCCGGGGGCCGGGATGCAAGAAGCCTGCTTCTTCATCACCAACAAGCCGGCGCCGGGCGGCAAGCTGGACTGGATCAAGTGGGGCATCTGGCTCCCCTGGATCGGCGTCATTGCCTGGGCGGCGATTGCCGCCGGGGGCTACCGGACGGTGGACGTGTTCTACAGGATAGAGTCCGGCGTTTCCGTGACCGACGTGTTCAATTACGTCACCTACTACATCGTGCTGGCCCTGGTCTTGGTCCTCTCGCTGTGGGCGGGGCGGCGCGGCTTCTGCCATTACGTCTGCTGGATGGCGCCGTTCATGATCCTCGGGCGGAAGGTGCGTAACGCCTTGAACACCCCCACCCTGCGCCTGGAGGCGATCCCCGAGCGCTGTATCCGCTGCCATCGCTGCAACAGGGAATGCCCGATGAGTCTGGACGTGGAGGGGATGACCCTGGCCGGGGCGATGGAGAACAGCGAGTGCATCCTCTGCGGCACCTGCATTGACACCTGCCCCAAGCAGGCCCTGCGCTACCGGTTCAGCACCGGCAAGTGAAAGGAAGGTAAACGCATGAAGGAGAGATTTCTCAAGCAAGCCGCACGCGATTAGGGAGGTGTTGTCATGAGCAAGGAAGGCGATCTCATCTTCTGGCTGCGCTGGGTGCTGGCCAATGCGCTCAGCGAGGCGGTGGGGCTGAGCGCCGTGCTCCTGGTGGGGTTCGGCGTTCTGGGCCCGCGGCTGGCGGGGCTGGCCGGGGCGTGGCCGGCGGTGCTGGGCCTGGTCGCCGGCGTGCTGCTGGGCCTCTTCGAGGGGGTCGTGGTCGGCGCGGCGCAAGGGATCGTGCTGCGGCGGCGGCTGCCGGGGCTGGCGTTAGGCCGGTGGATCGTCGCCACGGTCATCGGCGCCACGATCGCCTGGGGGCTGGGGATGTTGCCCAGCACCCTGATGAGTGCCGACGCGGGCGGGGGACAGGCCGCGGCCGAGATGCCGGAGGCGCTGACCTACGTGCTGGCCGCGGGCCTGGGGCTGGTGGCGGGGATCATCCTGGCGCTGGCGCAGTGGGTCGTGTTACGCTCGCTGCGCTCGCAGGTGCGGCGGGCCGGACTGTGGCTGCCGGCGAATGCCCTGGCCTGGCTCTGCGGAATGCCGCTGGTTTTCCTGGGCATGGGCGCCATCCCCGCCGGCGCGAGCGTGTTACAGGCAGTCCCGATCGTGCTGGCCGCCACCACCGCGGCCGGCGCCGTCGTCGGGGCGATTCATGGGCTCGTGCTGGTCAAGGTGCTGCTACCCGGAAACACGGGCTGCTGGACAAGGTAGAAGCACAAACCTGACAGGTCTGCCGAGACCTGCCAGGTTTTGGCAAATAGTGTACTGGTTAAGGCCATCACGCCGGTACCAGCTCTTGCACGCGCAGCACCTCGCCCACTCTCTCCAAGAAGAGGCGGTCAGCATTGACGGCGTCTTCGATCTCCTCCAGCCTTTGCATGGTCCGCTGGTCATAGTAGCGCTCGCCGCAATTGTTGCAGACTAACACCTCCACCGGGACGAGAATCATATCTGCGCCGCGTGACAACTGCTCGTGCACACGGCGCAAAGAGATGTCCGTGCTGTGGCAGATAAGGCACTTCATGGCGACCTCCTGCGCAATTCAATCCAGCGATCCGAGTCTGGCTCGTAGACGGTAATAATAACGGCCCTATCCTCTTCTGGCACATGAGCACAGACGACGTGAATTGGCCGCCCGGGCCTGGTTCGACCAAAGACCAGGCAACTGGGATAGGGCGTGTCGTCGGGATAGTCCTCGATGATCTCACCGGTCAAAACGGCCTCGGAGACTTCCTGCTCCAGAATGCGTCCGCAAGGGTCATCACGCATCTCCCGACGGGCATGCTGGGTGTAGAGAACCCTGTTCTCTCGAAAACAGCGTTGTAGCTCAGCCAGCATCTTGGTAGCCCACTCCTACCGCTAGTCTTGACTGTCCTTATTCTAACACGAAGCGACTGAAAAGGCAAGAGTGCCTGCTTGCGCACCCAGTGGATGAAGCACAAACCTGACAGGTCTTCCGAGACCCTCCGTCAACCCGGTGGAGGCTGAGACAGAACGTGGGTAACGCGCCAGCATAATTGGCCTTGACAAAACCGCAAAGTGGTGGTACAATAAGACTGTAAGGTGTTGTTAATCTCTTTGGGCTAACATCATACGTCGCCTACGTGTCAGCCTTCCGTTATTTTGCATTAGCAGGGAGGTGAGCAGTGGACAAAGAATGCCGACGGTTATCCTGGCCGGGATAGCTATGGTCGGCATTCGTGCTTTTATCCCAAAAGACCTTTGGTGGTCTCCGAGACCCAAAGGTTTCATCCCCGTGCACTAGGCTTGCTGGCAGTCGCCGTCTTGCTGCTTCACCATGGTGGCAATGGGGCCGTGGCGTGATACCTCTGGAGTAGCCAGGCGATCACGTTGCTGTACCCATGGAGGGGGTGGCACAATGGAGAGTTCTGAGCAACTCACCACGCGTGAGCAAGAAATCCTGCTGCTTGTGGCTAAAGGGTACGAGAATCCGGAAATTGCCGCTGAACTTGGCTTGAGTGTGTGTACTGTGCGCACCCACGTGAGCCACATCCTGAATAAGCTAGGCCTGGCCAACCGGGCTGCGGCCGCCACCTATGCCGCTTGCCAGGGATGGATTCGCCTCGAAGACTTACCCCCCGGGGGGAAGGCGTAGGCAGCAGTGATTTTTGCTCCAAAAATCATCCATTTGTACGATGACAACTGCTTGAAGGGGTGGTATCATATAAGTGGAAAAGTTTCCCCGATGCAAGAGGCGGGTAGACTACAGGCGAGAGGTCGCTGGGTTTTCAGGAGGGAACCGATGTTCAGGCAAAGCTTGGGATTCCGGTTGCTCAAGATCACGCTGCTCGTCAGCCTGATAGCATCCTTGCTGCTGCTAGGAGGGTTGCCATTCCCTGGAGGGGGGCGCTCAAACCGATCGGCGGAGGCGGCTCCAGCACGGCAACCGTGTGAGTGTTGTGTCACGTATTTCGAAGTCAGAGAGTCTTATTGTTGTTGGGATTGTGGGCCCTGCGGCACCTTCTTCATACTAGATAGGTGGTGGCATTGGCTAGGATGTACTGATAAGTATTTTTGCTATGATGATTGCCCAGATTTGTGCTTCCATAGCTGCCACCAAATAAGCCCGGACTATTGGGACTTCTGCTGTTGGTAGCTCTTCGGTCAACTATTTTTGCATGGTCAGCTCGCACCAGGAGGGGAGAGATGAGAACTTTCCGATCTCGGACGGGGGTTTTGCTGACAATCGCTATCGCGGTGATTGTCATAGCCGCCCTTGGGGTAGCGTTTCTCAGCCGTGGAGCGGTCTTGGCCACCTATGGCGGTCAAGGCAGCGGTAAACAAGGTTATCCAGCAGGACACTTCGTGGCTTATTTCGGTGGTCTGCCTCCTGCCCCACAGCCGACTTTGACCGCTGCCGAGCGTGAACGGCTAAAAGAATCCCTTATGACTCCAAAGTATTTCTCCCGCGAGGAGACCGAAATTGCTGTGGGGTTCAAGTTGCATATTCCTGCCTATATCCCAAAGGAACTTGAGTTGGCAAGTATTGATTACTACCAAACAAAAGTAGGTGAGAGGGGTGGTCCCTGGGAAAATACTTGGGCGGTCATCATGTACTGGCGAGAATCCTACACGGTTTTGGGGGTTCCCCAGACACCCTACAAGACTTTGGGTCTTCAACAGATACGCCACTTGGGGAAGGATTATCATTTCAAAGTGGCCGAGGAAGCAGTGCAGCCCATCACCGTTAAAGGCAGGCCAGCGATTTACATCGAGGGCACCTGGATGGAAGGGAAATGGCGGCGTGATTTGGAGCGCAGCATCGCCTGGAGCGACGATGAATTTGCCTTCCAACTTTGGAGCAACGATTTGCCCCTGGAGGAACTCATCAAAGTAGCGGAAAGCATGCCGTAGGGCCAACTTGTTCACAGACAGGGACCGGTTTGTGCCAATAACCCCCGCCCGGCGATTAAGCCAGGCGGGGGTCTTTTTGTGCGCCCGGCATGGGCGCTGGCTTGGGCCGGTATGCTAGCCTGTGAGGCGTGCTCCGCTACAGGAGACTTCCGCAGTCAACCCGACTGCGGAAGTTTTGCTTTCCAGATAGGACGCAGATAAACGCAGATGGCTGCCGAAAACAAACAGGAATCCGCGTCTGTCCGCGTTGATCCGCGTCCCCTTTCTGCAAGGACGGCGCTTGCACATTCGTCCCAATTAGTGTAGAATAAGGGCAGGTGAAAACGGATCACGCACCACGCAACACGGAAAGGAATGGCTTGCTCCGCGCCCTCAAGGTCTTCTGGTCGTCCCTGGGCGGCCTGTACTACGAGCTCTTCTTGCTCATGGGGGTCAACCTGGCCTGGCTGGGGCTCTCCCTGCTGGTCGTCACGGCGCCCCCGGCCACCGCCGGCGTCTACTACCTGGCCCATCATCTCGCCCGCGGCGAGAGCGTGCGCTTTAGCCTCTTCGTCCAGGGGATGCGGCGCTATTTTGGCCGGAGCTGGCTGCTGGCGATTGTCGTCGTGGCCATCAATGCACTCCTGGTGGGCAATATACTCTTCTACGCCAATTTCGCTAACCAATGGGTGCGTCTGCTCAGCGTCTTCTGGGGGTACGTGCTGCTTTTCTGGCTGGCCATGCTCATCTACCTCTTCCCCCTGCTCATCGAGCAAGAGAGCAAGAGCCTGCTCCTGCTTCTGCGCAACGCCGCCCTTCTGGTGCTGGACAACGTGGCTTTCACCCTGACCCTGGGCGTTCTGTTGCTGCTGTTCCTGCTGCTTAACGTGGCCCTGGCCGTCCCGCTGTTCCTGATCGTCATGAGCGGCCTGGCGCTCATCCAATCCAAGGCGCTGCTGACTGTGTTGGAGAAGTATCGTGAGCCAACCGGCGCTCCTGAATAATCGCTACCAGATTCTGAGCCTCCTTGACGAGGGGGGCCTGGCTGTGGTCTACAAAGGCCGCGATACCCTCCTCGATCGTCCGGTGGTCATCAAGATGCTGCAGGAGCAGCACGTGGCCGACGCCGGTCTCCAGGAGCGATTCCGGCGCGAGGCGCAGGCCGCGGCCGGTCTGGCGCAACCCAACATCATTAGCACCTTCGACGTCGGCGAGAGTGGGGCACGTCCCTACATCGTCCGCGAGTACGTGGAGGGGCCCAACCTGCAGGCGGTCGTCCAGGAGAGCGGGCCGCTGCCCGTGGGGCGAGCCCTGGACATCGCCGCCCAGGTCTGTGCCGCCGTGGTGGAGGCCCAGCGCCGCGGCGTCCGCCTCGACCTCCAGCCGCAGAAGGTCCTACTCACCGCCGACGGGCGGCCCAAAGTGGCCGTAGCCGGCCTCTCGGCAGGAGTGACTGCTGCCCCCGACTCGCCGCAGCCGGCCCAGGCAGCCGACGTCCCGGCCATCGGCGCCCTGCTCTACGCCCTGCTCAGCGGGCGGCTACCCGTCACGGGCGATAGCGCCGTGGCCTTGCCGCCACTGCGCAGCTTGAACCCGCTTCTGCCGCCGGCGGTGGAGGAAATCGTCCTCAAGGCGTTAGCCAAAGACCCGGCGCCGCGCTGGGCCAGCGTCAGCGATTTGGGCCGGGCCCTCCTCGCCTATCGGCAGGCCGGTGAGCAAGCGACAATGAGCTATAGGCCGGTGACTGCCCCGTTACCCCTGGTACCCCCGGCACCCCTGGAATCGCCAGGTGCGCCAAGCGTGGCACGCACCAGGGGGCTGTATTGGCCCGTGCTTGTCCTGGGCTTGCTCCTGCTCGTTGGCCTCCTGGGGCTGGGGCTGCTGGGCTGGGCGGTGCAGCGCACAGTCTTCGCCCCCACGCCCGTGCCGCCGGTGGTGGTGCCCAACCTGGTAGGTCGCAGCTACGGCGAGGCGGAACAGATCGCCCAGGCGCAGGGCCTGAGCCTGAGCGTCGTGGATCGCCGCTACGACGACGTCGTTCCCGCCGAGGCCGTGGTCGCCCAGGTCGTGGCCGCGGGGGACAAGGTGCAGCGGGGCGAGACCATCGGCGTGATCCTCAGCCGGGGCAGCGAGAAGATCGCCCTGCCCAACGTCGTCAACCTGCCTGTGGCCCAGGCGGAGACGCAACTGACCACCGCCGGGCTGGTGGTGGAGAAGCGCAGCGTGGCCAGCGACCAGGTAGCCGAGGGGCGAGTGGTGAGCCAGGAGCCGCCGGCCGAGACGCCCATGGTTAAGGGCAGCACGGTGCGGCTGGCCGTGAGCATAGGCAACAAGGTGGCCGTGCCCGGCCTGGTAGGGCGCCAGTGGGAGGAGGCGCAGCGGGCGATCAGTGAGGCCGGCCTGTCCACCACCTACGTCAACTGGCAGGGGCGGGAGCAACTGCCCCAGGAAATCCTCAACGTGGTGCCCATCAACCACGTGCTCAGCCAGATACCGGAGGCCGGCAAGTGGGTCGAGCGCGGCACCACCGTCTTCATCGCCGTGCGCAAAGAATGAACGAAGAGACCGAGATCGCGCCAGAAATAGGGCGCGAGGAGAAACCAGCCCCGCCCTCCACCGTAGGGGCGATGCTCCAAGCGGCGCGGGAGGCCAGAGGCCTGAGCCTGGCCCAGGCCGAGAAGGCCACGCGCATTCGCCAGGCCTACCTGGAGGCCCTGGAAGAGGAAGATTGGGCCTGTCTGCCGGAAAGCACCTTCACCAAGGGCTTCCTGCGCACCTATGCCCTCTACCTGGGCCTGGATGCGCCCGCCCTGCTGCGGCAGTACCACCAGCAGGTCAAAGTTCCAGCTAAAGAAGAACCCACCGTCCGGCCGGCGACCAGACCCCTGCGCACACCCTCCACCATCGGCATCAACCTGCTCGTGGGTGCGCTCTTCTTCCTGGGCTTCATCCTGCTGGGGGCCTACATCTACTATCGCCAGTATCTCCCCGAGGCCACGCCCACGCCCACCCTGGTCATCAGCACGGCCCTACCGCCCACGGCCACGCCCGTCCTACCCACGCCATCGCCGGACGTCACCGTGCCCGACGTGGTGGGACTCACCTCTACTCAGGCGGAAGAAAAGCTGACCCCCCTGGGGCTCAAGCTGGAGATTCTGGAGTGGCGATTTGACAGCCGCGTCCCGTCGGGCAGCATCGTCAGCCAGGGAGTAGCGCCGGGCAGCCGGGCCAAACGCGGCACAACGATCGGCGTGGTAGTCAGTCGCGGGGCCGATGTGCTCAGCGTGCCCAACGTGGTCAACCTGCCCTTCAACGAGGCGCAGAGCCGCCTGTCGGCCCTGGGCCTGCGCGTCAATCGCCAGGACGCCCAGAGCGTGCAGGTGGCCGCGGGGCTGGTCATGGGCCAGGACCCGGCGCCGGGCACCGCCGTGCCGCGAGGCAGCACCGTGGCCGTGGTCGTCAGCGCCGGCTCGCCCAAACGCGTCGTGCCCAACGTGATCGGCAAGCCAGAGGTGGAGGCGCTGGCCATCCTGAAGGAGGCCGGGCTGATCGTCGCCGGCATCAACCGCCAGGGCGCTGGCGACCTGCCGCCTGACGTGCTCAAGGCGGTGCCCGTGGGGGCCGTGCTCAGCACCACGCCCGCCCCCGGCACGCCCTACGATCCGGGCGCCAGCATCTACATTGCTGTGCGGAAGGAGTGAGGGACGAGGGATGAGGAACGAGGGATGAGGTACGAGGAATTAGGGACGAGTTATGAGTTACGAGTTACGAGGTTTTCCTCGTCACTCATACCTCATACCTCATACCTCATACCTCATTCCTCATACCTCATACCTCGTACCCCGTATCTCATACCTCGTACCTCTTACAAGGAGAAAAGTTGACCGAGACTGTGGGTGGGGCCCTACGCCAGGCGCGCGAGGCGCGGGGGATCAGCCTGGCCGAGGCCGAGGAGGCCACCAAGGTGCGCCAGAAGTTTCTGGAGGCGCTGGAGCAGGACGATTTCCAGCGCCTGCCGGGGGAGGTGTACCGGCGCGGCTTCCTCAAGAGCTACGCTATTTTTCTGGGATTGGAACCCGATCCGCTGCTGGCGCGTTATCGCGCCCAGCGCGGAGCACCAGCCGAGGAACGCAAGGCTGCCCCGGTGGTCAGCCCGCCCGCGGCACCCGCAGCCGCCGCGCCCATCCAGCCGCTGGCGCGCCCCCTGGGCCCCACCACGCCCTTCAACATGGCCATCTTCTGGGTGCCGCTGCTGGTCATCGCCCTGCTGGTGGGCGGCTTCTTGGCCTACCAGCGCTACGGGCAACCTTACGGGCAGCGCCTTTTGGCCACGTTTACCCGCGCCACTCCTGCACCGACAGCGACGTTCCCTGTTCCAAGCTCCACGCCAACCCCTGCGCCAACCCCAACGCAGAGCCTGGAACCCCCAACCCCCACGGCCACGCCCGCCCCAACCCCCACGCCCGTGCCGCCCGGCATAGTCGTGGACGTGCGGGTGCTGGATCGCGTCTGGCTGCGCGTGACCGTGGACGATGCGGTGGTCTTCGAGGGTATCCTGGAGCCGGTGACGGTGCGCTCCTGGAGTGGCCGCAACCGCGTGGCCATCAAATCGGGCGTGCCTGGTAGCACCTACGTCACGGTGAACGGGGAGTACAAAGGCGCCATGAGCCCGCCGGGCCAGGAGCCGCTGGAGCTCGTCTGGACGCGACCATGACGATTTTCGATTTGCGATTGGCGATTGCCGATTGGAGCCCTACAAATCGCCAATCGAAAATCGAAAATCAAAAATCGCCAATGGAGTTGGGAGGTCCGGCATGAGTCTTAAGGAAATGATCGCCACTGCCCGGGGGAAAGCGCCCGCTGACCTGGTGATCAAGAACGCCCGCCTGGTGAACGTCTTCTCCGAGGAGATCTACACCACCGACATCGCTATCGAGGGTCACACCATCGTTGGCCTGGGCCAGTACGACGGTCTGCAGACCATTGACGTGGCCGGGCACTACGTCATGCCGGGTCTCATCAACGGCCACGTGCACATCGAAAGCTCCATGCTCCCCATCCCCGAGTACGCCCAGGCCGTCGTCCCCCGCGGCACGACCACGGTAATCATAGACTGCCACGAAATCGCCAACGTTCTGGGCCTGGAGGGTATCAAGCTCATGCTCGCCTCCAGCAAGAAAACTCCTTTGGGCGTCTTCGCCGTCCTGCCCTCCTGCGTCCCCGCCTCGCCCTTTGAGACGCCCGGCTGCGTGCTGGAAGCCTACGATCTGAACGTGCTCCTGGAGAAGCGCCGCGTACTGGGCATGGGCGAGATCATGAACTACCCCGGCGTGCTCATGGCCGATACCTCCGTCCTGGACAAGATCAAGCTGGTGGAGATTCAGCGCCTGGTCGTGGACGGGCACGCCCCGGGGCTCTCCGGCAAGGACCTCAACGCCTACGTCGCCGCTGGTGTCCATTCCGATCACGAGTCCATCGCCCCGGAAGAGGCCCTGGAGAAGCTGCGCCTGGGCATGTGGCTCATGGTGCGCGAAGGCTCGACGGAAAAGAACCTGCGCGCCCTTCTGCCGATCATCAAGCAGTACAACCCGTCCCGCTGCATGCTGGTCACCGACGATCGCCACCCCGGCGACATCCTGGCCGATGGCGACATGAACCACCTGGTGCGCCTGGCCATCGCCGAGGGGCTATCGCCCATCAAGGCTGTGCAGATGGCCACGATCAACCCGGCGGAATACTTCCACTTCCGGGACATCGGCGCTGTGGCCCCGGGCTACATCGCCGATCTGATCGTGGTGGATGATTTCCAGAATTTTAACGTGGAGTTGGTGATCAAGCGGGGGCGCATCGTGGCGGAGCGGGGGCGGCCGCTCTTCCGCCTGGAGAGCGCCGATTTTGCCGTGGCCCTCAACACGGTGCAGGTCCAGCCGCTGAACGCCCACAGCTTCCGCCTGGCCGGCAAGCCCGGGAAGGTGCGCGTCATCGGCCTGGTGCCCAATCAGGTTGTCACCCGTCACCTGTGGGAAGAGGCGCCCCTGCGCGACGGCGAGCTCGTCTCCGACACGGCGCGGGACATCCTGAAGATTGCCGTGGTGGAGCGACATCACGCCACGGGCAACATCGGCCTGGGGTTGGTGCAGGGCTTTGGGCTGCAGGAGGGGGCTTTTGCCTCCTCGGTGGCCCACGATGCCCACAACATCGTGGTGGTAGGCACAAACGATGAGGACATGCTGGTGGCGGTGCAGACGGTCATTGACATGCAGGGGGGACTGTCTGTGGTCAAGGGGGGGCAGGTGGTGGAGGCGCTGCCGCTGTCCATTGCCGGTCTCATGTCGCCACTGCCCATCCAGCAGGTCGCCGAAAAAGTGGCCAGCCTGGAGCGGGCTTTGGCCAGGATGGGGGCCACCTCCGGCCACTCCTTCATGAGCCTGAGCTTCCTGGCTCTCTCCGTCATCCCCTCCCTCAAGCTCACCGACCGCGGGCTGGTGGACGTAGACAAGTTCCAGTTTGTGCCGCTACAAGAATGAAAAAACCTGACAGGTCTTGGAGACCTGTCAGGTTTGCATTTAACCGTCATTGCGAGCGGAGCGAAGCAATCTCCCTCATGGCGCAACAAGGAGATTGCTTCGTCGCTGCGCTCCTCGCAATGACACTTATCGGCTGGCGAAGGCTTGCAGCGCCAGCCGAATTTTTTCGGCTACGGAAAGCTCGCTGTCTTTGGGCAGGGCGGCCACCACGCGCTGGGCCTCGCTGGCAGGCCAGCCCAGGTTGGTGAGGGCGGCCACCACCTCGGCGTCCGGCCCGCTCAGCGCCGGGGCACCCAGGGCCCCCAGATCAATCTTGCCCCGTAACTCCAGGATGAGGCGCCCCGCCGTCTTCTTGCCGATGCCGGGGACGCGGGTGAGCAGGTCCACGTTGCCCTGGGCCAGGGCGGTGCGCAGTGTCTCCGGGGCAAAGGCCGAGAGCAGAGACAGCGCCGCCTTGGGGC
>Ga0194126_10009266_pt1 | contig 13172 bp, 14 predicted proteins | sample TA2KigC150mmetaG_FD_148641 | JGI IMG/M metagenome (GOLD analysis project Ga0194126, IMG submission 148641) | Freshwater microbial communities from Lake Tanganyika, Tanzania - TA2015035 Kigoma Deep Cast 150m | ecosystem: Environmental > Aquatic > Freshwater > Lake | place: Tanzania: Lake...
TATTTATTGACCTCGGCGCCTTGTACGTATTTGGCTCCTTGTTATCTTTTATGTTTGCCCATGCTGCTGTTATCACTCTGCGGCTCAGGAGGCCAGATTTACCACGACCCTTTAGGATATGGTGGAATATAAAATTCAGGAATGGGGAGATACCCGTCACTGCGATTCTAGGATTTTTGGGGACTGCTATAATATGGATTGTGGCACTATATACACAACCGATAGGACGTTGGGTTGGGTTATCTTGGATGGTTATAGGTTTGGTAATCTATGTTTTGTATAGATGGTCAAAACGGTCGCCATCACATCAAATGTAATGTTTAGCAGTTCTTTATGACGCAAGGTAGAATGAGATTGCGAAATTCGGTATGCCATACTTATAATGGAACTGAGTGGGTTGTTGAACGAATAAGACTGGAACTCAGATGAGACCGAAGAAAGTATTAGTGGCTGTGAGTGGCAGTCGTGCCGATGACGAGGTGGTGAAGCTGGGCTGCGACCTGGCAAGGAAAGCAAAAGCCACTGTCCATATTGTCTATGTCATAGAAGTCAAGCGCAGTCTGCCATTGGATGCGGTCATAGATTCGGAGATGAAAAAAGCAGAAGGGGTATTGAGTCATGCTGAGGAAGTAGCTAGTGACCGAGATTGTGACGTTGAGGCAGACTTGGTGCAGGCACGGGATGTGGGACCTGCTATTGTGGACGAGGCGAGGGAAAGAGGGGCCGATTTAATAGTGCTGGGCCTTGACTACAAAAGGCGGTTTGGGTTGTTCAGCCTGGGCAGAGTGATACCCTACGTTATCGAAGAAGCACCGTGCCGTGTGGTAATATGTCGGGAGCCGATGGCTTAAGGAAGAACTGATGAACGTATTGATTATGGGCTGTGGCAGAGTGGGAGCTCAACTTGCCAGCCTGCTGGATGCTGAAGGTCACAAAGTCACCGTGCTTGATGTAGATGCCCACAGCTTCAGGAGATTGCCTCCAACTTTTGGCGGCATGGCTTTGGTAGGAGACGGCACCAGCGAAGATTCGCTCAAGGAAGCGGGAATTGAAGAAGCTGACGCCTTCGTGGCGGTGACACAGGGGGATAATCGAAATGTGATGGCTGCTCAGATAGCAAGGCAGATTTTTAATGTTCCTAAGGTCGTTTGCCGTATATACGATCCGTTGCGGAAGGATATCTACGAGTCATTAGGGCTCGAGGCTATCAGCCCGACTACCGTCTTTGCTGAACTTCTCAAGGAAAAGCTATTGGGCAATTCTTAAGGACGAAATGTTATGTACATAATCATCATCGGTGGCGGTAGCGTAGGGTATTACCTCTGCAAAGCTCTGCTCAGCGAAGGGCATGAAGTCCTGGTGCTGGATAAGGATGCCGGCAAGTGCGAGCGATTCGAGGATGACATGGGCAGCGTCTGTGTTAGGGGCGATGGATGTGAGACAGCCACGCTAGCGGCGGCAGGTGCATCCAGGGCTGACCTCTTGATAGCAACCACTAATGAGGACGAAGATAACTTGGTGGCTTGTCAGGTAGCCAAGCACCAATTCGGCGTCCCGAGAACCATTGCGCGGGTAAATAACCCCAAGAACGAGAAGATATTCCAGAAGCTGGGAATCGACCGTACCATTAGCATCACCAACCTTATATTGGAACATATCGAGGGAGAGCTGCCTACACATCCGTTGATTCACCTCTTGACCATGAAGGAAGAGGGTACTGAGATTGTCGAGGTCAGGGTGCGGGAAGGTTCCGAGGCAGTGGGAAAGCCGATAAAAAAATTGCATTTGCCACCAGATTCCTTCCTGGTTTTGCTGATACGGAATGGTCAGAAGCCTCGGATAATCACAGAAGACACTGTCCTCCAGGCTAATGACCATGTCATCGCTCTAACTCCCACCGCCAGTGAAGATGTACTGCGCCGATTATTTACTGGCAGCTAAGTAGTCTGGAGGGGTGCTGTGGCCAAGGTTGCTTTTCAGGGCGAAAGAGGTGCTTTCAGCGAGGATGCAGTAATCACATTCTTCGGCGATGCTCAGTCTGTTCCATATCGCAATCTCGGCGAAGTCTTTGAAGCTGTGCTGAAAGGCGAGGCCGATTTCGGCGTCGTTCCCGTGGAGAACTCACAAGCCGGCAGCATAAATGAGACCTATGACCTGCTTCTGAAATATCCCCTGAATATTGTCGGCGAAATCAATATCAGGATACATCATTACCTGATGGCTCTGCCTGGCTCGAAGCTCGGTGAAATAAAAGCGGTCTATTCTCACCCACAGGCTTTGGCGCAGTGTGATGAGTTCTTAAAAAAACTGAACATTGAAGTGATTCCTGCTTACAACACCGCCGGTGCTGCCAGGAAGATCAAAGACGATGGTATGGTAGGTTATGCGGCCGTGGCTAATAGAAGAGCTTCCGAAATCTACGGGCTCGAAATCCTGGCCAAAAAGATCGAAACCAACCCCAATAACTATACCAAGTTCTTTGTCATCGGGCTAGAGAGGGCAAGCCCCGCTCTCGATAGCAAGACGTCTTTAGTGTTCAGTGTCAAAAACGCACCTGGCGCTCTATATGCTAGTCTGGGGGCTTTTGCTTCCCGAGGCATCAATCTGACGAAGCTGGAGTCAAGGCCAAGCAGAGCTAAGCCCTGGGAGTATGTGTTCTACGTCGATTTTGAAGGGCATATAGGTGATAAAGCCTGTGCCAAGGCCGTGGCTGAACTCGAGAAAAACGCCAGTTTCGTGAAAATACTGGGGTCATATCCGCGTGCCAGTGATTGAGTCGTAGCTAGAGGAGACTTTCCAGGCTCTTCTTGAGGCTGCTATAGCTAGTAGCCAATGCCTGTGGTAATACTTTGGTATCAGCTACCACAGGCATAAAATTAGTATCGCCCTGCCATCGGGGTACGATGTGAGTATGGACGTGTTCCTCTATGCCAGCGCCAGCTATCTTTCCCAAATTCATCCCCGTGTTGAAACCTGTTGGCTGTACGGCTTCTTTAAGGAGCCTGACGCTCAACTTGATCAGGTCAAAGTGCTCTTTTGATTCGTCATCGTTCAGGTCTTCCAGTTTTCCAATGTGGCGGTAGGGAGCCACCATCAGATGGCCCGGATTATAGGGAAAGGCATTCAACATGATGAAGTTGGTTCTGCCCCGATGGAGGATTAGATTTGCTTCATCCTTGTTCTCTTTGGGCTTCTGGCAGAGGATACAACCTTCCCCCTTGGCATCTTTAGCCTCAAGTATGTATTCGATTCGCCAGGGCGCCCAGATGTGTTCCATTTTACTGAGCTCTTATCTTAACCCACAACAAACGCTTATTGCAATGGTCATTGACTTTGGTGGCTGACTATTGCTATCTTTGTGTTAGAGGGATGTCACACATAAACGTGGATGTGGTTACCAGTGGGGGAATTCCCTGGGGTGTTAAGAGGGAACTGGCTAACATTGTCCGAGATTGCTATCGTCATTTTGGCACAAAAATCCCTTACAAAGTGGAAGTCCTCATAGTTGATAGGGAAAACAGCGTAAAAAATCTGCTTAAAGAAGAGAAGTTCAAGCGAGGGCTGGCTGACAGCACAGATGACTGGCTTATTTGCACTCATGATGCGTGGCGCGGCTATCCCAGGATAATCGTTTGCTACGAGAGGCTGGTCACTCTCACCAGGTTAGCCCGGATAGGAGCAGTGAGACACGAGACAGCTCATAGTGCTTTGCACTGCTCTCTTGAGTTCAGCATCTTCAGAGTCCCAGACGAGTGCCGCCATGCGGCCATGGTCAAAAGCATAGATATGGCTGTACTGGAGCAGGTATTGTATCACGTGTCGGCTGCGGTGAAGGATTGTGAAGCCACCAAGCTCCTGGTGAACTCTGGCTTCATCGACTGCCAGTTTGCTTTTGGCCTGGAGACGCTGAACATTTCGGAACAAGATAAGCTCAACTGGAAATCAGCCGCTGGGAATCGCAAGGCAAGGTTCATCTACGAATCTGCCCTAATGAGGCCGACACTATTTGCCCATCCACTGTTATCGCTGCCTCGGTCTAACAGGATTCCGCTGGAGATGCAGGTCTACTTGGGCAGACGAATTGAGGAGATACTGGAACACCTGGGAGACACCGAACGGAACAAGTTGTTACAGGTTGCCAATGTGATTGCCGGGGGACTGAAAGAGGACACACATCGGAATATCGACTTTGCCCTGGCACAGTCCATGAATCTCGCCTGAGCTAAAGAGGCAAGGTAACCGGTTCAAATCGAAAGTAACTCCTGTTTTAGACTCCTCAGCTTTTCTTCGAAGGGCTGGCTTATCTGAGCAAGGTCTTTTTGCCATTGGGCATTGGCCTCAATATTGACTTTGCCAATGGCTGTGCCGGAGACCCGCATCTGGTGCAGTATCTCTCTGCCAGCCTTTTCTATTTCCTGTCTTTTGCTATCCTCAGCTTGTTGATATTCGCGGAAGAGTTCTTCAACCTGGCTTATGACGCCTTTGACACTGTTTTTGCTGAGAACAAAAATCCCATCTTTTATTTTATCCAGGGCCTGGGCATACCTGAAATCTATGGCATCGGTCAGTCTTTTAAGGGTAGCACGAGCTATCGACTCCTTGTCCTGCTCATCGTATTTCTTCAGTTCTGTCTCCAGGTATCTGGCGTTTTCCCGCTCAAGGTATTTATCAGCCAGCGCTTTTCCTATCTGGTTACACCTCTCTTCCTTTTGTTTTCTTTTTTCTTCTTGTGACAGCCCGCCGAGCTTATCAGCTTTTTCATTGGCGATCTCCCAGGCGCTTCTGATATCTCCCATCTGGCAAGTCTCCTCGGCTTCAACTCAAGTTGGTTTTCAGTAAATTTTACCCTATAATCTGTTTGAGGTTCAAAGCTATGGTTTCTCGACTTCCTAAATATTACAATTCCGTGAAACTGGCAGATGGCTTGCGTTGCTACATCTGGCAGGGTAGAGGAAACAACTGCAATAGTTGCCTCTTTACTAATGTGTTACGGGGCGAGCGACCCCATGTGCTAGTTGACCCCGGACACGTTACTAATGAGTTTAGCGAGCCTTGTTTCGACTACCTGACCAAAGCTATGGAAGGTGACGGCTTCAAGGTTGAGGATATCGGCTTAATAATCAATACACACACTCACCCTGACCACTGCGAGGCAAACGAGAAGGTCGTAGAGAAGAGTGGCGCCTGGGTCACACTTTCGGAAGAGGAGGATGAATTTCGCAATACATTGGGCAAGAGGTTATACTCCATGTTCCATGTGAAAATACCGGAGTTCACACCATTGTTTTATCTGAAAGAGGGCGAACTGAACTTGGGGGCTGCCAACAAGGTACATCTCCAGATTATCCTGAGCCCGGGACATTCGCCGGGTTCGGTATGCCTTTACTGGCCAGAGAAGAAAATATTGATAACTGGAGATGTGGTGTTCTACGGGAGCATTGGCAGAACGGATTTCCCCAGCGGTAGCCTTTCACAGTTGAAGCAGAGCATTGATAGATTGTCGCAGCTTGATGTGGAATACCTGGTTCCGGGTCATAGCACTGAACTGGGCAGCATAGTCAAAGGCAAGAAGAACGTGGAGCGCAATTTTCAGTCGGTGAAACTGTTCATCTAATTTGGGCTGGTCTTGTATGGAAGTTGACGAGAGAATCCAATACGCTATCGAACGCACCGAGGTGCTAAGAACTCCACAGCAGAGTCTGGCCACATTTGGGGCGACCAACATCTATTACTACATCGTCACTGAGTTGGTGGAAAGTGCCAACGTGGTGCGAGAGGGCAGAGTAATCGCAGCCAGACCAAAGATAGTCACACCCGCCTATCTCACCAACCTGGAAGGCTTCAGTTCGCAAGCCAGGAGATTTATCGAGATGATGGCAGAGAAATACCCTCGTGAGATAGGGGTGTTTTACAGCTATAAGAACGAGCCGAAGGAGATGAATGTTGTCTCTGAGCCCTTCCAGCAGGTAGTGGACAAAATTAACCAGCGGATAGACCTGCAACATGACCCTTTGAGCGCCATCATTAAGGGAGTGGAAGAGCTATGGGATGTGTCATTGCTCAAATTCACCTACGAACTGACTCAAAACTCGATGTCAAGCAATGTCGCTGAAATGGAGAGAAGCGGGCTTTTGCGCTTGGATAATGCCGGCGTACCGGTAGATGCCAGGAAATACATAGAGGAACTCTTTGCAAAAGCCAGGACGGACCTATCTTTTGCCTCGGAATTGGCGATGGAGCTGAAACGATGGGGACTGTTCCACGAATATCAAGACAGGTTCTTCGGTTTATTCAGAGAGAGATAAGCCCTCTCAAGTTCTCGGTGATGTCATTCTTGCCTGGCTAACAAGTGCAGTTTTACATGTGCTGGACATAAGATATCGCAAGATATAGAACTTACGTCTATTGACAATTGCTGTATTGGTGGTATATTACTATATTATATATTGTATTACGCAAGGGTGCTGAAGGTAGCCTTAAGGATGTGCCATGAATCGGCGCAGGTCTAATATCGAGATAATAGGTGACATGCTCAGGGTTGGCGAGAACGGCGCTGGGAAGACCGAGATAATGTATAGCGTCAACATGAGCTACAGTCAACTGCAGAAATATCTGGGCTTCCTTGTCAGTCATGGTTTTATAGATAGGCTAAGGATGGGCAACCCATCTGTCACATATCAGGTTACGGAAAAAGGGCTGTGTTTGCTTAAAAGCATAGAAACAGTGCTTGAGGTGCTCGATTTGGACGAGATGGCTGACTTTAAGTAGTTTTACTTTGGTCGCTGCGTACAATCACGGAGTAATGCTTGGTAGGTACTTGCTCGAGTAACACGTAAGGAGGCGCTCATGTCGGAGAAAAGGATGCTGATTCTTGATGTTGAGGTAGCAAAAAGGATAGACGAAAATCGAGGTAATCTAAGCGCCTCGGAATTTATCAATTTTCTTATAGATAGCCAGTTGAAAAAGGATAGCAGTGGCCCTGTTAACAATCATGTCACCAAGGAAGAGTTCAGCCAATTTGAGCATGGCATAAAGGAACTCCTGCGCAATTTCATGGAATTCTTTATAAGCTATGGGCTGGAATTGGGCAAGCAACCGACAGACAAAGAGTTTGAAGCTTTGAGCCAGAAACTGCAAGCTATGGCTAGGGTCCAAAGCCGTTATAAGGATTAGCCTGATTATCTAAAACTCCCATTTTTGCCCCATAATCCTCAGGACGCCGCTTTCCCGCTTATCCGGTTATCTCCGAGTAACCGCCTCGCCGCGTACCAAGCTTAGCCATGCCTCACGCCCTGGCAAGTGCGCACAATCAGTTAGTGGGCTTAATCCTGGGTCTTATGGTGTTCAGGCAGGCTGATATGCTCTGCCTGTTAGGTACAAGGAACGGGGTTTGTTGCTGATAGAGATGGTATTGGGGAAACATCCCGGGGAAGAAGAACTTATCCTGGACTGCAACATGGGCAACATCCATCAGCATCCAGATAACAGCGGCTAAAATTAGCGTACCTGACGGGAACATCAGAATTAGAGAGACATAGACAAAGAACAGCCATATCACGCCCGGGTGGCGTGTGAGTGCATACGTCCCTTCCATTACAAGCTGGTCACCCACCCCCTTTCGTGCATAGGTAGTGCGAAAGGGTATCTCTATGAATAGAGAATAGATGAGGAGGCAGAGGAAGATGCCGAGGAAAAAGGCGCCAAGCGGCAGCAAAAAAGTGGGCCGCTCTAATTTATCTGATGTGCGGCAGACCATAACTGTGGCGTAGGCTATAAGCCCTACTGCGAGTATCCCAAATATCTGCTTTATAATGGGTATGTTCCTCAGGCTGGCCCAATCGAAAGCAAAGGCGAAAAGAAAGCCGGCTATCCCGACCAAAATATATACCATGGTTACTATTGTAGCTTGCGGCTGGGCGATAAACAATAGCAGTTTGTCTCCACCTTTCGTCCGCTACGAATCCATCGTGGAATAGAACTATGTTCTAGAACATAATCACTTCCCAAATTGCCCTGTACGTGTTAATAGTGTAAGTAGGTTTAGCTCTGTTAGGCCAGGAGGTGTATTGTGTCTAGAATTCAGGAGTTGCTACGCCAGCGGAGGCATGAAGAGCTGTGGCAGATGTGCTGTGGTTTCCTTGACCTAAGCTTGGAGCAATTCATGGCCATCCAGAAACGCTTGCTGCTAGAGCAAATCGAGATGCTGAAAGATTGCGAGCTGGGCAGGAAAGTAATGCGTGGCGCCATGCCCGAGACCGTCGAGGAGTTCAGGGAGCAGGTACCTCTAACCACCTATGCTGATTACTGTCCTGAGCTTTTAGAACAAAGGGAAGATGTCCTCCCGGCGAGGCCAATTTACTGGCAGCACACTTCAGGGAGGTCTGGAGAATATCCCTTCAAGTGGGCACCGATTAGCCATAGGGTATGGGATGAATTGGGGCTCATCATGGGTGCCGGCCGGCTCTTCGCAACCTGTCGTTACAAGGGAGACATCCGCATAAGTCAGAAATCCAAGCTTTTATATGCTTCTGCACCAGTGCCTTATACCACTGGTATCATGGCACGCAAGGTTCGGGAGGACTTCGGCCTCAAGTTTCTACCCTCCCTTGACGAAGCGGAAAACGTCTCGTTTGAAGAAAGGATACTATTGGGTTTCAGCATGGCCATACGGCAGGGCATAGATGGCTTCTATGGTTTGCCGGGAGTTCTGGTAGCAATAGGTGAGCAGTTCGGTACCATAGCCAGCGCGATGAAGCTCAGTTCATTCCTGTCACAGCCTAGAGTATTGTTGCGGCTGGCAAAAGCCAAGATGAGAAGCAAACTGGCGCGCCGTGCTATGTTGCCCAAAGACCTGTGGAAGCTGAAGGGCATATCCGCGGCTGGGACAGATAGTGTAATCTACAAGGACAAGATAAAGGAGATGTGGGGCAGGCGTCCCTTGAACGTTTACGGCAGCACCGAGGCACTGATCGTAGCCATGCAGACATGGGATTATGAGGGCATGACATTTGTACCCAACCTCAATTTCCTGGAGTTTATCCCAGAAACTGAACACTTCAAGTGGCAGCTAGACCATTCCTATCGACCTAAGACCGTTTTGCTTAACGAGGTTAAGGCGGGCGAGAATTACGAGATAGTGATCACCAGCTTTCACGGTGGGCCTATGGTGCGGTACAGGTTGGGAGATATTATCAAGATAACCTCTTTGAAAAATGAGAGACTGGGAATTGATATCCCACAGATGGACTTTGAGAGGCGGGCTGATGACCTAATCGATATCGCAGGATTCACACGGCTCACAGAGAAGGTGATATGGCAAGCAGTGGAGAACACGGGAATTCCTTACGCCGACTGGACGGCGCGCAAGGAGATTGTTGGAGAAAAGCCAGTGCTTCGTCTTTATGTCGAGTTGAAAAACGGATATGTTGCAACTGAGAAGGGCATGGCTACAGCGGTGCATGGGGAGCTTAAGAAGTTGGATGCTGGCTACGCCGACCTGGAATCCATAATGGAATTGCGGCCATTAGAGGTGAGTTTCCTTGCGGAAGGCGCTTTCAGAGCTTTCAGAGCTAAGAGGCAAGCTGAAGGGGCGGACTTAGCTCATCTCAAGCCGCCGCATATAAACCCATCCGATGAAGTCTTAGCCATACTGAAAGCCAAAGTGGTTGCTGTGAAAGTGGCTGAACCTGCAGCAAAAGCCGAAAAAGAGGTTGTTACAACCAGACGGTAGCTTTCGGGTTGAGCTGGTTGGGAGCAAGGCGGTTGCTCGAACGAGCAGCCGCCTTCATATTTTCTATTCCAATTCGTGTGCGGTTGCCAAGGTCGTGCCTAATTTCTGGCGCAAGTGTCCGAAATTCTGCTGTTTGTTATACTACAGTAGTTCTTGACAATGAGAGTGGCTGAATACATAATGGTGTAGGTTCGTGTTATAGGTCTTGGTGAATGTTATCTTGAGTATTTCTGCTTTCGTGCCTCTCGTTAGCTCTCTGGGCTGCTTGGTCCTATTTGTCGTAGTTATGGCCAGCGAACGGAGAAGGATACATAATGTCTTTGCAATAGCGCTGTCCCTTGCCGTCATACGAAGCTTCAGCTCTTTCATGCTCCATGCCAATTTCTCCCCAGAGCATGCTGTATGGTGGTATATCTCGCTTGTGGTCTCGATGCTGGCTTTGACGGTGGCCTACTACCGGTTTGTGCGAGTTTTCGTAAATAAGCCTCAGGGTTGGTTTACTTACTTGGGGTATGTGATGGTGGGGGTGGTGTTTGCTGTTTCCGTATCTGGTTACTCTGTGAAGGATGTATATGTCAGCGGTGGGTTCTTACATATCGAAGAGAGCAAGTATTTCTTCTACCTGATCGGGGCTACAATGGTAGCCGTGGGTACCGGAATCTTCTACGAATTAATAAAGTGGTATCGAGGTCTCGTTGATCCTGTATTGCGCAACCAGACTGGCTACTTGTTGCTAGGCTTTTCAATCGCTGCGGTCCTGGGAATCAGTAATGTTGTCCCCTTTTTGAGGGGCTATCCTGTTGACCAACTGGGCGTTTTCCTCTTTTGCTTAGTTATCACCTATGCAATTGTCAGGCATAATTTGTTGGATATGGACCTTATCATGCGTCGCGGCATGTTCGGCGGAGCCATGATGGGTTTCTTTTTTGCCACCTATTCATTTTGGTTCACCGTGGTATATATGTTGTCTAACAAGCAGTTGAGTATTGGAACTGTGTTCGGAGTAGCATTGCTAACAGCTTTCTCCGCTGGTCCGTTCTGGCGTCCGACTCGTCTTTTTCTATTTGACAGGGTAGACCGGCTGTTCTATGGCGAGCGTTATAAATACCGCCAGGAGCTGTCTGATTTCGTCGAGAAGAAGATTAGCGGTGTTTTCAGCTTGAAGGAACTGGGCGAAGGTCTGCTGCCCCTGTTTGTTGGCAGCCTGGGTTCCCAGCATGCTTATCTATTTATGTCTCATGCGGTGGTGACTGACTTTGTAACCGAGTTTGTCGAGCCCGAGGGTAGAAATAATTCACCACCGAGGCTGAAGGCGGATAGCCCTATAGTGGAGTGGATGAGACGTGAAGGCAGATACCTTAGCAGGGATATGGTAGATGTATTCCCAGAATTCAGGGCACTCAAAGGCGAAGAGTTGGATGGGTTCAAAGAGTCTGGGATGGAGCTGTTATTTCCCATTGTGAGCAGGGGACAGCTCATAGGCATATTGGCTTTAGGCCCACGGGAAACTGGGAAGTATTCGCTTGACGACATAAACTTTGCTAAAGACATGGTTGACCGGGTGGCGGCCAATCTGGAGAAGGAATATCTGCAGGAGCAACTCAAGAGGCATGAACAGGAGCTATCACTTATTAGCCGACTCTCCAACGTAATGGCGTCGAGTTTGAGGATACAGGAAGTCTACGATGCTTTTGTTGAGGGGTTGAGAGAGGTGGTTGATGTTGACTGGGCAACTATTGCTTTGATAGAGGGTGACCACCTGCATTTTGAGGCACTCTCTACTAAAGTAGGCTCCGCATGGCAACCTGGAGAGCGGATACCCCTCAAGGGCACGGCTACCGAGTGGCTTGTCAACCGCAAGCGGACGTTTGTGGAGTCTGACCTGAACCATCGTGCAAGGTTCTGGACGGGTACGGAATTCGTTAAACGGGGGATTAGGTCCATTGTTTACATTCCCCTATTGGTGAAGGGAGAGGCGATTGGGAGCCTGATAATCGCCAGCCAGCATCCTAGGGCCTATACTCCCGAGCAGATTCATCTGTTGGAGCGTCTTGCTTCCCAGATTGCCATGCCAGTGGAGAATAGCCGACTGTATTCCAAGGCAGAGCAAAGAGCGCTAATTGATGAGTTAACCGGACTTTTCAACCGAAGATACTTTGATGAGTGCCTTACGCGGGAGATCGAACGACATTCCCGCCATAGCAGTATACTATCACTGGTGTTGCTGGACCTTGACGTCTTCAAAGAATATAACGACAAATATGGACATGTGGCAGGAGATAGGGTATTGACGCTAATTGGAAAGATGATGGAGAAGTCGATAAGGAATATTGACCTAGCGTTTCGTTACGGCGGAGACGAGTTCGCCATCCTCTTGCCGAATGCTGATGGGAACAGCGCTTTCATTGTGGCCGAGCGTGTCCGTGCCAAGATAGCCCATGAGATGAAAGGTGAACGGACGGTAATAACTGCCAGTCTCGGCTTGGCTACCTGGCCAAGTGACGGAGTTACGCCAGATGAAATCGTCACTGCTGCCGACCGGGCTCTGTATTATGCCAAGCGAACCGGCGGCAACCGGACAAGCGAGGTTTCCAAGATGTTGCCGCAATTGTTTGATTCTGCTTCACCGGTTGCTACGTCGGAAAAAGAAGCCTTGAGTGTAATCTATGCCCTGGCGTCAACCATTGAAGCCAGAGACCAATATACCTATGGTCATTCCCGGGATGTAAGCAGGTATTCAGTGGCTTTGGCTGAAGCTCTGGGTTTGCCTTCTGAAAAGGTGGCTGCGGTCAGTGCTGCTGCTTTGCTACATGACATCGGCAAAATAGGTATACCTGACGAGGTGCTGAATAAGACCGGCAAACTGGATGACGAAGAGTGGGAATTGATCAGGTCCCACCCCCGACTTTCGGCAACCATAGTTGGCCATGTGCTCAGTCTGACGCCCTGTCTGCCGGCTGTGCTTCATCATCACGAGCGGTGGGATGGCAATGGGTATCCATCTGGGTTAAAAGGCGAGGCTATCCCGCTTGAAGCTCGCATTCTCACTGTGGCGGATGCTTTTGAAGCAATGATATCTCCACGCCCATATCGTGTTTCGATGTCTTATAAGGAAGCGGTGGAGGAGCTAAAACGTTGCAGTGGGAAGCAGTTCGACCCAAGGCTGATTGAAGCGTTTTTGCCTATAGCCCTGGCTACAGTGCCGGAGGAGCTGGAGGTGGGGGAGGAAGTTCCCCCTAGGAAGTCGGTTCGGGAGCCTTAACCAGGGCACAGATATTTCTGGAGAAACATTTCACGGGGAAGCGATAAGCTCTCTCTGGGAATATGCGAAGGATTTCGAAGCCCGCCTTGCGCAATTCACTGCACAGCTCGTGGTAGGTATACAGGTAGTGGTAACGGTGCAGGATTTCGCCCTTTGATTTCCATGGCACCTGGACCTCCT
>Ga0194126_10009271_pt1 | contig 13168 bp, 8 predicted proteins | sample TA2KigC150mmetaG_FD_148641 | JGI IMG/M metagenome (GOLD analysis project Ga0194126, IMG submission 148641) | Freshwater microbial communities from Lake Tanganyika, Tanzania - TA2015035 Kigoma Deep Cast 150m | ecosystem: Environmental > Aquatic > Freshwater > Lake | place: Tanzania: Lake...
TAAAATAGCAAAGTAATAAATTAAATGGGGGTATTCACTTGACTTCGGTACACACTATATGTAGATTATTAACCGATGAAAGATTACCCCAAAACTATTATGGAATTTGAGAAAAATTTTAACACAGAAGAAGCATGTCGCCAATATCTTTTCAATTTAAGATGGCCAGATGGTTTTGAGTGCCCAAGATGCAAATTTAAAAAAGCCTGGTCACTTAAGGATGGCCTATATCAATGTGTTAAATGCAATAGTAAGGTTTCTGTAATGGCTGGTACAATTTTTCAAGGAACCCACAAACCTCTCACTCTTTGGTTTAGAGCTATATGGTGGCTGACAGGACAGAAAAATGGTGCAAGTGCAGTAACCATTCAAAGAATAATGGGACTGGGCAGTTACAAGACTGCTTGGACATGGCTTCAAAAACTAAGAAGAGCAATGGTAACGCCGCAAAGAGATAACCTTTCCGGAATTGTAGAAGTTGATGAAACCTACATAGGTGGTGACAGACCTGGCAGGAGAGGTCGTGGTTCTGAAGGCAAATCCCTTGTTGTAGTTGCAGTAGAGCTAAACGATTCAAGTATTGGAAGAATAAGACTTACTCGCATAAAAGATGCTTCTTCAGATAGTCTTCACGATGCAATAATTAAAACTGTTAATAAAGGCAGTTTAATAAGAACGGACAAGTGGAGAGGATACAATGGTTTGGACAGTCTTGGATACATACATGAAATTATCCGTCAGTCAGAAGAAGTAGGAGAAGATCTGTTACCAAACTGTCATAGAGTTGCATCACTATTGAAGCGATGGTTACTGGGAACTCACCAAGGTGCTGTAAGCCAAGAACATCTTGATTATTATCTTGATGAATTCACTTTTAGATTTAACAGAAGGACTTCTACACATCGTGGCAAACTGTTCTATCGTTTATTACAAAATGCAGTAAGAATTGAAGCGGTAACTTTTGATCAATTAAAAAAGAATGTAAGGGGTATAAGATTGGCCAAACACTATATATAGTGTGTACCGAAGTCAAGTGAATACCCCCAAAGAAAAATTGTAATAATTTAACTCCAGAAAAATCACAGTTTAATCAGCAATAATCTGGATCAGACTTTGTCAGTTGATTTTAAAATTCTCGCACAAAATGGGCATATTTAGAAATAAACGTTTAAAAAATGTTTAAAAGCTTGACAAATAGTTAACGGAACATTAAATTATGCAATATAATAATATTATTATATTATAATAAGATTTAATTCTAAGGATATTTCAAATGAAAAATGAATTAAAAAACCAATTGAAAAACAAATTTGGCAATCGAGTCTCTTTTGACCCAGTTGAAAGGAAATTATACAGTCATGATATAGCATCAATTCCGTCAATTTTAAGTCCAATTTTAAGGGAAAAAATTGCTCAGGCTGTTGTTCAGCCAGAAACAGAAGAAGAATTAATTTTTCTTGCAAATTGGGCCCAAAAGAATGACATAGCTTTAGTTCCAAGAGGAAAAGCAACATCTGGATATGGTGGTGTATTGCCTGTACAGAATAGTGTAATTGTTGATTTTTTCAGGATGGACAGAATCATTGATATTAACACTAAAGAAATGTTGGTCACTGTACAGCCGGGTATTATTTGGGAATACCTTGATAAACAATTAAAAAAGAAAGGTTTAACACTAAGACTTTACCCTTCAAGCTATCCCGGTTCAACTGCAGGCGGCTGGCTTGCACAGGGTGGAGCAGGTATTGGCTCATTTGAATATGGTTTTTTCAGTCAGAACGTTGAAAGTGCAAGAGTTGTATTGCCTGATGGTAATATTAAAAATCTAAACAAAGAAAATTTAAGTTTGGTATCAGATGCTGAAGGGATAACTGGCTTCATAAGTCAATTAACAATTAAAGTAATGCCGTATGAGGAGCTTGGAGTTTATGCAATCTCCATTCCAGACTCTTGCAACCTGCAGAAATTTTTAAATTTAATTATTGAAAAAAATTTACCTTTTTGGTCTGTTCTTTTTATTAACCCTAAGATGGCAGATTTAAAAAACCAGACACCCTCTAAAGCCCATGTTTCTTATATCGCAAACATTGAAATCGACAATACTGAATATAGCAGCAAAAAAAAAGAGAAAGCCATAGTGCTTCCTAAAAGCTATATAGTAACTGCTGCATTTTTTAAAAAAGATTTAACCAGTATACAAAAAGAGATTGATCCTGTTTTGATTCAGTGCAGTGCAGCACTTTTAAGTGATGAAATTGTAAAGCATGAGTGGGAAAATAGATTTAACATAATGGCAGTAAAAAGATTAGGTCCAAGCATGGTGCCATCAGAGTTTATAATACCTTTAAACAAATTGGGTGATACAATTTCTGAAATTGAAAAAAAGGTTAGACAGCCGGTAATTAAAGAAGGTATGGTTATAAAGAAAAACTATAAAGGTGAACCTGAAGTGGTAATACTCGGGTTTATTCCAAGCGATGAAAGAAAATTTTCTTACAATTTTGTGTTTGCATTAACTTTAACGATATTAAAAACAGCATTAAGTTTTAATGGAAGACCCTATGCAACAGGTTTATATTTTGCGAATATGGCAGATTCAGTTTTGGGAAAAGAAAAACTTCAAAAACTGGCTGATTTTAAAAAAGAAGTTGACCCACAGAATATTTTTAATCCAAAAAAAATTTTTGGGGATAAAAAGGTTAATTTGCTTATGAAAACTGCTGGAATTTTTGAACCTTTACTCAGATTATTCGGGAATACAGTTTCAACAAAAATTGGGGAGCGTTTCCCTACAAGAAATATAAAGGATATACCGGCAGATGTTGCCTGGTATGCATATACCTGTTCGCAGTGCGGTTATTGTGTTTCCGAATGTGACCAATTTTATGGCAGAGGCTGGGAAAGTCAGAGTCCAAGAGGAAGGTGGTATTGGTTAAGGCAATATATAGAAGGAAAAGAAAAGTGGTCACAAAAAATGATAGATTCATTTTTGGCCTGTACTACTTGTGAGCTTTGCAATATTAAATGCTCCGTTAACCTGCCAATAGAACGTTCATGGATGAAAATGCGTGGCAGATTAATTCAGGATGAAAATAAGATGACAATACCGCCCTTTGAAATGATGGCTGCTGCCCTAAATAAAAACGGAAATATCTGGTCAGGATATAGAGAAGAAAGAGATAAATGGTTTCCTCATGACCTGATTGCAAAACATTACAGGCAAGACCAGGAATCAGATATTGTTTATTTTGCCGGCTGCACTGCAAGCTATGTTGAAAATGATATTGCCATGGCAACAACAAGATTGCTTGATGCTGCAGGGGTTGAATTTAATTATTTGGGGAAAGAAGAAAATTGTTGTGGTATCCCCATGCTGGTTGCGGGTAAATGGGATGACTTTATAGCTACAATGAAAAAGAACATAGCAGCTGTAAAAAATAAGCGGGCAAAAATAGTTATAGCAAGCTGCCCTGCCTGTGATATGATGTGGCGAAAAGTATATCCTGAGTGGTCAAAAAAACTTGGTATAAACTATGATATAAAAGCAAAACATTACAGTGAAATTGTTGCTGATAAAATAAAAAATAAAGAATTTGCATTTCCTGATAATAATTCAGATAACAAAACTTCAAAAGTTAATGTAACATGGCATGATTCATGTCATATCGGCAGAGCTTCAGGTGTTTATGATGCACCTCGTGAAATTATAAAAGCAATACCTGATGTTAATTTTATTGAAATGGAAAACAATTGTGAAAATGCTCACTGCTGTGGAAGTGTTCTTACTTTAATAAAAGAGCCGGCAGTCGCAGAAAAAGTTGGTAAAATCAGGCTTGATGAAGCAGTTGAAGCAGGTGCTCAAAAAGTTTTATCACTTTGTCCGTGCTGTGAATTTCAATTTAGAGTTACAAAGGATAAAAAGAAAATAGATATTGATGTAAATGATCTTGCAAGATTTGCAGCCAGTGCCTTAGGATATGATTTTCCTGAACCTGAACCGGAAGTACAGAAACAGTGGGCAGTTTTTGAGGCAATGATAGCACTTATGACACCAGAAGGTTTTTCTTCAGTTATGAAAAACATGTGGCCGCAGCTAATTGATGCAATGCCTTTGAAAATGGGTACAATGATGAGGTTTATTGGTAAAATACCTGGTTCATTAAAAATGTTCAAACCATTATTTCCAGTCTTATTTCCAATTTTACTTCCTAAAATGATGCCAAAGGTTATGGGTGCAATGATATCAATTATTACGGGTAGAATTCCAATGCCTGATTATATGATTGAGCAAATGCCCCAGTTAATGCCAAAAGTCATGGATAATCTAATGCCGCATATGGTTGGTGATGTAATACCTTTAGTTGTTGATGATATGATAAGGTTTTTACATGGGGTATAATTAGGCTTGAGCTTTTAGATGTAGCATAGACAAAAGAAGAATTTAATCGCTTGAAGAGTCGTCTTGATGCAGTTTACGAGATTTCAACTGATACAAAGTTATGGGAATCTGCTGCTTAACTGGCATTTGATCTTCAGAGAAAGGGACTGACTATTCCTTATACAGATATATTAGTCGCTTCTGCTGCTATTGAATCTGAAGCTATGCTTCTTCATGCAGATTTACATTTTGATATTATAGCAGAGCAGACAGAATTGAATGTGAAAAGCTATTTAAAACAGATGTAAGAAAAATTACTTTACAGCTATTACTGTAAACATTATTTGTGTTCCTTAAATACAGGCTTTAACATGACTAATTTTTAGGCCAATATGAAATACTTTCCCATAGATTCATTTTTACTTTCTTCTTATATAATAATAAAAATAGAATTTTTAATTAATACATTGTTTGATTTTTTGCTTTTGTTGACAAAATATTACCAAAATAATATCTTTTTTAATGAAACTAATAACAAAAAAGAAAGACTATATGCTATCAAAGCTATAGGTGCTATAGCGAGGCAAAAAGAAAGCATCTATACAATGTTTGTCCTGGCAGAAAAAATAAAAATTTCCTTAACATTGCGATATTTTTCAGGTGAAAAGTAATGCTTATAATTCCAGCAATAGATATAATCAACGGTGCATGTGTAAGGCTTACAAAGGGTGATTACAGTCTGAAGAAAAAATATTTTGACAATCCCCTGGATGCAGCAGAGAATTTTAAAGCCAGCGGTGCCGGATGGCTGCATATTGTTGACCTTGATGGTGCAAAAACAGGCAGTCCAAAGAATCTTGAAATTGCAAAAAAAATAAAAGAAAAAACGGATTTAAGGGTTGAATATGGAGGCGGGATAAGAGATATGGAAATATTTAGGGAAGTTATGAGTTCTAAAATAGATAGAGCAGTGATTGGAACGAAAGCTCTTGAAGATAAAATCTTTCTTGAAAGTTTATTGGAAAACTTTATGAACAGGTTTATTTTAAGCCTTGATTTTGACAGCGATGGCGCAATTTTTAAACATGGATGGCAGCAAAAAACTCAACTGAATATTTTTTCATTGCTTCCCGAACTGCAGAATTATGGAATTGAAGAAATTATAATAACAAATATTTCAAGAGACGGAACACTTGAAGGTATTGACTTTAGTTTAGTTGAAAGGGTATTAAAAATATCCAGGGTTAAGTTGATTATTGCAGGAGGAGTATCAGATATAGAAGATTTAAAAAGAATAAAAAATTTGGAAAAAAAAGGTATTAATGGTGTAATAATTGGAAAAGCCATATATGAAGGCAGAATTGACCTTATTGAAGCAATAAAGATTGGAGGAGGTAAAAGTTAAGATGGTATCTAAAAGAATAATTCCCTGTCTTGATGTAGAGAAGGGCAGAGTTGTCAAGGGAATAAGTTTTATAAATCTAAAAGATGCAGGGGATCCGGTAGAGCTTGCTGAATTTTATGACAGGGAAGGAGCTGATGAGGTTGTCTTTCTTGATATCACAGCATCCCATGAAAGAAGAAAAACTGTGGTTGAGCTTGCTTCAAGAACTGCTGAAAAAGTTTTTATCCCCTTTATTATTGGAGGGGGCATAAATAGCATAGAATCAATAAGGGAGATTTTAAAAAAAGGTGCAGATAAGGTTTCCATAAATACAGCAGCATTTTTAAACCCTGAATTTATCATGCATTCCTCTAAAATATTTGGAAGCCAGTGCATTGTGGTGGCTATAGATGCTAAATTTGTAAGACATAATTTCTGGGAAGTATATATTCATGGTGGAAGAACACCAACTGGCTTTGATGCAGTAAAATGGGCTAAAAAGGCTGAAAGCCTTGGTGCAGGAGAAATTCTCCTTACAAGCATGGATAAGGATGGAACAAAAGATGGTTATGATATTGAGCTTACTAGATCTGTTGTAAATGCAGTAAATATTCCGGTGATTGCATCCGGTGGTGCTGGAAAACTCGAGCATTTAAGAGATGTTTTTATACTTGCCGAAGCGGATGCTGCACTTGTTGCATCAATTTTTCATTATGGTGAATATACCGTGAGAGAGGCAAAAGAATATTTAAGGACACAGGGTATTGAAGTGAGACTGTAGTTTCAGGGTTATCATTAATTAATGTCTGAAAATTACAAATGTTTTTAACTCAACAAATTTTGATATCTTGTGTAGCATGGCTGTTTGATGCCCACACCCCAGTATTATAGTATGGAAAGATAGGTCAATGTGCAGTTTTAAAAATAAAAAAATCCAGAATCTGCAAAGATTTTAAGTTATAATTTAACTTTATAAAAATAAAAGAATAAAATTTATAAAAATAATATAGTGTTGTAAATAATGAAGTTATATGAAACTATGATAAAAATGAAATATTTTAGTATTGTAAAGATAATGAAAGAAACTAATTTTAGAAAAAGATGTGATTTTAATTAATTCTGAATTATTTAATTATAGGAAGACTGATATGAAGAGAGAAAATCTTGAAAATGATAAAAATTTAAAATCTAGCAGGAATAAAAACAGTCCAAAAATCAAACTTATTCCTGCAGTTATACAGGATTTCAAAACAAATGAAGTACTGATGCTGGCATACATGAATAAGAATTCATTAAAAAAAACCATGGAAACAAAAACAACCTGGTTTTACAGCAGGAGCAGGTCAAAACTCTGGAATAAGGGTGAAACTTCAGGGAATAAACAGATTGTTAAAGAGATAAGGTATGACTGTGACTGCGACACATTGCTAATAAAGGTTGAGCAAATTGGAAATGCATGTCACACAGGAAATAAAACCTGTTTTTTCAGTAAGTTAAATACAGAGAGCAAAGGGGCATGTACCGATGAAAAAGATTATTTAAAAAAGATAAAATTCACTGATTTTTCTGTCTTTGGTGATGATATTTTACAGGAACTTTACAGAGTCATAAAAGAAAGAATAAAGCAGAAAAGTGATAATTCATACACCTATGCCCTGTACAAAAAAGGACTAGAGGAAATTTTAAAAAAGGTTGGTGAGGAGAGTATAGAAGTGGTAGTGTCCTCAAAGCATCAACCTAAGTCAAGAATTATTTATGAAATTGCAGACCTTATTTATCATTTGATGGTTTTAATGGTTGTAAAGAATATTACCTTAAATGATATTTTTAATGAATTAAAATCAAGGAGAAAGTAGTAAAAAAATTGTGATTATCTGGAGAAGGAAATATTTTTAAATTTAAGGCATAAACTTTTTAGCGAAGAAAAGGTGTAATAAAGGCGTAATGAAGGATTCATAAAGGGATCATAAAGTTATAAGGAGTCAGTCTATGGCGGGGATTAAAAAAATTGCAATGCTTACAAGTGGTGGAGATGCAAGTGGCATGAATGCTGTTATAAGGGCAGTAACAAGGTATGCAAAGTTTAAGGGGCTTGAAGTCCTGGGTTTTTATGAGGGTTTCAAAGGTCTTATCAATAATGATTTTGTTGTGCTGAATTTGAATTCTGTTGGGGGAATAATAGACAGGGGAGGAACATTTCTTTATTCTGCAAGGTCTGAGGAATTTAAAACGGAAGAGGGCATGCAGAAAGCAATAGTCAATTTAAATAAAAACAAAGTTGATGGGCTAATAATTATTGGCGGCGATGGCTCTTTTAGAGGTGCAAATGACCTTCATAATAGAGGTGTGCAGGTTGTAGGAATTCCAGGCACAATTGATAATGACATAGCAGGCACAGATTACAGTATTGGGTTTGATACTGCTTTAAATGTAATAATTGATCTTATTTCAAAAATTCGTGACACAGCTTCCTCACATGACAGATTGTTCGTAATAGAAGTGATGGGAAAAAGTTCAGGCATTATTGCAGTTTCAGCAGGTCTTGCTTGTGCGGCTGATTATATACTTATACCTGAAGTAGAAGTTGATCTTGTAAAAATTGCAAATAAAATCAAGAATCACCGGGAAGGTAAGAGGCATACGCTTATTGTAGTTGCGGAAGGTGCAGCAAAAGCAATTGATGTAGCATCTTCCATAAAATTGCTTGTTGGTCATGAAGTCAGGGTATCTGTACTTGGTCATATACAGAGGGGAGGCTCTCCATCAGCACTGGACAGGCTCCTTGCAGCTGAATTTGCCAGAAAAGCAGTAGACCTGTTACTGGATGGTAAAAGTGATTGCATTACCGCTATTGAGGGAAATATAATAAAATCAGTGCCTCTTGATTATGTATTGAGCAGGAAGAAGAACATTGATAAAGAACTTTATGAACTTGCACACATTCTTTCAAAATAAATATTAATTCAAATTATAGGTTATATTAATTTATTACTTTGCTATTTTATTTATGCTGAAATTTATGCTGAATAGTTGTTTTTATATTAATTATATTCTATTAATGTAAAAATGGTGTTGAAATAAATTTCAGCTTTAACGTTAATTTGTGAAAATTTAAGTGGTGCCCTAACTTTTAAAAGGCAAAACCAAATTTTAAAAGAAATAAAAAAAATGGTGCCGAAGGTCGGGGTCGAACCGACACGAACCTTTCGGCCCACTGGATTTTGAGTCCAGCGCGTCTGCCAATTCCGCCACTTCGGCACAATAAAAATGATACAATTTATATTTGTTATAATCAAGGATATGCTTTCGGATACTTTTTTAGATGACGCAACAGGGGACAAGTAAGCCAGCTGCTTTTCATTTAGATTTTTGTTTGGATTTTTTATTAACCAAACAGGCTGATAAATAAAAAAATAATTAGGAAAACAAATAAGAAAATAAGCAGGCTGGTAAATAAGAAAATAAAAATGAAGGCAAATAAAAAATAAACTGGCTGGGAAATAAGAAAATTAAATAGACTGACAAATAAGAAAGCAAATAGGATGTCAACAGAAGAAAGTACTCTTGATTTTTGGTAATATAATAGGAAGATAGAAATTTACAGAAATGGCAAATATCATAATAAAATTAAGTGCAGGATAAAAATATGCATGGTAAAAAAATTATACTGGTTGACAGTAACAATTTAGCTTACAGGGCTTTTTATGCACTTCCAATTACAATTGCTACTTCCACAGGCACAGTAACCAATGCCGTATTTGGTTTTACAAGCATGCTTATAAAACTTCTGGAAGATGAAAAGCCCGATATTATAGTTTGTGCATTTGACAGCAGGGGACCAACCTTCAGGCATGATATTTTTAAAGAGTATAAAGCCAAAAGAAAGAAAATGCCTGAGGAGCTTTCCATCCAGATTCCGCTTATCAGGGAAGTTCTCAACTCATTAAATATAGAATCTCTTGAGGCTGAAGGTTATGAAGCAGATGATATAATCGCGACAATTGTAAATAATGTTAAAGAAAGTTTTGATGAGATTATAATAGTTTCAAGTGATAAAGATATACTCCAGCTTGTTTCAGATAAGATAAAGGTTATGGCAGTAAAAAAGGGAATTACAGATACTGTTCTTTATGATACCAATGGGGTGGTTGAAAAATATGGCGTTAGACCCGCAGAAATTAAGGACTTACTGGCTCTTATGGGGGATGCATCCGATAATATACCAGGCGTTGGAGGTATAGGGCCAAAAACTGCACTGGAACTTGTAAGTGAGTTGGGAAGCATTGAAGACATCTATAAAAATATTGAGAAGGTTAAGAGTGAAAAACTCAGAAACCTTTTAATAAAAAGCCAGGAAATTGCTAAGAAAAGTAAAAAACTCACCCAGCTTGATTCAAATATTGCTCTTAATCTGGATAAAGTTTTTGCTAGAAAAATTAGTGGCGATGCCTATAGTAAGGCTGAGCACATATTCAGCTTACTTGAATTCAATACATTAAAAAAGAGACTCAAAGATGTGGTCAATTTTTATGGCGGATTAATTGAGAAGAAATCAGATGAGAAATCGGATATTTTATTTATAAAAGATAAAACTGAAGCTAAAAGAACCCCGGGTCTTAAAAAGAAGATTTTTTTAAATCCTTCAGCCATAGAAGACTTAACAGTTAAGGGATTAAAAAAGATTTTTATTTCAAATTATAATATAGAGATAGAAGAAGCAACAGGGAAGGAAAATCAGGGTAAGTTCTTTTCCGGTATAATAATTGGAGACGGTATTGATAATTTTTACCTTTTTGATGAGGCTGCTTTAGAAGACAGTGATATACAGGGGAATCTTGCAAAAGTATTTGAAGCGGAAAGTGTTGTAAAATCCGGTTTTGATTTCAAGCAGATTTTTAAATTATTACAGAAATTTAATATTGCATCAGACTGCAAGGTAATTGATTATAAAATTATATATCTTCTTACAAATCCTGTTAAATCTGATGTAACAATTGAAGAGATATTTACTGAAATCTTAAACTTAAATATAAGCGAAGTTTCAAATACAAATCTCGAACTGGAAATTTTTGGCCAGTTGGGAATTGGAAAGAATGGAAAGAAGGTTTTAAAAGGTTTATCGCCTGAAAATGGCAAGATTGACCAGATGATGTTTCATTTTGAAAGTGGCAGCATTATTGCAGAAAAAGATACTGGTGTAATGCAGGAACCTGTTCAGAAAAAAGTTACGGTTGATATTGCAGGACAGTTAAAAGAGAATTTTGATTATCTAATTTCCAGTATAAAGCCCCTTTTAAATAATATGATTTATTTCAGCAGGATTGAAGAGATTTTAACCAGCAGATTAAAAAAGGAAAACCTCGAAACGCTTTACTGGAAGATTGAAGAGCCTTTAATAAGAGTTCTTGCTGATATGGAATTCAGGGGAGTAAATATTGATATAAAATATCTAAACAGTCTTATTAAGGAATATGATATAAGTATCAGGAATCTGACAAAAGAAATATTCAGGCTATGCGATTCAGAATTTAATATTAACTCAACGCAGCAGCTTGCCCAGGTTCTTTATGAAAAACTTAAATTGCAGGCAACCAAAAAGACAAAAACAGGTTTTTCAACAGATGCTGCCGCACTGTTTTCAATATATGATTCCCATCCAGTGATAGAAAAAATACTTGATTACAGGGAAAAGGTAAAGCTAAAAAATACATATATCGATGTTTTGCCTAATTTAATTGACACGCTGGATAAGAGAGTCCATACAACCTATAATCAGCTCGGTACAACCACCGGAAGAATAAGCTCAAATAACCCGAACCTTCAGAATATACCTGTAAGGACAGAGCTTGGAAAGCAGATAAGAAAAGCATTTATTCCTGGTAAAGGCTATGGCCTTCTTTTATCAGCAGATTATTCCCAGATTGAACTTAGAATTCTCGCCCATCTTTCGGATGACAGCGAACTTATAGAAGCTTTTAATTCTGGACAGGATATTCATACAAGAACAGCAGCAGAAGTTTTTGGAATGGAATATAGCATGGTGGATGAGAATTTAAGAAGAAAAGCCAAAGCAATAAATTTTGGAATAATTTACGGGATGACTGAATTTGGCTTGAAAAGCAGGCTTGCAATATCCGAGGAAGAAGCAAGGGAGTATATAAGACTTTACTTTGCAAGGTATCCGAGGATCAAGAATTATATTAACAGTCTTATACAATCTGCTTATAAGAGTGGTTTCACAACAACAATGTTTGGCAGGAAAAGGTATATCAGGGAACTTTCAAGTACCAATGCGAATTTAAGAAACCTTGGTGAAAGACTTGCGGTCAATACGCCAATTCAGGGAAGTGCTGCAGATGTTATGAAGCTTGCAACTGTTGTACTTTTTAATAATTTAAAGAAAGAAAAATTAGATTGTAATATAATACTGCATGTTCATGACGAACTTGTCCTTGAGTTAAAAGAAGAAAACCTTGAAAGGGTTAAAGATATTGTTAGGGATTCAATGGAAAATTGCGTTGAAATAAAAGCCAGGCTGAAGGTTGACCTGAAGGCTGCTAAAAACTGGTATATTTAAACATTAGGATGAGTTCTTAAAATAAGTATTTAAAATATTAATGATTCATAATACTCTTTCTTAGTTAATTGACGGAAATGATGCTGAAGGAGTTTATTTTTAGGTAAAAGAGAGGGTAGAAGCTGCAGGAGATGGCGATGGTTCATCACTTATTGAGTGTAAAACATACAGACAGAGCCCCCATTGCATTGTAATTTCTGATACCAGAAGTAAAAAAAGTGTTCTTAATAATTATATTATTAATTATATTATTAATTAAAAAATAGCCCACTTTTATTTTTTAAATAACAATATTATTAATTATATTGACACGAATGTTTTTAGATGTTAGTATCAAAAATTATGAAACTTAGTTAATTTAATTAAGTAAGTAGTTGATTATTAAATGGTTGGGTTAGTGAGACTGATAATAATCATGTTTTTATCTGCTATTTATATTTAATAATCAGTTAAAAGGATTAAAAGAGATCAGGTTATATGAGCTAATAGTAATTTATATATTATACGTATTTAATTACAATTTAACTTTAATATAAAATGGATAAGAGTTTAAAGATTTCATTATTAAAAGGTTTATATAAAATAAGATTTTTTGAACAGAGGGCAAAACAATTGTATCAGGAAGGTCTGATGGTTGGTGCCCTGCATCCTTATATCGGTGAGGAAGCAATTGCAGTTGGTGCATGCGCAGCTGTAAATAAAAATGATTATATTTTTAGTACACATAGAGGGCATGGACACTGTATAGCCAAGGGTGCAGATATTAAATTTATGATAGCAGAATTGATGGGAAAGGAGACAGGCTACTGCAGGGGCAGGGGAGGTTCCA
>Ga0194126_10009274_pt1 | contig 13166 bp, 14 predicted proteins | sample TA2KigC150mmetaG_FD_148641 | JGI IMG/M metagenome (GOLD analysis project Ga0194126, IMG submission 148641) | Freshwater microbial communities from Lake Tanganyika, Tanzania - TA2015035 Kigoma Deep Cast 150m | ecosystem: Environmental > Aquatic > Freshwater > Lake | place: Tanzania: Lake...
AACTACATCGCCGCCTGGGAGAATGACCGTAACAACCGGCAATCAAAAATAAATTGGCGTTTCTCTACAGCCGATGCCAGGATAAGGCTTAAGCACCTTTATCCGAAACTATAAATGATACATGGCACTAGTCGCCGCGGTGCGGGGGCCAGCCCGACCCGTCAACGGGTAAGCTTATTTCGTACATGCCGCACCAACTCCTGGAATTCCGGAATCTGCAATTGTGACACCATAGCGGCATAGAGGCCCATGCCGATGCCAATCACCCCGACCAGCCCCAGGGTTCTCCCCGCCAGACCGGACCCCAACCAGGCGGCGGCGTGGGGGTGAAGCCAGGATACGGCCAGTCCCATAATCACGCTGGCTCCGGCCACTTTGCCCAGCGTGAGGATGAGCCCGCCCACCTTAAGACCTGGCAGTTTGCGGTAGAGCACCGCGGCCAGGAACAAAAAGTTAAAGATCATGCTCAGAGCGGTGGATAAGGCGATGGCCCGGTGCTGCAAGGTCGCCAGGGTGAGGTGGATAATGCAGAGGTTGGCGGCCACCGTCACGAAGGAGCCCAGCACCGGTATCCGGGTGTCATCCAGGGCATAATAAACCGGCACGACGATCTTGACCCCGGCAAAGGCTACCAGTCCCAGGGAGTAGAGCGCCAGGGCCGCGGCGGTCTGCTGAGTATCCACCGCGGTGAACTGGCCGTGCTGATAAATGAGCCCAATGATGGGCTGGGCCAGGAAGATCAAGCCGCAGGCCGCCGGCAGGGTGACCAGGATGGCCAGGGACAGGGAAGATTGCAGGGCTTCCCGGAGGGCGGCCAGGTCGTGATTGGCGGCGTGGCGGGAGACCACCGGCAAGGTGGCCAGCATCAGGGCCACGCCGAACAGGCCCATGGGCAGATGGAACAGCCGGAAGGCGTAATTGAGCCAGGAGACGCTGCCCTGGACGCAACTGGAGGCATAGAAGGTGTTGATGAAGACATTGATCTGGGTGGCGGAGAGGCCCGCCACCGCGGGCAGCATCAACTTGACGATCCGCAGCAGTCCAGGTTCCCAGAGATTAAGGACCCACCGGAGCTTGAACCCTACCCGCCACAACAGCGGCAACTGGAACATTAGCTGCAGCGCGCCCCCGACCAGGGTGCCCCAGGCCATGCCGACGATGGGGGCCACCCCGAACCGGGGCGCGGCCAGAGTCAGACCCACACCGGCGACAACGGAGCCCAGGTTGAAAAAACTGGAGGCCAGGGAGGGGACAAAAAACTTGCCCTTGGTGTTGAGGACTCCCATGGCCAGGGCCGCCAGGGACACCAGGATAAGGAAGGGAAACATTATCCTGGTCATCAGGGTGGTGAGTTCCAGTTTCCCCGGGACCGTGCCGAAATCCGGGGCCATGACCCCCACAATATCGGGGGAGAACCACATGCCCGCCATGACCACCAGGCTCAGGAGCAGGGTGCAGCAAAAGACCACGTTATTGGCCAGCTGCCAGGTCTTCTCCCGCCCCAGGCGCTGCTCGTAATCGGTAAAAACGGTAACGAAAGCGGAGCTCAAGGCCCCTTCGGCAAACAGGTCCCGCAGCAGGTTGGGAATTCGGAAGGCGACGACGAAGGCGTCAAAGGCTAAGCCCGCGCCAAAGAGTCCGGCAAAGACTTGTTCCCGCACCAGCCCCAGAATCCGGCTGGCGAGGACCGCGAGACTGACCGTCCCTGCGGCCCGGGCGATTTTTCCCGTTTGGCTGGCTGAGTCTTGGGGCACCGGTTACCCCGAGCGGGGGAGGTGCGGCGCCAGCCGTGGGCGCCGCTTCCAGAACTTGGAGGCCAAAAATTTCAGGTGTCGCGGTAGGTGGCGGATCACTGCGGTTGTGGGTCACCCTGGAGCCGGGCCGCGGCCTCCGGGGGGCTAACCGGCATCGGCCTGCCTGCCTTGCGGGGCAGAAGTCCGGTTCTTTTGCTTGGCGCGGCTATTAGCGGCCGGTTTGTCCTTCTTGGCCAGCGGGGCCGGAGCTTTAGCGACCTTGGCGATCTTGCCGGCTTTATCCGGGGGGGCTACAGATTGCCCCTTGGAGGCAGCCCGGTTCGGCCTGGGTTTGGGAAACTTCTTTTCCGGTCCTATCTGACTGGCCGGCGTCTCCGGATGCAGCAGGGCATAAGCCGGCTGCTCCGATGCCCCCTGGTTCGAGCTTTTGACCGGCGGATAGTTGAGACGATCCAACCGGTCCGGCCACCCCTCGGCATACACGGTCCCGAGAAACCCGGCGAGCTTTAGCCGCTGATTATTCTTGTCGGGGGAGAGGTAACACCAAGACATGAGCCCCACCCCGGCGGTGACCCCACCCACCAGGGTAAGCCAGCTAAGCTTGCGCCAATGGCTTCGACTACGGACATAACCACCCTGGCGATGAAAAATATGGGAAAACAGGGCGTACATCCCATAAGCCCATAGAATTACAGCTAAAGTTGCAAGCACCGGTTTCCCCCTTCTCAGGTTGCCAAAGCATAACAATATTAATTTTTCGAAGTCAACCTTTTTCCCGCGCGCCTTGTCAAGCGGCAGTTTGCACCCTGTCATTTAATTGACACAAAGGACACTTTAGGGTATGTTTTAATAACTAAGGAAGATCGCTTATGAAACGGGATAACGCCTCCATCCTGGTGGTGGATGATGATCCGGCCCTGCTCCAGAGCCTGCAAGAAATCCTGGAAGCGGAGGGCTACGAGGTAACGAGCGCCGCCGATGGGGAGAGCGGCTTGCGTTGCTTGAAAGAGCACGCCTTTGACCTGGTGCTGAGCGACCTGGCCTTACCCGGCCTGGACGGCATGGAACTGCTTAAATATCTGAGGCAGGAGGCGCCGGCGTGCCCTTGCATCATCATCACCGGCTACGGCACCATCGCCAACGCGGTGTCAGCCATGCACCAGGGGGCCTATGATTATTTCACCAAACCCGTGGACCCCAGCGAACTTCGGCTGGTGGTGGCCCGGGCCCTGGAGCACCGGCGCCTGAAATGGGAGAATCTGCACCTCAAGAAACAGCTCCACCGGCGGTACGGCTTCGCCAACATGGTAGGCGCCAGCGACGGCATCACCCGGGTCTTCGACCTGATCCGCAAGGTGGCGGACACCGACAGCAACGTCCTGATCCTGGGCGAATCCGGCACCGGCAAGGAGCTCATCGCCCACGCCATCCATTATAACAGCGCCCGGCGGGAGGGCCGGCTGATTCCGGTCAACTGCGCCGCGATTCCCGAAGAACTGCTGGAAAGCGAGCTCTTTGGGCACGAAAGGGGCGCCTTTACCCACGCAGTGCGCACCCGCATCGGCCGCTTTGAGCTGGCCAACGGCGGCAGCATCTTTTTGGACGAAATCTCGGAGATGAGCCCCGGCCTCCAGGTGAAGATCCTCCGGGTCTTACAAGACCACTCCTTTGAAAGAATCGGCGGCATCAAGACCATCCGGGTGGATATCCGGGTAATCGCCGCCACCAACCGGAACTTGGAAGAACTGGTGCGCCAGAACCGGTTCCGGGAAGATCTTTTTTACCGCCTCAATGTCATCCCCATACAGGTGCCGCCGCTTCGGGAGCGGGTCTCCGACATTCCGCTGCTGCTCCACCACTTCCTGCAGTTATTCAGCCGGACCAAGAAAAAGCCCCTCAAACGGATCAGCCCTGCGGCCATGGACCTCCTCCTGCAGCACCCCTGGCCCGGAAACGTCCGGGAACTGGAAAACCTCATGGAACGCCTGGTCATTCTCACCGAAGGCGAGGTCATTAAAGTATCTGACCTGCCCGAGAAGTTTCAGCGCTTCATCCCCCCCCGGCCCACGGAAACCGCGCAATTTTCGGAGCGGGGCGTCCTTTTTACCGATGCGGTGCAGGCCTTTGAACGGGACCTGATCCTCAGGGCCTTGCACCAGAGCAACTGGGTGAAAAGCCGGGCGGCGCAACTCCTTCACCTCAACCGCACCACCCTGCTGGAGAAGATGAAGAAGCAAAACATTCCCTCCACCCCTGACTTCACCCCCCAGCCCGACAGCATCTCCAAGCCCCCGGCCTCCTGAGGAAGAGATTTTTTGCCTTCTCCCGGCAAGGCCTCATACCAATTTGCCTTCAAATGGCGGCACAGGTTTTCAACCTGTGCATGTGCAGGCTGAAGCCTGCGGCTACCCAAAATTACCTTATGATCGCGACTTGGTATCAGATCAGCCCGCGAGGCGGGGGGCGCCGCAGGTTGTGGCCCGACTTGAGATATGGTAAGGTAAGCGGCATCTTTACAGGAGGTGACGATATGGCTGAAGGCTTCCCGGCCAACCGGCGAGAGGCAATCCTGGCGTTCCATTTTGCCGACCGGGTGAAAGCGGAACTCCTGCTGGCATCCCGCCTGCTGCAAACGGTGACCCAGATGGAGGGGCTGGAACGGGAAGGGGCCGGCCGCCTCTTCGTGGAATATCTCAGGGGCCTGGAGCAGGAGGTCAACCTGGTTCAGGCGCAGATCCGCGACCCCGACATGATCCGGGTGCGGACGGTGATGACCGGGCTCATCGGCATGGCGGACGCCAGTATGTTCGCCGACATCCAGTCCCACCTCACCTGGATGATCAGCGCCATGGCCACCTATGCCCAGCGGGCCCTGGAATACCTGGTGAAGGACAAGCTGTTGTAAGCCGAGCATGGTGCGCACCTCTCATGCGGCGCTAAATTTTGCTTGAAAATTAAAAAGGGTGGGCATCGCCCACCCCACAGCTAATCAAATCCCCGTGCTTATAAATATATTTTCTGCATGCGAGTTTCTTGCCACAAACTAAACTCACCAATAAATCCAATAAGTTGTTGATATGATCGCCATGAAATGGGCCTTTTGTGGGGGTATTCCAGAATCGTTTTTTTGTCCGATGATATTATGCCTTGAGGGAGAGGTTGTCTGGTCAAATTTTGACCAGTACAGTCCTGGGTGCGGTAATCCACTTAACCTGCTTTAATCGTTCAGGTTTTTTATAAAATTCTTCTTCCTTGCCCCGGCCCGGCGTTTCGGGTTAAGATGGATTTGAGGTTATTTCAACGAAGGGTACAGTACGGCGCGACCCATGTCCAACCCGGAATTTGTTCATCTCCATGTCCACACCGCCTACAGCCTGTTGGACGGGGCTATCAGGGTAAAAGACCTGCTGGCCCAGACCCAGGCTTACGGCATGCCCGCGGTGGCCATCACCGACCACGGCACCCTCTTCGGGGTCCTGGATTTCTACCAGAAGGCCAAAGCCGCAGGAATCAAGCCCCTGCTGGGGTGCGAACTCTACGTGGCCCCGGGCTCCCGCCAGGAAAAAACGGGCAAGGGGGACAACCGGCACCTGGTGGTCCTGGCGGAAAACCTTGAAGGCTATCACAATCTCATCCGGCTGGTCACCCGGGCCCACCAGGAAGGGTTCTATTACCGCCCCCGGGTGGACAAAGAACTGCTGCAGGAGTTGAACGGGGGCCTCATCGCCCTGTCCTCCTGCCTCCACGGCGTGGTGGCGCCGGAACTCCTCAACGACGACCCCGTGGCTGCGGAGGCGAGCGCCCGGGAGTACGCTGAGATCTTTAAGGATAGGTTCTACCTGGAGGTCCAGGCCAACAACCTGTCGGAGCAGCTCAAGGTCAACGCGGCGTTGCTGGAACTCGGCCCCCGCTGGGGTCTGCCCGTGGTGGCCACCAACGACGTACACTACTTGAAGTCCGAAGACGCCCGGGCCCACGACGTCCTGTTGTGCATCCAGACCGGCAAGACCGTGAACACCGCGGACCGCATGAAGTTCCATACGGACCAGCTCTATTTCAAGAGCCCCGCGGAGATGGCTCGCATCTTCCCTTACCCCGAGGTGTTGGCGGCCTCGGTGGAGATTGCGGCCCGCTGCGATGTCGCCCTGGAGCTGGGCACTTACAACTTTCCGGCCTACCCCGTCCCCGACGGGGACAGCATGGCATCTCTCATGACCCGGCTGGCCCGGGAGGGGCTGCAAAAGCGCCTGGCGGCTCCCGCCAATCATCCCCGGCCCCCGGAGGCCGATTACTGGCAGCGCCTGGAATACGAGACCAACATCCTGGTGCAGATGGGGTATGCCGGCTACTTCCTGGTGGTGGCCGACATCATCGATTTCGCCCGGCAGCGCCAGATACCCGTGGGGCCCGGCCGGGGGTCTGCAGCCGGAAGCCTGGTGGCCTACACCCTGAAGATCACCGACCTGGACCCCCTGGCCTATGGCCTTTTTTTCGAACGCTTCCTCAATCCCGCAAGAGTCAGCCCCCCGGACATCGACGTGGACTTCTGCTACGAGCGCCGGGGGGAGATCATCGAATACGTCTCCAAGACCTACGGCTGGCCGAACGTGGCCCACATCACCACTTTCGGGAGCATGAAGACCCGCCAGGTGATCCGGGACGTGGGCCGGGCCCTGGAAGCGCCGTACCCCGAAGTGGACAAGATCGCCAAGCTGGTGCCGGAAAAGCTCAACGTCACCCTGGAGCAGTCCCTGGCCCTGGAGCCGCGCCTGCGGGAGCTCCGGGACACCAACCCCATGGTGGCCGACATCCTCGCCGTCGCCGAGGTTCTGGAAGGGCTTCCCCGCCACGCCTCCACCCACGCCTCCGCGGTGGTCATCGCCGACCGGCCCTTGATTGAGTACCTGCCCCTCTACAAGGGCAGCAAGGGTGAGCAGGTTACCCAGTTCGACATGAAAGGGGTGGAGAAGGTTGGCCTGGTGAAGTTCGATTTCCTGGGCCTGCGGACCCTGACGGTAATCGACCAGACGGTGCGCCTGATTCGCCGCAATCATGATCCCGACTTCGACATCCACACCATTGCCCTGGATGATCCGGCCACCTTTGCCCTCCTCCAGGCGGCCAACACCGCGGGGGTGTTCCAGCTGGAGAGTGCGGGCATGCGCTCTCTCATGGTGCGCCTGAAACCCTCGGTCTTCGAAGACATCATCGCCCTGGTGGCCCTCTATCGCCCGGGGCCCATGGAAAGCGGCATGCACGATGACTATGTGCGCCGCAAGCACGGCGAAAGCAAGGTGGAATACCCGCTGCCGCAACTTTCGCCCATCCTCAAGGAAACTTACGGGGTCATCCTCTACCAGGAGCAGGTGATGCAGATCGCCGCCGTGGTGTCCGGCTTTTCCCTGGCGGAAGCCGACCTCCTGCGCCGGGCCATGGGCAAGAAGGACCAGGCGGTGATGGCGGCCCAGCGGGACCGGTTTGTCTCCGGGGCCGAGGCCCAGGGGGTGCCCAAGGCCAAAACGGTTGAGCTTTTCACCCTCATCGAAAAATTTGCGGGCTACGGCTTCAACAAATCCCACAGCGCCGCCTATGCCCTGGTGGCCTATCAGACCGCGTACCTCAAGGCCCATTATCCCCTGGAGTTTCTGGCCGCGGTGCTCAACTGCGAAATCAACAACACCGCCGCCCTGGCCAAGCACATCATGGAAGCCCGGGACCAGGGCATCGAGCTTTTGCCCCCGGACATCAACCACAGCGATCGGGATTTCACCGTGGAAAACGGCAAGGTACGCTACGGTTTGGCCGGGGTGAAAAATGTGGGGGTGGGGGCGATTCACAACATCCTGGAAGCCCGGGGCGCCGCCCGCTTCGAGAGTTTCCGGGACGTCCTGGAGCGTATCAACCTGGGCAAGGTGAACCGCAAGGTCCTGGAATCCCTCATCCAGGCGGGGGCTTTTGACAGCCTCCAGCCCCGGCGGTCCCGGTTGATGGCGGGGCTGGAAAGCGCCCTGGAAAAAGTCGGCAACCAGAAGCGCCTCCAGGCCGTCAAGCAGATGTCCATGTTCGGCGGCCTCCTGGAAGCCCAAGAGGACGACTGGCTGCCGGAAGCCCAGCCGTGGGATCAATCCGCAAAACTGGCCCGGGAAAAGGAGGCCCTGGGCGTTTATCTTAGCGGTCACCCCCTGGATGCCTACCGGGCCCTGTTAAAAGCCCAGATCAGGATTACCACGGCTGACCTGGCCGAACTGCCGGACTCCCAGGAAGTGACCCTGGGGGTGGTGGTTACCTCCCTGAAGGAAAAGATGGGCAAGAGAGGGGGACGCCTGGCCATCCTCACGGTGGAGGACCTGGCGGGCAGCGTGGAGGTGGTGGTCTTCGGGGAGGTCTATGAGCGGGTGGCCGCGCTGCTTAAGGAGCCCAGCCTGCCCCTGTGGCTCAAAGGGCACGTGGTGCAGGAAGAAAAGGGCCCCAAGCTGGTGGCCCAGGAGATTGCCTCCCTGGAGACCGCCTCGCCGCGCGGGCCTTCGAGGGTGGATGTGCGTCTCCAGGCCGCTACCGTGACCCGGGAGCAACTCCTGGAATTGAAAGGGATTCTCAGCCGGCATGGCGGCCCCGTTCCCGTCTTCCTGCACTTCCTCCACCCCCGGGAAGAGGCGAGTCTGGCCCTTCCCAGGGAACTGGCCCTCACCCCGTCCTCCGAATTGATTTCTGAAGTCAACCGGCTTTTCGGATACCCGGCTCTGACGCCGTAACTTTGGGAATGAGCCGATCGGTGCGGCGGGGACGGCCACGCGGAGGCGCCGGGGGGCCGGAACTGCGCCGGCCCTCCGGGCCGTCCTTACCACTTGGCGTCGAAAATGCTGGTAACTTTGGAGAGGACGCCTTTGGGTTTATCTTTGGTGGCCAGGAGTTCTTGACACTCCTGGATGCGCGCCTTGGCTTCGGCGTTCTTGGGGAAATCGGGATAATCCTGCGTGAGGGCCTGATAGCGGTCGATGGCGGCCTGGTAGCGCTTGGTCCGATAATAGAACTCGGCCACATAGAATTCGTGTTCCGCTAGATCCTGGCGGCAGCGGGCCAGATAAAAATCCGCCTTGGTGACGTATTCGCTGTCAGGGTATTTTTGCTTGAGCCGCTTGAATTCTTCTATGGCCTTCTGGGTATACGTCTGGTCCCGGTCGATGGTGGAGCGCTGGCGATAGAAACTCTGGCCTTCCCGGTAGATGCAATACGGCACGGCCTTGTTGGTGGGATGGAGTTTTTCGAATTCCCGGTAGGCCTGATAGGCTTCTTCGTACTTCTTTTTAAAGAAATAGGCGTCCGCCACTTTGAGTTGGGCCAGGAGGGCCTGTTCGCTGTAAGGGTAGCGGTCCCGCACCATTTCAAAGGAATCGATGGCGTCATCGTATTTCTTCTTCTGCAAATTCTTGATGCCTTTCTCGGCCAAAACTTCCGGGGGCAGATCGGGTTTTGGTTTGCTCCACCAGCCCTTGACGGTACTGCAACCGCTGAAGGCGAACACCAGCGCCATTGCCAGGAGACCTTGGATGACGGCTCTTTTTGTCATAGGTTAGCCTCGCTTTAGCTCTTCCAGGTAGTTTTCGGCGGCGATGGCCGCGACTGCACCATCTCCCACGGCGGTGCTAATCTGCCGCAAGAGTGTGGCCCGCACGTCCCCGGCGGCAAAGATGCCCGGGATTTCGGTGGCCATAATGACGTCGGTCAGCAGGAACCCCCCTTTGTCCAGGGGTAGGAGATCATTGAGCCAGCCGCTGTTGGGCAGCATGCCGATGGCGATGAAGGCCCCGGTAACCGGGAGCACGGTTTCTTCCCGGGTTTTCACGTTCTTGATCTTAGCGGCTTCCAGGTTGGGCCGGCCCAAAAACTCCACCACCTCGCTGTCCCAGTGAATCTCCACCTTGCCCAGCTTTTTCAGCTCCAAGACCCGCTCCTGGAGGTATTTGGCGCCCCGGAATTGATCCCGGCGGTGGATCAGGTGGATCTTTTTGGCAAAGCGCTCCAGGAAAAGGATTTCGGTGAGGGCGTTGTCACCCCCGCCCACCATAATGATCGCCTCGTCTTTGAAAAAGGCGCCGTCGCAGGTGGCGCAGAAGCTGACCCCCCGGCCGACGAGTTGGTCTTCTCCCGGGACCCCCAACCGCCGATAACGGGCGCCCGTGGCAATGATGACGGCGCCGGCGGTAAGCTGGCTGTCCTCCAGGACCACTGTGTGCACCGGCTTCCCGGGTTTCAGTTCCAGGACTTCCCGGCTGCGGATTTCCAAGCCGAAACGCTCCGCCTGTTTCCGCATCCGGTCGCTGAGCTCGAACCCGGTGATGCCCTCCGGGAACCCGGGGTAGTTCTCCACCAGGTCGGTGGTCATCATCTGCCCGCCGTGGATGAGCTTTTCCAGGAGCAAGGTCCTGAGGCGGGCCCGGCCGGCATAAATGCCCGCGGTGAGCCCGGCTGGGCCGCCGCCGATGATGATGAGGTCATAATCCCGCGTAGGCATACCGGACCGATGGCTTAGAGGGCTTTCTTCAAAGCGTTTTCAATGATGGAACGGGAAACGGCGCCGGTGATCTGCTCCACCACCTGACCCCCTTTGAAGATAATCAGGGTCGGGATGGCTCTGATGCCGTATTTTGCCGGGGTTTTGGAATTTTCATCCACGTTCATCTTGGCCACTTTGACCTTGCCCTGGTAATCCCGGGCCAGTTCTTCCACCACCGGGGCGATGGCCCGGCAGGGGCCGCACCAGGCCGCCCAAAAATCCACCATGGCCGGAATATCGGACTTCAGGATTTCCTGTTCGAAATCAGCGTCGCTTACCTGGAGAGGTTCAGCCATTCTTTTCCTCCTGAGACAAAATAAACTTATTTTAGCATTACTACCTTTTTTGGGGCCTTTTTGTCAATGAGTTTTCCGGGGCCTGAACCGCCGAGGCGCTCCCAACCGGGGTCCGGGCGCCCCAGGGGACAGTCCGGGAAAGGGCCGGCGCCGGGCGGCAGTTTTCTCGAAGAGCACCCCGGTGAGACTGAGCCCCCAGGCGCCGCCGCAACTGCCGTTTCAGGCTGACCGGCGCGGGATCAACCACCGTTGGTGGCACAGGTTTTCAACCTGTGCACCCGCCCCGGTAAGATACCGGTGCCACCAAAAACTTTTCAAGGCAGTTCCTCATGGGCCTATCGACCCACCCGTAAAGCATGAAAAAGTAGAAATCGTAATTATGGCGGGCAGTGCCCGCCCTACAGTTAACTTTTCAGAGCACAACAGCCGGGGCGGCGGTTCCACAGAAAACAGAAAACGGAAAACTTTTCGTAACAGGAGCTTGGGAATCAAAAACAAGATTATTCAATATATTTGCTATTATTCTTATTGCCTGATCCACCCCTAAAAAATATGAGCCTGGTAACCTTGCCCAACAGAGCGATTCCTAAAATAACCGCCACAATCACCGCAATTACAATCGCCAGATAAACACTTACCTTAAACAGAAGTATCAGTATAGGAACCACAAATACGGCTACAATTATTACCAGGCATCCCGTGATGAAATCTTTCGGCCCCAGCTTGTCGATTTCGTTTGCCACTGGTATTTCTCCAAGTTAATTGTCAGCCCGACCAATTTGTCCCACCTGGCCAGGCCGGTACACTTACCAGATGGCCTCTACGTCGCCGAACTGGATAATTCTCTGGTCCGCGGTCACCACCGGCATCCCCAATACCCGGGAGGTGGCCACGATGATCTGGTCCGACGGGTCCCGGTGAAATCCCTGGAGTTTGGTGCTTTCCACGGCGATTTCCGGGGTCAGGTCGGCGATGCGGATATCATTCTCGGTTAAGGATTGACGGATCCAGCTCAGGGTGGGAATGGTGAAGCCGATGCGTCGCCTCTCCACCAGCTTCGCCAGTTCCCAGCAGGAGATGGCGGAGATCCATTTGTGGCTCCCGCCGCGCATTGCCTCTTGAGCCTGGCGGGAAAGAGATTGCCGAGCGTCGATGCTCAGCCAAATCCAGACATGGGTATCCAGCAGGATTTGCTTCACTGAAGCGCCTCCCAGTCCTCCGTGGCCACCGGCGAAACGATATCCCCCATAAAAGCCACCGTGTCTTTCAACGGCACCGGCGCCATTTCCGCCTCATAGGGGATTAACTCGGCTATGGGCTTGCCCCATTTGGTAATGATCACCCGGTTCTTGGTTTTGGCCACCTTTTCCACCACTGCCAGGCAAGTCACTTTGAATTTCGACACCGATAATGAATCCATGCCATTTCCCTCATTAATTTGATTATGGTCAATTTACCATGGTTAATTTATTATATCAATAAATTTTTCCGATAATATTTAGGATTGCTCATGCTGCTGGGGGCTATTGACAATGGGTTGGGCAAATAATAAATTGACCACCAGAGATATTTTATTTTCATAAACAAATGAGGACCGAAATAATGAGATATCTGGGAATGGCTCAGATGGAGGAGGGCCGGGTTTTAATGCCCGACGCATTTAAGGAAGTGGCCAAGGGCCAGGTTTATGAGGTGGTGGAGGTAGGCGGCGATATTTTGCTGATGCCGCCCCCTTTGGATCGGGAAAGGCTGGCGCTTCTGGAAAAACTGGCCCGAAAATCCATCGCCGAGCACCGCCAAACCCTGGAGGGATTGGCTCGTTGAAATGGATTACTCTGGCAGAACTGATTCTGATCCATGAACAGGTGATAAACGCGACGGGCGGAGTGCACGGGGTCACTAATCCCGGCGCCCTTGAATCTGCCTTGATTCGGCCCTTTACTTCCTTTGAAGGCCAAACGTTTTTTCCCACTCTGTGGAGCAAAATAGCCGCCCTGATTCACTCCCTTATCGCCTTTCATCCCTTTGCCGATGGTAATAAACGCACCGCGTTGGTGGCGGCTGACGTATGTCTCAGGCTCAATGGTTATCGGTTGCATCCCTCAAAGACTATAGAGCCGTTCTTTTGGGCTATTGCCCGTGGAGAAAAGTCAATTTTGGAAATCACTACCTGGATTGAAAAACACGCGGAGCCTTGGAGAAATGAAAGCTAAATGGGAAAAAGTAATTATAAGCAATATGCAGCCGGTCGAAGGCAAGAGTGAACACTATACTCCTAAATTAGGGCTTACGCCTTGCTTATATGTAGGGCGTTAGACCAATCATTTTTCTTCTGATGCTTATTTAATAGATTTTGATTTATCCGATAATGATTTTTTATTAGTATCTGTTAAATCGACATAGGTAGGCCCTTGCGGGCTTTCCCTGTCACACCACCGGGCGTGCGGGTCCGTACCCGGCGGTTCGGATGGTTAAGCTATCTTTCTGGTGCTAAAGTTGGGAGGCCAAGCGAGATAAAATAGGTGTTGGGCAGGGCGAAGCTGAGGGCCGGGCTGCGGCTGA
>Ga0194126_10009275_pt1 | contig 13166 bp, 7 predicted proteins | sample TA2KigC150mmetaG_FD_148641 | JGI IMG/M metagenome (GOLD analysis project Ga0194126, IMG submission 148641) | Freshwater microbial communities from Lake Tanganyika, Tanzania - TA2015035 Kigoma Deep Cast 150m | ecosystem: Environmental > Aquatic > Freshwater > Lake | place: Tanzania: Lake...
GAGGGGTTCCACGCGCTCGCGCGGGGCCGCGACGGCGCGGTGTTCGCGTGCGGCGGCGGCGGGCGGGTCGCGCGGCTCGAACTGCCACGCTGACCGCTGGCACCCGCCGGAAGCCGCCAGCGAAGTCTCGCGCGGAACGGTCCCGAATCGCAGAATGCGGGGCTGCAATACGGACCCCTGCCCCCATGAACATCCTGACGAAGAAGGGCGTGATCGGCATCCTGACCGGCGGCGGCGACGTCCCCGGTCTCAACCCGGCGATCCGCGCGGTGACGAACCGCGCGCTGCGCGAAGGCTACGAGGTGATCGGCCTGCGCCGCGGCTGGTCCGGCATCGTGTCCATGGTCCGCGACAAGGCCTACGACAACAGCGCCAACTTCCAGGTGCTCACCGAGGAGATCGTCAACCGCGCGGGCCGCACGGGCGGGACGTTCCTGCACACCTCGCGCACGCGGCCGAGCCACGTGCCGCTCGCGAGCGTGCCCGACCACCTGCGCGACGTCTACAAGGAGAAGACCAACGACCTGACCCCCGAGGTGCTGAAGAACCTCGAGTGGCTCGGCATCGACTACCTGGTCCCGATCGGCGGCGACGACACGCTGAGCTACGGCGTGCACCTGTTCCGGCACGGGGTCAAGGTGATCGCGATCCCGAAGACGATGGACAACGACGTGCCGGGCACCGACTACTGCATCGGGTTCAGCACCTGCGTCTCGCGCACGATCCAGCTCGTCAACACGCTGCGCACGTCGGCGGGCTCGCACGAGCGGTTCCTGGTCGTCGAGGTGTTCGGCCGCTACGCGGGCTTCACGGCCCTGCTGCCGACGATCGCCGGCGCCGCGAACCGCTGCGTGATCCCCGAATACAAGTTCAACATGGACCGGCTGACCGAACTGCTGGTCGAGGACCGCGCGAAGAACCCCAGCAAGTATTCGATCGTGCTGGTCTCGGAGGGCGCCACCTTCGAGGGCGGCGAGATGGTGTTCGCGGACAACGAGAAGGACCCGTACGGCCACGCCAAACTCGGCGGCATCGGCGACCTCGTCGCGGCGTCGCTGAAGGAGACCTCGGCGAAGTTCCACAAGGGCAAGAAGATCGACGTCATCAACCAGCGCCTGGGCTACCTCGTGCGCGGCGGCGAACCGGACGCGATCGACTCGATCGTGCCGATGGCCTACGGCAACCTCGCGCTCGACCTCGTGCTGCAGGGCATCCACGGCCGCCTCGTGGTGCTCAAGAACGGCCGCTACGACAACCTGCCGATCGAAGTCATCGCGTCGACGAAGAAGCTCGTCAACGTCGCCCGGCACTACAACACCGACCGCCTGCGCCCGCAGTACCGCAACTTCGAGATGAACCCGCTGTTCATCATGACGAGCGACTGACGCCGGTGCTTCCCGCGAGGTCGCGCAGCCGCAGCTGCCCGCACGCGGCCTCGGCGTCGGCGCCCGACGAATCGCGGATCGTCGCGAGGATGCCCGCCGCCTTGACGGCCCGCACGATCGCGACGATGCGCTCGCGGCCCGGCGGCGCGTAGGGCAGGCCCGCGACCGGGTTGTAGACGATGAAGTTCAGGTAGCCGCGCACGCCCGCGAGCAGCGCGCAGAGTTGTTCGACGTCGCGGTCGGAGTCGTTGACGCCGGCGAGCAGCGTCCACTCGAACTGCACCGGCGTGCCGACCTCGCGCCCGTAGGCGTCCGCCGCGGCGACGAGATCGCGCAGCGGGTCCCGGTGCGCGCGCGGCAGCAGTTCGCGCCGCCGGGCGTCGTCGGCGAGGTGCAGCGACAAGGCGAGGTTCGGCCGCTCGCGCGCCCGCAGCATGCGCGCGAACGCCGACACGCTGCCCACGGTCGACAAGGTCTGCCGGCGCGGCGAGATCAGCACCTCGTCCTTCAGTCGCGCCACCGCCTCGAGCACCGCGTCGAGGTTGTGCGACGGCTCGCCCATGCCCATGAACACGGCGCGGTCGATGCGCACGATGCGGCGGCAGTGCACGACCTGCTCGACGATCTCGTCGGCCGTCAGGTGGCGCTCGACGCCGAACAGCCCGGACGCGCAGAACCGGCAGCCGACCGCGCAGCCGACCTGGGTCGACACGCAGCACGCGCCGATCGGCATCGCCACCGTCTCGACCTTGCGCCCGTCGTGCAGCCCCAGCAGCAGCTTCACCGTGCCGTCGCGCGCGCGCACCTGCTCGAGCACGCGCGTGCACAGGCCGACGTCGAGCCACTGCTGCAGCGCCTGCTGCTCGGCCGCCGACAGGCGCAGCCCCTTCTGCTCGAACAGGAACGGCGTCGGCGTCCGGCCGGCCGCCACGAGGCGGGCCGCGAGCCGCGCCTTGTCGGGCGGCAGCGCACGGGCGAGGCCGGACAGGCCGGAGCGGGCGATGTTCGGCGCGCCGGTCACTCCGCGTCCTCGGCGTCCTCGTTCCAGGCGGACAGCAGGAAGCGCAGCCGGCCGTTCACGCCCGGGAACTTCCCGCTTTCGAACGGGATCACGACCTCGGCGCGACCGCTCTTCAGTAGCTTCGGCTCGATCGGCGTGCCGGCGGGCAACACGCCCTGGCCCTGCCAGGCGTAGCGCACGTGCCAGGCGCCGTCCGCGTTCTGCGGCGGCACGAGTTCGACCACCAGCGAGTCGCGGAACAGGTAGCCGCCTTCGTAGTGTTCGTCGAACCACAGCGCGCGGTCGACCTCGTAGTCGGGCACGCGCACGCCGAACGCCACCGAGTAGGCCAGCGACGGCCGGTCGCGATTCACGCGCGCGCGGTTGGCGAGGAACACCGTCGACAGGTACTTGCCGATGCCCTTCTTCGCCGCGTTCCATTCCCGGTGCGTGAAGCAGGCGACCGAGTCCTCCTCGGCGGTGCGCCGCGTCAGGTACCACGGCTTGCCGCGCGGCGACGCCAACAGCTCGACCTGGTAGAGCGCGTCGAGCTTGCCCCTCTGGTCCGCGTCGCGCAGCCCTTCGGGCACGCGCACGCCGTCGAACTCCGCGTGCACGTCGACGCGCACGTCGCCGAACAGGAAGCGCACGAGGTTCTGGTAGGCCTCCTCGCTGTTGACGATGCCGAACGGTCCCGAGTGCGAGCGGTAGGCGAACGCCTTCGCGCACGGTTCGCCGGGCTGGCCGTTCGCCTTCAGTCCGGTCAGCGTCGCGTTGTCGATGCGCACGAGCCCGTCGCTGCCGTGGCCGACGAACGTGCGCGACAGGCCCATCGCGGCCTCGTAGTCCTGGCGGTTCGTGCCGACCAGCGTGAACACTCGCCGGGACGGGAAGCGCGCCTCGGGCAGCCAATCGACGCGTCCGGTCTTCTTCAGCAGCGCCTTGCCGAGGCCGAGGTAGTCGGCCATGCGCTCGCGGTTGAAGTTGTCGGTGTCGCCGAACGGACTCCATCCGGGCACGTTGACGCCCGCGAGGTCGATGCCGTTGTGCGGCGTCGCGTAGGTGAACAGCTTGTCGACGAAGCGCGCAGCGCCGTCCGGGTCGAGCGTTTCGTTCTGCAGGAACGCGCGGCACACGAGGCCGCCCATCGAGTGCGCGACGAGGTAGCAGCGGAAGTCCTCGGGCGCAGTCTCGTTCGCCGGATTGGCGCAGACGAGGTCGCGCACCTTCAGGATCAGCGCGCCGAGTTGCTTCGCGAAGTGTTCGATCGGCGGGGTCTTGCCGGCGCCGAGCAGCGTCGAGGCCTCGTCGTAGTAGCGGTGGACGACGATCGAGCGGCGGCCGAGCCGGTTGCGCGGGTTCTGCTGCCACTCGGGGTCGAGCAGGTCGTAGCCGTCCTCGTAGACGTCGCGGTAACCGAAGTCCGACGCGAGCCGCAGCACCGGCGACTCGAACACGTACTTGCGCGGCGGCCGCTTCTTGTCGGGCACGGCGCGGTAGACCGTCGAGCCCAGGTTGAACCCGCAGAACGGGTCGGCCGTGGTCTCGTCGATCTCGCCGCGCGTCATCGCGAAGCCGCGCACGTAGACGATCGGGTGGAAGCGGGTCGGGGTGGGCATGGGGTCCTGGGGAAGGGCGGCGCATCCTACCGGGACCGCGGGGGACCTGCTGGGCACCGCGGAACGTGGTGCGGCGCACCCACCTTCGACGGCCCTCTCGGGGCCCCGTTGCCTTCAGGCACAGGGGACAGACTTGCCGTGACGGCCGGCTCGAAACCAGAGCCCATGCACGCCAGGCAAGATGCACGTCGGTCTTGACGCACGTTGGTCACGACGTGACTTGCCCGCATGCGTGCAGGTCCCGGAGGTCGGTTCGATCCCCGCGAGATCATTGCCCGGAACGGGTGGCCGCGGCGCCTGCGGCGGATCCGCGGTGGTCACTGCGGCCAGCTGTGCGGCTCATACCCGGGCTGTGGTCCCGCTTGCCCGACGCGGCAGGGGTCCATTCTTCCCGACCCCTCGGTGCTCCTGTCTGGCCGACCCTTGACAGCGCGATGCCGAGCACGCGCCTCTGCACGTCCACGACCGGGATACCGCGATTCCCCGGCAACGTGCAGGCGTCCACGCGCAGCGCGCGCGAGTAGCCGGCGCGGTCGAGGATTTCCCGCTTTGCAGATAAGATCCTGGCGAATCACGGGTACTGGGGCTGCCCGACGACCGCGCGGGATGTTCGTATCCCGCCCGGCAAGGGGTCCAAGGCGATGGTGACGAAGGCAGTCAGAACCGCGCGAGAGGCTCGGGCCGACGACCTCGCAACGGCTTCCGCATCGCCAGCGGACTGGTGTCGGGCAGTGGTCTTCCCGTCGCAAGGAACCACGCATGAAGGTGTTGCGCATGTCGATGGGAGCGAGCGAGTCGAACGCACGACTGTGCAGGAAGGGCGCATGAGGCCGGAACCCGAAGAAGGCGCGGGCATCGGCCCGGCGGCCGACGTGAAGGGCTCGACGCAGCGAGGAGACCCTGCCCAGGACGACCTCGCAGGGCCCCGTGAGAACCGAACAACTGCCCCGCACCAGCGGATTGCGGTCGAGGGGGCCGAGCCGTGCGCGAGCAGCGACTCGGCTGACGACCTCCAGCCGGCAGCAGACATGCTGCCAGTCTCCATTCCCGCCTCTGGATCCTGTGGCGCACCGATCGTGCCGTCCCAGAAGGTCTTGGAGACGGCACTGACCAAGGCGACCACGTTGGAGGCTCTGCTCGGGCTCGACAAGGCCCTGGCTCTCCTGAAGGAGGCTGCCGAGCAGTTCCGCGCGACCATCGACGAGGCTGCCCGAATCGCCGTCATCGCCCTGACCACCAAGCGTCGGATCGGGGCAGTTCTGCTGCAAGTCGATAGAAGAGGAGGAGATCGAGCAAAGTCGCACGATGCGACTTTGCTCGCGAAGCTGCTGCAGGAACTCGGCAAGGACAAGGCGAGGCGCTACAGGCAAGTCGCTCGGATCCCGGAGGAGCGGTTCAGGAGCTACCTGGCGGCGATGGCTGAGCAGCACGCGGTGCCGACCGAGGCTGGAGTGGCCAGACATGCGAGGCAGGCCGCGGGCGCGAAGAAGGCCCGCAGGGCGCCGAGGGCGGCGCGGTCGAGTCTCCCTGCGCCGACCCTGTCGCGCGCGATCCTCGACGCAGTCGAGCGCTTCCTCGGCGAGATCGACGTCTGCATCGGCGACGCCGATCTGAAGTGCCGCCAAAGGTTCAACCCGGATCTGGTTCGGGTGAAGCTGGTGCGAGGGAACGTGTTCGTCGCGGGGTGCGAGGGTCCTGGGGACTGGCTGCCGAAGCTGCTGAGACTCCGCGAGAGCAGCGCAGTGAGCAACGTGGTCGTCGCCTTGCCCCCGGAGACAGGGGCTGTGTGGTTCAAGCGCCTGGCCGAGGGCAAGTGGCATTGCTTCTTCCCGACCGGCGACGGGGCGTTGCTCGCATACCATGGGCCGAGGACGCACGGGTTCGCACTGACGTTCGGGGCCCACGGCACAGTCATGTGCGCATGCCGCGGAGCAGTCGATGATCGCGAGGGCCCGCGTGGTTCTGCAGGCGAACCAACCTAGCCGTCCGGATTCCGAGCCGTCCGGTCGATCGGTGACGCGTTCTTCGCAGCGATCATTGCGCGCATGGCGTAGCTCTGTGCAGCGCTCCCGACGGTGACGGCCCTTGCGACGAGATTGACTCGGGCTGATCCCGCCGGCGTCGGAGGATTTCGAGATTGCTGCGCCAGAATAATTGGGGCCGCGGGGGAGCGGCGACGACGATGGCATCGGCGACAGCGCAGCGGCTGCGCAGCGGTTGCGCCCCAGATTCGGTTGATTGCATCATCGACCCTGCCGAGGGATGGGCTCGGAACGTGCAAATTGTTTTTTTGCATAAGGTTGCGTCATTGGGCCCGGCGAGGTGCAATGAGCTGCGCAACCTGTCGGAGATGTTGTTCTGGGCGGTTCCCAGAACCTTCGCGTGCACCACCGCCCTGCCGAAAGACTCGCGCGAGCGTGCGGTGCCATGGTCCTTCGCCGCCATGCGTGGCTCTTGGGCGTATCGGACGGAGGCTCCGACTTTGGTAGCGGGGCAGTTACTCGGAACCGCGCGGAGGTAGACTCCCGGAGATGGTCCCTGCAGCTGCACCCCTGTGATGGGGTGGCTCGGGACCGCCAGGACGATGGCCGCACGGACCGAGCTGAGGTGCAAGATGAGAAGTTCCTCGCAGCTCGCAGCTCGCAGCTCGCCGAAGCTGATCCTCGCCGCGGCCCTGGCCGCTGTTCTGCATGCGCCGGTGGTCGCCCAGCAGATCGCAAACCTCGAGGCGCCCCACATCTCGACCTACGACTACACCACGACCGCGGGGTCGTCGACCGGTCTGGCCGAGGCCGCGGGGGACGTCAAGTCGCCCGGTGACGGGTTCATCTACACGGTGTTCACGATCGTCGTGCAGGACACGTTGAACACCCCGAAGTTCTCGGGAGCCGACGTTGCACTGCCTCCACCCCAGGCGTGGTTCAACTACCCCACTGGCCGCCAGGTCGTGGTCCTGCAGAAGACGGATGCCCTTGGCCAGATCGTCAAGCAAGCCTACTTCTACGGCAGGACGACGGGACTCGGCGAACGCCCAGGCTACTCCACCAACGCGCGTGGCATCTCCGTCTGGCCGGTCGCCGACGCGAACGGCGCGCCGGACCCGTTCCATACGCGCATCGTGATCTGCGGCGAGACGTTCGATCAGCAGGTTCCGGAGAGCCAGTTCTGGCCGGGTGGTTGGACGGGCGTGTTGAACCGCCCCTCCGGCTTCATCGCCGTCTACAACGGCGACCTCACGCTGCTGTGGACGCGCCAGTTCTTCGGACGCAGCACCGAGGGGAACTGCGCCATCACGGACGTCAGCATCCGCGTCGAGTTCGACAGCAACGGCCAGCCTTTGAACGACGTCGTGACGTACTGCGGTGTGTCATCGCACGGCGTCGACCTCGTGAACGGTGTGCCCAATCCCTCTGGAAGCAACTTCGCGCTGGAGCCGTTCCGCTTCTTCGCGGCACCCCAGCCGTCGCCGGGACAGCACGAGCCTACGAGTGGCGCCAGCGACAACGGCGTCGATCAGTGGGACGGCATCGTGGGGCGGGTGAGCAACCAGCACACGGGCGGTACGGGGCTCACCGCGAGCCGGAAGTTCCATGCGGTCGTCGGCGGCAAGGAGCAGGACGGGCTGTTCGGGATCGCCGAATGCGAGGCGAATCGTCTCGTCGTGGTGGGTGGCAGTGCCATCCTTCACGACAGTCAGTCCGTGCCGGTCCCCGGAACGGGTCTCCAGTCGTTTCCCTTCACATGGGCGCTCAACCAGCAATCCTGGTCTGTGCTCCCGGACTACGCGGTAGGGGTTGTGCTCGTGTTCAACGCAGCGCCCACCGTCACAGGGGGGAATCTCGTTCTCGAGGCCAGCGACTCGCTGGGCACCGTGGGCGTACCCAGCACGATCGTGCGAGACGTCACGGTGCAGTTCCGGGTCGTGCCCCCGGAAGGAACCCCCCCCACTCCCTGGCACGACGCGTTCCACATGGTGGGGTCGACGAACGACAGCGGGCTGTTGACCTCGAGCTCGTCGCCGCTCCTGACCGGAACCTCACAGACCTTGCCTGGAGGTGGGACAGACGGGTTCGTCGTGTCCGCTCGCGACTTCCCCGGGAACACCTTCGTCTACTACTCCAAAGGGACCTTCCACGGCGGGCCGGGCGCCGACGGACTGACGGGCGTGGCTTGCTGGCCCGAGTTCCCCGACTACATCGCGGTGGCGGGCTTCACCTCCGGCTTCGGGACCACCCCAGGCCTGCTCGACGTGGAGATCGCAAGCTACTTCGTCGACAACACCGCGCCCGTTCCAGGCCAGGTCGGCAACTACGACAGGCTCCGCCGCGACAACGTGGTCACGGCCCTGGTGGCTGACAAGCCGGTGGTGATGGGTGCTGACAACGCGTTCAGCAGCAGGCTGGAGTACCAGGAGCTCGACCTCGACTCGCCAGCAGGCGGCGGCATCGCGATGGAACAACGAGGGCGGACCAACGTGGTTGGCGCTACCGAGGCCACGAACTACCCCGTGCTCGGAGCCACCTCGCGCTCCTACCGCGGAGGTCAGGATGCCATGCGCACGGCATTCGACATCCTGCCGCCTGGAGTCGGCCGCACGGACCTCACCGGGTTGCCGGCCGGATTCGTCCCGCCTGCCCCGGCGAACGGTGGCACGACCCCGTTCTGTGCCCTGTCACCGTTCGGTCGCCAACTCGGGCGTCCGCTGCCCGTGCTCTCGCGCTTCCTGATCGACTGGCGTGGGCCGCCGCCCGCCGCCGACCAGACCAACGCGCAGATTCTCGTCGACCTCACGCCGCTCGGCACCGCTCTGGTGGGGGGCGTGATGCAGTACGGGTTGCCCGATCCGGTTCCGACACCGGCAACCGGCGCTCTGGAGATGTGGGTGGACAACAACCCCGTATCCTGGCTCTTCGTGCCGAACACCGGGGCCCTGTTGGTCAACCTTGCCCAACTGCCACCGGCGCCGTTCGCGGCGGCGGCGCAGTTCGTCTTCTTCCTACCGACGGCCCTCCCGTGCACAGGGCAGCAGTTGGCGGCGACGCCGGCGCTGTACTTCAGTTACTGACGGGCTGCCGGTGCCCGCGCTCAGGCGCGGGCGCCGGCGCCGGAGACCGACACATGACCGCAAGCGAGTTCCCGACCTTCATGACCTCCATCATGACCGCCCTGCACCTTCGCCGCTGGCTGCTCGCGGCGATTCCGATGATCTGCGTCGCGGCCACTGCACAGACGTCGATCCGCAGCTGGGGAACGGCAGGCTACGATACCGAGGGGGGTGCTGGGCCGATCGTGCAGATCGACGCGGGTGGCTACGTCACGGGTGTGCTGCGGGCCGACGGCTTGATCTTCGTCAACGGACGTTGTTCCACGCTTGGCCTGACGAACCCGCCGCCGCCGCCACCAGGTCTCGTCTATACGCAGTTCTCGTGCCGTGACTTCTGCGGCGTCGGCCTGCTATCGGACGGAACCATATGCGGATGGGGTGACTTCGACTTCATGCCCTACTACCCTCCGCCACCAGCGCCGCCCGGCACCCGCTATGTGAGAGTGGCTGCATCGCCCAACCATGCGCTGGCATTGCGATCGGACGGAGTGCTCGTTGCCTGGGGCGACAACACCGAAGGGCAGTGGAATGTACCGATCGTGCCGGCCGGCGCTACGGTACTCGACCTGCAATGCGGGATCCAGTCCTGCGCGATGTTGTTGTCCAACGGAAACATCGTTGCGTGGGGCCGCAACGACTACGGGCAGTGCAACGTCGTGGCGCCACCGGCCGGCAAGAGCTATGTGCGCCTTGGTGTTGGCCGGTTCCACATGCTTGGGCTGCTGTCTGACGGCAACGTGGTCGCCTGGGGCGACAACGGCTATGGGCAATGCACCGTTCCGGCCTTGCCCTCGGGCGTCCTCTACACGCGCGTGGCCGCCGGGACGGGCTTCAGCCTCCTCCTGCGCTCGGACGGAGCGTTGTCGGCCTTCGGCAACAACTGGGGTGGCCAGTTGAACGTTCCTGCCATGCCCGCGGGAGCATCCATCGCAGAGATTGCCGCTGTGTATTTGCACGGCCTGGCACTGTTGTCGGATGGGCGAGTGGTGGCCTGGGGCGACAACAGCTTCTCGCAGGGCACGGTCGGTACCCTGCCCGCAGGAACGCATTGGACGAGCGTTGGCGGGGGTACCTACTTCACCTGCGCGGTTCGATCGGATGGGACGATCGATGGTTGGGGGAACGATAGCTCTGGACAGTGTCAGGCTCCGATACTGCCGCCGGGGGTCCGCTACGAGCGGGTGGAGTGTGGCTACATGCATGCAGCGGCCTTGCGCTCCGACGGCACGGTGGTCGCATGGGGGGACAACTCGCTGGGCCAGTGCAACGTGCCGGCGTTGCCCACCGGGTTTCGCTACACGGACCTTGCAGTGTCTTCGGCGCACACGGTATTGCTGCGGTCGGACGGGCAGGCGCAGGCGTTCGGCAGCAACGCCTTCGGCGTGTGCAACATACCGGCACTGCCCCCAGGGCTGCAGTATGTCGAAGTCGACGCGTGCTACACGGTCACCATGCTGCGGCGCTCGGATGGTACCATCGTGGTCGTAGGCGATACTTCGGCTGGCGCGACCAACGTGCCGGCTGCTCCCCCGGGGCTGTCCTACATCGACCTGGGTGCCGGGCAGGACACGCAGACAGCTCTGCTGTCCGACGGGACAGCAGTGTTCTGGGGACCGCCAGGGCCATGGCCATGGCCATGGATCCCGCCGCCGCCGCTGCCCCCGGGCGTGACGTATGTGGAGGTCGACGGCGGCCGGCAGAACCACATGCTCCGAAGATCGGACGGGGAAGTCGTCGTCGTGGGGACAAGGATGTACGGCTGGGAGACACCACCACCCCTGCGCCCGGGCACCAGCTACGTGGAGGTGTCGACCCAGAGCCAGGACTTCGCCGCGCGCGTCGGCCCGACGAGCACCTACGTCACGTTCGGGGCTGGCTGTGCTGGATCGCGGCCGGCCGCTCGCCTGATCCCGCGCGACACTCCCCACATCGGCGCACCGCACGAGATCCGCATTCTCGATCTCCCGGCGAACGTGGCTTTCGTGGCGTTCGGCTGGAGCCGCCTGCCCACGCCCATGGCACTGGATCCCTACGGCCTGCCCGGCTGCGCGTTGCACATCAGCCTCGACGCGGTGGCGTTCTTCGCCGGCAGCAACGGCCAGGCCACGTTCGCGATGCCGATCCCGCTCGTGCAGAGCCTCGTCGGCGTCCGCTTCTTCCAGCAGGCCTTCGTCGTCGACCCGGCGGCAGGCAACCCCCTCGGTGCGGTGGTGTCGGGAGCAGCCGAAGGAGTGGTCGGCGGCTGGTAGCGCCGAGCGCCTGCTGCGCGAGATCGACCGATGGATCGCGGGATAGACGGCGGGGCGACGCACAACGGCTCTGGCCAGTGGGACGGCTTCATCGGGAGGGTCACAGCGCCGCACGGTTCCGCCAACCCGACGCAGACCCTGGTCTTCCAGGCCATCGGCGGCGGCAAGGAGCAGGACGGCCTGTTCGGTCTGGCCGAGATCTCCGTCGACGGTCCCGAACAGAGCGACGCCTTCGTGGTCGTCGGCTCGACCCGCACGGTAGGGACCCCGGCCACGGGTTCGTTCACCTACCCGTTCACCGTCTTCCCGCTGCCTCTCAACAACGCAGCCTCGACCTACTGCCTCGGCACTGTGTCGGGCTTCCAGGTTTCATCCAGCGGCGCCTTGACGTTGTTCGCCTCGCGCGAACTGGGCGGCCTGGACGATCCGACGCAGAACCACTACGCCATGATCATGGCGCGCGACGTCTGGGTCGGTCACGGACCGGTCCAGTGGGCGGCAGCCACGGAGACGATCTACGTCGTTGGCTCCACCTCGGATGCCTGGCTATTCTCCCTAGGCAAGCCAGTGATCTTCCAGGGCCCGGACGCGACGCTCTCGGGCACCGACGGCTTCCTGTTCGCGATCCCGAGCGAACCCTACCTGAATACCATCTACGGCACCTTCGTTGGTGGCCCAGGAGATGATGGTCTCACAGGTGTAGCTAGCTGGAGCGAGTATCCTGACCTCGTTTCGGTGGTAGGCTTCGCTGCAGGCGCCGGGGCGAGGGACATACTCGTAGGAAGCTACTGCAGGTATGACCCTGCACCGCCGACAACGACGCCACCCACACTTGGCTTCGGCGAGCAGCCGTTCACGGCCATCTCGGCGAATAACGACGACAGGCCTGCTGCCGTCGGTCTGGCCAACGCGACGAGCGGAGCGAACTGCACGCTGCCCTTCGTCACCGTCGACACTCGTGTCACACCTGCGATCTGGCTCGGTGATCCTGCTGGCGGCGGTATTGCCGTCGACGAGCGGGCCCGCGTGAACGTCGTCGGTGCGACCACAAGCACGGACTACCCGGTCTCCCTGGCCAGCCAGCCGCCCTTCCTGGTGGGACGCAACAAAGTCGGCCCCGCGCTCAACTACGACGCCGTGCGCACCGTCTTCGACATGGTGCAGTTCGACATGGCGCGAACGGACATGACGGGGTCCATCGCCATGCTCATGGGATGGAACAGCAACCCGCCGCCTCCCGCCTTCGGCGGCACCACGCCCCACGGTGCCCTGGCCGCTTTTGGCCGCCAGCTCGGCGTTCCGCTCGCCGGCAACTACCTGCCGCGCATGCAGATCGCCTGGGAGGGCATGCCGCCCACGGCGGGGAATCCCGGCGCGTTCCTCGTCGATCGCGCCCCCTCCGACGCGATGTTCGGGGGCACCCTGATCAACTTCGGGTTCCCCTCGACATCGCCGATCTCGGATCCTGTGATCACCGGAGTCGAGATGTGGCTCGTCTCATCGTCGGCCACGTCGGTGCTCTGGTTCCCGCCCGTGAGCGGCCAGTCTGCGATGATGCGCTGCCCGATCACCGCGCTGCCGCCGAGCGGCTTCACGTTCACGGCCCAGGCTGTGGCGATGCTCAACACGCCGATCATCATCGGCACGACGTCGCACAGCTTCACCGCGAGTCCCGCCTTGATGTTCCGGTACTGAGAATCTCCGGCCCCGGGTTCGCCCGGGGCCGCTGTCAGAAGACATGCACTCCACATCTTCCGCCATGCGTCGACTCCTGGTGCTCTCCTGGATCCACCTGTCCATCGCGCTGGC
>Ga0194126_10009278_pt1 | contig 13164 bp, 10 predicted proteins | sample TA2KigC150mmetaG_FD_148641 | JGI IMG/M metagenome (GOLD analysis project Ga0194126, IMG submission 148641) | Freshwater microbial communities from Lake Tanganyika, Tanzania - TA2015035 Kigoma Deep Cast 150m | ecosystem: Environmental > Aquatic > Freshwater > Lake | place: Tanzania: Lake...
TACGAAGGGGCATTCGTGGTCTTTGTCGTCTGCATCCTGCTGATTCTAAAGAAACGCGGCCTTCTCGCCGGGGCTATCGGGACGGCGGCTCTTCTGCCTGTGGTGGCGTACGGCGGCTGGTCCCTCTCACAGGGCTGGTACTTTCTGCCGAATGGCATGATCATGAAGACGCCGTCCCTGAACCTCACCGTCGGGGGAATCGTCAAGACCCTTCTGGGAACCAGGGCTTGGGGCAATGCATGGGACAATCCACATGTCCTCTGCCTGCTGATCACCGCCCTCCTCCTGCTCGTACTGCACCTCAGGAGGAGAATCGTCTGGAGCGCAACTGCGTGCGCGCTGGCGACTTTCGTAGGCACGACCTCTCTGCACCTGCAGTACGCGGAAACGGGGTGGTTCTACAGGTATGAGGCGTATCTCGTGTTCCTTGGAGTAGCCGTTATCGCTGCCGCCGTTGGCGATCTCCACCTTGAGAAACCCTCGTGGCGAGTCAGCAGGGAGGCGCTACCGCGCTACGGCGCGGCCGCACTGCTGTTTGTCCTCGTGGCCCGCCCCCTTGGTCTCAGGGCATTCAGATCTCTGCGGGATACGCCCTTGGCGACAAAGAACATATACGAACAGCAGTACCAGATGGGGCTATTCCTGAGGACGTACTATCAGGACAAATCGGTCGCCGTAAACGATATCGGTGCTGCTACCTTTCTGGCTGACGTAAGGCTCCTGGATTTCGTGGGTCTGGGTAGCATCGAGCCTGCCAGGTTGAAGCGTCAGAACCGCTATCACCTGGAACAGGCTGACAGCCTGGCAAGACAGGCGGGAGCAGCGGTGGCCATCGTCTACCCCAGATTGTATTCCATTCGGAAGTGGCACGAGGTCGGGCAATGGCGGATATCCGACAACGTCGCCTGCTATGACGACCTCGTGTCATTCTGTGCACTAGACTCCTCCGCAATCAGCGGGCTGATTGAGAACCTCAGGGCTTTCGCCGGGGAGCTGCCGTCCGATGTCAAGCAACTGGGTGAGTATACCGAGCGATAGCGCCTCGACCGGGCGTCCGCGGCCGGTTCCGGCGCATCGGGCCTAACTCTGCCGGGCCCGTACCTCAACCCGACTTGGCCGCGACTGCCTCCCAAACGCGCAGGAAGTTGCGGCCAAGTACCTTCGTGATGTCGCCCTCGGGAAACCCGCGTCTGCGCAGGCCCGCTCCAATCGCACCCATCTTCGTCACATCCTCGAGCCCGGGAAGTGCGCCGCTGAACCCGTCGAAGTCTGACCCCAGCGCGGCGTGGTCCGGGCCGACAAGCTGGCAGATGTGGTCGACGGTGTCAAGCACGTCTTCGATCGAGGCCCTCTCCTCCGGCTCGCGCAGGAAGTAAGGCAGGAACACGACCCCAATCACGCCGCCATTCGCTGAGATTGCCCGGATCTGCTCATCGGTCAGGTTGCGATCGAAGTCACGCCTTGCCCTGATTCCGGAGTGGGAGGCGATGACCGGGGAGAGGCTCGCGTCCAGGATGTCGAACACGGTCCTGTCCGCGCTGTGGGAGACGTCGATGATCATCCCGAGTTCGTTCATCCGGCGCACTGCCTGACGGCCGAGCGGAGACAGCCCGTTGTGCGGTTTGCTCTCATCGCTGCTCGAGTCGCCCAGCTCATTGGAGTTGCACCATGTAACCGTCAGCGCCCGCGCCCCGTGCTCGAAGAGCCGGTCAAGGTTCTGCAATCTCCCCTCAAGCGCATGGCCGCCCTCGACCGCCAGGACCGCCGCAATCCTCCCCGAAACGACAGCTTGCCTGAACTCATCCGGGTTCCTTGCGGGCGCGACCATGTCCGCGCTCCGTCCGCAGACCCGATCGAAAGCCTCCGCGCCCTTGATGGCGAAGCCGCAGTACTCATCGGGTTTCAATTGGGTCGGGCTGACCCAGACGGCAAAGACCTGGCCGTTAACGCCGCCTTCTTTCATCCGAGGCAAATCGAGGTGCCCCTTGTCCGACCGCTGCGTGATGTCCTTCCGGCCACAGATGTGCTCATACAGCGCATCGGTATGAAGATCGACGAGCAGCTGCTGGTCGGAACCGGAGGTGAATGCAGCCTGCATGGGCAGTTGTTGTGGAGTATATGTTCGGCCGGGCCGTTGGTCAACCCGGTTCGGCTTGACAGGAGACACCCGGTCCGCTAGAACATCTGCAGATGTTTTTGATTCCCAAACGACAGAGGAGCCTAAGTGAGCATACACCGATACCTGTACATAACGGCCGCGGTCGCTCTGCTGGCAGTCGCCTGCGGCTCGAGGACTCCGGCAACGAAGCCGGCAGCTAACGGGATGGTCGCGTCATTTCTCAAGGACAACAAGCTGGAAGGGCAGATTGTCCTGGTGGAGTTCGGCACCATCGGCTGCGAACTGAGCAACAGCGGGTTGGACATGATGATCGACCTGGCCGGCCGCAAGGCCGTCCCGAACCTGGCCTTCGCCCGGCTGGAGCCGGTCGTCGACGACAAGGTTTTCGAAGACTACTACGGCGCTAGGCCGGCGCCCTTCCCGGTCGTCCGTGACAAGAAGATGAAGATCGCCGAGGCGCTCGGCACGACGATCTACCCGCAGTTCGCCCTCCTCGACAAGTACGGACGGGTACGATACCGCGGCTCGCAGCCGGCAGAGAAGGACCTCGGCGATTGGGTCAGGGCCCTGGCTGCGGAGACGGCTGACCGCGGACCGGAGGCGTCGCTGTTCGGTTCCTCGCAGCTGGATGCTGCGCCGCTGCTGGCCACGACCAGACTGCCCGACCTGTTCGGCGACGTCAAGCCGCTGGCCGCTCTCAAGGGTCGTGGCGGCATCCTGCTCGCGTTTGTCGACACCAAGTGTCCGTTCTCGAGCGTAGCCATCCGCGAGTTCCCCAAGGTCGCCGCCGTACTCAAGGAGAAGGACGTCACCAGCCTCCTCGTCAACATCGGCGAGTCTGAAGCAACGGTGAAGAAGGCCTACGTCCCGGACGCCCCGGTCGTATACGACACGAGCAAGACCACCCAGAAGTGCTGGAACGTGCAGTCGGTGCCGACTATCGTCCTCCTGGACTCGGCTGGCGCGGTCACGTACCAGGGCGGAGCCGCCTGGACCGCCGTCGCGTCCGCCACCGAGAAGATGCTCAGGCTAAACGCGGGATCGGTGGTGCTGGACGAAGCCCAGAGCACCATCCAGGGCTGAGGGAAGAATTAGCCGCTGCCCGTCGGGCAGCATAGCAGGACGGCCGGCCATTGCGGCCGGCCGTCGGTTTATGACCCTGACTACAGCCGGGTCCGCCGCAGGCGGAGGGAGTTGGTGACGACGTTGATTGAGGACAGGGCCATTGCCACTTCGGCCATGATGGGATGGAGCAGACCAAGCATCGCGATTGGAATGGCCACGACGTTGTAGAAGAACGCCCAGAACAGGTTCTGCCTTATCTTCACGAATGTCGCCCGCGAGAGCCTGATGGCCGCAACCACTCCCGTGAGACTGCCGCGCACAAGTGTCACGTCCGACGACTCAATCGCCACGTCCGTTCCGGTGCCGATGGCGATGCCGACATTGGCGGCCTTCAGCGCCGGCGCGTCATTGATACCGTCGCCTACCATCGCCACGCTGCCGAATTCCTGCTGCAACTCCTTCACTACCCGTCGCTTCTCGGCCGGTAGCACTTCAGCCACGATGCGACCGATTCCCGCCTCGGCACCGATCTGCGCTGCCGTCTCACGGTTGTCGCCGGTCAGCATAATCGGGGTGATGCCGAGCGCCTTGAGTTCGGAGATCGCCTGCGCCGAGTCAGGCTTCACCGTGTCGGCCACCCCGATGACGCCGAGCGGCTTGCCGCCGGCAGCAACGTAGAGCGCAGTCCGCGACCGCTTCCTGAGTTCGGCCGCGGCCTGTTCGAGCGTCTGGCAGTCCACTCCGCACTCGGCGAGCAGAAGTTCCTTGCCGGCAAGGACCTCAATTCCATCGACCTTGCCGCTGATTCCCTTGCCCGGCACCGCCTGAACAGCGGTGGGCAGCGTGAGCCTGACACCGCGCGACTGCGCCGCGGCAACAACGGCTCCCGCAATCGGGTGTTCCGAGCCCTGCTCCAGGGAGGCCGCCAGCCGCAGCACTTCGTCTTCCCGGCTTGGGACACGATCCGAAACCGCCGAGCTGGTTTCAGTCATGTCCCGCGCCGGTATCACGTCGGTGACTGACGGCCTGCCCCGGGTAATCGTCCCGGTCTTGTCGAGGATGACCGCCCGAACGTCCTTCAGTGTCTGGATCGCCTCTCCGGAGCGGAAGAGAATCCCGCGCTCCGCGCCCATGCCCGAACCGACCATCAGAGCGGTTGGCGTCGCCAGCCCCAGCGCGCAGGGGCAGGCAATCACCAGCACCGCGACTCCGGCGAAGAACGCCAGGGACACGACCGAGAGATTCGGGTTCACCCAGGGCAGGAAAGTGGAGGCCCACTCGAGCATCGGCTTGATTGTCGGCGTGAGGAGCATCCATACCGCGAACGTGGCCGCCGCAACCAGCAGCACTACTGGCACGAACTTCGCCGTCACCTTGTCGGCGAATGCCTGGATCGGGATCTTGGTGCCCTGGGCCTCCTCGACCAGCCTGATCACCTGGGAGAGGAACGTGTCGCTTCCGACGCGGGTCGCCGAGACCTTGATGAGCCCGTTGCCGTTCACGGTCGCGCCGATCACCTCGTCGCCGGGTTTCTTGTCGACCGGCAGCGACTCTCCGGTCGCCATTGACTCGTCGACGCTGCTCTCCCCTTCTACGATGCGACCGTCGGTGGGGATCTTCTCTCCGGGCCGAATGACCATCAGGCTGCCGGGCGTGAGCTGCGTTACCGGCACTTCCTTCTCGACGCCTTCGGCCAGCTGCAGCCGCGCCGTCCGCGCGCCGAGTGCGACGAGCTTCTTGATTGCCTGCGAAGCCCGGCCCTTGGCGCGGGTCTCGATGTAGCGGCCGGTAAGGAACACGGCCATCACCATCCCGCCGGCATCGGCAAAGCTCTTGATCGGCAGGCCGGCCAGCACGGCGACGCCCGAGCCCAGCGCCGCAGCCACTCCGAGCACGATGAGCACGTCCATCGAGGCCGAACCAGCCCTCACCGAGCCCCACGCCCCCCGCAGCGTGGTCCAGCCCGGCCCGAACAGCACCGCGGCACAGAAGGCAACGTCCAGCCAGACCATCCATGAGACGTGAAACAGGTGCAGGCTGTGCAGCAGCATCATCAGCATCGGGAAAAGGCCGAGAATCCATGCCCAGACCAGCCGGTTCGAGGCGTGACGGAGTTCGACTTCCGAGCGCTCTTCAGCATCCGCGGCCTGATGGATGATCTCGTACCCGACATCAACGACGGCCTTCTCCAGTGACGGCACCGGCGACACCTTGGGGTCGAACTCCACGATCGCCTTCTCGATGGCGAAGTTGACTGTGGCCGTCTTCACACCCGGCAACCGGGTTAGCGCCTTCTCCACGGTGGCCACGCAACTTGCGCAGGTCATGCCGCCGACCGAGAGAGTGATAGTCTCGATCCTTCCCAGTTCCGGCTTCTCAAGGATCGTTGGCTCCGGCAATGCGGAGTCGCCTTCCGCCATTGGCCCTTCGCCGTTCGCTTCGGTAGTCCTACCTTCTGCATTCTGACTTCTGACTTCTGACTTCGGTCGGGCAAGGAACCGCTCCGGCTCAGCTTGGAACCGCTTGAGGCAGTTGGGGTTGCAGAAGTAGTAGGTCGTTCCCTTGTAGTCCCACTTGCCCGCCTCGCTCCCCTCGCGCACGACCATTTTGCATACCGGGTCAATATGAGATTGACGATTGACGATTGTCGATTGTCGATTCTTCGGACTCTTGGTGTCTTCGTGTCTTTGTGGTGAAACTCGGGCAGTTGTGACTTCTGCCTTCTGGCTTTTGACCTCTGACTTCGGTTTGCCGCCAAGAAACTGTTCCGGGTCGGCCTGGAACCGCTTCAGGCAGCCCACGTTGCAGAAATAGTAGGTCGTTCCCTTGTAGTCCCACTTGCCAGCTTCCCGGCCCGCGATGACGTGCATCTTGCAGACCGGGTCGACGTGAGACCTCGCCAGTCCGCCGGATGCGGCATCTGGTTCCGCCGCCGGTTGCACGACGGGCATCTCCGTACCGACGTAGGACTCGGGGTTCTGCTGAAACTTGCGGGCGCAGACCTTGGAGCAGAAGAAGTACATTACGCCGTCGTAATCCCGCCGCGCCGCTTCCTGCCCCTCAATGACCTCCATCCTACAGACCGGGTCGGTGTGTACGTCCGCCATCTTGTCGCGCATCTTCTATTGGACGGATGCAGGCGCACTTCGGTGCATCATTCGTACAGCGACGAGATGCCCGGCTTGCGGCCTGCGCGTGCCCGGCGGACGACCGCCGAGATCCGGCGCCTCCTGGTCTCGGGCTGCCGCGCGTCCGCCACCCAGCCAATGTACATGTTTCGATAGGTGGGGGCGAACTTGTTGAAGTTGCCCCACGCCTCAGGCGAGACCTTGAGCGCGCGCCGCAGGTCTGTGGGGAGTTGCGGCGCGGTTCTTGACGTGTAGGCCGACTGCCACTTGCTGCTCCGCTTTGCCGCCCGCACCGCGGCCAGCCCCGCATCCGTCATCCTGCCTTCGGCCGTCAGCCGTTTGACCTTCTGGCGATTGACCAGTGACCAGATGCTGCCCTTCCGTCGCGGCGTCCAGCGCTGCCGGTACTTCTCCTCGTCCACCGCGTGAATCTGGCCGTCTATCCATCCGAAACAGAGCGCCTCATCCAGCGCCTCCTGATAGCGCAGGCCGGACTTTGCGGCCTTCTTGTACATGTAGACCCACTCGCCCTGCGACTTCGCGTGGTTGCGCCGAAGCCACCGCCGCCACTCCGCGGCGTTGCGGAAATCAAGCGGCTCGGTCGGATCCACGTGCAGTGAAGACTCTGGATCTTGGACCCTGGAATTGGGAATTCGGGCTTGATTCGTCATTCGGACTTCGTCATTCGTACTTCCGTTCTGCTGGCCTCCGCCAGCAGAACGGAGAGGGTGGGATTCGCTATGCGCCCGCGTCACCATGCTCTCCTCTGGGGTCGTGGCGCGCTGACGCGCGCCGGGCGCGACGAATCCCTACCGATTGAGAACAATCGGAGAGGGTGGGATTCGAACCCACGGTACCCTTACGAGTACACATGCTCTCCAGGCATGCCCGTTCGTCCACTCCGGCACCTCTCCACGGAACTGCGGGGTCGCGGGGTCAGGGGTTCCGGGGTTCAGGCCGAGCACCAGGGCCCTTGGACCCCAGGACCCTTGAACCCCTTTCTCTGCAGCTTAGCCGATGCTGCCCGACTGTCAAACCCTGAGGCTACGCCCAAACCCGTCGCTTGGCCCCGATGGCACGAATGACACGAAACGAATGGGTGCGGGATGCCACCTGTCCGTTTCACTCCGTTTTCGTGTCTTCGTGGCCATCAATCCCGGGTCCGGGGGCTACTTGATCAGTACCAGTGTTCCCGGCTTCACGGCGTCAACTATGGTCTTCAGCGGCATCGAGTCGAGCTCGATGTAACCGTGGTCGATCGCCTCTGCCGGCACATCCTCGCTGACCTTGCCGTGAATCACGATGTCTCCGCCGAGGAAGATCGCGCCTGCCCCGAAGGCGTCCTTGACGCAGCGCGCGGCCGAATCTGCCGGCGGCGTGACTCCCTCCAGCCGGTACAGCCAGTCCGGCCTGCACCAGGTTGACCGCACCTGCTTGTTGACCACTTCCAGCGTCGCCCTGGGCAGAGCCGCGTACTCATCTTGTTCCTCCCGGGTCTGGCGGAACCGGTATCTGGTCTCCAGCACCGTCTTGTCCTGGACCGCGAGGGTGAGTTTTCGCTCCGACCGGTTGATGACGAGGTAGGGCTCGCGTCTGGAGAGCGAGGCGATCCGGTAGTTCAGGAATTGGGTATCCTGCTCGAGCTTCACCTTGACCAGTTGCAGGCTGTCATGTCGACCGGCGACTGCCTTGGCCTCGGCGTCCGCCTCAGCGGCCGCGCGTATCAGCTCGCGCTTCCCCACCGCGTCCGCCAGGCGAACCAGGGCGATGCTGCCGACGATGGTCGCAACCACGGCGAGAAAACCGGTGCTTCTCATGCCCATCAGAATATGAACACCTTGGTGCCGACCTCCACCGAATCGTAGAGAACCTTGAGGTCTTCATACCCGACCCGGATGCAGCCGTGGGTAACGCTTCGTCCCAGCAGATGCTCCTGCGGGGTGCCGTGGATCATCACTCCGCCGCCCAGGTCGAGCAGGAATGCGCCGAGCACGCCCTTCTCTCTTCGCAACGGCGAGTTCCATGCCGGAATCGACTCGCCCGTCTCCAGGAAAGCCCAGTCCGGCTTCAGCCAGACCGGGTCCTTCTTCTTGCGGATGACGCTCATGATGCCGCGGGGAGTCTGGAACACCCACGTCCGGCTTCCGTGCCTCAGCGTGGTGTTCTTGCCGGTGGAGATGGCTGCCTCGAGCACGACTTTCTGCCCCCGCAGCAGTGACAGCCGGTTGCCGTTGGGATTGACGACGACGTACAACTCGCTGGTGAAGGCGGTCGCGAATTGCTCGGCCAGTTGCTTCACTGAGCTGTTGAGAGCCTCTATCTCCGGCCCCAGCTTGGGCAGTTCCAGCCGCATCACGACTGTCTCAGCCCGGGTCTTGTACATCCGGTAGGCCAGCCGGAAAATGTCCAGTCCGATGCTATCCTTGACCGGGAAATAGACCTCAGACCAGAGCATCACCAGCGCCGAAAGGAGGATGATGCCGATTGACTTGACCGGACTCACAAGGAAACGACAGATGCCGAACGCCGAGCGTAAAACCTAGGGCGTTCGGTTCGCGTCCGCTCCGGGTTGGGGATTCGTCGGTTGGCGGTCGGCGTTCGCGGTTTCACTGATGCCAGCGGGCATGCTTGCCGCGGACATCAACGTGGATGAACGCCCCGCGCGAGCGCGTACGGCTGTACCAGCCCACGCCGCCGACCAGTTCCGGATGCTTCCGCTCCAGCTCCTCGGCAAGGCCCGCCAGCAGCTTCGAGTCCTTCCGGTTCGACTGGCCGTCATGGTTCAGGTCGTCGAGGCAGCCGTCACCGTTGCCGTCAACGATGATGTCGGCCGCGCCGCCGTATATGTGGGCGCTGTTTCGCCCGTAACGTACGCGCCGGTTGAGCGCCGGCGGGCGGTAGCCGCTGAATACCGAGAACCGGTCGAAATTGAAGCCCCGGCTCTGCACCAGGTCGGTGAGCAGCTCCAGCTTGACGAGCAAATCCTCGCGCAGGACCGTGTACTTGGGGTAGCCGTCCATGGTCCGCGACACGAAATCCCGCAGCTTGTAGCGCGGCGACACCGGCGTGTCGATATTGTCGGGCGTGGTGACGATGAATCCCTTCGGCTTCCTGAAGTTCGGGAAATCGTCGATGGGCCTGGGGTACCTGCCGATCTTCACTCCCTTGAGATAGCCCCGCTGGTCGAGGCTGTCGTACGGAATCATCACGAAAGCGTTGATGCGCCGGACCGTGTTCCCCCCGGTGACCATCAGCGGGTAGAGCCCCGGCTCCTGCGGCGCTACCCAGCAGGTGGCATTCCCCATATCTACGAGTTCCCCGGCCGACGCGACCCAGCCGCTGCTGCCCGCGTCGTCCGAGGTCGCGAGGCGGAGCGTCTCTCCCGGCAGGACGAACCGTCCGATGTTGTCCCAGTAGAAGTCGGACCCGTTGACCCCGACCGTGAGCGTCGGCCTGAGCTTTCGCCTGGCTGTCGCGTCACTGAGCGTAGCGCCGGCCAGGATGCCGGCGAGGAGGACCCAGGAAACAATAACCGCGCGCAATGTTGCTCCTAAAATCAATCCGCCTCGACGGGCAGGTCCGGGTCGAAGGCGGAGGAGTATAGCCGCTGCAGCCAGCCGTGTCAATCCAACCCCGCACTTGCCGAACTGAGGCGGTTTCGCTAGATTCTCTCCAGGTTCGAGACGCAGGCATGGATTCCCAACTATCGAGGAGGCTTGATGAAGTCAGTTGTCGTACCGCTGTTGCTTTGCGCCGCTGTGCTCGCGGCCGGGCCGATGCCGGTGGGAGTAATCGACACGGTCGGCGGGACCACCTACGACGACCAGAACTCCGGACCGGCCCTGCAATGGGTAATCAACGACCCGGCCTACGGCATCCACGTTACCTGGATGTACGCGAACTCGGCCACGCCCTGGTCCGACCGCACCATGCAGTACAACTTCTTCGACCGGAACACGTCGGCCTGGAACTGGCTCGACCCCGACTTCATGGTTTCGGGCACCAACTCCCAGTTCCGCAAAACCGGGTTCGGGACCCTGGAAATCGACCCGGTCGACGGCTCGGCTCGCATCGCCGCCCACTACGCCGCCGGCATGCCGGGCTTCACCCCGGTCGTGGTTGATGACCTCGCCCCGGGCGCCGGTATCTTCAACGAGTGGCTCGGCGCTCCGTCCCTGACCGAGTACTTCCTGCCCGTCATGGCGATTCCGTCCGATGGCTCCACGAACCTGCTCCTAATCCGTTTTGCGGCGTCGGATAACCTCTACTACGCCCGTTCCACCACCTGGGGCTCATGGGACTCTCCGGTCTTCTGGAACGTCGCCAGCGCGTTCGGCCACAACCTCGTTGCCTCGCGCGCCTCGAACAGACTGCTCGCGACCTGGATGAGCGGCAACGGCGCCGACCTGGCGCTCTCCTACCGCTTCTCCTCTGACGGCGGCGCGAACTGGGATACCACCCGGAAGCTGACCCCGCCGTCGGTTTTCGGCACCGACTCGGGCACGGTCTGTTTCATCGGCGCCACCCCGCTGTTCGACAAAGACGACAACTGGCGGCTGGTGACAACGCTGGTGCCGCTCGTCACCGACTCGGCGCTCCAGAACCCGGCGCAGATCTGGGTCTACAACTCCGGCACCAGCGAATGGCACTTCATCCACGGTGCGGGCGCCCAGAACCTCTCCGGGGAAATCGGCGGCAACGCCGCCTACTGCGGCCGGCCCAGTCTCGGCCAGAACCCTACCAGCGGCGCCTTCTACTGCGCCTGGGAAGAATTCGACTCGACCAACTTCGAGCCCTCCACCGGTCGCCTCCGGGCCGACATCTTTGTCGCCTCGTCGCCGGACGGTACGACGTGGAGTTCGCCGACGCGTGTCACGAGTTCCGACGCTACATCGAAACGCTTCCCATTCCTGGCCAGGAACTGCTCGGGCGACTCGCTCGCGATCAGCTTCGAGCAGGACTCGATTGCCGGGTTCAACACCGGCGGCACCGGCGTCATCTCCCGTAACCCCATCTGCGTCTGGCGCGGAACCGTGTCAGGTGCTGTCTCCGAGCTCCGCCCTTCGCCCCTCGCTCCTCGCCCCTTGCTGACCGCAACCATCGCCCGCGGCGTCCTCAATCTGCAATCTCCAATCTCCAATCTGCAATCTGAAATCGTCCTCCTCGACGCGTCCGGCCGTACGGTCCTTTCTCTCCGCCCCGGCCCGAACGACGTCACCGCCCTGGTTCCCGGCATCTACTTTGTGCGTGAGGAGTCGCCGACCGCAGGCCGCGTTTCGCCGGCTGTCCGCAAAGTAGCAGTGCTGCGCTAGATGAGAAGACCCCCGCGATTGGTTCGAACCGGACAAAGCAAAGGAGTAGCCGGTGAAGTTCAGCAAGAGCGTATCCGAGATTGTCCGTGCCCGGCGCTCGTCGAGGAGCTATCAACCCGAGCCGATAGCCGAGGCCGCGGCCCGCGAACTTGAGGCCGCAGCCGGTTCGCTCGACCGGGGCCTTGCCGCCGAGCCCGCCCGGTTCGCGCTGGTCCGGTGGACCGACGAAGCTCGGCGCGAGGCGCGGCTCGGTGACTACGGAATCATCTCCCGCCCGAGGAACTTCCTGGTCGGGGCAATCCGAGGGTCTGACAAAGCTCATACAAGCTACGGCTACCTGCTCGAGCAGCTGGTGTTGAAGGCGACCGAACTCGGCCTCGGGACCTGCTGGCTGGGATACTTCGATCCGCGCTTCGCCGGCGAGTTCAAACCCGGGCCCGACGAGCTGATGCCTGCCGTCTGCGTTGTCGGCCCGACCACTGAGAACCCCGGAATGAAGGACCGACTGGTTCGCTCCGCGGTCGGTGCGACGCGACGCCGGAATTGGAGCGACCTGTTTTCGGACGGGAAGTTCGGGACGCCGCTTTCACCGGAAGCGGCCGGGCCCTATGCTGAGCCGCTGGAGACGGTCCGCCTGGCACCATCAGCCGGGAACACCCAGCCCTGGCGGATTGTCCGCGAAGCCGGTTCGGCGAGCTTCCACTTCTTCCTCAAGTCGATCAATGCCAGATACGACCAGCGGCGCCTGCACGACGTCGACGTCGGCATCGCGATGTGCCACTTCGAGTTGAGTTGCCGACAACTGGGCCTGGCCGGCGCGTGGACAGATTCGGCCCCGGGCTTCGACGTACCCGCCGGCGTTCGGCACATCTTCACCTGGCAGCCGGTCCGCTGATCGCGTTTCCGCACTATTCACCTGCCGCAAGCCACGAGCCGCGAGGCCTGCTGGACGTAGACGGCGAGCAGGCGATCACCGTCACGTCTGGCGCCGGCGCCAATGGCACGTTGAGCCCCGAAGTGTACTTTCAACGTTCGGCGTCGTGCTTGAAGCACGATGCATCAAGCGTCGTGACCAAGGTCGCCATAGCGCGCTAGACCGCAAGTCATCTGGCGACTTATCTCTCGGCCGGGGCACAAGAGGCCCGGCCGAGCAGATTGCTGGCCTAGCTGCAGAATCAACGGAAGATTCGACTTCCTAAGTCACTCGTGAAGTTGCCAGACAGGTCACACGACAAGTGACTACGAAAGTCACTCAGGAATAGACTGACCAAGTAACATGAAGGACGACTAAACCGGTGACACTTCCACTGACTCTACATGGAGCATGTCCCTCGGTTAGTTGAAATTCCTAGCGGCTCCCACATCACTTTAGGCAACTCTCTCTGTTGCGTCAATTTCTTTCGGTGACGCGGACCGTTCCAGTGCACTCAGCAATGCGGGGATGTGCCGGTAGCCATCTACGCACCGGAAGTGCTGCTCGGCATGTAGCAGCCCAGCTACACACCAGCGCCAGCGCATCTCGCCAGGGCGCCAGCGCTTC
>Ga0194126_10009279_pt1 | contig 13162 bp, 8 predicted proteins | sample TA2KigC150mmetaG_FD_148641 | JGI IMG/M metagenome (GOLD analysis project Ga0194126, IMG submission 148641) | Freshwater microbial communities from Lake Tanganyika, Tanzania - TA2015035 Kigoma Deep Cast 150m | ecosystem: Environmental > Aquatic > Freshwater > Lake | place: Tanzania: Lake...
TGGCCAACGGGGCGATCACCGCAACCAGCGGGCTGGCGGCGATGGAGCAGGCGCTGCAGGTCACGGGCCGGCGCTCCACCATTGTCTACTTCGGCCTGCCGGGCGATCAGGACCGCCTGAGTGTGCCCGTGCTCGACCAGATCCTCTGGGACAAGCAGATTCGCTTCTCGTGGCTGGCCCCCAACACCTGGCCGGCCGCGCTGCAGGCCCTGGCGACGGGATTGGTGAGTGTCGGGCCGCTGGTGAACCAGACATACGCGCTGGCCGATCTCACGAGTGCCCTGCACGGGGTCCGGGACCGGAAGGGCGACCCGATGAAGCCCGTCGTCCGACCCTGAGGTCAGGAGGCGATGATGGCCGGCGCGACGCCGACCAAGTGGCTCGCCATGGCGGCTCTGCTCTGCGCTGTCGGGCACGCGCAGGAGGCGCCGCGCGTGGTGGCCTCCTGCGACTTCGAGGGCCCCTACTCGACCGGCGATCAGCAGATTCAGGCCGGGTGCGCGAACAACTGGCAGTGGGGCCGCAAAGACATGGTTCTGCGGGCCGACGCGAACGCGGGGCGGCCCGGCACGGCGCAGATGATCCAGGTTCGCGGCATCGCCTCCGGCGGGATGCAGTTCTTCTTCACAGACCTGAAGCTCACGCGGGAGCGGTACTACCGCATCTCCTACTGGCTGAAGAGCGACGGGCTGGAGGGACCGGCCCGGTGCTACGTCCGCAAGATCGACTACCCCTGGACGGTGTATGTTTGGGGGGGCTACCAGACGACGAGCTCGACGTGGCAGCAGTACAGCTTCACGGGCAAGTGCCCGGAGGACGTGAACGAGGACGTCGGAGTGTGCTGGGAAGGCGGCTCGCTGGGAACGATCTGGCTCGATGACCTGAAGGTCGAGGCAGCCGATCAGCCGTTCCCGGCCCCGGCGGCAACGCCGGTCGAGGTCCCCGCTTCCGGGAACCTGCTGCCCCGCTCCTCTTTCGAGGGCCGCCGGGACCACCTCTGGTCCACGATGTTCTTCGGTTGGAGCCGCGACGGAGTCTGGGAGGGCGTGGAGGGTGACTGGGAGGACCCGCAGGCCTACCGCGCGCCGGGCGGGAAGGTGGGTCAGTACTGTCTCGCGGTGCCGAACGCACGGCATGCCGGCCAGCCCGGCACGCTTGGCCTCCCCTTCGAGGTGCTCCCCGGGAAGCCGTACACGGTGTCCTTCTGGATCCGGTCCGACCCACCGGGGCTCCCCGGCAGCGTCTCGCTGCAGTACTACTGGAGCGGGCGGCATCAGCAGGGCCTCAAGGACGGGGCGCTGTACCCCAAGCCGACGGGCGAGTGGCAGCGCCTGTCCTTCACGACGACGCCCGAGCCGGATCCCGGTGCGGCCGATCCCGCGAGCCCGGTGAAGGTGGCCGTGCAGATTGCGCCCTCCGCCACGCAGCCGGGCACGCTGTACGTGGACGGGCTCACCGTCGAGCCGGGGGCGACAGCCGGCGAGTACCGGCCGGCGTACCCCCTCGAGCTCTACGCCGACGTCGGTCAGGAGAGCGGCAACCTGCTGGAGTGGGGACGGAAGGTCCCGCTCAATCTGCTGGTCGCGGCGGCGGACACGTCGCCGCTGCGGCGAGCCCGGGTGGAGGTCATCGTCCGGAGCTTCCCGGCCGAAGTGGCGTGGAAGCGGACGCTGGACCTGCCCGTGGGCGAGGAGACCCGACTGGACCTGGACCTGAGGCGCCGAGGGCTGTTTCGGGTCGAGATGCGGACCGTGGACGCGACCTTGGCCGCGCCGCAGGAGGCCGTCCTGGCGATCGTGCCCCCGCCACGCCAAACCGGAGCGGCCGGCAGGTTTGGCGCCCACATCGCGCTCCGTCCGGCACTGGTGCGGTATGCCCGACAACTGGGCTTCACCTGGACCCGCCTGCACGACTGCAGCCTGCTGACGAAATGGTCCGCCACCGAGCGGGCGCCGGGGCAGTTTCTCTGGCACGATGAGGTGGTGGACGCCGTGCGGGCGGAGGGCCTGAACATCCTGGGGCTGCCCGACCACGAGCCCGAATGGGCCAAGGCGACCGTGCCGGACGCGAATCCGCTGAACGTCGCAGCCTTCGAGGCGTACTGCGAAGCCCTGGCGCGCCACTATGCCGGGAAGATCGATCATTGGGAGGTCTGGAACGAACCCTACATGCCCGGCTCGTACAGCGGCGGGCCGGAGCGGTTCGGCGAGGTCCTGCAGGCGGGCTGCCGCGGCCTCAAACGCGGCAACCCGGAATGCCGCGTGCTGGGCTGGTGCGCCGATATCGGCCAGCCCGCGTGGGGCTCCGGCATCGCCGAGGAGGCCCGCGCCTGCCTGGACATCTTCTCGTTCCACAACTACGTGAACAACCTCTGCGGCGGCGGCACGCTGCCCTTCGCCGCGGAGTTACCCGATCACCGCAAGCTCTGGCCCGCCCACGTCACGGAGTGCTGGAATACTGAGGGCACGAACGGGGACGTGTGTGGGAACGGGTTCTACAGCCACATGCCGCTCGCCACGCCGGACACGAACCGGCGCGCAACGGCCTTCGCATCGCGGGTCTGGCTCGAGCACGGGCGGATCGGGGTCGCCAAGCACTTCCTGTACCAGATGCACAATGTCGACACGATGAGCTACTACGGCGGCTACCAGTCGCTGCTGATCCAGTACGACCGCACCCCTACGCCCGCGGCGGTGGCCGCGGCGGTCACCGCGTACTGCATGGACGGGCTGGAGTTCCGCTTGTGCCCGGACGTCGCGGGGGTCGTGCAGGCGCTGTTCGAGGGCGGGGGCCGCACGTGCTGGGCCGTCTACGACGACGGGGGAACCCCGGGGCGCCGGCGGCTCGACCTCCGAAAGCTGCCGGCCGGGATCCAGCTGTTGGATGTCATGGGCAACGATCCGCGTCGGGAGAACGGGCGCCACTGGGACGTCGGCATGACCCCCCTGTTCGCGCTCGCCTCCGGCGTGGCGGCGGGTGATCTCGCGACGGCCTGCCAGGCCGCCATCGGCGATTAGGGACAGGCGCCAGTTCATGCCCGTGAACGGTGGGGGGAGTTAGATGATGATGCGTTACTGCCGGCGGTGGCTGCTAGCGGCGTTGACGGCGCTCGGCGGGTTGGGTGGGGCATGCGCTCAACCGCCGGCTCTCGTGAGCGTCTATGACGAGCTGCGTGTCGCCATTGAGACGGAGGACACCGAGGCGGTTCTGGCCCGGCTTGCCCCCATGATCAGGCTGGAGACCTCGGTGCAGGCGGGGTGGCTGCAGGAGCTGAGCGCCATGTTCGCTCAGCGGGAGAGCCTTGCCGCTGAGATGCGCTTCGACGAGCAACAGGTGGTCGGCCAGAGGGCCCTGCTCGTGGTGACGTGGGCCTTCAGCGGGAAGACCACGGAGACCGGCGAGGCGTGGAGCGCGACGCAACAGCGTCTGGACTACCTCGTCCAGAAGGGCCCGCACTGGGCGCTGCTCAGCAGCGACGCCCTGGCGCCCGAGGTCCTGACGAGGGCCTTTCGCGAGGGCCGGTTCGCCGACCCCGACAGCGGGTTGGAGTGCTCGCCTCCCGCCGAGTGGCGGCTGTTCGCCCTGGAGGGCGCGCGAGTCGCGCTGACGGCCTGGTCCCCCACGCTGGACGCCGCCGTGGCCTGGACGCTCACCGACCTGCCCGGCACGTTCACGGCGGAGCAGTTCGCCCGCGGGCAGCAGGACGCGGAGGCGAAGCTGGCCCCAACGCTGGGGCTCGAGTTTCGGGACGTGTCGATGGAGCCGGACGTCTTTGGCGACCGGCCCGCCTTCCGCGTTCGCCGCACAGCCGCCGGGCCGGAGGGTCTGGAGCTGTACGCCGACGCGACGTACTGCGTCGTGGGCTCCACGCTCTGCGTCTGTCAACGAGTGGCGATGCCCCCCAAGGCCTACGCGACGCACCAGACCGCCCTGGACCAGGCCGTGGCGTCCAGCCGCCTCGTCGAGGTCGAGGCCACCGCCCTGCCCGCGGAGGCCGGCCGGATCGACGCAGACAAGTACGTCAACGAGGTGCACGGCTGCGAGATCGCCGCTCCACCCGGCTGGACGATGCGGGTCGGCCAGGGCCAGTTCGACCTCCAGGTCACCATGTACGAGCCCCAGGGCGACAGCAGCATCTCGCTGGGAATGATCCGGCTCCCCGATCCGACCGTGACGGCCGAGATGGCGGTGCTGGGCGACGACAGCCTCACCGCCGAGGCCTTCGACGGTTACGAGCTGATCAAGCAGGGCGAGACACAGGTTGGCGAGCTGCCCGCGTACGAGAGCATCACCACGTTCTCCTTCGGCGGCGAGACGCGCCGGCGCCACCGGGTCTACCTCGTTGACGGCGACCGCCTCTTCTTCATGTTCGCCGATGCCGCCCCCGCCGAGAAATGGGCCAGGCTCTCGCCCCTCTTCGAGGCGGCCATCCAGTCGTTCCGGCTCATTGAGACGCCGCCCCCGGAATAGCTGCTGGTCGGGACCGACGGCCCGCAAGCCGGGCTGTGATCTTGACCTACGATGTACAATAGTAGGAATACACGCCCCAAGGAGGCTCCCATGCGACGCCCCTTCCTGTGGCTGACGGCGGCCGGCTTGATCGGCGCGCTGAGCGCTCAGGCCTTGCAGACATGGCTCCGCCCCGCCCCCGCCCATGCGGGCACGGCCCTCGGCCGCCTGACCCAAGGCGCCGACGGCACCGTGGTCGTCTCGGCCAGGAACACGACACTCACCCTCGCCCCCGACGGCACGGTGCGCGTCACCTCGCCCGAGCGCCTGATCCTCGGCGCGGCGGATGACGTGAAGATCGAGGGCTACCGCGTCACGATCGATGCCTCGAGCGAGTTCAAGGTCGAGACCTCAGATGTGGTCATCGATACGAGCGACTTCACGCTCGAGGGCAACGATATCGAGATCGGCGAGTCGAACTCCGACATCAAGCTCGCCGACGGCAGCAGCCCCCTGTGCCTCAACGACGGCGACCAGATCGTCAAGAGCGATCGAGTGAAGGCAAGGTAGGGCGCTCGATGACCTCGAGGGAGCGAGTCCTCATGGCCCTGCGCCATGAGGCGCCGGATCGGGCGCCGTACAACCTCCGCCCCTCTCCGGGGATGGTCGAGCGGCTGCGGCAGGAGACCGGGGCGATCGACTTCGCCGAGCACTTCGGCCACGATGTGCGCTACGTGCACCTCCCCTTGCCGCCGCGGCCCGAGGACGTGCCCGACGTCGAGTGGACCCCGATGCCGACGGACAAGGACATCGCCGCCGTCGCGGAGGCGACGCGGGCGCTGCAGGCGCGGGGCCTGGCCGTCTGCGGCGGGTATGCGTGCGGGGTCTTCGAGCAAGCGAAGCACTGGCTCGGCGACGGCCCGGCGATGCTGGGGCCCTACGACGACCCGCGGGGCTTCGGGGCGCTGCTGGACCGCATCACCGAGTGGAAGGCGGCGATCTACGGCGCCCACGCCGCCGCGGGGACGGACCTCGTGTGGATGGGCGATGACCTCGGCACCCAGCGCTCCCTCGTCATGAGCCCCGGGCAGTACCGACAGTGGTATCGCCCGCGACATGCGGAGATCGTCGCGCGCCTGCGCGCAATCCGGCCCGAGGTCCGCATCGCCTTCCACTGCTGCGGCCACGTGACGCCCTTGATCCGCGACCTCATCGAGATCGGCGTCGACGTGCTGGAGGCCGTGCAGGCCGAGACGATGGACCTGCGGCAACTGAAGCGCGAGTTCGGGCGCGATATCGCCTTCTGGGGCGGGATCGGCGCCCAGAGCGTCCTGGCCCGTACGACGCCGGAGCAGGTGAAAGCCGGCGTCCGCGAGACCCTCGCGATCATGTCCCCCGGCGGCGGCTACCTCGCCGCCCCCTGCCACACCCTCACCGAGGAAGTCCCCTGGGAGAGCGTCGTCGCGTTCCACGAGGCAATGGGGGCGGATGGCTTGTCCGGCTGACGTCAGAGCCCTACGTCTTCCTCTCCCGGGGCTTGGCGGCGGGGAAGAGGATGTTGTTGAGGATGAGGCGGTAGCCGGGGGAGTGTTTGTGGAGGGAGAGGTCGGTGGGCTCCTCGTTGATGACGTGGGCGTAGTCCTCGGGGTCGTGGCCCCCCAGGAAGGTCGCCGTGCCGTCCCCGTAATCGGCGTGGACGTACTTCACCATGCTGGTCCCCGGGCGGTCCCCCATGACGACCACGTTGTCCTTCAGGCGGGCGCGATCGAAGGCGGTCGTCAGACCCAGGAAGTCGGGGACCTGCAGCGTGTGGCACTGGGTCAGCATGGTCACGACGGGGTCCTGTTTGGCGGAGAACTCGAACAGCTCGAAGGTCGCCCCCGTCCCCACGAAGTCGGCCTCGGGAGGCGTGAGGTCGATGTCGGCGATCTCGTTGCGGGCGGGGTCTGATACGAGGCGGAAGTCCCTGAAGCAGAAGGTCACGTCGTAGTCCAGCTTCCCCTGCGCGCTCGGGTCCAGCGGTGAGCCGTCGATCTCGGCGGGGATGATGTCCACGCCCACGGCCGCCAGCCCCACGTCCAGGCTGTCGCACGCGCTGCACATCGCGAACACGAACCCTCCACCGGCGACCCACTGGGCCACCTGCGCCGCGACCGCGCCCTTCAGCTCCTGAACGCCGGCGAACCCGAAGCGCCGTGCGTCGTCCTGCGCCACCTTCACCTGCTGCTGATACCAGGGCTCTTGCCGATGGGTAGCCCAGAACTTGCCGAACTGCCCGCTGAAGTCCTCGTGGTGGGTGTGCAACCAGTCGTACTCGGCCAGCTCGCCCTGCAGGATCGCCTCGTCGTACAGCTCGTCATAGTTGACCTGCGCGTACTCCAGGGCGAGGGTCACGGCGTCGTCCCAGGGCTCGGCGGTGGGTGGAATGTACACCGCAATCTCCGGCGCCTTCTCCAGAACGACCCGCTCCATGTTCTCTTCAGCGATCGTGGCGGCGATCCGGTCACGGGCGGAGCCGCCGATCGGCTCGCACGTGACGCCGAGCTCCTGGGCGCGCTCGCGAACCGCCGGCGTGTCGGGCAGCAAGAACGAGCCGCCGCGGTAGTTGAGCAGCCACTCGGAGGCGCCGCCCTCGGGGCTCTCCAGGCACCAGTAGGTCAACCCGTAGGCGCGGAGGTGATCGGTCTGGGCGTCGTCCATCGGCACGAGGAGAAGCTGCGCCGGGGCCAGGCTGCAGAGGAGGGGAAGCAGGAAACTGGGGCCTGTCCCCAGTCTCCTAGCGGCGGGCCGAAGAGGTGGCCCTATTGGGGACGGCACGGGCGTCGATGACATCAATGAGGTTCCGCAGCCGGTCGACCAGCCGGTTCAGTTCCGCGCGGTTCTCCACATCAACAACCAACCGGATCGTGGCGACGTTCCCCTTCTCGGCATCGACGGCGGCGGAGGCGATGTTCAGGCCGCTCTCGCTGACGACGGCGGTGATGTGCGCCAACAGGCCCACGCGGTCCAGCGCCACCAGCTCGATGCTCGCGCGGTAGGTGTCGGCCGCGCGCTGTTGCCCCCACCGGAGGTCCTGCACGCGCTCGGGCTCCAGGGCGGTCCGGTGCTGCAGGTTCTTGCAGTCCGCCCGGTGGATGGCGAGGCCTTCGCCGCGGGTGATGTAGCCCCGGATGGGGTCGCCGGGTAGCGGATTGCAGCACTTGGCCCGACGGGCCGCCAGGCCGTCGATGTCGCCCATCGTTACCGAGGCCCGGGCGGCCGGGGCGATGTTCGACGCCTCCAGGTCGCGGAACGACTCGATCTCCTCGGCGATCGTGCGCGGGCCTTGCGGTTCCGGCTGCAGGCGGATGAGGACCGTCTCGGGCTCGATCTCGCCAAAGCCGATGGCCGCGAACAGGGCCTCTTCGTCGCGCAGGTTGAAGGACCGCGCGACCTGCACAAGATCGTCCATCCGCAGCGCGGAGCGCTCGTCAGGCGGGAGTCGACGAACGGCCCTCTCCAACGCCTCGCGCCCCACGCCGATCGTCTCGTCGCGCACCTGGTCGCGCAAGTAGCGCCGAACCTTGCTCTTCGCGCCCGAGCCCACGATGAGCTTCAGCCAGTCCACCGTTGGGTGAGCGCCCGCGTGCGTCGTGATCTCGACGATGTCGCCGTTCCGGAACTGGTAGTCCAGCGATACGAGCTTGCCGTTCACCTTGGCTCCGGCGCAGTGGTTCCCGACATCCGTGTGGATCCGGTAGGCGAAATCGAGGGGCCCGGCGCCGGCCGGCAGGTCGATCACGTCCCAGTTCGGGGTGAACACGAAGACCTGGTCCTTGAACAGATCCAGCCGCACCAGCTCCAGCCACTCGTGCTCGTCGGGCAGGTGGTCCTCCAGCTCCCGCAGCTGCTCCATCCACGCCATCATCTGCTCGTCGAAGCGCGAGGGCTGCCCGCCCTCCTTGTAGCGCCAGTGAGCGGCGATGCCGTGCTCCGCGACCCGGTGCATCTCCCGCGTGCGGATCTGCACCTCCATCGGCTGCCCATTCAGGCCGACCACCTTGGTGTGCAGCGACTGGTAGCCGTTCGGCTTGGGCTTGGCAACATAGTCGGAGAACTGATCGGTGATGGGAATCCACAGCTTGTGCACGATCCCCAGCACGCTGTAGCAGTCCGGCACCGACTCCACGATCACCCGCAACGCCATGAGGTCGCCCAGGTGATCGAAGTCGATGCTCTGGCGCTGCATCTTCTGGTAGATGCTGAAGAAGTGTTTGGGACGGCCCTCGATCTTCGCTCCGATGTCGGCCTCCCGGAGCTGCTCCTGCAAGTCGGCGATCGCCTGCGCCACGACCGCTTCCCGTTCCGCCCGTCCGGCGCCGATGCGGCTTGAGATGTCGTGGAAACCCGCCGGATCGAGCGTCTTGAACGCCAGGTCCTCCAGTTCCCACTTGAACCGGCGGACGCCCAGTCGGTGTGCCAGGGGAGCGTAGATGTGAAGCGTCTCCTCGGCGATGGCCTCGCGGCGATGGGCCTCCAACGGCTCGAGCGTGCGCATGTTGTGAAGCCGGTCGGCGAGCTTGATCAGGATCACGCGCACGTCATCGGCCATCGCCAGGAACATCTTGCGCAGGTTGTGCGCCTGCCCTTCCTCGCGCGTGCGGAAGTTGGCCAGCGAGAGCTTCGTGACGCCCTCAACCAGGGTCCGCACGGTGCCGCCGAACTCCGCCTCAATCTCCTCCGGCCGCGTCGGGGTGTCCTCCACGACATCATGGAGCAAGGCGGCCGCCACGGCCGTCGGATCGGACTCGACCTCCGCCAGCAGGCCGCCAACCTGGAGCGGGTGCTGAATGTAGGGGGTGCCGTCGAGGCGCTTCTGATCGCCGTGAGCGACGTCGGCGAAGCGGTACGCGCGTGGCAGCAGCTCCGGATCGGCTGCCGGCCAGTACTTCCGCACGATCCTGTTGAGGTCGGAGATGACCAAGGCCGGAGCCCGCATTCAGGATGGCGTCCACGCGACCGGTACGACTACTCGAGCTTGGTGTGGCGGGCGCGCATCTCCTCTTCGGTGGTCCCCAGGCGCTCCATCAGGGACATCACCACCGCGTCACAGCAGATGAGAAGGGCCTGTTCGAACAGCGAACCCGGCGGCTGGACGGACTTGCCGTGCGGAGCATCCCACGCGATCGGTCCGTGGAGCTCAACCACGAGGTCGGACGCCTGCGCGATAGGCGAAGCCGGGTGGGCCGTGAGGCACGCGACCCGCGCGCCGCGCTCGCGGGCGGCCTCAACGATGGCGAGCGTCGTTCGCGTCCGGCCCGAACCCGTCGCGACCACGAGGAGATCCCCGGGCCCGATCGCGGGCGTCGTCGTCTCGCCCACCACATGGGCGTTCAGCCCCAGGTGCACGAGGCGCATCGCGAAGGCCTTCACCATGAGCCCACTGCGCCCCTGGCCGCTGCAGAACGCCCCCCGGGCAGCCAGTATCGCCTCGACGAGGGCCTCGCCCTCGACCGGGCTGGTGTGCGTCAGGGCGCGCCGCAACTCCTCGGCGATCCGCAACGCATTCTCATAGGGGGAAGCGCTCATGGCCCGACTGGACCCCGGATCACCATCGCCGCCCAACCGGGGACGGCGGACTGTCCTTCAGCCCGGCGGCGCGAGCACGGTGATCACGCAGCGGTCGAGGTCGAGCAGCTCCTGGGCCACGCGCTGCACGTCGGCGGCCGTGACCTTCTCGATCTCGCTGCCGTACTTCGCCGCATCGTCGTAGCCCAGACCGTACAGCTCATCGAGGGCCGCCGTCTGCGCCCGGCTGGCGGCCGTCTCCAGACCGATGTCATGCTCGGCGATGCACATCCGCTTGCCCCGGCTCAGCTCCTCCTCGCCGACCGGCACGCTCTTCAGATCGACAATGAGCTGCTTGATCAGCGCGATGACCTCGTCGGTCTTCGAGGGCTCGGTGGCGGCGTTCACGACGAACGCCCCCGGGTCCAGACCGGCCTCGGACCAGGCATGCACGTAGTAGACGAGCTGCCGCCCGCGCAGGGCATCGTGCAGACGCCCGCCGGGGTAGTCGCGCCCTGACAGGACCGCATCGAGCACGTCGATGATGTAGCGGCGCGCGTCGCCTACCTTGACGCCCGGAAAGCCCACGTAGAGGATCGACTGTTCCTGGTCCCGCTCCCGACGCGCCTCGCGAGCCTCGGTCAGCGCCGGCTCGGGGAGCGGCGACGCGTCCTCCGTCTCAGCGGGCTTCCACTGTCCGAGGGCCTTCTCGACCGCCGCGAAGGTCTGCTCCGGGTCCACATCGCCGAAGACGGCGAGCACGGTCCGGTTCGGGCGGCAGTACTGCGCGTAGTACTCCGCCACCTGCTGCCGCGTCAGCTGTGGAATGCTGGTCTCCGTCCCGATGGCGAAGAATCGGTAGGGATGAACGGTGAACATCGTCTCACCGAAGAGCTTCCGAGCGACCGTGGCGGCGTCGTCCTGCTGCTGGGCGATGCCGGCCAGCGTGAACTGGCGCTGCTTCTCGAACTCGTCCTCGGGGAAGGCCGCGTTCATGAGGATGTCGGCTGTGCAGGCCAGGATCGGGCTGAGGTCCTCCCGCAAGGCGTAGGCCTGGACGCCGAAGCTGTTGCGGCCCGAGTAGGGCGACAGGCCCCCGCCCAGGCTCTCCACCGTCTCGGCGATCTGCTCCCGGGTGCGACTCCTGGTTCCCCGGGTGAGCATCTCGGCCATGAACGAGGTGATCCCGTTCGTCTCCGCCGTCTCGAACCGCAGGCCGCCCTTGGCGGCGGTGCAGAGGGTTACGGTCGGGGAGGCCGTACTGCGCTGAACGAGGACCTTCAGGCCGTTGGGGAGGGTCCGCAGGATCGTCTCGGGCTTCTCGGCGCCCCCGCCGACCGCGCCTGCGGCCTCAGGCGCCTTGGGTGTCAGAGCGGCCACGCAGAGCTTCTCCGGCCGGAAGTAGGCCTGCGCGACCCGACGCACATCCTCCCGCGTCACGGCCTTGATACGCTCGACGTAGCCCTCGCTGAACCTCGGATCCCCGGTGGCCAACAGGTCGCTGCCCGCGAGCTCCGCCAGGCTCTCGGCCGTCTGGCGCGCGAAGATCAGCTCCGCCGCCTTCTGGGTCTTGGACCGCTGCAGCTCCGCCGCGGACACCAGCTCGGTCCGACACCGCTCGAGCTCGGCGAGGATCGCCGCCTCGGCCTCCGGCAGCTTCTCGGCGTCCAGCGTGGCCGAGACCGTGAACGAACCCGCGTCGTACGAGGGCGTGTGGGAGTAGCAGGAGATCCCATCCACCAGCTGCCGCTCCTCGCGCACCACGCGCACGAGTCGGCTGCTGGCGCCGCTGCCCAGGATGTCCGCCAGCACGTCCAGCGCGTGCAGATCCGGGTGCAGCAGGTCTACCGTGCGGTAGCCGAGATACAGGTACGCCCGCTGGAGCGTCTCGTCGACCTCGACCGCGCGACGCGCCGCCGTCTGGGCCGGCTCCTGGGGCAACACGATGGGCGGGGCCGGCCGCCGCGGGACTGATTCCAGGTACTCACGGCACTTCCGGATCGCCTCCTCGGCCGAAACGTCGCCAGCAATGGCGACGACGGCGTTGTCGGGCACATACCGCTCGGTATGGTAGCGGGCGAGATCGTCGCGCGTCGTCTCCACGAACCGGTTCGCGAAGCCGATCACCGGGTAGCGCGCCGGGTGAACCAGGAACATCGTCTGGGCGTACAGCCAGTAGATGCGGTCCTCGGTCTGGTCCTGCGTCATCGCGATCTCGCGCAGGATGACCCCCTTCTGTGTCTCGACGTGCTCCGCCGGCAGCGTGGGGTGGAACACGTAGTCGCTCAGCACGTCCAACGCCGTCTCCCAGTACTGAGCGCCCGTGGTAATGTGGTAGCAGCAGTGATCGAGGGAGGTGTAGGCGTTGGAGTCGTTGCCGATCGACTCGACCAGCGAGTCGATCTCCTCCTTCGTCCGCTTCGCCGAGCCGTCGCTGAGGGTATGCTCCAAGTAGTGGGACATGCCGTGGCCCAGCCGGTCGGCCTCGAAGATGCTCCCCGCATTCACGTAGACCCGCACGGCCACCACGGGCGCCGCGTGGCTCTCGACCACGACCACGCGCAGGCCGTTGTCCAGCGTGGCCGTGACGGGGGGGCTGCCGGCCGCGAGTGCCCCGGCCGCCAGGACGACGAACAAGAGGATTAGCGCGCCGCGCTTCCGCATCCAGCGCCTCCCTACGTCGGTTCTCAGGTACGCCGATTCGCAACAGGGACGCTGGGAAGACCCAAGCGTCCCTGGGGGGGAGCGGAGCCGATGTCCGCCAGAACGCCGCCAGTGTACCATAGCCGGCCGGGGCCGTCAATTCGGCCGGACATGCGGGCACTAGTGCGCCGTCTCGCGTGATTGTGAGGATGTGTCGTCGTCGCTCGAAGGGCCCACCTCGACAACGGCGGTGACGGAGCAGCGCTCCGTCCTACGACGGCGACTCGCACGGCAACGACGAACGGCGCGGGTCGGGCGACCCACAGGCACGGAACGGCGACGGCGACGGTGACGGAGCAGCGCTCCGTCCTACGACGGCGACTCGCACGGCAACGACGAACGGCGCGGGTCAGGCGACCCGCAGGCACGGAACGGCGACGGCGACGGTGACGGAGCAGCGCTCCGTCCTACGACGGCGACTCGCACGGCAACGACGAACGACGCGGGTCGGGCGACCCGCAGG
>Ga0194126_10009280_pt1 | contig 13160 bp, 9 predicted proteins | sample TA2KigC150mmetaG_FD_148641 | JGI IMG/M metagenome (GOLD analysis project Ga0194126, IMG submission 148641) | Freshwater microbial communities from Lake Tanganyika, Tanzania - TA2015035 Kigoma Deep Cast 150m | ecosystem: Environmental > Aquatic > Freshwater > Lake | place: Tanzania: Lake...
TAGACAACGTAGCCGAGCGTGGAGGGGCAATCCTTTCCTACGACTCTTCCCCAATTATTATTGACAACACAATCAGGGACAACATCTCAACCGGAGGCGGCGGAGCTATCTTTCTGGCTAATTCCAGCGCGACAGTCAGCAACAACAACGTTTCCAATAACGTTGCCGGACTTAGTGGTGGAGCAGTTGCTGTGACCGGTGCAGGTGATTTGCCTTCCCTGTTTGAAGGCAATAATTTCTCTAATAACCGTGCCGATAATGGTGGTGCTTTTTCAATTTTTGAATCTAATCCGGAAATCAGGAATAATACCGTGATCAACAACTCTGCAACTCAGGGCGGAGGCGGTTTCTTCATGGTCAGCTCTTCACCGTTATTGATCGCCAACAATGTAACAGACAATCTTGCCGGTAGTGCAGGAGGAGGAATAGCAATCTACTTTAACTCAGAGCCTCTGCTTGAAGACAACATTATTGTCGGCAATGAAGCCAATGACGGAGGGGGCATAGCGATCTACTTCGGTTCTGCCCCGGTGATTAAGGGTAATACTGTGACCGATAACCGGGCCAGGATTGGAGGGGGAATTGAGGTTAACGAAGGCTCAAGCCCTGAAATTACTGACAATGAGATCTCCGGTAACTATGCTGAGGTTGGTGGCGGAGGACTGCTGATCCACCTTTCTGAAGCGTTGATCACTGGGAATACTATTGCCAATAATGAGTCGCGAAGAGAAGGTGGCGGTATCTACATCTTTGTCGATGCCATTGCCAAAGTATTTAATAATATTTTTGAGAACAACAAGGCAATCGGCGGTGGGGCTATCTTCGTCGATGAAGGTGCTACCTTGGAGTTGAATAGCCCGGACGACAATACTTATAGCGGTAATGTTCCTGACGATACCGCCCGGAACTAACCTTCACAACAGCTGAAATCCTGATCTTCTACAGTTCAGACTGGGTGGATCAGTAATTCCAGTTGACCAGGGCTGCCCGGTTATAAGGGCAGCCTTTTCTAAAATTTATAGAGTAAGCGATAAATCACTCTATTCTTCAGCGGAAAAAAGGTTTTTGCAGTAACTAAAACCAATCGCAAGTCATCTGGCAGGGGGGGATTTATTTTGCCGCGAAATAAAGGTCAAAAAGAGAACCCAAAAGTTACTGGTTCTCAAAAACAGAAAAACAAAGCCGCACAAAAGGGGTCTTCACCTGAAAGCGCAAGAAGTATAACGATATCTAAAATATTACTTTTAATGATGCTGGTCGGCTTAACCTTGCTGTTGCTGATCGGACCCTTTTATCGGGGACTGTTTTTTACTGAGGATCTGTTGTTTGCTCAGGCTGCAATATTTGCCCTCTTTATAGTATGGGGGGTTTATCGCATACTTACCAAGGAAAAGGAACTGCTAAAAAGCCCCCTTGATCTTTGCCTCATCCTGCTGCTGTTAACCTATGTTATCTCATATTTTGTTGCTGTTCACAAAAGGGTCGCTCTGGAAGAGATCTTAAAAATTGCCTCTTACCTGGCAGTTTACCTGGTTGCGATAGAATTATGTTGTAATATTTCTTCCAGCAAGCGAGCGGCAGTGCCAAAAGATAATACCGAAAGCCAACCAGAACAGATACCCTCCGGGTTAGGCCTGATGCTGCATATCCTGATAGTTGTTGCAACGATCATAACCATTGCCAGCCTTGGTGTAGCTGCCGGTCACTGGAATTTCATTGGTGCCTACCATGATGCCGGATTGCGCATCGCTTCGCCAATGGGTTATTCAAACACCGCGGCCGCTTATTTCATGGCTGCTTACCTGCTAACTGTTGCCTTAGCCCCGCTAGCCAAAAGCTGGTGGTTAAGGGCTTTCTACCTGGCACCGGCGGCCCTCATATTTGCCACTACTATCCTTACTTTTTCCAGGGGCGCTTGGTTACTGCTGGCGCCCCTGATGATTTTACTGGTCCTGGCAGCAGCACCCGGACAGCGACTGCGGGCTTTTCTATATTTAATAGCAACAGCTGCTCCTGCATTGCCGGCCGCATTTTTAGCTGATCCGCTTTTCCGCTCCGCCAGTCCGGCTCAGGCCTGGCTCCCGATTGTCGGTGCGATGATAGTCGCTTTTATCTTGGGGGCCCTGACAGAGCTTTATCTTGCACAAAGGCGGAGAGTGAAGATCTATGGTGCTGCGGTTATTACTTTGATCGTTACAATGGCACTGCTATTCTTGCTAATCGTACCGCAGTTAAATCCGGTTACTCCCGAGCACTCGGTTGACAGTCAGGATGTTGGTCAATCCACCCTAAGCAAAATTCTGCCGGAACGCTACTACGATCGCATTTTTTCACCCGGCCGAAATATTAACATGGAAGCTCGTTTTGAGATGTTTCGCGATGCAGCAAAAATTATCAGGGATTATCCTCTTTTAGGTACCGGTGGAGGTGGTTGGGCTGCATTGTACCAGGGATATCAGGTCAGACCTCTACAGGGCAGGCCGTATTTTTCCAGCGAAGTTCATAATCATTTCCTACAAGTTTGGATTGAAGCGGGAATTCTTGGTTTTCTGGCTTTTGTCGGGATCTGGATCAGCATGGCTGCTGCTTTTATCCGCAATTGTTTTATTAACCGTGCCGATAGTCAAAGATGGCAGTACTGGACAGCCATCTTTCTTCCTGTTGCAGCGCTCGGTGCACACAGTGTTATTGACTGGAATTTTTCGATGGCAGCCGTCGGGATCTACCTCTTTACTTTACTGGGGGCCGGCCGAAGCCTTGACCGTGTAAGCTGGTTTAAAAATAAAGTTCAGTCGGAAGCTGAGCCCAATAAGGTAGGCTTTAGCAATGTTGTGTTGTTGTTAATCGGCGTTATCCTTTTCGCCGGCAATCTTATTTTAATTGCCGGTTTTAATAGCACCGCCCGCTCCCAGGAATATATCGAGCAGCGTAATAATAAGATGGCCGTTCCGGAATTGCAAAGAGCAATCCGCTTGGATCCTCTGCGGGCAGAAAACTATCATAACCTGAGCGCTATTCTGGAAGAGCAATCCCGGGTGGCGCAGAGTGACGCTGATTTGGAAACAATTATTTTTCTTGCCGATCGTGCTTATCAGCTTGAGCCATATAACCCACTGTATATTTTCCGATACGGCGAATATTTACTTAACTACAGCGATATTAGAAACGGGTTGGATACGATAGATCGATTGATGATCATTCGGCCGCTCAGTGAAAGCAGCTACATTCAGGCAAGCCTGGCCAGAATAAGGCTCGCTGAATACTATTTTAATGCCGGCAGTCCCTCTGAGGGCATTAAATATCTTGCTGAAATTGAAGAGATCACAAGTCGGATGCAGCAAAGATTCGGTGAAACTGAACCACTCAATTATATTCTCGCCCGTGTTGAATTGATCAAAGGAAACATCAGTCAGGCGCGGGGCTTTTTTCTGGCCATCAAGAAAGGAGATCCTTTCTATGAGCTGGCTCAACAACAGCTTCAACTCTTGGAAGAGTAGGTATAATATACGGGACACTCAGCACCTTTGGTGTTCGGTTTCTCTATTGTTGATATTGTTAATCATTTTGATTGTAGTATGCGGTTGCACAGATGGTGGAACAGCATTGAATGGATTTAAAGATGCCCCTGATCCTACTACCTTAGGAGAAAATAATACAATGAATAATGAATCTTCAAAACAGAAAGATGTAATGCCGGTAATTGATCAAAATATCCCGGCAAGATTGGAAACCGCCACCCTGGCTTTGGGGTGATTTTGGGGTCCTGATGCCCGGTTCGGGCAAATTAAAGGGGTTTACCGCACCAGGGTCGGTTATGCCGGAGGCAGTCTTGAAAACCCGACCTACCATAACTTAGGCGATCACAGCGAAACGATTCAAGTTGACTTCGATCCGGCGGTGATCAGCTACGAAGAGATTCTGGAGATTTACTGGAACAGCCATAACCCAACAGCACAGCCCTGGTCAAGGCAATACATGTCTCTAATCTTTTTCCACGATGCCGGGCAGGAAAAAGCCGCCTTGCAGAGTAAAGCTGCGATGGAACAAAAACTAGGCCGGGAGATCAAAACAGAGCTGGTTGCTTACAGCAAGTTTTACCTGGCGGAAGATTACCACCAGAAATATTACCTGCAGGCTGAACAGCAGTTGGCGATGGAGGTCAGAGGCTATTACAAAAACTTTTCCGGTTTTATCAACTCAACCGCAGCTGCCAGGCTAAACGGTTTATTGGGTGGTTACGGCGATCCTCAGTTGCTGGCAGCCGAAATTGACAGTTATGGTCTTTCCGAACAGGCTAAAGAGCTGCTGCAAAGATATCTGCGCTGAATCCTGGTTGACAGCAAGGTTGTTATTGTCTATATTATGGTTACAAATAACGGCAGTCAAGGGGACGTAGCTCAGTGGGAGAGCGCTTGACTCACATTCAAGAGGTCGGAGGTTCAATACCTCTCGTCCCCACCAGCAGAAAAGGGCTTTTAATCTATTTGATAATTGATAGATTAAAAGCCTTTTGCTTTGTAATATTTACATTGATTCAAAGTTGCAATCAGTTGCCTGGCAGTACAGGGAGTTGTATCTTCATTTGGCAGGGATTATAATACTTGAAGCACCATTAAGAGCATAGGATAGAAAACGATTAATGGATTTTGCAGTTTGTTATTTTCAGTTCAGTTACCCTTAGGCGGTAGCTGGTGATTTATTGATTCGCCGATGACTTTTATTCTTAAACTTTAATGAAAAGGGGTTTTTAGGATGAGCGATTACATGGCAGCTTTACAGTACTCCGAGCGCTGGCTTGATATTATCAGCCGTGAGGAACTGGATGAGAAGACAGCTCAGGAAATTTCAAAGGAAACCGTAGAGAACTTTGTTAACCACTTTAACAAAGGCTGGGTGGAATACCGCAAATCAGTTACTGAAGCCGGTGATTACGCCGGGACTGAATGGCGGGGCAAAGGTGTCTACTATTATGACGTTTTCGGCCAGGAGTATATTGACTGTCTCGGCGGTTACGGTGCCCTGGATCTCGGTTGGGCACACCCGGAAGTAGTAGAAGCGGTCCGGGCACAGGCCGGTAAATCAGGCATACCCAGCCAGGAGTTGATGGACCCCCTTAGAGGAGTTCTGGCCCGCCTATTGGCGCAGATAACCCCCGGTGATATTGACCATTCATTCTTTGTCAGTAGCGGCACCGAAACCATCGAAGGGGCCTTAAAAATTGCCAGGCTTTATACCGGCAAGCACAACTTTATTTCTACTGTGAATGCCTTTCACGGAAAGACTTCAGGCAGCTTAAGTGTAATGGGCAAAAAGGATTACCGTTACGATATGCAACCCTATGCAGGGCAGAGCTATTTTGTTCCATTTGGGGACGCTGAAGCTTTAGAAAAACAGCTTCAGATCTGTGCTAAGGTGGGCATTGATATCGCCGCGTTTATTGCCGAACCGATCCAGGGGGAAGCAGGGGCAGTAGTACCGCCAGATGAATACTGGCCAAAGGTGCGGGAAATATGCGACCGCTATGATATTCTGCTCATCTGTGACGAAGTACAAACCGGCCTTGGCCGGACTGGCAAGCTGTGGGCTGTAGATCACTGGGGCATTGTTCCCGATATTATGTGCGTGGCAAAGTCACTTGGCGGCGGAGTGATGCCGGTTGGAGCCTTTATGGGCAGGGCGGAAATCTGGAAAGCCTTTGAAGAACCAAACCCCTTTATACATACCACGACCACTGGTGGTAACCCAATGGCCTGCGCTGCGGCGATTGCCGCAATCCACGTTACTCTCCGTGACAAACTACCGGAACGAGCTGCAGATACAGGAGCGTACTTTATCGGTAAATTAAATGAGCTAGCTGATAGTTTTCCGCAAATTTACAAGAACATCAGCGGTAAAGGTTTGCTGATTGGCCAACATTTTCAGGATCCATCATATGGTTACATGGTTGCTGCTGGGCTCTTCAAACGTAAAGTTCTGGTGGCGGGAACTTTGATCAGCGCTAATACAGTGCGCTTTGCCCCAGCTCTGTTTATCACCCGTGAACAGGTGGATGAGGTCTTGAACCGTTTGGAAGATGCACTGAAAGAGATTGCAGCAGGCCTTTAAGGCCTGCTTTTTAATTTATACATTTATATCAGGACTGAACAGAAATTTAAGAGAGGATAAGCTAAGATGAATAAATTAAGTGGCCGAAATTTTATAGATTTGGACGATTTCACCCGCGAAGAGATCTTACTAATCCTTCAAACTACCAGAGACCTTAAGCTGGAAGTAAAACGAGGCCATTTTCATCCTTACCTGCAGCATAAGGCACTGGGCTGTATCTTTGACCAGCCGTCAACAAGGACCCGTATCTCTTTTGAATTGGGTATGCAGCAGTTAGGGGGCTACGTTACCTATCTTAAACCGGGCGAGATCCACCTTGGTAAAAAAGAAAGCATTTATGATACCGCCAAGGTTTTAAGCAGGTATTTTGATGCGATCATGATCCGCTGGAACGATTATAACGAAATGAAACAGCTGGCCGATGCAGCCGATGTGCCGGTGATCAATGGCATGACTGAAAAAAATCATCCCTGTCAGGCTCTGGCCGATATTTATACCATGATGGAGTATTATGACGATATCATTGGTAAAAAAGTTGTTTTCTTTGGGGATCGTACCCAGCCGGCTCACTCGCTGGGGGTAATTTGCTCTAAGCTGGGGCTTAATTTTGTTCACTGCTGCCCCAAAAAATACGCCATATTATCTGATTACAGCGAGATATTTGAGCGTAACAACCGTATTTCAGGCGGTACTTACAGGCACACGGCCGACATTGTTGAAGCTTGTACCGGAGCACATATGGTCTATACTGATGTCTGGTGGTGGATCGGCCAGGAAGAGGAAGAAGCTGAGCGCCGCAAGCTTTTTGCCCCCTACCAGGTTACAGCGGAGTTGCTGACCAGGTGTGACAAGAATGTGATATTTGAGCACTGTCTTCCGGCCATGCGTGGAGTGGAGGTAACCGATGCCGTGATGGACGGGCCGCATGCGGTGATTTACGATCAGGCAGAAAATCGGATGCATACCGAAAAGGCGCTTATGGTTCTTTTGATGAGCTGAGTCATCAGAAGAACAGCAAATAACTAGATATATAACCAAGTTTATCAGCCCGTCAGTGGAGTGTTTAGCTCCCGGTGGCGGGCAGACTTTCAATTAAGCCCAATACATAACGCATTAGCAGAATGGTGTCACGGACATCAACGGTACCGTCACCGTTTATGTCAGCTGCAAGAGCCTGGTTTTCAGTTAATAGTGTTAACCCGAGGGCAAAGCGGGCCACGATTGTAACGTCATTTATATCAATCCTATCGTCGCCGTTAAGGTCCCCGGCGATTTTTTCGTCTTGCGCCGGAGGTGGGGCACTTTGTGGTGGCTCGTCAGTTATTATGTCAGGCTCTGACTGCCGGTCGCCCTGCTCACTATCAACTTCCAAATCAGGATCGTTTTCAGCTGCGGGATCTCCACTTGGCGAAGTTGATTCCTTTGCATCAGCCTCTGCATCAGAATTTTCATCTTCCAGATTCGGGTCCTCAATTTCTTCTTCATCCGCTTGGTCGATTTCTTCTTCAGATTCGCCTTCTTCATCATCCCCGTCTTGCTCAGAAGGTTCGTCAATGGAATCGGGACTTTGTTCCCAGTTAAGAACGATACTGCCATTTGCTCCGTTCCAGCCATCTACAGCGATCAGATAGATGGTTCCGGAAACAGCTGTAAATTCTACTCTGCTTTGCCAGGTTCCTATTGTATCAGCATCATCATTGGAGGCGATCTCGATCAGGGTCTGTAACGACGAGCCGCTATAAATCGCCAGAACTGTGTCAAAGCTGCTTCCAAAGGCATCAATGATGACTTTTCCTTCTTCTGGCGCTGTCCATTCCCACCAAACTGATGCACCGCCAACTAGGCCGGCATGAAGTGGTTCCCCAGTTTCCCTTGTTGCATAATAATTGTTGCCGGTTGCCTCTCCGCTTACACCGGTAAGCACTAACCGGTCAGCAAAATTATCGTTCAGGGGAGCTTGAATTGTTCCAGAACTCCCATAAATGTAGTTAATGCCAGCTATGTCGTCAGGGGAAAGCTGTCTTTGTGTTCCTTTATATTGGTGATACATAATTGAATTGTAATCGGGTGAATGGTTTAATCCAATCCAGTGACCGAATTCATGCAATGCAACAGTCTGGACGTCATGATAGGAGAAAGGGTTTGTTGTCCAGTTGAACCTAGTGTTCATGACCATGTCGGCTTCAATTATGGTAGTACCTGAGCACCAGATCGTCGCCAGGGCCAGGGCATTGGTTGTCCCCAGATCAGCCCACATGATTTCATTAACTTGGTTTAAAGAAGCCGTGCCACTTCGTGAGTGAGGCCCTCTGTAATCAAAACTGAAGTTTGCCCCGGCACTACTCCAAGTTGCTGCCGCTGCCTGGACCTGGTTACTGTAATCTTCAGGTGCGTTAATTCTAAAACTGATAACCGGCGATGAATCCGGCCAGCGTATGCCGAGCGGCACATACTGATGATTGCTGACTAAAACCGGTTCGGCAGGATTATCGGATAGCTCTTTTTCAGCCTGCTCTTCGGTAATCATTTGTAGGATGATCTCTTCTACGTCTTCGACCGGGATGCCGTCAACTTTATTATTTATTATTTCTTTTTTACCCTGAAAATTGCCGAAGACACTATGTGTTTTCAGCTGGAAAATAGTCCGGGGATAGATCTGTTGAGGCAGATCTTCAAGAAATAATAGTACTTCCTCACCGGTTTCAAAAAAGGGTGTGTCTGAGACAATTTGCATTACATCGTCAATTTTACCGCCGGGAACAATTACCGACACTAGATCCGGAAGAGGATTTCCTTTGAGGTGGTTATCCAGGGTTACTGTTACGGTGGTGTAGATTGAGTTGCGATCATTATTCCAGTAGCTCTGGCTGTCTAAAACTGTACCGATAATCACTGAATCCGCCTCTTCAGTCAGTTCTTCTAGGCTCAGCTGAATCATGAGGGCTTTAGCTACGGATGCAGGAAGATATACAAGCACTAAAGATAAAAACATAATGATCAGGATTCGCGACAACTTGTATCTACCCATCAGATTAACACCCCTTGCGATAAAAAATCCCGCCTGTTTTTATAGGCGAGACCGGTACTAAGCACCGGTAGCTGGCTGGCATTAGCAAACTGGCTGCTTTAGCCCCTTAAGCTTTGCGTCACCGCTTTTCAACGGTTTTGCCCTTAACGATGAAAAGAATTAATTAGATTATGCCAAACAAAGACGAAAAAGTCAAACATTTAATAACATTTATCATTGAAGTGAATGGGCGTACTGAAAGGTTATTGAGATCATTCTGTAGAAGTAAATCAAAGTAATGTAGTAGGCAGATCTATGAAAGGGTGGTTACATTTGCCAGCATCGTTCATGATTGTTGTTGTGATGATCTTCGTTGTCAACCTGGCCTTGATTGCCTGGGCTATAACCGACCTGTTGCAACGGGAAAATGTAAAATACCTTTCCAAAACCTGGTGGATAATGATAATTGCGGCTGTAATTTTCGGTTCAGTAATTTATCTTCTCCTGGGACGTGGAAAGGATAGAGGAGTTAGTCATGACTAAAAAGATTTTAATTGTTGGTGCCGGGGTGGCCGGACTCTCTGCCGGAATCCATGCCTGCCGCAATGGTTACGACGTCGAGCTATATGAAATGCACAATCTGCCCGGTGGTCTTTGTGCAGCCTGGGCCAGAAAGGACTACACTTTTGACGGCTGTATTCACTGGTTGATCGGCTCACGCTCAGGGAGTCAGTTCAACCGTCTTTGGCGAGAAGTGGGTGCTCTTAAAGAAACAAAGATCATTGACCACGAAATATTTATGACCATTGAAGATGGTAGCGGTAAAAGCTTAAATATTTACAGCGACCTGGACCACTTGCAGACCCATCTTCTGGAAATGGCTCCGGAAGATGAAATTCCGGTTAAGCAGATGATTGATGCGGCTAAAACTATGTCAAAGGTAAATATGCCGCTCGAAAAGCCGGATGAGTTTTTCCGCATTTGGGATATTCCGGTGATGATGATTAAGATGATGCCACTTTTCAAAGTTTTAGGGCGCTTTTCCAGAATTACGGTTGCTGAATTCTTAGCTGAGTTGAAAAACCCTTTTCTGAAAGAGGCGCTGGCTTTGGTTTTACCAATCGATTATACAATGACCAGCCTGATTGGTACTTTAGCCTCTCTGCACAGCAGTGATGCCGGTTTTCCCGAGGGCGGATCGCTTCCTTTTGCCCGTTCAATCGAGCAGTGTTTTCTTGAACTTGGCGGCAGGATTCACTACAACAGCAAGGTTAAGCAGATTCTGGTCAGGGATAATGGGGCTTATGGCCTGCTGCTTGATAACGGCAGTGAGGTGCAGGGTGATTATGTGATATCTGCCGCCGATCTGCACAGCACTTTATATGATCTGCTGGGTGGCAAATATTTAACGCCGCGCATTAAAGATAGTTTCGCTAACCTTTCCCTCTACTCCTCAGCCCAGGTTAACTTGGGGTTGAATACCGATCTCAGCAGCGAGGCCAAGAAGCTGGTTGTCAGGCTCGATCACCCGATTGATCTCGGTTGCGGGCCAAACCGCTATGCTTACCTGACCAACTACAGCTTTGATCCGACTCTGGCGCCGACTGGTAAAAGTGTATTAGCAGCCATGGTTTATTCCTCTTATGAGTATTGGGGCAGCCCAACAAGCAACAGGGAACGCTACAGGGAGAAGAAAGAGCAGCTGGCGGATAAGCTGATCAAGGCCGCTGTCAAAAGATTCCCGACCATAAAAGATAAAATAGAGGTAGTCGATGTGGTAACCCCACTGACCTATAACCGTTATACGGCGGTCTGGAAAGGCGCTTATATGGCCTGGATCGTGCCGCCATCTGCCGGAAGATTCAACATCCCGCGTACTTTGCCTGACCTGAAGAGCTTTTATCTGGCCGGGCAATGGGTTTCACCGCCAGCCGGCCTGCCCGGTTCAATGCTGACGGGTCGGCATGTAATCCAGGTCATTTGTCGTAAAGACAAAAAAAGATTTATTAAAATTTAAGACTTAGGGTGGATGGACGATCAAACTTAGGAACCTTCAGCTTTCCCCTCCCTTCTGTTACAGTGGATCAGGAATCACAGAAATGATAATATTGATTGGCAAAGGGGAGGCAGAAGGTTTAAATGAAAGATCAAGAAGCAGCTAATAATGTTGACTCCAGCGGCAGCCTTGCTCTAGCAATTGCAGACGACAAAACTTTTGCTGTTGAGCATGACCCGGCGCGAGAGGCTTTTCTTAAACAACCGCTGGGACCCCTGATTATTAAAAATACGGTGCCGGCCGTGGCATCGATGCTGTTTATGGCGCTCTATCACATGGCTGATGCGATCATGGTTGGTCGTAGTCTCGGCCCGGAGGCGCTGGCTTCCGTTAATATCCTTTACCCGATTATGGCCTTTTTCATCGGGCTGGCAGCGATGATTGGCGTTGGCGGTAATGCCCGGGTTGCTATACTGCAGGGAGCGGGCGATACTGAAGCTGCCCGACGGGTTCTGGGCCTGGTGGTGGCCCTGGGGACAATCTTAGGCATTATTGGCAGCCTGGTCGCAATCTTTGCATTTTCCCAGATCCTGACCCTGCTTGGCACTTCCGGTTCGCTGGGTCTGTTGGCCGGCCAGTACCTGAGGGCAATTTACCCGTTTTTTACAACAATGATTTTAATCTTTATTCTTGAGCAGACGGTGCGCAACGATGGCCGCCCCAACCTCGCCACCGGAGTGATGATGGCGATGGCCCTGCTAAACATAGTTCTTGATTATATCTTTTTGTTTCCCATGCAGCTCGGTATCGCCGGGGCAGCGCTGGCAACCGGTCTATCGCAATCGTTGGGCGCTCTTATCTTTATCTTCTATTTTGCCCGAAAAAACTTCTTAAAAAAGCCGGGTTTACGTTTCGGCATTCCCGGTGGTGGTTACCCGGTCCTAAAAATGATTGCTTACAATGGTTCTTCTGAGTTTTTAAACAGTGTAGCAGCAGGGTTGACTACTCTTCTCTTCAACCGGGCTTTGCTTGCCTTTCTGGGCAGCGCCGGTGTAGCGGCTTTTGCTATGGTTCAATACCTGATCATGTTCGGTTCTGTAATTATCTTTGGTATTAGTGTGGGAGCACAGCCAATTTTAAGTTACAATCACGGGGCGGGTTACAGAGCGCGGGTCAGCGGCACTTTAAAAAGGGTTTTAGCAGCTTCTGTTGCTATTGCTGTAACTCTTTTTGTTTTAATCAGATGGCAGGCACCGCTCATGGTGACGCTCTTTATCCCGGAGCACCCGGAGACTATTGCCGTAACCCTTGAAGCAGCGGCGATCATCAGTTGGAGTCTGCTGCTGATGCCGATTGGGATTATCGGCTCAACCTTTTTTACTGCCCTGGAAAAAGCTTGGCAGTCGTTAGTGGTTGCCCTCTCAAGGGGGTTTGTTTTTACGGTAATCGGCTTACTATTATTTCCGTCATTGTGGGGCACAACCGGGATTTGGATTACGCCTCTTTTCTCAGAGGCGGTTAGCGTGCTGGTCACGGCATACCTCTTTTACCGCTGGGCCTACAGCCCACCTGAGCCGGCTGTCAGCAAAGTAACCTGTGAACCACTACCTTCGCTGGAACAGTAAGCCGGTAAAAAGTTGTGATATATATTTATTTTTAGCTTCGACTGCTGCTTCTGATCCGATTACTAGTTTCCGAATCTGTTGTCGGAGTTTTTACTTTTTGGGCGAAGCGGTTGGTGCCCCAGACCCCGGCTAAAATAGCGGCAGTGCCCATTAAGTGATACCAGGTGACGGTTTCCCCACGGAAGATAACACCTCCGGCAATTGCCACCACCGTAATCAGATTGGCGAATACCGAAGCCTGTGAAGCGGTAACTTTGCTCAGCAGGTAGTTGTAGAGGAAAAACGCACCGACGGAAGAAGCAACGCCCAGGTAGATAATTGAAGGCCAGAGCACGGTCAGCGGTTGCAGGTATAGGCTGATTTTGCCGGCGAGCAGATGTTGGAGTAGAGCAATCAGGTTAAAAGCAACGGCGCCGACCACCATCAT